>Ga0302314_10003273_pt1 | contig 30004 bp, 26 predicted proteins | sample III_Palsa_N2_3_FD_200533 | JGI IMG/M metagenome (GOLD analysis project Ga0302314, IMG submission 200533) | Peat permafrost microbial communities from Stordalen Mire near Abisko, Sweden - III_Palsa_N2_3 | ecosystem: Environmental > Terrestrial > Soil > Palsa > Peat permafrost | place: Sweden... | reverse complement strand
GGAAGCGCCGAAGTTCGCCGACACTGAGTCCTCGTTCGCCGAGCTCAAGGGGCGGCTCGACAAGACCGCGGGCTTCATCAAGGGTATCGATGCCAGTCACTTCAAGGATTCCGGGGATCGGCCCATCGAGGTCAAGTTCCCGCAGTCGACGCTGAATTTTCCCAGCGGTTGGAATTATCTGCTGACGTTCGTGTTTCCGAACGTCTATTTCCACAGCGCCACCGCGTACGACATTCTGCGTCATAACGGCGTCAGGCTCGGAAAGCCTGATTTCACCGGCGCCGTCGGCCGGCCTTGATCAAACCGGCGGCGCTGCCCGCGCAGCGCCGCCATGCGGCGGCTGCAGCTCAATGGCCGCCCTGAACCAGCAGTCCCTGCTCGCTCAGTGCGGCCGCGAGCTCCGACTCAATCCGGGCGGCGTCGGCGCGCGCGATTCGTTGCAGATGCAGCGTCGGGCCGGTCAGCACTTCCAGCCCGCGCTTCAATACGCTGCCAGCGGCGCGAATGCCGGCCTTGTGCTGGTCGAAGCGCTGCGACGGCGAATAGTGGCTCATGCCGACATAGACGCCAAACGGATCGCCGCCGCGATCGGCGTAGTCCAGAAGCACCAGATAGATATTGCTGCGGCCGCGCTTGAGGCCGCGGTAGCGTGCCGCGGTGCTGTACAGCAGCGGAAGAAAATGCACGTAACGCATCGGCAACCAGTCGGGAATCGAACTCGCGGCGCTGCGCCATAGCCGCTCGAGCGCCGCCTCGATGCGCGCGGGCATCTCCGCGCGCATGCACAGCTCGTGCACGCAGTGCGCTCCGGACAGGCCGTCGGCGCGTTGCACCGCCAGTGAAAATCGTTCGGCCAGTGCCGGCGCCGAAAGCCCCTGCAAGGGCCGCGTGGCCGGAGAGGGCTGCTTGGGTCGCGGGGTTCCGGCTGTGCTGCCGGTACGATCGCGCGGCACGGCCAGGTACTTTGGGTGCAGACACCAAAGGTGCATGCGTTGATTGTGTTCGAAGCGCGCGCGGCGCTCAAGCAGCGGCTAGGCCCGGATCAGATCCGCGGCATATGGGACCGTACCGTCGGGAAACACTTGCGTGTCGAGTGTGCGCGTACTGATTTGCAGATGATCGCGCAGCACGGTCTTGATCACTGAGCGCAGGTCCATGGTCGGCTTTAGATCGCGGCCTTCGTACAGAGCACGCGCAGACAGTCCCGGCCAGTCGCACACGACGCGGCCGCCTCGTACTGCGCCGCCGAGCAGCAGCGCCGCCGCGGCCGTGCCGTGATCGGTGCCGCGGGTGCCGTTGGCGGCGGCCGTGCGGCCGAATTCGGTCGCAATCAACACGGTGGTGCGCGACCAGGTGGCTCCCAGGGATTCTTTGAGCGCTCGCAGCGCGCCGTCGAGCGCGCTCAGGCGCTGTGTGAGCTGACCCTGGCCGCCGCCCTCGTTGTAGTGCGTATCCCAGCCCGTGGTATCGAACACCGCCACCGCCGGTCCGTCTTCGCGCTTGAGAAAACCTGCTGCGGTGCGTACGGTTTCTAGATAGCGCCCGACGCCCGGACGTGCCGCGGCCGCGCCAGCGGCGGCGGCGGCACTCATGTTGGTTGCTTCGGCCGCTGCCATCGCTGCGGGTTCGTCGATCGCACTCGCCGACTCGGCGGCGATGCGATCGGTCGCCAGCGCGTCCCCGAGCCGATGCGACAACAGCGGATCGCTGGCATAGCGGTCGGCGATGCGCTGCAGCGTATCGTCGTCGATGTCCGGCAGCTTCGAAGGCGACCAGGAGGCAATGGGCGCAGGACCGCGCAGCACCAACGGCACGTTCTGCCCCAGTGCCACGCCCAGTTCGGCGCCGTGTGCTGCGCCGGCCGGCAGGCCCGCCACGGCGCGATTGAGCCAGCCGATCTGACTGGCGTGCGCACGCGACAGCCCGTTCTCGAGCACGTCCTGACCGTCGAAGTGCGAGCGCTCGCGGTAGGGCGTTGCGACCGCGTGCAGTATCAGCGCTTCGCCTGCACCGTAGGCTTCGTGTACGAACGGCAGCCCGGGGTTGAGGCCGAAGTGTCCGTCCAACGCCAGCGCGCCGCCGGCGCTGCCCGGGGCGCCGATGGCCAATTGCTCGCGCAGCCGCGCGTAATCCGGATCGCCGTAGGGCGGCACTGCCGACAGGCCATCCAAGGCGCCACGCAGGATGATGAATACAAAACGCGCGTCGGTCACGGCCGGGGCGGCAAAGGCATAGCGCGCAGCGAGCACGCTGCCGCCGGTGGCCAGACCGAGCTGTAGAAAACGGCGGCGCTCAAGCAGCCGCTGTCGCAGTGGATCCGGCGCGTGATCCGATCGTGGCGGGCGGTGAGAGAACATATGGACTTCCTCGCGGTAAGGTCAGCGGCGCAGAAATTCGGGCGCCGTCAACAGCAGTGTCAGGGCTTGTGCGGGACTTGCGGCGCGCGCGATGCTCTCGCGCGTGGCCGCGCTCAGTGTGCCGCCGAGCAGCTGCGGGGCGAGTTGCGCGGCATCGCGCTGATCAGAGAGTTTCTGCGCGACCGCATCCGACAGTTCGATGCGCTTCATGAGCGCCGAGGCGCCATCCCAGTCGGAGCTGCGATCCGGCCAGCCCGCAGGAGAGCCCGGTGCAAACGCACGTTGGCCGAGCAGATCAAAGGCGCTGACCACGCGTGCTTCGCTTTCCGGTGGCAGCGCCAAACCCCGACCGAGCGAGAACAGGTAGTCCTGCGGGGTCTTGAATTTTACATTGGCGCTGTCCCAGGCTTCGGGCGAGTCGATTACCGCGGCATAGACCGCGGGCAGATCGCCGCCGCTGCGCTCAAACGCTCGCGCGATGCGCTCGACCGCGGCCGCCGGGGGATCATCGGCGATGAAATGGCGTGCCAGCTTGGTTGCAATGTGCCGGGCGGTCGGCGCCGCTACCGCCAGATCGCCGAGCACTGCGATACCCTGCGCCTGATCGGCTTGCGCGTAGCGCTTGCGCGCTACAGTTTGCACGCCCGGTTCATGTACTTCCGGGCGGAACACGAACGTGCCGGCGGGGCCGCTGGCCAATCGGCCCTGTCCGCCGCCGAGGGACCAACCTGTCAGAACCTTGGCGAAGCTGGTCACATCGATTTGCGTATAACCTGCATCGACCCCGAGCGTGTGCAGTTCGAGGATCTCGCGCGCGAGGTTCTCATTGAGCCCGAGCGTGCGGCCGCGCTGTGCAGCGCGTTGCGCCAGCATCGAATTCGGACCGACGGATTGTTGATTGTCCAAATACAGCAGCATGGCCGGATGGGTCTCGACGGCCAGCAGCATGTCGCCAAAGCGGCCCATCACATGCGGACGAATCGCTTCGCGCTCGAAGCTGCCGGCAATGCCCAGCACCGCCTGCTTGTCGATCGAGACGGCGAAATGATTGCTCCAGAAATGCACCAGACGCTCGGCAAACGGGCGGTTGCTGAGTAGCGCCGCGTGTACCCATGCGCGCGCGTCGTTAACATAAATCGGACGCAGGTACTGCGGCAGTCGCATGGCCACCTTGGCTACCGCTGCCGCATCGGCGTTGCCGGCCTGGCGGGCTTCGCGACGCTCGCGCAGGATGGGTTCTGCGCCGGCCAGAATCTGCTCGGTGCTCTGCAGCGCGTCACTCTGCAACTGTGGCGCGCCGCCATGCAGCTGTGCACGCAGCCAGCCGCGGGCATCGGTGCCGATAGGCGCCAGATCACCTGGACGCGCGCCCAATCCGAAGCGATTGGCGGCAATGGCAGCGGTTACGTCAATCGCCAACGCGCACTCCTTGAGGATGTCCAGGCCTGTATTACTACAGCGCGCCAGGGGGCAAGGGGTTGACGACGTATGGGGCTGAGCGCTACAGATCCACCAGGTCGATCTGCTCGTAGGCGCGTTTGAGCCAGACCGTCAAGCGCTGGCGCTCGAGCAATCCCAGCGTGCCGCTGGCCGTGCTGCTCTGATTCACCGCCGCCCAGAAACTGGTGTTCGACGCATCGAGCTTCTGCATCGTGCTATCGGCAAGATGCTGCAAAACCACGACCTTGGCGCCGAGCCGTTCGGCGCGCGCTCTCTGACCGGAGCGCTCGAGCAGATCGAATTGTTCTACGCGCACTTGGTTGAGCACCAGCACCAGGGGTAGGCGCGCCTCGAATCGATCCAGCAGCAGCTGCAACAGCTCTACCGAGTCGCGGCCGCCATCCATGACGTGCCAATAGACCAGCTTGATCTGCAGCTCGCCCGCGGTCTCCAGCACCCGCGATTCCTCCATCCATCGCACCAGCGGTGCAAAGCTTTGCGCCGCAAGGTCCACCAGCACAGTCTTATGAGGCTCGGCCGCAGCCGTCTCCATCACGCGATCAAAGCTATGGAAATCATCGAGCAGTGCCGGCAGCGTGTACTGTGTGTAAAAGCGCAACAGTGCTCCGTGGGTCTTGTCCGCATCGAAGGCCTGGAACGGCTGGGCGTGATCGATCAGATATTGAGCAAGAATGCGCGCGACCGTGGACTTTCCGACCCCGCCTTTTTCGCCGCCGATCAATTGAATCGCGCTCATGGGCTTCAGTATACCGTGGCGGGCGCCGCGCCCGTGCGGCGCAGTGTATGCTCGCCTCACCGTGAGCGAATCCGCATGGTTTTACTGGGCCCTGTTGTCGGCAGCGTTCGCGGCCCTGACGGCGATCTTTGCCAAGATCGGTCTACAAGGCGTGGACTCCGACCTGGCAACGCTGCTACGCACCTTCGTCATCGTGCTGGTGCTGAGCGCATTCGTGTATGTCAGCGGCAAGTGGAGCAGCCCGCTGCGGCTGCGCCCGCAAACCCTGACGTTTCTGATGCTTTCGGGTCTGGCCACTGGCGCCTCGTGGGTCTGTTACTTCCGCGCGCTCAAGCTCGGTCAGGCTTCCAAGGTCGCACCGATCGATAAACTCAGCGTGGTGCTGGTGGCGCTGTTTGCGGTGCTGTTTCTCGGTGAGCGCCCGAGCGCTCGCGACTGGTGCGGTATCGCTCTGGTGGCGGCCGGTGTGCTGGTTCTGGGCCTCAAGAGATGAAAGCCTGTTAATCGGAGTCACTGCTGCGGCAGATATACTTGTCCACCTGAATATAGAGAGCTCTTATGACCAATGGCACGCTCGATGGCCACAGACCGATCTACCTGGAGCAGTTGGCGCCCGGCCGACGCTTCACAACGCAGCGCTATGCGCTCGATGAAGCGGACCTCATCAGTTTCGCGGCGCAGTTCGACCCGCAGCCGTTTCATCTCGATGCCGAGGCGGCTCGTGACAGCATCTTCGGCGGGCTGGTGGCAAGCGGCTGGTACACGGCCGCCATCACCATGCGTCTGCTGGTCACGAGCGGCTTGCCCATCGCCGGCGGTATGGTCGGCATCGCTGGCGAGATCAGCTGGCCGAGGCCCGCACGCGCCGGTGACGTGCTGCACGTCGACAGCGAAGTGCTGGCCGTGAAGCCCACGCGCCGTGGCGATCGCGGGGTGGTCACGCTGCGTTCTGAGACGCGCAACGAGCGCGACGAGGCGGTGCAGATCCTCACCGCAAAGCTGCTGGTGCCGTGCAAGCCCGCGAGTGACAGCGGGAGTCCGGCATCATGAATTCGTGCGCAAAGATGCTGCTTCAGTTGTGCGCCTGGTCGCTCGCTGCCGCCTTCGCTCCGGCGCAGCCCGCCGCGCTGCCTGCGGCGTCAACCATGGCGCCGGTGCTGCGGGCGACGCTCTCCAATGGGCTGCGCGTCATCATCGTACGCAATACGCTGGCACCGGTGGTCGCGACTTCGGTCAACTATCTGGTCGGTTCCGATGAGGCGCCCGCCGGCTTTCCGGGTACGGCCCATGCGCAGGAGCACATGATGTTCCGCGGCAGTCCGGGACTCTCGGCCGATCAGCTCGCAGACATTGGCAGCGTGATGGGGGGGAATTTCAACGCCAACACACGTGAGAGCCTGACGCAGTATCTGTTCACGGTGCCGTCCGAGGATCTGGATGTGGCGCTGCACATCGAGGCCACGCGCATGCGCGGTGTGCTCGATACCCGTAAGGACTGGGATCAGGAGCGCGGAGCGATTGAGCAGGAAGTGGCCTCGGATCTGTCCAATCCGGGCTATGTGCTGTATGACAAGCTGCGGGCGGCGATGTTCGCCGGCACGCCGTACGCGCACGATGCGCTCGGCACGCGACCGTCCTTCGATGCCACCCGGGTCGAGATGCTGCAGCAGTTCCATGCCGCCTGGTATGTGCCCAATAACGCGATTCTGGTCGTGGTCGGTGATCTGGATCCTGCCAATACACTCGAGAAGATTCGCGCGTTGTTCGGCGATATCAGCGCCAAGGCGGTGCCCGCCCGGCCGCTGGTCAAACTGCGGCCGGCTCACGCCGCCTCGTTTCAAGTCGATACCGATCGGCCCAACGGCACGCAGATGCTTGCCCTGCGCGTGCCGGGCCTGCACAGCCCGGACTTTCCGGCGCTGGAAGTGCTGTCCGATGTGCTGAGCAGCGAGCGCTTCGATCTCTACGGCCTGGTGCCGCAAGGCAAGGCCATTAGTGCGGGCTTCGCACTCGATCCGCTGCCGCAGGCGGGTCTGGCCTATGCGGAGGTCTCGTTCGCGAAGGGTGAGGACCCCAAGGCGCTGGAGGCCGAGGTGCGCGCCATCCTCAAGAAAGTGGCGCAACAGGGTGTGCCACCGGAACTGGTGGCGGCGGCCAAGCTGCAGGAGCGGCGACAGGCGGAATTCCAGAAGAATTCGATCGAAGGTTTGGCTTCGATATGGGCCGATGCCGTGGCGCTCTACGGCCTGGACTCGCCCGAGGAGGATCTCGCGCGCATCGAGAAGGTCAGCGTGCAGGATGTCAATCGCGTGGCGCGCAAATATCTGGATCTTGGCCACGCGGTATCGGCGGTGATGATTCCGCAGGGCACCGGCCGGCCGGTGGCGGCCAGCGGCGGTTTCGGCGGACAGGAAAGCATCTCGCTGGGCGAAGCTCATCCGACCCAGTTGCCGGACTGGGCGCGCGCTGCCTTGGAGCGTCTGGAGGTCAAGCCCTCGAGCATCCAGCCCATGGTCAGCACATTGTCCAACGGACTGACATTGATCGTGCAGCCTGAGGATGTCAGCGACACGGTCAGCGTCTTCGGGCGCATTCGCAATCGCCCCGAAATCGAGGCCGACGTACCGCAGCAGGGCATCGCTCAGCTGCTCGACCCGCTGCTCTCCTATGGCAGCGAGAGTCTGGATCGGCTGGCATTTCAGGGTGCGCTTGACGAAATCGGCGCCGATGAGCACCCCGGCACCGATTTCGACGTGCAGGTGTTAGCGCAGGACTTCGATCGAGGGGTGGCGCTGCTGGCCGACAACGAGCTGCATCCGGCGCTGCCGGCCGCGGCCATGACTGTGGTCTCCAAACAGCTGGTTCAAATCGTCAGCGCGAGAATCCGCAGCCCCGGATATATCGCTCAGCGATCACTGCGTGCGGCGCTGTTCCCGCCTGAGGATCCGAGTCTGCGCGAGGCCACGCCCGAGAGTGTGCGTGCGCTGAGCCTCGAGGACGTTCATGCCTACTATCGCAAGGTCTTTCGCCCCGATCTGACCACTATTGTTGTCGTGGGCCATGTCTCGGCCGATCAGGCGCGCGCAACCATCGACAAGTACTTCGGCGGGTGGAGCGCAAGCGGTCCCAAGCCGGACACCGATTTGCCAGCGGTTCCGGCCAACAAGGCCAGTACGGTCGCGGTGCCAGACGGCAGCCGCGTACAGGACAATGTCATTCTGGCCCAGAATCTAGCCTTGACCCGTTCGGATCCCGACTACTACGCGCTCGAACTCGGCAGTGCCGTATTGGGCGGCGGGTTCTATTCCACGCGCCTGAGCATCGAGATGCGCAAGAACTCCGGACTGGTGTATTCGGTGGGATCGACGCTGCAGGCAGGTCGAACCCGCGGCGCGTATTTCATCCAGTACGCCTGCGATCCGCAGAACGTCGGTAAGGCGGCGAACATAGCGGTGCAGGAACTGCGCAGCATGCAGAGCGCTGTCGCTGGCGATGACGAATTGCTGCGCGTCAAGGCGCTGCTGCTGCGGCGCATCCCGCTGGCGGAGGCGAGTGTCGACGGTATCGCGCACGGCCTGCTGGAGCGTCGCGAGCTGGATCTGCCGCTCGATGAACCCACGATCGCGGCACAGCGCTATATCGAGCTCACGCCCGCCGAGGTGCAGGCCGCGTTTCAGAAATGGCTGCGTCCGGACGACTTGGTGCGGGTCACGCAAGGCCCGGCGCCGCAGTAGCGGCACGGCGCGCTGAGGCCAAATTGCCAGGAATGTGATGGGACGCAGCGGATCCTGCCGGCCGTTGTATTTCAATATCGCAGCGACGCAAGCGCCTTCGATGCGTTTCCTTGCCAGCCCCGATCCGATAGAATGAACGCCTGTCCGTTGTCGCTAGCTCATTGAGTGGACAGGATTTTTTACCAGGACCCCTCATGCCATCATCCCTGCTCGAGCAACTTGCCAGCACACCACTGTCTGGCGGTAACGCCAGCTACATGGAGGCGCTGTACGAGCAGTACCTGCACGACCCGGGCAGCGTCGATGCCGGCTGGCGCAGCTTTTTCGACGCCCTGCCGTCCACCGGCAGACCCGAGCGCGCGCACACGCCGGTCATAGCCGCGGTGCAAGCGCGCACCCAGGCGCCCTGCCTGCCTGCGGCCAGCGCCGCTCCAGCCGGCGGCGCGGCCAGTGAAAAGCAAGCCGCGGTATCGCGGCTCATGCAGATCTACAGCAATCGCGGTCATCTGATCGCGCATATCGATCCGCTGGGTCTGCAGCAACGCGCGCGACCGCGCGTGCTGGACCTCGACTATGCCGGCTTGAGCGATGCCGACCTCGACACCGAGTTCTATACCGCGACCCGCAACGAATGGATTGCCAAGCGCGCGACCCTGCGGGAAATCATCGCGCGCCTGGAGGCGGTCTATTGCAGCCACATCGGCGCCGAGTTTGCCCACGTCTCGGACACCGATGAGCGGCTGTGGCTGCAGGACCAGTTCCAGCTCGGCCGCATGCAATACCGCTTCACACCGGAGGAGCGGCGCAACCTGCTCTGGCAGCTGACCGCCGCCGAGGGCCTGGAGCGCTATCTGCACACCAAATATGTCGGGCAGAAGCGCTTCTCGCTCGAAGGCGCCGATGCCTTGATTGCACTGCTGAACGATCTGATCCAGCAGGGTGGCAGCGCCGGCATCGAAGAGTTTGTATTGGGCATGGCGCATCGCGGCCGGCTCAATGTGCTGGTCAATGTGCTCGGGAAATCTCCGGCGCAACTGTTCTCGGAGTTCGAGGGCAAGTACGACGAAAACCACACGCAGGGATCCGGTGACGTCAAATATCACAAGGGATTCTCGGCCGACCTGCGTACCGCGGCCGGCAACGTGCATGTGGCGCTCGCCTTCAATCCCTCGCATCTGGAGATCGTCGATCCGGTGGTGGAGGGCTCGGTCCGGGCTCGCCAGGAGCGGCGCGACGACGCCCAGGGCGACAAGGTCGTGCCGGTGCTCATGCACGGCGATGCCGCGTTCGCCGGACAGGGCGTGGTCATGGAGACGCTGCAACTCTCGCAGGCGCGCGGCTTTCGCACCGGCGGCACCATCCATATCGTCATCAACAATCAGATCGGTTTCACCACCTCCGAGCCGCGCGATGTGCGCTCGACCACCTACAGCAGCGATGTGGCCAAGATGGTCGAGGCCCCGATCCTGCACGTCAATGCCGATGATCCCGAGGCAGTGGTGTTTGCAACGCGTCTGGCGCTGCGCTATCGACAACGCTTCCACAAGGACGTCGTGATCGATATGGTCTGCTATCGGCGACTCGGGCACAACGAGGCCGACGAGCCGGCCGCAACGCAGCCGATGATGTATGCCGCAATACGCCAGCATCCGACGGCCCGCAAGCTCTATGCCGACCGGCTGGCCGCCGACTCCCTGGTGACCGCGGCCGACGCCGAGGCCATGGTCGAGCAGTACCGGCAGGCACTGGATTCGGGCCGACTCGAAGTGCATCCGGCATTGGGACTGATCGGCAACAAACACACGATCGACTGGTCGCGCTACGCGCAATTCGATTGGTCCGAGCGCGCCCACACCGGCGTGGAGCCCGAGCGTATCGCGGCGCTGGGCCGGCGCCTGGGGAAGATCCCGAGCGAACTGGTGCTGCATGCGCGCGTGGCACAGGTGGTCGCCAATCGCGCCAAGATGATGTCGGGAGAGTTACCGCTCGACTGGGGCGCTGCGGAAACCCTGGCCTATGCCTCGCTGCTGGAGGAGGGCATCGCGGTGCGCCTCTGCGGGCAGGATTCCGGGCGCGGCACGTTCTTCCATCGCCATGCGGTGTTGCACGATCAGAGCAGCGGCCGGCGCTATATCCCGCTGCAGCACGTCAAGGATGGTCAGCCGCGCTTCACCGTGATCGACTCGGTGCTGTCGGAGGAGGCCGTGCTCGGATTCGAATACGGCTATTCGACCACGAGCCCGGATTGCCTGGTCATCTGGGAGGCGCAGTTCGGCGACTTCGTCAATGGCGCGCAGGTTGTGATCGACCAGTTCATCTCCTCGGGTGAAGCGAAGTGGGGGCGGTTGTGCGGTCTGACCATGTTTCTGCCGCACGGTTACGAAGGTCAGGGTCCGGAACATTCCTCGGCGCGCCTCGAGCGCTTCCTGCAGCTGTGCGCCGAAAACAATATGCAGGTATGCGTGCCCTCGACACCGGCGCAGATGTTCCATATGTTGCGGCGGCAGATGCTGCGGCCGTTTCGCAAGCCGCTGATCGTCATGACGCCCAAGAGCCTGTTGCGCCACGAGCTGTCGGTGTCTTCATTGGCGGACCTCAGTCACAGCAGTTTCGCCAATATCATCGGCGAGGTCGATGCGATCGAGCCGTCACGCACGCAACGTGTGGTGTTCTGCAGCGGCAAAGTATATTTCGATCTGCTCAAGGCGCGCCGGCTTGCCGCGCAGCCCGATGTTGCCATCGTGCGTATCGAACAGTTGTATCCATTCCCGGTGGAGGAATATCAGGCCGAGCTGACGCGCTATGCCAACGCCAGCGAACTGGTCTGGTGCCAGGAAGAGCCGCAGAATCAGGGCGCCTGGTATCAGATTCGCCACCGGTTGCAGGATCTGGCGCTGCCGCGCAACGTGTACTACGCCGGACGCGCCGCGGCCGCCGCGCCCGCCACGGGCGTGGCCAAGCTGCACGAGGCCGAGCAGCGCCGCCTGGTTGAGACCGCCCTGAATGCCACCTCGATTGAACAGACCCTGCGCAACACACCGCGACTGACCCTCAGCCCAGCCCCCACGGCAATCAGCACGCCCATCAGGAAGCAGAGCTCATGAGTCTCGAGATTCGAGTTCCACAATTACCCGAGTCGGTCGCCGATGCCACGCTGGTGGCGTGGCGCAAGCAGCCGGGTCAGAGCGTCAGTCGCGATGAGAATCTCGCCGACCTCGAGACCGACAAGGTGGTGCTCGAAGTGCCCTCGCCCATCAACGGCGTGTTGCGCGAAATCAAGGTGCCGGCCGGGACCTCGGTCAAGAGCGGCGAATTGCTCGCCGTGCTCGACGAGGCTGCCGCCGCCAGCGCTGGCGCGGCCGCGAGCGCCGGCACTAACGCGGCCACTAACGGCGCCAGCGCCCAGAGCGCTGCCGCGGTCTCAGCGCCGAGAACCGGTCCGGCAGCGCGGCGCGTAATCGAGGAAAACAAACTCACTCCCGGTTCGATTGCCGGCTCCGCCCCTGGCGGGCGCGTGACCAAGACTGATGCTCTCGCTGCCGCGTCGGCAGCCAGCGCCAGCGCCGGCGCTGACAGGCCAACGCCGCCGGCAACGCCAGCGGCCGCCGCGATCGAGGCGCGCACCGGGCGGGTCGATCAGCGTGTGCCGATGACGCGGCTGCGCGCGCGCATTGCCGAGCGCCTCATCCAGGCGCAATCGACCCAGGCGTTGCTGACCTCGTTCAACGAGGTGGATCTCGGCGCCGTGCAGGAGCTGCGCGCGCGCTACAAGGAAGGGTTTGAAAAGAAGCACGGCGTCAAGCTCGGATTCATGTCCTTTTTCGTCACAGCGGTGGTAGCGGCGCTCAAACGCTTTCCGGTGGTCAACGCCTCGGTCGAAAACAACGACATCGTCTATCACGAATACTTCGATATCGGCGTCGCGGTGTCGACCGAACGCGGCCTCATGGTGCCGGTGCTGCGCGATGCCGATACGCTGAGCTTCGCCGCAATCGAGCAGCGCATTGGCGAGTTTGCGCTCAGGGCGCGCAGCGGCGCGATTACGCTTGAGGATTTGACCGGGGGCACCTTCAGCATCACCAATGGCGGCACCTTCGGCTCACTGATGTCTACGCCGATCGTCAATGCGCCGCAGAGCGCGATCCTCGGAATGCACAAGATCCAGGACCGTGCCATGGTCATTAAAGCTCAGGTGGTGGTGCGCCCCATGATGTACGTCGCGCTGACCTACGATCACCGCATCATCGATGGCCGCGAAGCGGTGCAGTTTCTGGTGGCGGTCAAGGATTGCCTCGAGGATCCCAGCCGGCTGCTGATCGGGGTTTAAGCGCCGTGGCCGACGACAGTGTAGCGGCCGCGTTCGATGTGGTCGTGATCGGAGCCGGGCCGGCCGGCTATCCGGCCGCGATCCGCGCGGCACAGAACGGGCTCAAAGTCGCCTGTGTCGATGCCTGGAAAAATCGCGACGGCAGCGGCGCGTTCGGCGGCACCTGCCTCAACGCCGGTTGCATTCCCTCCAAGGCGTTGCTCGAATCTTCCGAGCTCTACGAGCGTGCCAAGTCGGAATTTGCCGTGCATGGCATCCGCACCAGCGGCCTGGCACTCGATCTGGCGCAGATGCAAAAGCGGCGCGCGAGCATCGTGCGCACCATGACCGGCGGGGTCGCGGCGCTGCTCAAAGCCGCCGGCGCCAGCGCCATCCATGGCAGGGGCCGCCTGTTGCCCGGCCGGCGCGTTGAGGTCACGGCCAGCGACGGCGCCACCAATGAGCTCACGGCCCGTCACGTGGTGCTGGCCAGCGGCTCGATACCGACCGAGCTGGCGGCGCTGCCTTTCGATCACGAACGCATCATCGATTCCTGGGATGCGCTCGAGTTGACCTCGGTACCGAAGCGGCTGATCGTGATCGGAGCCGGCGTGATCGGGCTGGAGCTTGGCAGCGTCTGGCACCGCTTAGGCGCCGAGGTGGTGATGCTCGAGGCGCTGCAGAGTTTTCTGGCCATCGCCGACCAGCAACTGGCACAGGAGGCACTGCGGCACTTCAAGAAGCAGGGCCTGGACATACGGCTGGGCGCCAAAGTCACCGCCGCGGCGGTTGTCGACGGCGGCATCAGCGTGCAATACGGCGACCAGGCCGGCAACGCGCAGAGTGTGAGCGCCGATCAAGTCATCGTCGCGGTCGGCCGGCGGCCGTACAGCGCCGATCTGCTCGCCGCCGACAGCGGTGTGCTAGTCGATGAGCGTGGATTTATTCGGGTTGACGAGCAATGCCGCACCGATGCCCAGGACGTGTGGGCCGTCGGCGATTGCGTGCGCGGCCCGATGCTGGCGCACAAGGGCAAAGAGGAGGGTATTGCGGTCGCCGATCGCATCGCCGGGCGCTATGCGCACGTCAACTACGAGGTGATTCCTTCGGTTATCTATACGGCACCCGAGATTGCCTGGGTCGGCCGCACCGAAGAGCAGCTCAAGGCTGGCGGCACGCTCTACAAGAGCGGTGTGTTTCCGTTTGCGGCCAGCGGCCGCGCACGCGCCATGCAAGCGGCGGTTGGGTTCGTGAAGATTCTGGCCGCGCGCGACACCGACACCATCCTGGGCGTGCACATCGTCGGTCCCATGGCGGGCGAGCTGATCGCCGAGGCGACGCTGGCGATGGAGTTCCAGGCCAGCGCGGAAGATCTGCAGCGCACTATCCACGCCCATCCAACGCTCGCCGAGGCACTGCACGAGGCCGCACTGGCGGTCGATCAGCGTGCCATCGACAACATCAATCGTTGAGTAAGCCGCGCTTGCGGTTCACGGGGATGCGCCGCGGCGATGCACCGGCAAGGCACCGAAGGACTGCGTCACGGGCATCATTTCAATCGAATTGATGTTGACCCGTGGCGGCAGATTCACGACCCAATGCACGGCCTCGGCGACATCCCCAGGCGTGAGCGCATCCGCGCCCTCATATATTTTGGCGGCCTTCTGAGCGTCGCCGTCGAAGCGCACGGTTGAGAATTCGGTGCCGCCGACCAATCCCGGCTCCACGTCGGTGACGCGGATCGGCGTGCCCAGCAGGTCGGCACGCAGGTTCAGGGAGAATTGTCGGACGAAGGCCTTGGTCGCGCCGTAGACATTCCCGCCCGGATATGGGTAGGTGGCCGCAATGGAGCCGAGGTTGATGATGTGCCCGCGGGCTCGCGCGACCATGCCGGGCAAAATCGCGCGCGTGACATACATGACGCCCTTTACGTTGGTGTCAACCATGCGGTCCCAGGCCGCCAGATCGGCGCGCTGTGCGGGCTCCAGACCCATAGCCAGACCAGCGTTGTTCACCAGCACGTCCACCGCGACCAGTTCGGGCGGCAGGGCCGCGACCGCTGCATCCACCGCCGCCCAATCGCGCACATCCAGCGCCACAGGATGCACGCGCGCGCTGCCGAGTTCATCCACCAGGGCCGCGAGTCGTTCGCGGCGGCGCCCTGCGGCGATAATGCGATGACCGTCAGCCGCAAAGCGCCGGGCGATAGCCGCGCCGAAGCCAGAGGTTGCACCGGTAACGAAGATGATCATGGTCCTGGCTCCCACTGCATTGACGGTTCTGCGTTAGGGCAGGCGCTGGGCGCGCAGCACGTTTGGTACCGCGCCCAGGCGCTGCAACACTCGCCCGAGCTGCTCATGGTCGCGTACCGCGGTGCGCATGACAATGGTGGCGATGCGATCATTGGGGTCGGTGTCGGAATTGACCCCGTCGATGCTGAGCTTCTCGAGCGCCATGACATCGGAGACGTCGCGCAACAGCCCGCGGCGGTCGAAGGCCTCGACGCGAATGCGCACCGGCATCAAGCTGTCGGAATCCAAAGCCCATTCGACGTTGAGCACCCGTTCGGGTTTGAGCGCGCGCATGCGCAGCAGACTGGCGCAGCGCGAGCGATGAATGGTGACGCCGCGTCCCAGAGTCACATACCCGGCAATGGCTTCGGGCGGCACGGGAGCGCAACAGCGCGCCATCGTGATCGGCAGATCCCCAACGCCTTCGATTTCCACCGGCGATCGCCCGGTGCGCCGCTGCGGTCGTTTGCGCAGCGTGGTCAGGGCCGCGGGCTCGGGCGTGCGCAAGCGCGCGAGCGCCTGCGCCAGGGCCGTGCTGCTGATCTCGCCTTCGCCGATTGAACGCTGCAGGTCCTCGGCGCTTTCGGCCTTCAAATCACGAACCAGCGCGGCGATCGATTCCGGTCCGGCTCCGGCACGCGTGAGTTCGCGCTCGAGGCTCTCGCGGCCGCTGGCGCGGTGCTCGGACTCATCGATGCGCCGGAACCATGCGCGCACTTTGGCGCGACTTCTGGCCGAGGCGAGAAAACCCTGATCCGGCGACAGCCAGTCGCGGCTCGGGGCCAACTGCTTGCCGGTGATGATTTCCACCACCTGGCCGTTGGCCAGCGGCTGATTGAGCGGCACGATCCGGCCGTTGATCTTCGCGCCGCGACAGCGATGCCCGAGGTCGGTGTGCACGTGATAGGCGAAGTCCAGCGGCGTGGATCCGCGCGGCAGATCCACCACCTCCCCGCGTGGCGTCATGGCGTAAATGCGGTCGGCGAACAACTCGCTCTTGAGCCGCTCGATCGGATCCTCGAGCTCCGCGGCTTGCGCGGGGTCGAGCACGCGCCGCACCCACTCGATCTTGCGCTCGTAACCGGCATCGCGCGTGCCGCCTTCTTTGTAGCGCCAGTGCGCTGCGACCCCGAGTTCGGCCTGCTCGTGCATCTCGCGCGTGCGAATCTGCACCTCGAGCGACTTGTCCTCAGGACCCAGCACCGCGGTGTGTATGGAGCGATATTCGTTGCCCTTGGGGGTGGCGATGTAATCGTCGAATTCGCCGGGAACGTAGTGCCACAGGCCATGCACGACGCCGAGGGCGGCATAGCATTCGGCGATCGACTCGACCACGATACGCACGGCGCGCACATCGAACAGCTGTTCGAACCCCAGATGTTTGCGCTGCATCTTGCGGGCAATGCTGTAGATGTGTTTGGGCCGGCCGAACACCGTCGAGGCGACGCCGGCCTGCCGCAGTTCACGCTTGAGCAGTGCGCACACCGAGAGGATGTAGCGCTCGCGGTCAACACGCCGCTCAGCCAGTGCCTGCGCAATGCGGTGGTATTGCTCGGGCTCGAGATAGCGGAAAGACAGGTCTTCGAGTTCCCATTTGAGATTCCAGAGCCCGAGCCGGTTCGCGAGCGGCGCCAGGATCTCACGCGTCTCCATCGCCAACCGCTGCTGCTCGGGCGGCGTCAGCTCGCGCGCATGGCGCAGTCGAATCAGCTGTTCGGCCAGACGCGCCACCACCAGCCGCGGGTCGATGGCTACGGCCAGCAGCATCTTGCGCAGCGTCTCGCCCTGCTGGGCATTGAGTCCCTGTCTGGCCGACCAGTCGGCCGGCAGGCTGAACTGGCCCAGACGAGCCAGCTCGGCGGCCAGCCGCAGCGCGTTCGGGCTCAGGCGCGCCTCGGCTGCGGGCGGCTCGCGCGCCAGGCCGTTCAGCCGTACCCAGTGCAGCGCGGTCGCTATGGTCAGATCCATGTCCTGAGTCAGTGCCGCGACCGCCTCCGCCGCCTCGATGCCGCCAGCGAGAGTGCTCTCCAGGGCACCGAGCTCGAGCAGGGCTGCTCGCGCGGCGTCGAGCTTCGCGGCGATCTCGGGCGGTGCTTGGGTTGCGGTTTCCATGCTGTGAGGGCGGTGTGTTCCGGCTATCATTCAGACAATGGTCGGCCACAGCAAGTGCGTTTGAGGATATCGATTCATGGCGCGATATTCGGCCAAATCCTGGCGCGCGTTCCGGCCACGCGACGGCGTCGAGTCCATCACGCTGATTGCGAGCGACTGCCGCGTCCTGGGTATCGATCCCGGCTCGCAGCGCACCGGCTTTGGCATCATTGATTGTCGCGCCGGCAGCGAGCGTCACGTCACCAGCGGCTGCATCGACGTGGCGGGGCGCGCGATGGTGGTGCGCCTGCAGCGCATCTTCACAGCCGTCAGCGCGCTCGTGGGCGAGCATAGGCCGGACATGATCGCGATCGAGCGGGTATTCATGCATCGCAATCCCGACAGCGCGCTCAAACTCGGACAGGCGCGCGGCGTGGCCTTGTGCGCGGCCGCCTCGCTCGGCGCCAGCGTGCATGAGTACGCCCCGCGTGCGATCAAACTGGCCGTGACCGGTTACGGTGCCGCCGCCAAGCCGCAAGTCGCACAGATGGTGCGCACATTGCTGCAACTGGAGGCGGCGCTGGCCGCGGACGCCGCCGATGCGCTGGCCGCCGCGCTGTGCCACGCGCAGACGCGCCGGCTCGGCGCGCTCGGCGCGGCCGACGCGGCAGATCGCTCGATCCCGGGTAGCGTGACGGCGCGATGATCGGCTCGCTGTTCGGGCTGTTGGCGTTCCGATCACCGCCGCACCTGTTGCTCGAGGTGGCGGGCGTCGGCTACGAAGTCGAGGCGCCGATGTCGACCTTCTACACGTTACCGCCGGTAGGGCAGCCAACGCGCCTGCTGACCCATCTGGTGGTGCGCGAGGATGCGCACGTGTTGTATGGCTTTGCGACCGTGCAGGAGCGCGCCCTGTTCCGCAGTCTGTTGAAAGTCTCTGGCGTCGGCCCGCGCATCGCGCTGGCCATTCTCTCAGGCGTCACGGCCGCGGCGTTCGCGCAGGCCGTGCGTGCCGAGGATGCCGCTACCTTGACGCGAATCCCTGGCGTTGGCCGCAAAATTGCAGAGCGACTGATCGTCGAGATGCGCGACCGGCTCGAGGATCCGGGCGTATTGGCCGCAGCCGCGGTGCTGGGCGCGGATGCTCAGCGCCCGCAGCCCGGGGCGCCGGCCGAGGCCTACGGTGCCCTGGTGGCGCTGGGCTATAAGCCGCTGGAGGCCACGCGGCTGCTCAAGGCCGTGGGCGAGGACCACGGCGCGCTGTCGACCGAAGATCTCATACGCCGTGCCCTGCAGGGAGCGGTGCGCGAATGAGCGCGCTCGAGAGCGAGCGTCTGGTCAGCGCTAGCGCCGCAGTGCCCGATGATGCGGTCGACCGCGCCATCCGCCCACGCGCACTGGCCGAATACATCGGCCAGGAGCACGTCAAATCGCAGCTCTCGATCTTCATCGATGCGGCGCGCATGCGCGCCGAGGCGCTCGATCACGTGCTGATCTTCGGTCCGCCGGGATTAGGCAAGACCACCCTGGCGCATGTAATCGCCACCGAGCTGCATGTGAATCTGCGCCAGACTTCCGGTCCGGTGCTCGAGCGTCCCGGCGACCTGGCGGCAATCCTGACCAATCTGCAGCCGCGCGATGTCCTGTTCGTGGATGAAATTCACAGGCTCAGTCCGATCGTCGAGGAAATCCTGTATCCGGCGATGGAGGACTATCAACTCGACATCATGATCGGCGAGGGTCCCGCGGCGCGCTCGATCAAGCTCAATCTGCCGCAGTTCACGCTGGTCGGCGCCACCACCCGCGCCGGCCTGTTGACCTCGCCGCTGCGCGATCGCTTCGGCATCGTGCAACGGCTCGAGTTCTACGCCATCGCCGAGATCGAGCGCATCGTGCAACGCTCGGCCCGGATTCTAGGCGTGGAAATCGATGCTGCCGGCGCACTGCGCATCGCGCAGCGCTCGCGCGGCACGCCACGCATTGCCAACCGCCTGCTGCGCCGGGTGCGCGACTACGCGCAGGTCAAGGCCGAGGGGCGCATCGATGACAATGCCGCGTGCGCCGCGCTCGATCTGCTGCAGGTGGACCCGCAGGGACTGGACGCGCTCGATCGCAAGCTGCTGCTGACGATCATGGAGAAATTCGATGGCGGCCCGGTCGGTATCGAGAGCCTGTCGGCGGCGATCGGCGAGGAGCGCGGCACACTCGAGGACGTGATCGAACCGTTCCTGATCCAACAGGGCTTCGTCGCCCGCACTTCTCGCGGGCGCGTGGCCACGCGCCTGGCCTGGCAGCACTTCGATCTCAAAATGCCCGAGCGCGCGGCCGCCAATCTGTCGCTGTTCGGCGAGGGCGCTTGAGCGCTCCGGTCTGGCAGGCGAGGGTATATTGGGAGGATACCGATGGCGGCGGAATTGTTTATTATGCGAACTATCTGAAATTCCTCGAGCGCGCACGCAGTGAATGGCTGCGCGCGCGCGGGCTATCGCAGCGTGCGCTGGCTCTGGATCCGGGAATCGTATTCTCGGTGGTGGCGCTCGAGGCGCAGTATTTGCGGCCGGCGCGACTCGACGATTTACTCGCGATCGGTTGTGAACCGGCGCTGAATGGGGGCGCGAGCCTTGCGTTCGAGCAGAACATCTGGCGCGACAGCATAGCGGGCGAGCTGCTGCTGCGTGCTACGGTGCGCATCGCCTGTCTCGACGCGCGCAGCCTGAAACCTAAGCGTCTGCCGGAAGTCATAGTCCGTGAGTTGCGGACGATTGTTGCCAAGGAGTAGCCATGGGCGGTGAGTTATCGATTGTCCGCCTAGTCATGCAGGCGAGCCTGGTGGTGCAGATCGTGCTGGGCATTCTGCTGGCCGCATCGATGGGCTCCTGGGCCATCATTTTCCGCAAGCGTATGGTCGTGAGCCGCGCGCGCCGCGATGCGGATCGCTTCGAGAACAGCTTCTGGTCCGGCGGGGATCTGAGCTCGCTCTACCGGACCGTCGAGGCGCGCGGCAAGACCTCCGGCATGGAGAGCATCTTCGAGTTCGGATTTCGTGAATTCGCGCGCCTGCGGGCCCAGGGAGGCGTGGCGGCCGATATGCTGCTGGAAGGCTCGCGCCGCGCCATGCGGGTGGCACAGCTCAAGGAGATCGAGCGGCTCGAGCAAAGCCTCGCGACGCTCGCAACGGTCGGCTCCACCAGTCCCTATGTGGGTCTGTTCGGCACCGTCTGGGGCATCATGAGCGCCTTCAGTTCGCTGGGTAATGTGCAGCAGGCTACCCTCGCCATGGTCGCGCCGGGGATCGCCGAGGCACTGATTGCCACGGCCATGGGATTGTTTGCGGCCATACCTGCGGTGGTGGCCTACAACCGCTATGCCGATCAGGTCAGCCGGCTGGAGCTGCGTTACGACGGCTTCATGGAAGAGCTTTCGACCATCCTGCAGCGCTATGCCGGCCGCGGCCCCGCCGGTACCCCCGGGCCGGTGGCGGCCGGAGGGGCGCTGTCGGACGCATCGCGTTCACCGGGCCGAGGAGGCTGATATGGCCGCGGCACACAAGGGCAAACGGCGGCTCATGGGCGACATCAACGTCGTACCGTATATCGATGTGATGCTGGTGCTGCTGATCATTTTCATGATCACGGCACCCTTGTTGACTCAGGGTATCAAGGTCGATTTGCCCAAAGCCGCCGCCGAGCCGCTGGCGGCGCAAAGCGATCCGCTGGTTCTGACGGTAGATGCGCAGGGGCGGCTGTTCCTCAACGTCGGCGCCACTCCGAAACAGCCCATCGACGATCAGACGCTGCTAGTGCGCGCAACGGCGGCGTTGCGGCGCGCTCCGGAGCGTGCCGTGGTGGTCAATGGCGATCATGCGGTCAGCTACGGCCGCGTGGTGCAGGCCATGGTGCTGCTGCAGCAGGCTGGTGCGCGCAAGGTGGGATTCCTGACCGATCCGCCGCGGAAGTCCCCGACCACGCCATGAGCGAACGCCGCAGCGATCGCGTCCTGGCGGTCTTCCTGTCGCTCTTGATTCACGCGGCCATCGTTGGCGCTCTGGTCTGGGGCTGGTGGCAATATCGCGCGCCCAAGCCCGCGCCGCAGGTGTTGGCCATCGAGGGCACGGTGGTGCATGAGGCCCCGCCGGCACCACCGGCACCACCGGCCCCGCCCGCGCCGCCGCCTGTGGATGCTGAGGCCGAGCAGCGCGCTGCTGAGCAGAAGGCCGAGCAGCTTCAGCATGAGCAGGCTGCAAAGGAAGCTGCTGCAAAGGCCGAGGCGGAGCAGCAGGCCCAGCTTGAGGCCGAGCACAAGGCGGCGGCCGAAGCGCAGGCCAAGGCGCAGGCTGAGGCGGAAGCAAAAGCCAAGGCCGAGGCCGATGCCAAGGCCAAAGCTGACGCGGCGGCCAAGGCCGAGGCCGACCGCAAGGCGCAACAGCTGGCGCAACAGCGCAAAATCGAGCAGGAACGTGCACAGCGCGAGGCGGATCTGCGCTCGCAGATGCAGGCCGAGGAGCATTTGGATCAGGCGCGCTCCAGCGGCGCCTTGGCGCAGTATCAGGCCATGATTGCCGCTCGTATCCAGCACGCCTGGATTCGGCCGCCCAGTGCGCATGCCGGAATCAGCTGCCAGGTCAATATCACGCAGGTACCTGGCGGGGCGGTCACTGCCGTGCAGGTGGGTGGCTGCAATGGCGATGCAGCCGTGCGCCAGTCGATCGCCGATGCGGCCTACCGGGCTTCGCCGCTGCCCGCACCGCCCGATCCGGCCTTGTTTGACCGCGATCTGGTTGTTACCTTCGCACCCAATGAATAGCTATCCAATATCGCGGGGACCCGGCCAGATACCGGGTGGATTATTCCGGGCTGTGTCGGCACTGGCCAGCAGCGTGGTTCTGGCCGCCCTGGGACTGGCAGCGGCACCGGCGCGAGCCGAGCTGCAGGTCAACGTCACGCAGGGCGTGACCGATCCGATTCCGATCGCCATTGTCCCATTCGGGCGCGCGGTGCCGGCCGACGCTGGTTTCGATTTGACCGGCGTGGTTCAGCATGATCTCGAGAGCAGCGGCCGATTTCGTGCCATGCAGCGCCGGGACATGCTCTCGACGCCCACACGCCCTGCGGATGTGCAGGCCGCGGACTGGAAGGCCGCAGGCAACGATTACGTTCTGGTCGGCCGGATCAGCGCTCCCAATGCCACCGAGATCGACGTCGAGTGCGATCTGGTCAATACGTTGACCGGCCAACGTATTGGCGGCAAGAAAATTGTCGCCAGCAGTGGCAGCCTGCGCAATGCCGCGCACATGGTCAGCGATTTCGTCTACGAGTCGATTCTGGGCGTACGCGGCGCCTTTGCGACCCGCGTGGCCTATGTCTCGGTGCAAGGGCAGGCCCCCAGTCAGCACTTTCAGCTCATCGTCGCCGACTCCGATGGTGAATCGCCCAAAGTGATCCTGGAATCCGCCCAGCCCATCATGTCGCCCACCTGGTCGCCCGATGATCAGTGGCTGGCCTATGTGTCGTTCGAGAACCGCCTGTCGGCGATCTACATTCAGCGGGTACGCACCGGCGAGCGCCGCCTGGTGTCGCAGCGGCTGGGCGTCAACGGCGCGCCCGCATTCTCCCCCGACGGCACGCGCCTGGCACTGACGCTCTCGGGCAGCGGCGGCAATCTCGATATCTGGCTGCTCGATCTTGCCACGCAGGGCCTGACTCGCCTGACCGACGATCCCGCCGTGGAAACCGAGCCGGCCTGGAGTCCAGATGGCAAGAGCATTTATTTCACCTCCGATCGCGCGGGCGGTCCGCAGATCTACAAGCTCGATATCGCCAATCCCAAGCGTGTACAGCGAATCACTTTCGGTTCCGGCTATGTCGCCCGGCCGCGGGTGTCACCGGATGGAACCAAGATCGCATTCGTGACGCGCGAGGCGAACAACTACCGAGTCGCTGTGCAGGATCTGGCCTCGGGCACGGTCAGCGTGCTCTCTCATGGCAGTCTCGATGAATCACCGAGCTTCGCACCCAACGGTGCGACCATCATTTACGCCGGGCGCGACGGCGCGGTCGGGACACTGCAGACCGTATCGGTGGATGGGCAGGTCACGCAGCGCTTGACCTCGACCCAAGGTGAGCTGCGCGAGCCGGCCTGGGAACCGTTCCAGCACTAGCGTGGGCATGTCAAACAGATGTCGGCCGAGTCACGGTATGGTAATAAGGTGCCTGCCGCGACAGCGCCACGAACTTCGGAGTCAAGCTATGCATAAGAGCGTTCTCATCTGGACCGCCATGATCGGCGCGGTGCTGCTCGGAGGCTGTGCGCATAAGCCGCGCCCCACGACCACGCCCGCCAGCACCACGGTGCCGGTCGATCAGTCCCAGACCTCGGGTGCCGATAGCTCCGGGGCCTACGGAACGGCCACTGCCAATGGCTCGGGCGAAGGCGTACCTGGACCGGCCGCGGGACTGCTCAAGAATCGCACCATCTATTTCGACTTCGACAGCAGCGAGATCAGATCGGACTACAGCGCTCAGATATCCGCGCACGCGCGCTATCTGGCCACCAATGCCAGCATTAGGGTGCGCCTCGAGGGCAACACCGATGAACGTGGCTCGCGCGAATACAACATCGGCTTGGGAGAGCGCCGCGCTCAGGCAGTGCGGCGCGCGCTGATGCTGCAAGGTGTGGCCGAAACGCAGATCACCACCGTGAGCTATGGTGAGGAGCGGCCTGCGGTCACCGGTCATACCGAAGACGCGTGGTCGAAAAATCGCCGCGTCGAAATCGTGTATCTGAACTGAAGACACGCGATGTCCAGGCAATTGTGCCAATGGCTGGCGCTGATCTGTTGCGCCATCGCACTCGCCGGCTGCGAGACCAATGCGGCGGAGCCCGATCCGACGCAGGTCAAGCTCAACGACATGGACCAAAGGCTCGGGCGAGTCGAGCGCGTGGTCAGCAACCAGAGTCTGCTGACACTGTCGCAGCGCATCGACGTGCTCGAGGCACAGGTGCGCGAACTGCGCGGCACGGTCGAGGAACTGCAGAACAACAACGAAGCGTTGCGCAAGCAGCAGCGCGATCTGTACGCTGACCTCGACCGCCGGCTCAAGGCGGCCGCAGCTCCGGGCGGCGGAACTGCGCCGGCTGGCCTGGCTCCCGCGGCAGGGCCTGGCGCACCGGTGGCTGCGGGCTCAGGCGCCGACGATCAGGCGGCCTATAACCGCGCGTTCGATGCGCTCAAAGCCTCCGACTACGCCGGCGCCATCACGCAGTTCCGGGATTTTCTGCGCCTGTATCCGCACAGCACCTTGGCCGACAACGCCCAATATTGGCTGGGTGAGGGGTTTTACGTCACACGCGACTACGACAGCGCCATCGCCGCATTTCGTACTCTCGGCGAGCAGTACCCGCAATCGCGCAAAACGCCCGATGCGTTGCTGAAGATCGGCTACGCCCAATATGAGCTCAAACACATGGCGGACGCGCGCGCCACCCTGAGCCAGGTGGTGCAGCGCTATCCCGGCACGGATGCGGCCAAACTGGCCGCGGACCGGCTGACCAAGATTCCGCCGGACGCCCCTTAGCGCATCGCCGGATGCGCACGGACTGAGCGTGCGGCTCAAGCTCACGGAGATCTTTCACTCACTGCAGGGTGAAGCGGACACGGCCGGCATACCAACCGTGTTCGTGCGCCTGACCGGCTGTCCGCTGCGCTGCCAGTATTGCGATACCGCCTATGCGTTTCATGGCGGCACCTGGTGGGAGCTCGAAAATATTCTCGCGCGTGTGCGTGAACTGGGAGCGCGCTATGTCTGCGTCACCGGTGGCGAGCCGTTGGCGCAGAAACCCTGCATCGAGTTGCTCCAGGCGCTGGCAGACGCCGGCTATCGCGTGTCACTGGAAACCAGCGGTGCGATGCCCATCGATGCAGTGGATGCACGCGTCGTTCGAGTGGTCGACATCAAGACTCCGGCTTCCGGCGAACATCACCGCAATCTCTATGAGCAGCTGGCGCTGCTCAGACCAGAGGAACAGGTCAAGTTCGTAGTGTGCGATCGCGCCGACTACGACTGGAGCCGCGCTACGCTCGAGCGGCTCGGGCTCGCCGAGCGCTGCGGCGTGCTGTTTTCACCCAGCCACGAGCAATTGCCGGCGCGGCAGCTGGCTGATTGGATACTGGCCGATCGTTTACCGGTGCGCATGCAGATTCAATTGCACAAATATCTGTGGGGCAATGAACCGGGTCGCTGATTCGGCCGCACGCGCCGTGGTGCTGCTCTCGGGCGGCCTGGATTCGGCGACCGCGCTGGCCTGGGCACGCCGGGAAGGCTTTGCCACCTATGCGCTGTCGGTCGACTACGGGCAGCGGCATCACTCGGAACTTCAGGCGGCTGCACGTGTGGCGCGGGCGCAGGCAGCGCGCGAGCATCGCATCATGCGCGTGGACCTCGCCGGCATCGGCGGCTCAGCCCTGACCGACTGGAGCATGGCGTTGCCCGAACACTCACAGGCCGGCATTCCGGTCAGCTATGTTCCGGCGCGCAACACAATGTTGCTGGCATTGGCTTTGGGCTGGGCGGAGGTGCTCGGCGCCACCGATCTGGTGGTTGGCGTCAATGCAGTCGACTGGTCGGGGTATCCGGACTGCCGGGCTGAATTCATCCGCGGCTTCGAAGCATTGGCCGCGCTCGCCACCAAGGCTGGCGTCGAAGGAGCGCGCTTCAAGGTGCATGCGCCGCTGATCGCGATGAGCAAGGCGCAGATCATCCAGAGCGGACTGCAGTGGGGAGTCGACTACGCCATGACCGTGTCGTGCTACCGGGCCGACAGCGACGGCCGCGCCTGTGGGCGTTGCGATTCCTGCCGGCTACGCCGCCAGGGTTTCAACGCGGCGGGTCTGGAGGATCCGACCCGCTACGTTTAACGCGGTGCTGCGCCGCGCTCTTTTTCGGTATCATGCGCGCCCCGCGGGTCGGTAGCTCAGTCGGTAGAGCAGCGCCCTTTTAAGGCGTTGGTCGTGGGTTCGAGCCCCACCCGACCCAACACTTAACTTATTGAATCTCCGAGGATTCACTGGCTGCGGCGGTTCGCGGCTGCTGTGCTCGCACGCTCGAGCCGGTATGCAGCGGGGGCAATAGCTGCCATCCTAGGGTTCGGCTTATGCTCAACGCCCTTCGATACCATCTCGCTCTCGCATTAGCGATCAGTCTGTCTGCCTGCGGAGGTGGCGGCAGTACCGGCTCCAGTTCAATCAGTAGCTCTTCCAGTGGTGTCACTGGTTCAAGCAGCTCATCTTCATCCAGCGGTTCATCATCTTCGAATGGTTCTTCTTCATCCTCATCGGGTAGTGGTGCGACAAACTACACTTTGACCGAGCTGGCACCGCTATCCTCGGGTGGTACTGGAACTTTCGTATCCGCAGTCAATGACGTCGGCCAAGCGGTAGGGTACACGGGTTATGGTGACGTAGACGAGCCGCAGATCTGGGACGGAGCTACGACTACCGCGCTTCAACAGTGCGGACTGGCCTGTGTTACTACGGCGATCAACTCTAGCGGAACGATAGCAGGCTATGGCTTCGGAAGTGCTGGTGCGCAAGCTGTGACATGGACCGGAATCAGTGCAACCACTCTGACAAATCCGTCCATGGGGCCCGACCAGAATGCAGAAGCCTATGCGATCAATGATGCCGGGCAGGTTGTCGGCTATATCAACAACGAAGCTACGGGGAATAATAACGCCACTAGTTGGATAGCAGGAGCCCCTACAGCTCTGGCTTCCAATGGAGCGGACGTTACCGTAGCCCAGGGTATAAACAACACGGGTCAGATCGTCGGCTACGCCGGGAGCAACAGCAGCGATACTGAGACGGCGGTCGTCTGGCATGGCACCGTCATGAGCGAGCTTGCCTCACTCGGTGGTCCGCAAACTCAGGCGACTGCAGTGAATGATGCAGGGCAAGTGGTTGGCTGGTCAAACTTGCCGGCAATCTCCTCGACCACCAATCAGTACATCTCGCATGCAACCAGTTGGAATGGGAATGCGGTTACAGATTTGGGAACCCTGGGGGGAAGCATCAGCCAGGCTCTTAGCATCGACGCATCGGGGCAGATCGTTGGAAACTCAACTCTTGCGACAGACCCGACCAGTCCATCAGGTGCCACTGTTACACACGCCGTGATCTGGAACCACGGAGTGATCGTCGATCTAAACACCGAGCTTGCTGCGGCCGTTTCGGTTTACGTGACCCTGGCCAATGCGACCGGCATCAATGATAGCGGGCAAATTGTAGCAAACGGGACCGACAGCCGAATTCACAATGGCAATGCGCAGCTTACACCGATGGCATTTCTGCTGACTCCGGTTGTAAGTTCCAATGCAAGCGCAGCCTCAAAATAGGTTGGGCTTTCTCAGGCTTTGCGCGCAAGCACGGCGCGAAGAAAACGCAGATCGTGCAGCCGCACGGCGCCGAGCGCGAACATTCCGGCGATCAGCACCAGGATGACCATGAGCAGCCGTATCGGCGTGTGCAGCGGCCCGAGCGCGACGCTGGCCGCGGCGGTCAGCGCGGCCGCGGCGCCTGGAATCAGCACGGCTTTGGTCAGCGGTGGTTCGGCTTGTTGCTTGCGAAGCAGCGACCAGTGCAGAGTGAACTGCACCACGTCACACAGCAATACCGCCCAGGCCGCGCCGACATAACCGAAGGCCAGGATCAGAAGCGGACCGAGCACACAGAAAGCGCAAAGCCCGATTGCCCGGGCGCGCGCCAACCCAGCCTGTTGGTCCATGGCTGCAAGCTGCGATGCCATCAGCGCCTGAGTGCCGCGGATCGGCAACGACCATACGAGCACCTGCAAGGCCTTGGCCGCGCCGAGGTACGACGCACCGAAAACCAGAGTTACGATCTCGGCGGCGTAAATCGTCACCAGAATGGCAATCGGAAAACACAGCACCAAGAGTATGCGTACGCAGCGTGCGATCAGCGCCTGCGCGTCGCGGATCGAAACATGGGAGATGCGCGCCACGGCTGGATAAACCGCAGAATTGAACATGGTAGAAATCAGCGCGGCGGCCACCATGAAACGATCCGCTGCCGCGTACAGCCCCACGAAGTGGCTGGCTGCCAGAGCGCTCAATATGATCAACGCGCCGCGGGCGTACAGAATCGACAGGGCATCGACGCCAAAGAATGGCAATGCCTGACGAAATAAGCTCAGCGCCTGCGATGGAGCGTAGCGCAGCGTAGGGCGGCCGAAGCGACGCGACCCCTGAATCCAGGCGAAGGCGATCAGCGCGAGCGCGCCGACGATCTGCGCCAGGCAGACGCTGGCTGCGCTGCCACCGAGGCGAATCACTGCCAAGCCGATCAGCAGGATCAGCAGCCGATGCGCCAGATTGCCGCCGGCGGACCAATGCATGAGTTCCTTGGCACGCAAAGGGACCAGCAGCAGCGATGCCAGCGTCAGCAGGATCTGATAGCCGCACACCGCCATGACCAGCGCTATTGCGGCGCGGTCACGAATCAGCGCGACCGTGACCACGCAGGCGATGAGCCAGGCGATCAGCGCCAGCAGCGCCTGCATTGGAATCAGCGTGCCGAGTGTCGCCGGAACGTGCGTGGAATCGCGGCTGAAATCGCGGATCAGCATGTCTTGCGTTCCGAAGCTGACGAATAAGGCGGCCACCGCCCCCACCGCCATGGCCACCGAATAGTGGCCCAGTGTTGCCGCGCCAAACACGCGCGCGAATGAGATCACCAGCAGGAAATTGGCGAGTTGGCCCAGCCCATCGGACAGGCCCAGTACCGCCGTATTCACCAGGATGCGGCGCTCGTTATGCATGTCCGCGCGCCAATTCGGAGACGAAAGCACGGCGTTTGCCCGACGGATCCGGCGGGATTGCCGCGACCAGCTTGACCTCCAGTTGCGGATGCTCCAAGGCTGCATCGACCGCGTCGCCTATGGCTTGTGTGCCGACCTCGGCGAAGCGCATCGAGGGCGCAATCAGCAGTTCGAACCGCTGCACTGCCACCTGCCTCAACTGATAGTGCAGGATCGCATCCACGAAACCGTCGAGCCGGCCAAGTACGCTCATTGGCGAACGCCGGCTGCCATCGGCCAGCACAATGAGGTCGTCGGCGCGTCCGGCCAGGGTCAGCAGCAATGGAAAAGGGCTGCCGCAACGGCACGGCGTGTCCGACAGCCGGCCCAGATCGCGCAGGTTATAGCGTATGAAGGGAGTAGTGTGATTGGCGAGCACGCTCACGACCAATTCGCCTTCCTGGCCCGGCGCGACCGGCTTGCCGTCGCGTACCAGCTCGAGCACCGCACAGTCCGTGGCCACATGATAGCCTTCGCCGGTGGCGCACTGATAGGCGATGTTGTCCGTCTCATAGGTGCCGAAGATGTCGATGACGGCCGCGCCGAAAACCCTCTCGAGCAGCGAACGTGTATCGGGCGATAGTAGCTCCGAATCGGTAAAAAGCAGCCGCGGCGCAGGAGCCAGTGATTCGCCGCTGTCGAGGCAATAGTGGGCCAGCGCACGCAAGCTGGACGGATACCCCTGCAGCATATCCGGTGCCAGTAAGCGCCACGCGGCCACGATCTGCGCCGGGTCGGCGGCGCAACTCAGCTGCCATTCGCGCAACACCCCGAGGCGCGAGAACCAGGGCGTGCGGCTGGATGGGAAGGCAGTCAGACGCAAGACCTTGTCCAGCAGCCGCCGGCCGTTGCGCAGGTAAGGGCGCAGATACTGCGCCTTGCGCCACTCATCGTAGCGCCGGTCGATCGGAAATTCGAATGGCTCGCCGGTCGAGCCGCTGGTGCTGATGCGTACGCGCCGCGCCGGTGCCCCGAGCGCAACGGCGCCGGCGCCCGCCGAGCGCAGCATGGCCTTATCAATGATCGGCAGTTGCGCGAGATCGGCCAGACCCTGAAACCCAGCCGCATCCACACCGTATCGCGCGTACATATCGCGATAAAATGGCACCTGTGCGGCTGCGCGGCGCACCAGATGGCGCAGTGCCCGATCCTGGCGCA
>Ga0302314_10003270_pt1 | contig 30014 bp, 21 predicted proteins | sample III_Palsa_N2_3_FD_200533 | JGI IMG/M metagenome (GOLD analysis project Ga0302314, IMG submission 200533) | Peat permafrost microbial communities from Stordalen Mire near Abisko, Sweden - III_Palsa_N2_3 | ecosystem: Environmental > Terrestrial > Soil > Palsa > Peat permafrost | place: Sweden... | reverse complement strand
CCCGTCATTGCTGGCAATGCCCGGATAGAGTCCAAAATGAGCCGCGATGTCGAAGCCGTTCTGCGTGGTCGCGATCCCGAACGTGATGGCGGCCGGGAGTAGACCGTTGCCCACGTTCGACACATCGCTGCCGGCCGCGCTGCCCGTACAGGCGCCGCCCACCGTAGTGATTGCCACCGCCTTGCCGGTAGATTCGCAACCGGAATAGATGTAGTCGACGTTGATATTGCCGTTGACCGAGAACTTCCAACCGTCCGACTCGATATCGAACGCGCTCGCGGCCGACGCTGCCAGGATTCCCGAAATAGCCATGCCCAGCCTGAATGCCGCTCTGTTGCTGCTTTGCATCTTGCCCCCTCATGCTGATGATTTTCGTGTTGATCAAGCCGAATTCCGTGTGGGGATTTCCCAAACATGGCTTCGCTCACCAGCAGGAGCAAACAACGTGCCAGCGACCCAAAAATACCTTTGATCCGACGCTGCAGAGGCTAAAAACCAGGCGCCGCGAGGTTTGTCCCCGCTTCGGCCCCTTGCAGCGGCGTGCAGCACCCCGGTCCGCCGTTGGCCGTTGCTCTCATACGACAACCGCGGCAGTCGCTCGCCTGGGCGCTGCCACATGAGGTATCGCGAAGCAGAAAACGTGTCATGGCTGTGACACATGTACCTGGCTAAGTGACACACCAGCGGTACACTTCGTCGCCTTGCAGTGCAGCGAACGGGCATCGGAAAGGCGCCTGTGCGATACTACGCTCGGATTTTTGTCAAAACGTTCTTTGGGAGTCGACGCGAGATTATGAGCAGAGTTGTTGTCACGATGTTAGTAACGGCCGGCATGGCTTTGTTTATGGCCAATGCCTCCTTCGCCCAGGCACCGCATAAGCACCATGCGAGGCACCACCATCACCACGTCAGGCATCACAAGCACTAGACGGGTATTTCCATTGACGCAGCTTAGGCCATCCTAGGCTGCGCCAAGGAACAGCGGCCACGAGCGCCGCATCCACCCCTAGCCGCCAACCGGCCTAGAAAGTCCAAGTCAGGCTGACCATGACCGTATTGGGGTCGCCGTAACTGGAACTAATGCGTTCGTATTCGCCGCGCAACGCAAAGTCCTGCCATTTGGCTTGCACACCGGCGCCGTATGCGAACTTCGTGTTCTGCTGATCGAAGCGGGATTCGACCGAGCACACGCCGCTCGTCGACGAGGTGCAGGGCACATTGTAAAAGTAGCTATTATCGGTTTGTAGTCGCGCCACGCCGAGTTTGCCGTACACGTCGAGAAACGGCAGGGGCAGCGGTAGGTACCCTAACCCGTAGAGCACGGTGGCCTTGGGGTGAGCGCTGACGCCGTAGTCGTAATAACTAGAGTAGTAGCCGTCATTGCCACCGGCATTGCCGAAGTCGATGTATTCGAGCTCGGCGCCCACGAAGGGCAACGGGCGCAAACCCACCAACACCTTCCACGCCGCGTCGTGGTCATGGAAGCCGCCGCCGTATCCGTAGGCGTCGTAGTAGTCGTTATGGTTGCCGATCTGGGATTCACCGACGCCTGCGCCCACATACAGACCCAGCGGATTATCGGCCAAAGCAGCAGTCGAAACACTCAGCGTCATTACGCCGGCAAGCGCAATGACGGCGCTGGAAATGCGATTCATCTATTCGTCTCCAATGACATGTGGGGAAATGAGACAGTCCGCTTACCGCTTAAGTTCCGGTTCGGGTCCCCGGACGGGCTCGGACCCTGCCATAATGGACGTTGATGCTTGAGCACTTTAACCCGGTGGATCTGGCGCGAGCGCAGTTCGCGTTCACCGTGTCGTTTCACTTCATTTTCCCCGCCTTTTCCATTGGCCTGGCCAGCTACCTCATGGTGCTCGAAGCGCTGTGGCTGAAAACCGGCAAGGCGCTGTATCTCGACCTCTTCAAGTACTGGATCAAGATTTTCGCCGTCACCTTCGGCATGGGCGTGGTGTCGGGCATCGTCATGTCGTATCAATTCGGCACCAATTGGTCCGTGTATTCGCAGAAAGCGGGCCCCATTATCGGTCCGCTCATGGCCTATGAAGTTCTGACGGCATTCTTTCTCGAGGCAGGATTTCTCGGCGTCATGTTGTTCGGCATGACCAAGGTCGGCAAAGGTCTGCATTTCTTCGCCACCGGCATGGTGGCACTGGGCACGTTGGTGTCGGCAACCTGGATCATCAGCGTCAACAGCTGGATGCAAACGCCCACCGGCTTCACCATGAACGCCGCGGGTCAATTCGTGCCGGCCGGTTCCTGGTGGCCCATCGTCTTCAATCCCAGCTTTCCGTATCGCCTGGTACACACGGTCATCGCCGCCTATCTCACCACCGCGCTCACGGTGGGTGCCGTGGGTGCTTGGCATTTGCTCGCGAATCGCGCCAGTGCGCATGCTCGCACCATGTTCTCCATGGCGATGTGGATGGCTGCGTTGGTGGCACCGCTGCAAATTCTCGCGGGCGATACTCAAGGTCTCAATACACTGGAATATCAGCCCATCAAAGTGCTCGCCATGGAAGGCGATTACGAGCGCAGTCCCAACGGTGCCCCGCTGGTGCTCTTCGGCTTGCCCAGCAATGAGGACGCTACCGTCCACGATGAAATTAAAATTCCTAAGCTAGGATCGCTCATCCTGCGACACGATCTGCATGCCGCGTTGCCTGGCCTCAAAGATTTTCCGCGCGACAAGTGGCCGCCGGTTCCCATCGTGTTTTGGTCGTTCCGCCTCATGGTGGGCTTGGGCTTCGGCATCCTCACGCTCGGCATTTTCAGTCTCGTGGCGCGCGCCTGCGGGCGCCTCTACGAGTGGCGCTGGCTGCATCGCGCGGCCGTGTGCATGGGGCCGGCGGGCTTCGTGGCGGTCATCGCGGGATGGGTCACCACCGAAGTGGGCCGTCAACCCTACACCGTGTATGGCCAACTCCTGACGGCACAGTCGCATTCGCCGCTGGCTGCTCCCGCGGTGGCGGCCTCGCTGCTGGCCTTCATCCTGGTGTACTTCAGCGTGTTCGGCGCGGGTGTGGTGTATCTGCTCAATATGATGGCGCGGGGGCCCGCTTCCGACGGTGCCGAACCGCCGCCGCCGGCAGGCCCGCAACATGCCGCGGGTATTACGCCGGCACCCGCTCTCGATGCTGCCGTGGGACATAAGTCGCCATGAACATCGACCTCACTCTGGTCTGGGGCGGCATTATTTCTTTCGCCGTATTTGCCTACGTGGTGATGGACGGTTTCGATTTAGGGATCGGCATTCTGTTTCCGATTTTCGCGGTGGGCCACGAACGGGATCAGGCCATGAATTCCATCGCGCCGGTGTGGGACGGCAACGAGACCTGGCTGGTGTTGGGAGGCGGCGGCTTGCTGGCGGCGTTCCCGCTGGCTTATGCCGTGATTCTGCCGGCGACGTACCCGCTCATGATTGCCATGCTGCTGGGTTTGGTATTTCGCGGCGTGGCCTTTGAATTTCGCTGGCGCGATGCGAGCCATCGCGCGTATTGGGATCTGGCGTTTACCGTGGGTTCTTTCCTCGCGGCCCTCGCCCAGGGCATTACCCTGGGCGCGATACTGCAAGGCATTCGCGTGGTCGACAATGCCTACGCCGGCGGTTGGCTGGATTGGTTGAGTCCGTTCACGGTGCTCACCGGCTTGTCGGTGGTCTGCGGTTACGCGCTGCTCGGCGCCACGTGGCTGGTGTGGAAAACCGATGGCTCCGGGCAAGCTCATGCACGTCGCATGGCCTTCGCGTTGGGGATTGCCACTTTGATTGCCATGGTGGCCGTGAGCGCCGCGACGCCCTTCCTGGCTTACGATTACTGGCGCCGCTGGTTCTCGCTACCCGGCGTGTTTCTCACGGCGCAAGTGCCGCTGCTGACACTCATCGTCACAGTGGCCTTCTTCTGGAGTCTACGACGCGGCGCCGAGAGGCTGCCTTTTTTGATGGCGCTGGCGCTGTTCCTCATGGGCTTCGTGGGTTTGGGCGTCAGCATGTACCCTTATCTCGTGCCTCGCGCCATCACGCTGTGGGATGCGGCTGCCCCACCCTCGAGTCAAAGCTTCATGCTGGTGGGCACGGCGGTGATTTTTCCCATCATCATCATCTACACGGCGTGGGCGTACTGGGTATTTCGCGGCAAGGTGGGCACGCATGGATACCACTGACGCTGATGCAAGCAACTCGCGAACGACCGCCACGTTGCCGCTGTGGAAGCGGCTGGCGTGGCTGGTGGTGATTTGGTCCGCGAGTGTGGCTGCGATGTTCGTGGTGAGCGGGCTGCTACGACTGTGGTTAAAATCTTGAGGGCGTAACGACCCGCTCGAATCACCGCGCGGCGCTCGCCTTATCGTGCGAGCTGGAAGTTGGTTGAGACCACCCAACCCACGTTGCCGAGTTCGTCCGTCACCTTCCACCACACGCCCATTTTATCGCCGGTGGGATACAACATCATGCTCGGATCGAGGTCGCGCACCACGGCTGACTTCAAATCGGCATTGGTATACATCTTGGTGGGCTTCGAGACGGACACCGATTGTTGAACATTGTCCGCCTTCGCATCCGGCGGCATGGCTTTCAGGTCCGCGACCATTTTGGTGTACGCCTGCGCGTAAGCGGTCGCGACCACCTGACCAATTTCGGTATTCGCGTAGCTGCTCGCTCCCGCGGCCGCGAAGGCTCCGAAGAAACCGACACCGCCGCCACCGCCCATCCAGCCCAAATCGGTTTTCTTGGCCGTACCCTGCTCCAGCGCCACTTGCTCGGTGGAGCGCACGTCGGTGAGCGTTAGCACCACATCCGCGGTCTTGCTCTTGAGACTAATACCGCCGGCGATGGCGCCGAAGCCATGCGGCAGAAAACCGCCCAGCGCGCCACCAACATTGGTGCCGCCCGAGTTGCGATTGCGATTGGCGATATCGGGGACCAACACATAGTCGGCCGCCTTCATTTGACCCTTACCGATATTGGAACCCTGACGTTCTTCGCCGCTTGCCGCCAAAGCGCGCTCGGCCTTCGCGGCCTCCAATCCTTTGCCGCGATCGACCAGCGTAAAGCACTTGGATTGCGAGACGTACACCTTGATGAGCGCCGCCGGTGAATCCAATTGCATTGCAGTCCACCAGGGGTCTTGCGGCTCGTTCACGGTGAGCGTGCCGATCTTCTTATCGCAGGTGGGGATTTGCGGTGGCTGGTTGTCGGCATACGCGGTATTAACGGCCGTGTAGGCCAGCGTCGCCATTAGAACTGTCCGAGTCATGTCCATGCTGAAAAACTCCCTTTATTATTAGCGCTGGAACCGTCTTCGGGCATTATCCTACATAATCCTAGCCCGCGGAAAGCTCCGGATATTCCGGAACGGCATCTAAGCCATACGCTTCGGCAATATCCAGGCCCATTACCGCAGCAAATACTGATGGCGCAGCGGCGTTGTCGAGCGAAACGAGGCATAATTTCCGCGCATAACCCGTGGACATCCCGATGGGGGTCGGCGTCTGGCGGAGGAGTCGAACAACATGATGAAAAGCGCAGCCACCTACATGCCGGCCGAACGGGCTCCGCCTCCCATGAGGATCGAGAGACTCGCGACCGACGGCATTCTGCCTCGCAAGAAAATCGAGTACTGGAACGACGTTGCCTGCAAGACCTTCACGGCGCAGACAGTGGAGCCGTTGGGCGCCACCTTCAGTGCGTCCATGGCGCGTACCGAAGTGGGCGACATTCGCATGGCCGAGGCGATATCCGAAAAATCCATCGTGACCCACTCACGAGCACAGGTCGCGCTGGCCACGGAAGCCTATTTTCTATTGCACCTGCATCTCGCGGGCGAAAGCGTCAATCGACAGGACGGCCGTGAGATCCGACTACGCCCCGGCGATTTCACCATGGTCGACAGTTCCAGACCCTATCAGCTGGCCTTCAGCCAACCCACGTCCATTTTGGTGCTGCGCATTCCCCGGCACATCCTGCGCCGTTACATCGCCTGCCCCGAAGTGGTGACGTTGCTGCCCATGGCGGGCAACAGCGGCGCCAGCGGGCTGGCCTCGCGCTTCATTCAAGATGTGTGGCGCTGCGTACAAAACGGCATGCCGCGGGCGCCGGGCAGCCGCCTGTGCGGGCCGATTCTGGATCTGGTGGCCAACGCCTACAGCGAAATGCCCGCAGCGAATGTGGAATGCAGTTCGCTCACCGGGACCCTGCGCGTGCAGATAAGAAACTTTATCGAAGCCAATCTCGACGATACCGATTTGACGCCCTCCTCCGTGGCCGATGCCTTCGGGATTTCGGCGCGCTATTTGCACATGGTATTCCGCGGAGAATCGGACACCGTGGCTCGCTACATTCAGCGCCGACGCGTCGAAGAATCCGCGCGGGCGCTGGCGGACCCCATGCGCAGGACCTTGAGCATCACGGCCATCGCCACCGCCCACGGCTTCAAGAGCCAGGCGCATTTCAGTCGAGTGTTTCGCGAAAGCTACGGAGTCGCACCCCGGGACTTCCGCCTGCAAAATGGGCCCGGAGGCGCTCGCATCTCCCTCATTTGAGGGTTTTCTTCGCCGGCGATCATGCCGGACTTCGCGCCGCGACAAATGGGAGGCCTTTCGGAACGATACCCTGCGCTTGAACACTTAAGCTTCGTCACGGTGCTATGGCGGCATCCGAACGACAGTGGCTACAAAGCCACATTTTTGCAAGATAAGGGGGTTGGCTTGTCACTTAAGAAAATGGGGCTCCTCACGGGCCTACTCATCACGGGTAATCATGAACTGGCGCTGGCCCAGACCGCCGATCAAGCGGATTCCGGCACGCTCCAGGAGATCGTCATTACCGCCCAGCGTCGCAGCGAAAACCTGCAGACCGTCCCCATCGCCGTCACCGCACTGCAAGGCGATGAACTGAAGAGCAAATCGGTGCTGTCGGTCGCGGACCTGCAAAATGAATCGCCCGCGCTCTCCATCTCGAACTCCGGCCTGACCAACTCCGTCAATATTCGCGGTATCGGTCTCGCCAGCGGCAACCCCAATGTGGGCAACGGCGTCGCCACCTACGTGGACGGCCTGTTCCAGCCGCCCATCGTGACCTCGAATCAGTTCTACGACATCGCGGATATCGAAGTGTTGCGCGGTCCTCAGGGCACATTGGTCGGCTCGAATTCCACCGGCGGCGCGATTTTCATTAATAGCCAGAATCCCAAGATCGGCGAGGACGGCGGATACATTTTGGTGGGCGCAGGCAACTATGGCCAGAGTTCTGCCGAAGGAGCGATCAACCTGCCGGTGAACGACATTCTGGCGTTCAGAGCCGCGGGCGAATTCACCAAGCGCGACAGCTTCTACACCAGCGTCGGACCGGTGCACACGGATGCCGGTTCTTTGGACGAAAAGTCCGGACGCTTAAGCATGCTGTTCAAGCCGGGCTCCTTCCAGGCTTTGGCCAAGGTGGAGTACACCGAACGGAACACCGGAGGCTACGGAGCGACGCCGGAACCGGGCACGCAGTACTACGCCTACGCGCCCGCGAACCCGTTCAATCTGGACTACGACTCGCCCACCGAGAATCACGAGCGCGGCCTTCTCACGGCATTGGAGCTGCGCCAAGAGCTGCCCAACGGCATTACGCTGCGCTCCCTGTCGGGCTACCAAGACAAGAACATTCACAATCTCGACGATTATGACGGCACCGCGGAGAACACCGTCGCAAACCCGCAAGTAACCTACGATCAATATGTGCGTGAGCGCGAGTGGACCGAGGAACTCAACGTTCTCTCGCCCAAGGGCGAGAACTACAACTGGGTGGTGGGTGCCTACTTGCAGCACAACAAGATCGACGTGAACATTCACGAGGACGGCACCACGGGTCCGGGCGGACCGACGCTCTACATCTATGTGCCACAGAACAAGACCACGACCGGTTGGTTCGGTCAGTTGAATTTCAAATTGGCACCCCAGTGGGAATTGCAGACGGGTTTACGCTACAGCACCTTCAAGGTGGATGGCGATGGGTTCGTCGCGCTGGTGCTGCCCGCGGTGGCCTGTCCGTCCGTCGGCGTGCCCGCTGTCTGGGGCGGCTGCGAAGTGGGCAATACCGGCGGCAATGAACAGGATGGCCGCATGACCGGCAAGGTCGCGTTGAATTACACCCTCGATGACAATAACTTGGTGTACGCCTTCGTGGCGCGCGGCTACAAAGCCGGCGGATTCAACTCGCCGACGTCGAACTTCGATCCCGAGACCGTCATGGATTACGAGCTCGGCTGGAAATCCACGCTACTCGATGGACACCTGCGCACTCAATTGGGCGGTTTCTACTACCAGTACCACAACTTCCAGTTCCAAGAGATCATTATCTCGAACGGCAACAGCGGCGTGCTCAACCTGGCGACGGCCACCATCGGCGGCGTCGAAGCCACGGCTCAAGCGCAGATGGGACATTGGGGCATGGATGGTGGATTCGCCTACGTGCATTCGCATCTGCCGAGCCCTGGACCCTTCGTGGACACGCACAATTTGCCCGGCTCTGCCACCGGCCTCGCACAGTGCACCACGGACCAAACCACCGGCTGCTTCGATTACTCGCCCTACCTCGTGACCAACGACGGCGGCCCGAATCTCTACTCGCCCACCTGGAGCGCCAACGCCGGCGTCGAGTACACCGCTAACTTGGCCGACAACATCACCCTGACCCCGCGCGTGAACTACGCGTTTGTCAGCGGCCAGTTCACCAGCCTCACCTATTCCGAAGTGTTGGATTACCTGCCCTCGCATTCGCTGGTTTCCGCGCAGGCCACCTTGAAGCTGTTCAAGAATTGGACCGCAGAACTCTACGGCACCAACCTCGCGAACAAGGTGTATCGCTCGGGCCAGGGCTTGAATAACTACAATTATTATTTCTACGGTCCACCGCGCCAGTACGGCATTCGTGTGGGGTACAACTTTTGATGCGGCATGATGTGCCTGGCTTGACCCAGTACTCAAGGAGTGTCTTGGCAGCGACACTGCTGTTGGGAGCAGTGTCGCTGACTAGTCATGCCGGCACCGCATCGGCGGCCGCCGCATCACCGAGCGGCGCACCGGTCGTGGACCCTGCCGCGGCCGGTGCGCGTTGCGCCGCGCTTGCGCAGTCCATGCCGGGACTGTTTCCCGACGCGTCGACTCATGTGGTGTCGGCCACTCTCAATGCGGAGGGACCGGTGGCGCTCGCGACGGGAATGGGCGGCCCGCCGCGCTCCGTGGATGCGCCGGCGCATTGCGAGGTCACGGGCATTGCCCAAGAACGCGTGGCCGCGGATGGCCAGCACTACGCCATACGCTTTCACGTACGCATGCCGCTGGATTGGAATGGGAAGTTCTTTTTCCAAGGCGGCGGCGGCAGCAATGGTGAATTGGGTGATGCCTTGGGTACCTATTCGGCCGCCGCCCAGCCGGCGCTGGTGCAGGGCTTTGCCGTGGTCAGCCAGGACTCGGGTCACGACAATCGCTTGAACAACGATCCCGCCCGCGGCGGAGTACTGGTGTTCGGCTTCGATGAGAAGGCGCGCGCCAACTATGGTCACGCCTCGTTGCCTCTGGTGGCGGATGCAGCCAAGGCACTGGTGAAGCAATTCTATGGCTCACCGATTCGTTACTCGTATTTCGTCGGCTGCTCCAAGGGCGGCGAGGAAGGCATGGCGTTAGCGCAGCGCTATCCGAACGAGTTCGACGGCATCTCGGCCAGTGCGCCCGGCATGTCCCTGCCGCGCGCCGCGGTGGAAGAAGCTTGGGATACCCAGGCCATGGCCTCCGCGCTCGACTCTCCCGGAAAACCAGCCACCGATCGACCCTTCGTTCAACTGGCTTCGGCGTTCAGCGACGCCGATCTGGCGCTGGTGCGGGATGCCGTGCTCGGCGCCTGTGACGCCGACGACGGAGTGAAGGATGGCATTGTCGGGGATTTTGCCCAGTGCACAGGGGCCAAAGTGCAGCCTGCGCTGAACGCACTACGTTGCAGCGCCGACAAAACCGCGAGTTGCCTGAGCGGCGCGCAAATCTTGGCCCTCACGCGCCTCATGCAAGGCGCGCAGGACAGCAAGGGCAAATCTCTGTATGCCGAATGGGCATGGGATGCCGGGATTGGCTCGCCGGGCTGGCGCGTCTGGAAGCTCGGCAATGCCGACGGGCGGCCGCCGGCCCTCAACGTGATTCTGGGGGGCGCTTCGCTGGCCTCGGATTTCACCACGCCGCCCACGCCAGTAAGCGCAGATCCGCAGCGCTTGTTTCAATTTCTGCTGGGCTTCGATTTCGATCGCGATGCGCCGGCCATCTATGCCACCAACGCGGAATTCCCTCGCTCGGCCTGGGACGACATTTCGGCGCGTTCTTCAGATTTGTCCGGCTTCCGCGCGCACCACGGCAAGTTGATGGTGCCGCATGGCGTGTCGGACCCGGTGTTTTCAGTCAATGACACGCTGGCCTGGTGGCACGAAGTCGATAAGCGCAATGCGGGCCACGCCGATACCTTCGTGCGCGTGTTCCCGGTGCCCGGCATGAATCACTGCGGCGGCGGCGCGGCCACTGATCGCTACGATGTACTGGCCTCGCTCACCCAATGGGTGGAAAAGGGCAGCGCTCCGGCGAGCATTCCCGCGAGCGCCGGACCCGGCTCGCCCTGGCCCAATCGGACGCGACCACTCTGCGCGTATCCGGCGGTGGCGAGGTACAAGGGCAACGGCGATATCGAGAGCGCGGCGAGTTTTGTTTGCAGAAAGTAGCGGGCGGAGGTCGCCGAGCCGAGGACGGGTAGCGGGAAAGCGGAGCGTGACCGCTCTTTAGTGCGCCCCGACACGCAATGTGATCACGGCGGCGGCGGCCACGGATGCCGCGAAGATCGCGAAAATAACCGGCAGCGCCATATGGGCGCCTACCAACAACCCGCCGACAATGGGCCCCAGCACCGCACCAATGCGCCCCACGCCAAGCGCCCAGCCCACGCCGGTATTACGCATGTCGGCCGGATACAAGCGAGCTGAGAGCGCCCAGAAGCCGTTGAAGCCGCCTTGCACGGTCACCCCAACACACAGCGCGATCAACAATGTCAGCCACACCGGCATGCTGAAACCGCCGAACACGAGCAAGGTGACAGCGGCCAACCCCAGATAGGTCGCAATAACGCGATGGAGAGGAAAGCGCACAGCAATCCATCCCACAGCCGCCGTGCCTAAGAAGGCGCCGAGATTGTAAGTGGCCCCGGCGTAAATGGCCTGTGAGAGCGGGAGGCCGGCCTGAGTCGCGAGCTTCGGAATCCAGGAGATGACGAAGTACAACGCGAAGTAGCCCAGGGTCACCGCCGTCCACAAAAGCGCGCTGGCGAGCCCGCGGCCGTCCTTGAACAGAGCGGCCACCGCGGCCCACGGCGCCTGCGTCTCTCGCGATCCCGGTGACTCGGTGCGCTTCAGCGCCAAAAAAGTCAGGGACTCCGGAAGCAAAACCCACATGAGTATCAACAACCCCACACTCACGAGGCCTATTCCCAAAAGCATGGACTGCCAAGTGTGCGATGGCAGCCATTTCGCCGCGGTGAACGCCGTGATAATGGAGCCGAAGGGCCATCCCGCCTGCACGAAGCCTACCGCGAAATTGGCATATAGCGGCGGCGCAAACTCCGCCGCCATCGTGGTCATGGTCACGCCAATGGTACCGACGCCAATGCCCACGAACAACCGCGCCAGCATGAGCTCGATGACATCATGGGTCAGTGCAGACAGCGTCATGGCCGAGGCGGTGACTGCCAGCGCAGCCAGGATCAGGAGTCGTCTGCCAAAGCGATCCGCCCATGGCGCCACGCCCAGACAGCCGATGGCCATGCCCGCCAAGCTAGCGCTGAATAGCACGCCCAGACGCTCCGGACTCACGCTCCAGGTCTGACTCAGCACCGGCGCGATAAAGGACATGATGAGGAGATCGGTGCCGTCCAGCATGTTGAGCAGGAAGCACAACACCACCACCAGAATGCGCGTAGGAGTCCAGCCGCTAGCCGTATCGCCGCCGCCATTGCCCGCGATGAAATTAATGTTGTCGCCTCCCCGCCATAACCCACCCTAAGCCGGGGCGTTCGCCGGAGGAAATCACGAGTTGCCGGTCATCCATAACATCAAGTTATGTGCTCCGACCGGACAGGATGGCGGGCGTGCGCTGGCGGCAAAGCTTCTCGAAAGTCGCGCTGATTTTCGATCTGGGCGCGGTACGATTGCGATGCAAGTAAATGGGCATGGACACCGCATCTCGCAAGGAAAGCCGAACGATGCCCGGGAAGCCCGAATCGCGGCCCGTTTGATCGTCGACAATGGTGACACCAAGGCCGCGCGCCACGAAGGCACAGGCCGTCTCAGCGAAGCGCACGCGCGTGGATACGGAGAGCTCCACGCCCGCTCGTTGGCTCATCTCAGCGATGGCGCGCCCATGCGGCGTATCGGCCGCGAAGGAAATCAGCCGTTCCCCCACGAGGTCGCGAATGGTTACCGACGTCCTCTTGAGCAAGGCATGTCCCGCCGGGAATACGGAAACCAGGGGCGTCGAGCCGATCAAGGTACTCACGAGATTCGGATGATCCAATGGGTAAATCGTCAGTCCAAACTCGCTGCGCCCCACGACGAGGTAGTCGGTCATTTGTTCCACCGACAGCACATCGAATTGAATAATCAACCGCGGGTGCGCTTCCTGGAGACCTCGCAGCAGTTCGGGCGCGAAGCCTCGTCCCAATGAAGGCGAAGCGCCGAGACGAAACACTGCGTTCTCACCCGCGCCCAAACGCGCCACGATGTGGTCAAGATTCTCGATACTGTGATGAATATGTTCGATCTCGAGAAATAGCGCGTTGGCCTCGGCGGTTGGCACCAGTCGGCCATGCACGCGATCGAACAGCAAAAAGCCGAGCCGACCTTCCAAGTGTTTGATCATGCGGCTCAGCCCAGGCTGCGAGGCACGCAGCATTTGCGCCGCAGCACTCATGGTGCGGGTCAGCATGATGGCGCGAAAGACTTCGATCTGGCGAAAATTGAGCATGCGCCACTATAACCTCAAGGTATGGATTGCCTCGTTAATTGTCGTTGACCGCAAAGGCATTTTGACCGAGTTTGTCGCGATGCTCACATCCATCGCCACGGTTTCCATTAGCGGTACATTGGATCGCAAGCTCGCCGCCATCGCGGAAGCCGGCTATCAGGGCGTGGAGATCTTCGAAAACGATCTTCTGGGCTTCGATGGCACGGCGACGGACGTGGGCCGGATGATTACGGACTTCGGGCTGATTTGCACTTGCTACCAGCCCTTCCGCGACTTCGAGGGGCTGACCGGTAGCCTGAGGCAGCGGGCCTTCGACCGCGCCGAGTACAAGTTCGATGTCATGCAAACCCTCGGTGCCTCGCTGATGTTGGTGTGCAGCAGTGTGCATCCGGACGCTCTCGGCGAGCCGGAACGCGCGGTCGAGGATTTCCGTCTTCTTGCGCAACGCGCGGCGAGTCGCGGCCTACGCATTGGTTACGAGGCGCTGGCGTGGGGCCGCTTCGTCAATGACCATCGCCAGGCCTGGGACATCGTGCGGCGCGTCGATCATCGTGCCATGGGTTTGATCTTGGATAGCTTTCATTCGCTCGCCCGAAAAATACCAGTGGCGAGCCTCGCCGATATCGCGCCGGAAAAGATTTTTCTGATGCAGGTGGCGGACGCGCCGGACATGCCCATGGAATATCTCTACTGGAGCCGCCATTTCCGCTGCTTTCCCTCGCAGGGCGACCTGCCCGTCGCGGAATACGTGAAAGCGGCGGTACGCCAAGGCTATGACGGGCCACTGTCCTTGGAGATATTCAACGATCGCTTCCGCGGCTGGTCTGCGTCACAGGTGGCCGTCGACGGCTTGCGCTCCTTGACCACGTTGTACGGTCACGTGGGCATTACCCCCGAAGTTGCCCCGCGGGTGGCCATTCTCGGTATCGATTTCATCGAGTTCGCGGTGCACGCGGCTGAGGCCCCCGCCCTCGCCACGCTGCTCACCGGCCTAGGTTTCGTGCACGTCGGCGAACATCGCTCCAAGAACGTGAGCCTATGGCGCCAGGGTGAGGTGCGCTTGGTCATTAATCGCGACTCGGTGGGCTGGGCGCATTCGCACTGGCAAATTCACGGACCCTCGGTCTGCGCGCTCGCGCTACGCGTCGACGACACTCAGGCCGCGCTGGCGCGGGCCAGGGCCTTGAACATGGCGACTTTTCAACAACGGGTGGCTGAAGGCGAACTGGCCATACCCTGGATTCGTGGCGTCGGCGGTGCACTCACCTACTTCACCGAGCCCGATCGAGGCAGCGGCCATTGGACCCATGATTTCAAGCCGGTGGGATTGGGTACGGAGGCATCGGGTGCGGCGGGACCGGGGGCTCCGGCACCCCGTACCGCAGCGCCTCTACCCGCGATTACGCGTATCGATCACCTGTCCCAGGCCATGCGCATGGAAGAGTTCTTGTCCTGGCAGCTGTACTACACCTCGTTGTTCGATCTCACGAAAATGCCTCCCGTGGAAATCGCGGACACCCTGGGACTGGTGCAGAGTCAGGCGATCGAATCACCGGATTGCGGCTTTCGCGTCACGCTGACTGGCTCGGCTGCCAGCCAGACACTCGCCGCCCGCTTCGTCGAGGGCGAGATGGGTGCCGGGGTACAGCACATTGCCTTTCAAACCGAGGATATAGTCGAGGCTGCCCGCACGCTCACGGCGCTAGGTCTCGAGATCCTGCCGGTGCCGCCCAATTACTTCGACGACCTGCGCGCCCGCTTCGGCCTGTCGGAAGCCTTCACCGCCGTCCTAAAACAATCGAATGTCTTTTACGACCGCGACGCTTCCGGCGAGTATTTCCAATTCTTCTCCCGAGCCTTTGACAAGCGCTTCTTCTTCGAAATAGTTCAGCGGCGGGGCTACACAGGCTATGGTGCTGCGAATTCCGCAGTGCGCCTTGCGGCACAGGCGCGTTACAAGCAGCTGCGCTTCGACTAGCTGCTCAATTTGCGCGACGATGACCTCTCTTTTTCAACCAACGAGTGCCACATTGAACGATAGCAATCGCCTCTCAACCCCGACTGCAATTCCAAAAAAGGCGCAGTCCTATCTGATTGGCCTCATCGGCAAGGACATACAACGTTCGAAGTCGCCGTTGATGCACGAACAAGAGGGGCGTGACCTAGGGATTCTGGTGTTCTATCAGCTGCTGGACCTCAACGTTTTGGGTCGCGATGTCAAAGCCCTCCCCGAGCTTCTGAGCGGCGCCGAACTCATGGGATTCGCGGGACTGAATGTTACGCATCCGTGCAAACAGGCCGTGATTCCGCTCCTGAACGAATTAAGCGAAGAGGCGCGCGCCATTGGGGCGGTAAATACCGTCAGGTTCTCCGATGGGCACCGAAAAGGTTATAACACCGACGCCTCGGGGTTCGCCGAAAGCTTCCGGCGTGGCCTGCCCGGCGTTCCGCTGGAGCGCGTGGTGCAAATCGGTGCGGGCGGAGCCGGTGCCGCGACGGCCTACGCCATGCTCACAATGGGTGCCAAGCATCTGCAGATCGTCGACACGACACCGGAGCGTGCCGAGGCCTTGGTCAAGAATCTATCGCAATTCTTCGAACCCTCCCGCTTGTCCGTGGTCGAGAGTGCGTCTGAGGCTCTACGCGGAGCGCAGGGCCTCGTGCACGCTAGCCCCACCGGTATGCGCGAGTATCCCGGCCTTCCGGTCGCGGAGAGCGACATACACCCGGGCCTATGGGTTGCCGAGGTGGTGTACTTCCCCCTTCAGACCGAACTGCTGCGCCTAGCGCGCCTGAAGGGATGTCGCACGCTGGACGGCGGCGGCATGGCCGTCTTCCAAGCGGCTGCGGCCTTTGACATTTTCACGCACCACAACGCAGATCGCGAGCGCATGCTGCGCAACTTCCGGGCCATCCCGGTCGACTAGCGAAGCGTCGGGGAGTCGACAGAACTCGCCGCCGCCTTAGCTGAAAGCTACATAGCCCCCTGACATGGCCAAGAGCACCGCGGCCGGCAAAAAGATCAAAAAATGCGCGTGGTCGATCATGATTTCAACTGAAACATTGCGTTGATTTGCCAAAATACTACGGTGGCCTGCGGCACGCCAGCAGCCGGAGTGCTGTGGAAGGTGTACAGGGTGGTCGACCAACCACAAGTGGATGTCAAGAAATCACGGCTTGCGCAAAGTAAGGCAAAAGAGGGCAAAAGTCAGGGATTCAGCGAATCCCCGGGCGTACGATCCAGTCGTACTCAATGTGAACCGAACCCGACGGGTGACATCATGAACGACCTCCTCCATGTCTTGACCATCACCGGCTTAACTGTGCGACCCCTGTGGCTTTGGGTTCGCGGATCAAGGTCGCTACGCCACACCCATGACAAACCGGCGGAGGAAAGATCCGAGCTGTTCAGTGAAATTCGCCGTATCACGTCCATACTTGAAATCGGACGGCGCGACATGTGGCGGAGCTAGCAGGGATTCAGATTTCTCTTTGCACGGCGACGGCGGCAGAACGCCGTTAAGCATTCAGCCGCTGCTGGTTAGCTGGTAGAACTTTGAATATGTTTATCAGTGTGATCGGTTTGCTGTTCAATAGGATTTCTCACAGATTTGGTTCGGCAATAGTGGCGACTAGAGCATACGCGACCGACCTGATGCGGAGAATAAGCCGGAATCAACGATCGATGAAGGAGTCACTCGCGCGCACGCAGTGACTTTGAGTCGGATAGGCGGTTGCCAACCGCCAGCAGCGCCAAAGCGGCTAAAACGAAAGCGGCGGCGATGCCGCAGGCGTACATTGCGACGCCGCCATAGCCGCCAACGTTGGCAGGATTGAGGAACGGGTACGGGTACCAGCCCGTGTCCGCGCCGCGAAGAATGACATAGGTGAGATAGGCGGAAGGGAACGCCATCGCAAGAAAGAGACTCTCTGATCTCAGCCTCGAGGCTGGCGGCCTCAACAACCAGTCCAGAACGATAGCAACCGGCATGACGTAGTGAAGCATATAGTTGACCCAAGGGAGCAGTGCGCCGAGATCAACGTCTCTGAGCAATACCGCGAAGACGAGGCCTACTATGGTCATGTTGACCGTTGATATGTACCTGACGAGGTCTCGCGATTTTTCGTTGCCGACAAACACGCTTAGTAACAGTACGAAAGCTGCAAAGAGGTTAGAAAGATTGGTGAAGTAGCTAAAAAAATTCGGGGCACTGTAGGACGCTCCAACGTGCAGAATCAATTGCTGCCCGATCGCAACTACGGCGACTAGGGCTAGAACCACACGTGGGATTGCCAACATAGCGTGTTGAGTGGGCGCTCTAACGACCCGGTTCTTTGCTCGCACAATGGGCTAGGACGGGCAATGGCAGGCCACACATATTTTATTGCCTTCAGTGTCTCTGAAATAAGCGCCATAGTAGGTTGGAGTGTATTCGGGCCTGAGACCAGGCTGCCCCTCAGAGGTGCCGCCGCTCCTGAGTGCCACAGCATATACGTCGTCGACGACCGCCCTACTTTGAGCTAGAAATGCGGCCATCTGCCCGTTCCCCGGCTCATGAGCACCCCCATCGTGTGGCTTGCCAATTAGGAACAGCGGCCGCTGACCAGTAGCGATCTGCCAACCTGCCCAGGGACGGCTCTCTTCACAGAATCGTTCCTCGAGGCCCAGCCGAGGCAGTATCGCACGATAGAAAGCCAGCGCGCGCCGGAAATCAGACACCCCAACGAATATATGAGAAAACAAATGCACTACCCCAGCGTTGTTATCTGCCGCCTAACGATGCAATTGAGCCGGCATTGCCGAGTTGAGCGGCGAACGATCTCCGCGACACCAAGTTATGCCAACTGAGGCGGCCCACCGCCGTGCATCTCGCTTAATTGTTAGACGGATGTCCCGTTGCCGGAGACAGTAAAGGCTGCGCCTATAAAATGAACCATGGCCGCATAACCCGCGACGGTGATGACCGCGATGCCAAGAGACCCGAGCAAGGAAGTCCCAAGGATATATTTAAACGCCAACAGAAACGCTATGGGCGCCAACAGAAGGGCGAAACCTCCGCCAACTGCGACGCATGCGACAGCGCCAATCACGCCAACAATCAACGAAAGCGCGGAACGGAACAATGTTGGATTAGCCGCACCGACCATCCGCGCGGCAAGCCATACGGGCGCAGAAAATACAACGATAAAACCGACCTGAATGACAATTACAGGCAAACCGGACACACTTAAATTCACTGAACGACTCCCTGTCTGTTTAGTAAGTACGCGACGCTACCTCGCACTCCGTTACAGCCATTGTTAGATTACTTCAGTACCGGCGATATACGGAAGGAATATGCCCGGCATCAACACTGCTGCAATAACGCAAAGCACGGTCACGCCATAGAAAGGTAAACGGAGCCACGCCGATTTCGCATGATACTCAATGAGATATGCGTCGTTGCGCCGCTTCCACTCGGCCATTACGTCGACATCACGTGGCGAGCGCACATCCATAATCTAACGTGTTTTAGAAATATCCATCACAACACACCCCCGCAAACTAACTCGCGTTCCTCGCATTTCCTATCCCTCTGTTCACAAAACCGAATTGACGCGTGCCCTAGCAGTTTATACAGTTTAAATCCGCTATGAAACCAGGCGCCTGCCAGTCAATCGCTCATCGCCACACCATGCGTCACTCATTTGCCACTCATTTAGTCGACTCTGGAGTCGACATTCGCCGCGTGCAGGAATTACTGGGCCATAGCGACGTCAGCAGCACAACTTGCCAGGTGTCCGCGAAGCAGATTGCCATTACATGCCGATTGCACGGCGAATCAAAGGCTGCCTTCAGACCGTCTCCGACTCTGGTTTAATGGCCCCATGAGTACCTCCCCCTCCACCGGCATCTCGCTGAGCCACATCGAGGTACCGTCCTATCGGACCCTCATGCGCTTCGCCGTGCCGGTCATGCTCGCGGCCATTGCCACTCCCTTGATGGGCATGGTGGACACGGCAGTGTTGGGACGGCTCGGCAATCCGGCAATCATCGCGGCAGCGGGCATCGGGTCGACCATTTTCACCGTGATCTATTGGTGTTTCGCCTTTCTTCGCTTCACCACCACGGGATTGGTGGCGCAGGCCATGGGCCGCGGCGATCCGGAAGAGGTCATTCTCGCGGGGCTACGCCCCATGCTCGCGGCGGTGGCCGGCGGCTTGATCCTGTGGCTGTTGAAGTGGCCCATCGCATGGGCGTCGCTGCGCCTGCTGACGCCGCCGCCTGACGTGCTGCCGCTGGCACGGCAATACGTCGACGCACGCATCTGGTCGGCCCCGTTCACGCTCTTGGGCTACGCTCAATTCGCGTGGCTCATGGGCCAGGGTCGTGCGAATACGGTCATGCTGTTGCAAGTAGTCATGAACGCCCTCAACGTGGCGTTGGCGCTGCTGTTCGTTTTGGTATTGCATTGGGGCATCGCAGGCGCGGCGTGGGCGACGGTGACTAGTGAGGCCAGCATTACCGTCGCGACGACATGTCTCATGCTGCAATCCTCCCCTTTCACGAAATGGCGGGCGGCGTTGACTCATGCCATCGGCGGGCCCGCGTGGCGCCGCCTGTTTTCCGCCAATCTAGACATCATGATCAGAACGCTGTTGCTCACCGGTTGTTTCGCCCTCATGACCAAACGCGGCGCCGAACTCGGCACCATGGAACTAGCGGCGAACCAAATCCTCATGCAGGCGCTGCTGCTCACGGCAAATCTGCTGGATGGGTTCGCCACGGCAGCGGAGGTGTTTGGAGCGCGGGCCATCGGCACGGGCTCACGCGCGACCTTGGTTCACATCGTTCGGCGCAACGCCTGGCTATCGCTCGGATGGAGTGTGACCTTGGCCGTGGCGCTAGTGCTGGTGGGCCCGACCTACTTCACAGCCATGACCTCTAACCTCAGCCTGCAGCACGAAGCCTCTCTCTACTGGCCGTGGGTAGCGGGACTGCCGCTGATTTGCATTTGGGCGTTCCTTTGGGACGGCGTGTTCATGGGGGCGGTGCGCACCCGAACCCTGCGCAACGCCATGCTAGGGAGTGCGCTCATTTACGCGCCGGCCCTGTATGTATTCTCAGGACTGTGGGGCAATCATGGCATCTGGGCGGCCATGGTGGTGCTCATGGCGGCGAGAACCCTCTTCCTCTCCATGGCCTGGCCAGGCCTCAAGAACGCGGTGGGCGCTCCCTAGCGCCGCCGCCGACCGTGGTGGATTTTTCGGCGACGGCATGCATAACTACTTGTTTTTAAAATATATTTTTTGCCGCCGCAGGGCTTAAGTGTATGTCGCTATTTTGGCGGCGGCTCGTTCGTCACCATCCAACACATGCCCAGTTCGCGCGCGGCATCCATGAACTGGGCAAAATCGACCGGCTTGCGGACGAAGGAGTTCGCGCCCAAATCATAGCTCGACAAGATGTCGCGCTCTTCGTTGCTGGATGTGAGCACCACGACGGGGACGCGGCGCATCTTGCTCTTCCTGAACGCACGCAGCGTGAGCTCTTCGTCGTCAGGGTTATCCTCGACCAGCAGGATGGTATTAGTTCTAGTCATTGCCATCCTTTCTATTACACACATCTCAACTCCACCGCCAGCGCCTGCATTTCCGCATCCGCGTCCGGTCCGTCGAGCGATATCCAACCGCGGAAGCGCTCCGAATGATCGGAAGCGCGAGGCATCGCGCGCGAGCGGCGCCCCTGGCACGGGTTCCACCGGCAGCGGTCGCAGAGTTTCCTGAACGTCACGAATGGCTAAGGCGCCGATACGCGTCCCGATATGACACAGGAGAAAATGGGCATTCTCCATCGCTCGAGTCATGCCTCCCTCCATTGAACTCAACACAACGAGCGCGCGAAGGTAGATCAAGGAGGTATAGATATATAGACAAGGGACGTCCGCGAACCGCTTCTCGCATACGCAGTGATGCTTCGCATCATCGACCAAGTTGCAAACAACGCGGCTGCATCGCAGCAGCATGGCTCGCTACGACGCGGCTACCGCTCGACCTGCGTTGCGTCCGGAGAAGAGACAGCCGCCGAGAAAAGTGCCTTCCAACGCACGATAGCCATGCACTCCACCGCCGCCGAAGCCGGCGGCTTCGCCTGCGGCATAAAGCCCGGGTAGGGGCGCGCCCTGCTCCGTCAACACGCGGCCCTGCAGATCGGTCTCGAGACCACCCAATGACTTGCGGGTCAATATGTGCAGACGTACAGCGATCAAGGGGCCATTTGCCGGGTCGAGAATGCGGTGCGGCTTGGCCGTACGCACGAGCTTGTCGCCGCGATAGCGGCGCGCATTGTGAATGGCCATCACCTGAGCATCCTTCGCGAAGGGATTATCGAACTGCCGATCGCGCGCCTGTACTTCGGCCAGCAGTCGATCATGATCGAGCAGTTCATTGCCAGCCAGCTGATTCATCCCGGCCACGAGATCGCGGAAGCTGTTGCGGACGATGAAATCCTTACCACGCTGTTTGAACGCCTCGACCGGCAGCGGTGCCTTCTTGCCGATGGCGCGCTTCAATACTTGGCGCCAGCTCTTGCCGGTGAGATCGGGATTTTGTTCAGAGCCGGACAGCGCAAACTCGCGGCGAATAATTTGCTGATCGAGAATGAACCAGCTGTAGTCGTAGCCACTGCGACGCAAATGCTCCAAAGTACCCAGGGTATCGAACCCCGGCCACAAGGGCCCCGGCAGACGAGTGCCGCGCGCGTCGAACCACAACGACGAGGGCCCAGGCAGGATGCGAATAGCATGCTGCGGCCAAATGGGGCTCCAGTTCTCGATGCCCTCGACGTAATGCCACATGCGATCGCCGTTGATGAGACGGCCGCCCGCCAGCGCGCTGATATTCAACATGCGTCCGTCCACATGCGCAGGCACCCCGCAGAGCATGTGCTCGGGCGCGGTGCCGAGACGTGGCGGCCATTGCCTGCGCACCAATTCGTGGTTGCCGCCGATACCGCCCGAGGCCACGATGACGGCCGATGCGCGATAGTCGAACTCTCGGACGACCTCGCGCGAACTCGGTTTACCGCGCTCGATCGAGTCGTCAGCCAACACCGCGCCGTGCACGCCGACCACCGCACTGCCCTCCATCACCAACTCATCGACGCGATGCCGAAACTCGAAGCGCAGCAGACCGCGCTCCTCGGCCGCGCGGGCGCGTTTCACGAAGGGCTCCAGGACACCGGGACCGGTACCCCAAGTGACATGAAAGCGCGGCACCGAATTGCCAGGACCGACGGAGCCGAACCCGCCGCGCTCGGCCCAACCCACCACGGGAAACCAACGCATGCCCAATCCATGCAGCCACGCGCGCTTCTCGCCGCCCGCAAAATCCAGATAAGCTTCCGCCCAGCGGCGCGGCCACGCATCTTCCGGTCGATCGAACCCGGCGCTACCCATCCAATCGGCGTGAGCCAGGGCGGCAGAGTCGCGCACGCCCATGCGCCGCTGCTCGGGCGAGTCGACAAAGAACAGTCCGCCGAAGGACCAGAAGGCTTGGCCGCCCAAACTCTGCCGCGGCTCTTGGTCGAGTACGACGACGCGCTTGCCCGCTTCGGTAAGCTCGGTCGCCGCGACCAACCCCGCCAATCCGGCGCCGATAACGAGTGCGTCCATCGATCTGAAGGTACTTAAGGTCACGTCAGGTACGACAGCAGCTTGAGCACACGCCCAATCGAAGGCCTATACGGCGGGCGGATAATACCGGTGCCGGCGAAGCGGGACTGCAGAAACACTGGCTTCTCCTTGGAGAACTGTCGGAAGCCATATTCTCCATGATAATGACCCTGACCCGAGGGACCGATGCCGCCAAAGGGCATTCCCTCCTGCGCTTGGTGGAGTAGCGTCTCGTTAATCGACACGCCGCCGGCGATGGTACCGGTCAAGACTCGTTGACGCGCCGCCCGATCGGAACCGAACCAGTACAGCGCCAGCGGCCGCTCCCGCTGATTCACGTAGGCCAAGGCGTCCGCCAGCGAATCGTAGGGCACGATGGGTAGCACCGGCCCGAAAATCTCTTCGCGCATCACCCGCATGCTGTCGTTGACGCCCAGCAGAAGAATCGGCGCCATTTGGCGGCCCGCGTACTCCTCCCCGTCGACCGGCTCGATGTCGATGATGCGAGCACCCTGCGCGGCGGCATCTGCCACCAACTCGCGCAGTCTCTCTAGATGACGAGGGCTGATGATGCTGGTGTAATCCGGATTCGCGCGGAACGTGGGGTAAAGGCGCGTCATACTGGTACGCAGCGCTTGCACGAAACCATCGATCTGGGGGCGCGGCACCAACACATAGTCCGGCGCAATGCAGGTTTGCCCTGCGTTGATGAGTTTTCCCCAGGCCAGCCGATCCATGATGGCATTCATGTCGCAGGAAGCATCGATAATGGCCGGCGACTTGCCGCCCAGCTCCAAGGTCACCGGCGTCAAATTCTTGGCCGCCGCCTGGGCCACCTCACGGCCAATCGCGGTCGAACCCGTGAACACCAAATGATCGAAAGGCAACGCCGCGAAGGCCTTGCCCATCGCGCTATCGCCGGTAATGACCGTCACCTCTTCGGGTGCAAAGGCCTTCGCGATGGCGGCCTGCAGCGCTGCCGAAAATCGCGGCGTCAATTCCGAGGGCTTCAACATGGCCCGGTTGCCCGCCGCCAGGGCGCCGATGAGCGGAGCGACCGCCAGCTGCAGCGGGTAGTTCCACGGACTGATGATCCCAATGACACCTAACGGCTGCCGCAACATCCGCGATCGGCCCGGCAAAAATGCCATGGCCGTCGCCGCGCGGCGCGGCTTCATCCACCGCTTGAGATGCCTTCGCGCATGGCGGATGGAACTTAGCAGCATCATGGTCTCGGTGATGCGAATTTCAGCCGGCGAGCGACTGCCGAAGTCAATGGAAATGCACGCGGCGAATTCTTCCGCCTCGGCTGTTACCAAGTCGGCAAGACGGCGCAGCCTGTCGTCGCGCACGGCACGCGATGGCAACATTTCCAAGGCAAAGGCGCGTTGCTGCTTTCGCAGCAACGCCGACGCCGCATCTCCCGCCGAAGCTGGCGCGGAGTCGATGGTTTCCGATGCCATGGGGCTGAGTCCTTTAGAAATGCGCACCCAACTCGACGCCCCAGAAGCGCGGCGCGTTGATACTCGCGTTGGGCGTTCCCAGGGTCGAGGTGCTGATGTTGTTAATGCTGGTCACATAGCGCTTATCGAACAAGTTGTTCGAGTACAGCGCAATGGTCCAGGGAGCCGTGGGTGAGGACCAACCGATGCGCAAATCCGTCCGATTCGTCGCTGCACCAAGTCTGAAGGTCGGGGTCACTAGGCAATTGCCCTGCACCACGGAATCGGCGTTGCAGCGATACTTGCCGCGGAAGGCATCCTGCAGACTGACATCGACAGCACCACCGGCCACGTTTCGCAGAGTGTAGTCGAGTCCACCGGCCAGAGACCACAGCGGTTCGCCGGTGGGTTGGCCGGCGAGATTGGTGCCGTCGGAGGCCACGTAGTCCTTGTAGGTCGAGTCGATATAGGCGGCCGCCAGATTGGCGCGCAGCGCATCGGTCGCCTGCCAATGCGTCTCGAGCTCGAGGCCCTTCGCCTGCTGGTCGCTGATGGTAACTTCATACAGAGGCAGGCCGCTGCTGGCATCCGATACCAAGGTGAGCGACTGAAGGTTCGAATATTTGTAGTAGTACACCGAGGCATTGAAGAGCAGCCGATAGTCAGGGATGTAGCTCTTGATGCCGGCCTCGTAACTCCACACCGTCTCCGGCTCATAGTGCGAACCCGGATCGTCGAAGTTGTAGCCGCCGGCCTGATAACCGCGCGTGGCGGACACATAAGCCATCACATTCGGCGTGAATTTGTAATCAAGTACCGCGCGCGGGCTGGTGTCGGTCCACTTGTTGCTGGCGACCAGCGGGGCGGCCTCGGAGATCGCCGTGTTGAAGACGATGTTCTGCTGGAAGTCCTGGATGGGAACGCCAAATTCCGGGAATATGCCCGCCGCCTGCAATTCGGCCAACGAGGCATCGAGCGCCGTGGCCGTGCGTTCAGGATTGTACCAACTGAATTCTCTCTGGTCGCGGGTGAAGCGCGCACCCGTGGTCAGGTTCAATTTATCCGTCAAATGCCAAATCACGTCGCCATAGACCGCCTCTGATTTGGAGATATTGTGATTAATCATGTCCTCGGACCACGGATCGCCCAGCAGGGTAATCGGCACTCCCGCGGCCGCCAACGCTTGCGATATCGGTGTGTACAGCATGAAGCCTTGTGTGTTCTGCAGGATCGTGTCGATGCTGTTGGTATAGAAATTCAGCTGACTGGTCTGATGGGCATCGTCATAGTAGTAGCTCACACCCCCCACCCAGTCCGCGATATCGTTCTTTCCCGATAGTTTGAATTCTTGCGAATAGCTGGTGTTACGCTCGATATTCACATCGTCGAAATACAAGTAAATGCGATCGGTTCCGTCCTGGCTTTCCCGGTTGTACGTGTCGAAATGCCGGTACGCCGAAATGGAGGTTAGTGCGCCGAAGCTGAATGGGTGTTCCACGCGCAACGTAATGCCATCGAAATTGCGTGTTTCCCGGTTGCCGACCGTGTCGTTGTACACGGGGGTCGTGCGGGGATCGAGGTAGTCATTGGTATCCGGGGTGATCGACGGCAATCCCGAGGCCGCCGGTAAATCGACGACGCCGATGGCCGGCCGTGCTGGCTGATTCAGACGTTCGTTCTCCCACGTAAGATTCACCACCGTATCGCCTGGCGCATTCCAACCGAGTTGCGCGCGCGAGCCCCAGTCGTCGTTCTTCTCGTAATACTGTCCATCGCCGGCATCTCGCAGCCAGCCACGGCTTTGGTTGTCGACGAAACTGATCCGGAACGCCAGGTCTGACGTGATCGGGATGTTCACCATGCCATCGACGTAGCGCTCACCATAGTTGCCGAAACGTACCTTCGCGTTCCCCTCCAGATTGAAGTCGGGCGCATTGGTAACAATGGATATGGCGCCGCCGGCGCTATTGCGGCCGAACAGGGTGCCCTGAGGCCCCTTCAGCACTTCGACCCGCTGTATGTCGTTGAACATGAGCAACGCGCCGCCGCTCTTGCCCGCGTAAACTCCGTCCTCGTAAATGCCGATGGGAGAATCCGTACCGATGCCGAAGTCGGTCACGTAAATGCCGCGCAGTCCATAATTCGGCTGGGTCGGTTGATCTCCACCCACCACGAGCCCGGGCACATAACCGTCCATTTTCGATAGATCCGTGGCCGCGAGGGACTCGATCAGCTTGCCCGTGACGATTTGAATGGGAATGGGTACGTCCTGCACGATCTGTGACCGGCTTTGCGCCGTGACCACGATGGCGCCCAGTTCGGATTCATCATCGGGCGCCGGCGTGTCGGCGGCGAAGACTTCCGGCGACGCGCACATCAGAAGCGTCGCGGCGCCCGCACCGAAGAGAGCGCACCGCGCTCCGCGTCCAAGGAGCTTGCTTCGCATCATCATTTTAATTCTCCCTAACAGTCGGTTTTGTCGATCAGGAAATGCAATCACCGGGCCACTCGGCAATCCACTCGCGGATTAATGCAACGCCCTCGTGATGCGTGGTGTTGCGACCCTGCTCCGGCATCATGACGCCGGGCTCGCTCGAGGTCATGCGATACGGCAATATCGAGTCGTCCGGCTTGCCGGGCACGATATCCATGAAGTGATCGCCGGTGCCGCGGCCGGCTGCCACCGGCGGCTTGCACATGCCAAGATGGCGGTCGGCTGGGGCCGACACGGTCAAGTCCAGAGACGTGGTATTTGCCGGCCCCTTCGGGTTGTGGCAATGACCGCAATTGATGTCGAGATACGCGCGGGCGCGCGCATTGATGGGCTGCGTGGTATCTCGCCAGTTCGCATTCCGGGGCGCTGTCGCACTGGTGGGTGCACCCGTGAGATAGCCTAATTCAGTCCACCGCACCAATTGATTGGCACTGCCGTTGGCATAGACAAACTCGCGATTGAGGTGCCGGGCCTTGGGACCAATGGGCGCGATGGTCTTCGTTTTGAGATCCACCACATGACAGCCGGCGCATTGATTTTCGTTGGGCACCACGTAGGTAAAGGCCTCGCGCGACCCATCGTCGGAAACCAACTCCAGGGGCATCACATCGCCGGTGCGGGAAAGCTCCGCTTCGGTCTGCGCCGCGTTCCACACATAAGGTAAGGCGTCCCAGCCCTGTTCACGGCGTACCAGTACCCGCGTCTCGATCAAGTGCACTTGGGACAGGTTCAAACCGGAGGTGCCGCTGACATGATCGACGAAATCCGCCGACTGATCGTAGGTACGGGCCACCGCGGTGGCACTCCTCGCAGCGCCCTTCGGGAGCGGGTAATAGAAAGTCTTGGTGATCACCGTGCCTACTGGAAAATCGAAGGTGGCATCGGCGTCGTACTTGGCCGCCATGCCGGCCGGCATCCAGACGGTCCGCAGCTTGTGAGCGTAGTCGCTGAACAGCGGTGTATTGAGATCGTAGGCCACGACGCCGGTATTCAGCGCCAGCCTGCCGCCGTCGGCATACACCATTTGCCAGTCGCTGAGTTTTTCCGGCCTGCCGTTCGGGAAGAAATGCGGGGGACGTGCCTCGCGCGCGCAAGCGCCTACGGCGAGCGCCGCGATGAGCAGCACCAGACCATAGACCGGCAGCGACCGCGAGCGATTCAACTGTTGGGCAGCTCAATCGCAGCGAGCTTGGGCAACTCGCATTGGAAGGACGCCGTGTCCACCTTCGGGTGACTGTACTTGTCCGGCCCGTCGGCGTTCAGTACCTCCACGCCGTTTTGCACGCAAATGCGTTCCGCCGCCGGCGGCAAACCGTTGACCAGATTCTTCGAATCCTGATAGCCGTCCCACAGGACGTCCGGGAAATGGCCGTTCAAGCCGAACATGGACACTTTCAGCGCCTTCAGCTCCACACCGTCCGGCGAATCGCCGCCGCCATGGAAGCGGTTGCCATACACGTAGATGGCACGAGGATACGGATCGTACTTCGGATCCACGCCCGGACGGTTGTAATAGTTGGTGGAGAAATAGCTGGAAATAATGACATTGGCCGTCTGGTTGTCGGCAATGTCGTTGTCGAAAATCTCCACCTTGGGGTTGGAATTGATCACCACACCCGAGCCCGCCGGTACGCTCGCCACCGCGGCGCCCTTGGCGGCGAAGTTATCCAGGTTGTTCGCAAGGGACTTGTTGTGGAATACGCGGGTGGACTCGCCGGCTTGCGCGAGATTCGGCATGTTGAACACCAGGATACCGCCGGTGTTGCCGGTGGCCGTGTTCTCATACACATCCGCGCCGATGGTGTTCTCGATCTCGATGCCCGCGACATTCTTCTCGGCGCGATTGCGCCGCACAATGACATTGTGCGACTGGCCGACGTAAATACCGGCATCCGAGGCCCCGATCGCCGCGGAGTCCTCGATCAGAATGTTCTTGCTGCGCACCGGGTAAATGCCATAGGCCCCGTTGGTGGTCTTCGGTCCGCCCGTCCACTCCACGCGCACATCACGAATGGTGATGTTCTCGCCGTCGTTGATCTTGAGGCCGTCGCCCTTGCTGTCCTCGATGGCCACATGCTCGAGGGTGAAGTCGTTGGCATAGACCAGCATGCCCTCGGGACCCGACACTTCGTTCTTGAAAGACAGGATGCTCTTGCCCGAGCCCACGCCGCGAATCGTCACCCCGTTGGCACGGAGGGTGAGCACTCGATCGAGCGCATGCAGCCCTGCGGGGATTTCAATGACCGTGCCTGGCTTGGCATCGAGGAATTCCTCCTGCAAGGTCTTTTGAAACGCCAGGTCGTCCGCGGTCAGTGCCTGAGGACTACCACCCTCCTTGGCGCAGCCGGCAACGAGTGCAAGAAGAATGACCGTACTTAGTTTGCGCATAACCCATCATCCTAGGCTGGCGAAGCCTGTAATTTGCGCTCAATCAAACTGTCACAAAGAGGGGCATTGGTGCATGCCATGGGGGGCAAATCGGCCAACAGTGCGTGGCCGATCAAGCCACAACGGGATCTTACCGTGCTTTGCGGGGGGGTAGCCGTGAACTACGCGCTATACGCCTGCCGCATGGCCGCGGGCGGCGCGCCGGTCCAGCGCTTGAATGCTCGGCGAAATTCGCGCGCGTCCGAAAATCCCACTTCGCTGCCGATCTCGGCCACGCTCAAAGCGCCCGCAGTCAGAAGTTCCAGCGCGCGCTCGGTGCGCAATTGGTTGTGGATCTCGCGAAACACCCGTCCGGAGGCAGCCAAATGGCGCCGCAGGGTGCGCTCGCTCAGGTGCAAACTCTGTGCAATCTCAGTCAGCGTGGGACTCTCGGTGAGGCGCAACCGCAGAATCCGCTCCACCGAGGCGACGATTTCGCTCTGGCGCTTCACTAGCGCCGCCTGATCGCGGCAAATGGCCAAGGCTTGCTGCGCGCTGATCGGACTATGAGTCGGCAGCTTCATGTCCAACCAGCGCGGCTCCACGATCACGCGGTTATGGCTGCAGCCGAAGCGCACTTCACACCCGAATAGGGAGCGGTACTCCGACTCGTAGCCGGGAGCGGGGTACGTGAGCTCCAGCCGCAGGGGTTTGAACGACTGGCCGGCGAGGGTACGTGCCAGGATCAGCGTACTGGCGAACAATTCCTCGCAAAGAAAAATGAGATTCTCATGATCGGCGAAGCGTGGGCGCGCCACCATGGCGACATTGCCGTTGCCCGCCCCAGCCAATTCCACATCCATCATCGCGTGACTGACAATGGCGTTCTCAACGCCGATGGCAATCGCCTCGCCGAAGGTACGCGACGTCATCATGGCCAGGCCCACGATGCCGAAGGACCCGATGGAACAACGCATGCCTACCCGTAGCCCGATATCGGAATATGGAATA
>Ga0302314_10003269_pt1 | contig 30015 bp, 30 predicted proteins | sample III_Palsa_N2_3_FD_200533 | JGI IMG/M metagenome (GOLD analysis project Ga0302314, IMG submission 200533) | Peat permafrost microbial communities from Stordalen Mire near Abisko, Sweden - III_Palsa_N2_3 | ecosystem: Environmental > Terrestrial > Soil > Palsa > Peat permafrost | place: Sweden... | reverse complement strand
CGTTGAAAATCAGCACACTGTGATGCGCCGCGATCGCTCGTCCGGATTCGCTGATGATCTGTGGATGAGGAATGTTGCGCGTGTTGCAGACATTGCCGATACGGTAGACCACATCACTGGCGTATTCATTGAGCGTGTAGTTCATCGAGGAGGCGAAGTTGGTGCCGGTGCCGTCGTAGTCGATGCCCAGTCCGCCGCCGACATCGATGTATTCGAGTCCGGCGCCCATCAGCCTTAGTTCGGCGTAGACGTGCGCCAGCTCGTTGATCGCTTCTTTGACGCGGCGAATGTCCTGCAGCTGGCTGCCAGGATGGCAATGCACGAGCTTCAGGCAATCCTGCATATCGCGCGCTTTGAGCGTGGCGAGCAGCTCGAGGATCTCGGTGATGAACAGACCGAACTTGGACTTCTCTCCGGCTGAGTCACGCCAGCGCCCCGAGCCTTCGCTGGCAAGTTTGACCCGGACTCCGAGCTTGGGCCGCACGCCGTAGTTGTCGGCGTGCCGCAGCACCAATTCGAGTTCGGAGAAGTTCTCGATCACCGGAATGATGGTGCGTCCCAACTTGGTGGCCAGCACCACGGCCTCGATATAGCTCGAGTCCTTGAAACCGTTGCAGATGATCGGCCTTTCCGGCGCCGCCTCGGTCATCGCCATGACCGCGAGCAACTCGGGCTTGGAGCCGACTTCGAGACCGAAGCCGAATTCCTTGCCGTAGCGGAACACTTCTTCGACCACCAGGCGCTGCTGATTGACCTTGATCGGATATACCGCGGTATAACGATTGTGGTAATCGTTTTCGGCGATCGCCCGGCTGAAGGCGGCATGCAGATGCCGCAGCCGGTGCGCCAGGATGTCGGAGAAGCGCACCACCACCGGGGCGGACAGGTCCCGCTCCTGCAGCCCCTGAACCACCTCGTACAGGTCGATCTCGTGCGCAGGGGTCGTGTCCGGTCGAACCACCACGTGCCCGGCTGCATTGATGGAGAAGTAGCCCGAGCCCCAGGCCGGAACGTTATAGAGCTCAAGGGAATCCTCGACGCTCCAGGCTTGGCCGGCCGGCGCGCTGCGCGACACTTGCGGTTGTCCCACGGTGCTCATCGTTCTCGCGCGCTGGCTTTGACAGGCACGCACCATAGCAAAACAAGGCGACAAGTAAATGTCCGCGCGCGTTTCCGAGGCACGGCTTAAGTGGCTACAATCGCCTATGGCCATCGATTTCTACTGGGGAAGCGGCAGTCCTGCGTGCTGGCGCGTGGCGCTGGCGCTCGAATTCAAGGCTCTGGCGTACCACAGCCACTTGCTGCATTTCGATCGACAGGAACATCAGTCGCCGCAGATTCTGGCGATGAATTTCCGCGGTAAGTTGCCGGTGTTGCGCGACGACGACTATGTGGTATTCGAGTCGCTCGCGATTCTGTACTACCTGGATCGCAAGTACCCCGAGCCGGCGATTTTCGGCCGCAACGCTCAGGAATCCGGGGTGATCATGCGAGTGATCTGCGAGTATCAGGCCTATGCCGAGCCGCCGCTCAAGCAGATCGTGGCGACGCTGTTCGAGCGTCCGGCACGCGCGGTTGCGGACGAGACCACCGAGGCCATGCACCGCGTGGCGGGTGAGGCGCGCACCATAGAGCAGCGCCTGGCGCACTCGGATTGGGTGGTCGGGGAGAGTTTCTCGGCTGCCGACATGATGATTTATCCGGACATTCGCCTGCTGTTGCGGGCACTGCAGCGGCCGCAAGCGCACGAACTGGCGGGGCGCTTCCTGCCGATGGAGATCAACTACCCGGCTATCGGGCGCTGGCTCGAGCGCGTTGCGGCGCTGCCCGGTCACGAGCGCACCTGGCCGCCTCACTGGCGCTGAGCGGCCCGGCGGTTGCCCCGCCGCGTTGGTGCTGGCGGCACCGCGCTGCGGTTGCTAACCTTCGCGATCCTCACGCAGGATAATCATGAGTACACACGAAGTTTACGTCGAATTTCCAGGCAACATCGTCTTCGTCGGTTTCGGCAGCATTGGACAAGGCGTGCTGCCGCTGATCCTGCGGCACATTGGCATCAGTCCCGAGCGTCTCACGATTGTCACCGCTGACGATGTCGGCCGCGAGGAGGCCGCGCGCTACGGCGTGAAGTTCCTGAAGCAACCGCTGAGCCGCGAGAGTTTCCGCAGAGTGCTCGACCCGCTGCTCGGACGCGGAGATTTCCTGCTGAACGTTTCAGTGGATGTTTCGAGCGTGGCGCTGATCCGCTATTGCTGGGAAAAAGGCGCAATGTACCTGGATTCCTGCATCGAGCCGTGGCCCGGCGGCTATACCGATCCGACCATACCGGCGGCCAAGCGCACCAACTATGCGCTGCGCGAGGAAGTTCTGGGATTACGCTCCGCAAGTGCGCGTGCGCCGACCGCGATGTTGACCCACGGTGCGAACCCGGGACTGGTTTCGCATCTGGTCAAGCAGGCACTGCTCAATGTCGCCGCCGACACCGGCCTGGACAGCGCCGTGCCGTCCAGCCGCGCTGACTGGGCCGAGCTCGCGCAGCGGCTGGGTGTGAAGATGATGCATATCGCCGAGCGCGATACTCAGGTCTCGAGCATCCCGAAGGAACCCAACGAATTCGTCAACACCTGGTCGGTCGACGGCTTCGTCTCCGAAGGCTCACAGCCCGCGGAGCTGGGCTGGGGATCGCATGAGCGTAATTTCCCGCGCGATGGCCGGCGTCATGATTTCGGCAACGGCTCGGCGATCTACCTCACGCAGCCCGGCGTCGCGACGCGTGTGCGCAGCTGGACGCCACTGAACGGCCCCTATCACGGTTTTTTGATCACTCACAGCGAGTCAATATCGCTGTCCGACTATTACACCGTACGCAAGGATGCGCAGGTGCTGTACCGGCCGACGGCGCACTACAGCTATCACCCGAGCGACGCCGCGGTGCTGTCGGTGCACGAGTTCTGCGGCCGCAACTATCAGATCCAGGATCGCAAGCGCATCCTGATGGACGACATCAGCAAGGGAATGGATGAGCTCGGCGTGCTGCTGGCCGGCCACAAGAAGAACGCCTACTGGTACGGCTCACAGCTCTCGATCGATGAGGCGCGGCGGCTGGCGCCCTATAACAACGCCACCAGCCTGCAGGTCACGGCGGCGGTACTCGCGGGCCTGGTCTGGGCGATGGAGAATCCCAACAACGGCATCACCGAGCCGGACGAGATCGATTTTCGCCGCGCGCTGCAGATCTGCCGGCCGTATCTCGGGCCGTTGGTCGGCCAATACACCGACTGGACACCGCTCAGCGATCGACAGCGGCTGTTTCCGGAAGATCTGGACACCAGTGATCCGTGGCAATTCAAGAACGTGCGCGTGAGTTAGCCGTAATCGATCGCCACGATGGTGAAGCTCTGCGGGCCGCGCTCGAGCTGCAGCACGAACTCATCGTCGAGGCGCTTGCCCAGCAGCGCCTTGCCCAGCGGTGAGTCCATGCTGATGTAGTCGGGGGCCATGTCAAATTCGTCCGGACCGACGATCCGGTGCCGGCGCCGCTCACCGTCAGCGCCCTCGAGCGTGACGCGAGCGCCGAAGAACACGCGAGCGCGGTCACTGGGTGCCTGACTCACGATGGTCATACCCTCGAGACGCGCACGCAGGAAGCGTACGCGACCATCGATCTCACGCAGGCGCCGTTTGCCGTAGATGTATTCGGCATTTTCCGAGCGATCGCCTTGAGCCGCCGCCGCCGCCACCGCTGCAGTCACCTGCGGACGCTCGCGACGCCAGAGGGCATCGAGTTCCTCACGCAGGCGCGCGGCACCGGCCGGCGTTATGTATTGCGAGCCGGGCATGGTCGGTGGGCGGAATCGACCCATAATGCTTACAGCTGTGCGTGCCGGTGCGGAACGTGTGAAGATCGGCCAATCGGCCGCTTGCGGGCCTTGAAAATACACCAGGCGCCGCCAATGTAGGCGACAGCGACGATCCTCGGAGACCAATTCTATGCGTACGCTCAAGGTTTGGCTCGTTACGGCGCTGGCGCTGCTTGCCAGCGGCTGCGGCTACAACCGCATTCAGCAGCAGGATGAAGGGGTCAAGGCCGCCTGGTCCGAAGTCATCAACCAGTATCAGCGGCGCGCCGATCTGGTGCCAAATCTAGTCAATACGGTCAAGGGCTTTGCGGCGCAGGAGCAGAAGGTGCTGATTGGCGTCACCGAGGCACGCGCGCGCGTCGGTACGATCCAGGCCACGCCCGAACTCGTGAACGACCCGCAGGCATTCCAGAAATTTGAGGCCGCGCAGGGCCAGCTCTCCCAGGCTCTCAAGAGCCTGATCGCGGTCAGCGAAAATTATCCGCAGCTCAAATCGGATGCCAATTTCCGCGACCTGCAGGCGCAACTCGAGGGCACCGAGAATAGGATTACGGTCGCGCGAAACCGCTATATCCAGGCGGTCCAGGATTACAACGTAACGATTCGCTCATTCCCGACCAATCTGACCGCCATGATGTTCAAGTACCCTGAAAAGCAGAATTTCACGGTGCAGAACGAGGCCGAGATCGCACGACCCCCGACCGTGGATTTCAGCGGCGCGGCCGCGCCCGGGGCAGCGTCGAGCGTGCCGGCGAACCCCAGCGCGCCGGCTCATTAAGGGCGCTGAACGCGTCGCCGATCGTGCGCCTGCTGTTCGCGGTTGCGGCGCTGGTTCTGGGCACAGCCCAGAGCGTGGCCAGTGCGCAGTCACTGCAGTCCATCCCCAAACTCGAAGCCCGGGTAACCGATCTGACCGGTACGCTGACGGCCGGACAGCAGGCTGAGCTCGAGCAGAAGCTCGCGGATTTCGAAGCTCGAAAAGGCGCACAGATCGCAGTGCTGGTGGTGGCAACGACTGCGCCGGAAGAGATCGAACAATATTCGATCCGGGTCGTGGAGGCCTGGAAACTCGGAAGAAAGAAAGTCGATGACGGTGCGCTGCTGATCCTGGCCAAGAACGACCATACCCTGCGCATTGAGAATGGCTATGGTCTGGAAGGCGTGCTGACCGATGCGGCCTCCAACCGCATCATCGAGGACACCATGGTGCCGTTGCTGCGGCAGGGGCAGTATTTTGCCGCCATCAGCGCCGGCGTCGATCAGATCATGCGACTGGTGGATGGCGAATCGCTGCCCGCGCCCGACCGCACCTGGCAAAATCGGCGTGCTCAGCACTGGAACGCGCTGCCGTTTGCGATCTTCGGCTTTCTGATTCTGTCCAACTTGCTGCGTGCCGTATTTGGACGCTCGCTCGGTGCGGCGCTCAGTGCCGGCGGCACCGGATTGCTGGTGTTTCTGCTCACGCAGGCGCTGGCGCTGGCGCTCGGTGCCGGTGTGGTGGCGTTGCTCGCCGCGCTGTTCCTTGGTAGCAGCGGCGGCGGTTGGAGTTCGGGCAGCGGTTTCGGCGGTTTCGGCGGAGGTTTCGGCGGCTTTGGTGGTGGTGGCGGCGGCGGCGGTTTCAGTGGTGGTGGCGGCGGCTTCGGAGGCGGCGGCGCCTCGGGGCGTTGGTAACATGCGGTTCGCACGTCTGGCACGCCACCTGACCTGTAGTGCGCGGCGTACCCGGGCACTGTTCACCCCGGCGGTGCTCACGCAGATCGAGGCGGCTATCGGCGCGGCCGAGGCGCAGCATGGCGGGGAGATCCGCTTCGCAATCGAAACGGCGCTGCCGCTGCCTGCGCTGTGGCATGAGCTCAGTGCGCGCGCTCGAGCACTGGAGCTGTTCGCGCGTCTGCGCATCTGGGATACGCAGCTCAATAACGGTGTGCTGATCTACGTGCTGCGGGCCGATCGCGCGGTGGAGATCATCGCCGACCGCGGCATCAACGAGCGCGTGAGCACGGCCGAATGGGAATCGGTGTGTCGTGAGGTGGAGACGCACTACCGGGCCGGCCGTTACGCCGAGGGTTCAAGTGCCGCGGTTGCCGGGGTCGCGAGGCTGTTGGCACTGCATTTTCCCGGCGAGCGCTCCTCGGGCAACGAACTGCCCAACCAACCCATACTCCTCTAGAATGACCCGCGTGAGATCAGAAAGCCACCGCCGGTCGATGCGTACAGCGGCGCTTTGCGCCGGGCTGGCGGTGCTTGCCGGTTGCGCGTTGTTCGGGCCGCGCCGGCCCCAGGAGGCGTCGCCGGCTGCCGCGCCGGTGATTGCCGCGCCAGCCGCGCCGGTGCTGGCGGCGCCTACAGATACCCATCTGTTTGCGCTGAACGACGCTCAGGATGACGTGGTCGGCGAGGTACAAATCACGCTCGCCTCCAAGGAAGACACGCTGTCGGACATCGCCCGGCGTTTCGACGTCGGCTATGAAGAGATCGTCAGGGCCAATCCAGGGGTGGACCCGTGGATTCCGGGTGAAGGCCGCCAGGTCGTGGTGCCGACTCGATTCGTGCTGCCCAACGCACCGCACGAAGGCATCGTCATAAACGTCGCGGCAATGCGGCTCTATTATTTTCCAGCGCACCGCAAGGGCGAGCCGCAGCAGGTGTACACGCACCCGATCGGTATCGGCAAGGCCGGCTGGAAGACTCCTGAGGGGGTGACGCACGTGGTCAGCCACGTCAAGGACCCGATCTGGCGGCCCTCGGCGGCGCTGCGCGTCGATCATCGCAATGACAGTGGCGAGAGCCTGCCTGCCGTGGTTGCACCAGGCCCGGACAATCCGCTGGGCAAGTACGAGTTCAGGCTCGGCTGGCCCAGCTATCTGATTCATGGCACCAACAAGCCTTACGGCGTAGGCCTGCGTTCGAGTCACGGCTGCGTGCGGCTCTATCCGGAAGATATCGAGAAGCTGTTCGAATTGGTGCCCAACGGCACGCAGGTGCGCGTCGTCAATCAGCCGTTCCTGTTCGGTTGGCACGAAGATCGGCTGTATCTGCAGGCCTATACCGTCCTGGAAGACGATCCGCGCGACTGGAAAAACGCGCAGAAAAAATTGTTGTCGCATTCTCTGCCCGCCGGCATCCAAAGCGCGCTGCTCGCCGCCGGTACTGCCATCGATTGGCAGAGCGTCGCCAGCGTCACGCAGTCCCCGCGCGGGTTGCCGGTGCCGGTTTCGGGGGATGGTGGCAGCGTCGATCTGGTGCTGGCGGCGGCCCCGTTGGTACAGGACCGGATACCGGATGGCTCCAACTGGGATGGCAGCGACGACACCGGTACCGACGGCAAGAGCGCACAGCAGCTGTTGTCCGAACGCGAACCCGCGAGCGCGCCGGTGGCTCCTGCGAATCATGCTCCAGGCGGTTGAGGCGCACGATGGCGCAGTTGAGCGAATGGCTGCAGCTGATGCTGGCGGAGATAGCGCGCAAACAAGAAGAAGCACGCCGCGCGGTTGAGGAACAACAAGCACGCGCACTGGCGCCAGCGCCTCGGGAGCCGCACGCCGCGCGGTCTGGTTAATCGCGCTGTGCTACATTTGCGATCGAGCTTCGAGGACAGGGTGTGCCCGAGCTGTTCGTTTCCGAAATTGATACCGAAAGACTGATCCGGCTGCAGCCGGCGATTGAGCGTGCGGCCACTGCCGTCACCGCTTTCGTCGGCCGCGCGCTCAAGGGCCCGGTCGATCAGGCGATCAGTATCTCGAGTTTTGACGAGTACCAGCGCATCTTCGGCGGCCTGTGGCAGCCGTCGACCCTCTCATATGCGGTGGAACAATATTTCGAGAACGGCGGCTGCCGCTGCATCGTGGTGCGAGTGTGCAACGGCGGTCGCGCGCCGACGTTGACGCTGCACTGTGGTGAGGCAACGCTGACGCTCATAGGGATATCGCCCGGTACCCGCGAATATCTGCGCGCCGCGATCGACTACGACGGCATCCCGGCCGGGGACGCTGATCGCTTCAATCTGGTTGTGCAGCGCCTTCGGGCCGCGGGCACCGAGCTCATTGAAGAGCAGGAAATCTTCCGCCGCGTATCGATCCGGCCGGCCGCTGAGCGCGCCTTGCCGGAACTGCTGTCCAAGTCGCGGCTGGTACGACTGGCCAGCGCGTTGCCGCCGCAGCGCCCCGAACGCACCGCGGGCGCAGGCGGGAGCGGCGCAGTCGGCTACGTGGTCTCCAATCCCGACGGCGATGATGGCGACACGCTGACCAATTACGACATCATCGGCGATGCGCTCAGCGGCAGGGGGCTGTTTGCGCTGCGCGGCGCGGAGCCGTTCAATTTTCTGTGCGTGCCGCCGCTCGCGCGCGAGCTTGACGTTGGCGTGCCGGCGCTGCTGGTGGCGCTGCGGCTGTGCCGCGAACGTCAGGCGATGCTGCTGGTAGATCCGCCCGCGGCCTGGGATAGCCCGACGACGGCCATCGAGAGTCTGCGCAGCTGGCCGTTCTACAGCGAAGACGCGCTGATGTTCTATCCGCGGGTGCTGGCCTTCGACCGACTGCGCGGGCGTTACGAGCAGTTCGGCTCGGCCGCGGCCATCGCCGGTCTGCTGGCGCGCGCCGATCAGGTCTGCCCGGTCTGGTCCACCACCGAGGCCGATGAACCGATGTTGCGCCCGGGGTTGCGGCCGGCCGTCAATGTGACCGATCTGGACCGCATACGTCTGATTCAGGGCGGCGTCAACGCCCTGATCGCGCAGCGACACAATGCCCGCCAGCATGGCGGCTTGCGCACATTGTTGCCCGAGGCGGGCATCAAGACCGACTGGCGCTATCTGGCCTCGCGTCGTTTTGCTCTATTCATCATGGCAAGCATCGAGCACGGCACGCGCTGGGTCCGGCTCGAGCATGGCGGTCCGCCGCTATGGGCGCAGGTGTGCGCGCAGGTCACGGCTTTTTTTGAAGGGCTGGAGCGCGATGGCGCTTTCGTGGGCCAGAACGCCTTCGAGAATTACTTCGTGGTTTGCGATGAACGGCTTAACGACGCCGAGGGCGTCGCCAGTGGAAAATTCCGGCTGCTGTTCGGCTTTGCGGCCTCGCGTCCCGGGGATTTCCAGACCTATCTGGTGACGCACCAGCCCGACGGCAGCGCCGCACGCACCGTCAGCGTCAATCGCTTCGCGCTGCCAGGGCAAAGCTGACCACAGCGCGCGCGATTTCAGCCCCGGCCGCGTCGCTGATGGTAACCGGCACCCCGAGTGCGGCGCTCTTGGCCCAATCGGTCTTATCCAGACGCGCCAGTGCGGTCACGGTCGAACGCGCCGGACGCAGCTGTTCGATGGTCATACCGCGTACGCTGCAGACCACACTGTGCGGTGCGCTGATTTCGATCACCATGTTGGCGCTCAACTGCGCCAGCGCACCGATCGAGACTGGATCGATCGAGCCCTGGTGCGAGCGCACCCGCCGCTGCGTGTCCATCGCGGTTCGGCATAGGCCGACCCGCAGTTCCTCGAAACGCACGCCCAGCACGCGCAGCAGTGGCATGCGCGCGTGCGCCAGCCGCGCAAAGCGCCAGCGGCCGAGCGGCGCGTGCTGCAGACGCTGGTAACGCCGCATCAGCTCACTCGGTGGAGCGGTCGGAGTCAGTGTTAACCAGTCGATCTGCGCACGGGCGGCGACGGATTCGCGGCTGATGATGGACTCCACAGGCATGAGAATTGCGCCGCCGGATTATCTTCCGTTCGGCAACGCGACTTTATGCGACTCGCGACCGCGGCTCAAGTCGGCAGGAGTATTATTCATAGCGCGACGGTTACTGCCAGCTGGCATCGAATTAAAGGAAAACCTCAGGATGGCGAACCGCTATGTGGTGTTCTCGCATGGCAAGGACAGCGGACCGTGGGGCAAGAAGATCACGGCCTTGGCGGACGTTGCTCGCAGCGAAGGTTACGAAGTCGAATCGGTTGACTATCGTGGCATCGAGGCGGTCAAGGGCCGCAGCGACAAGCTGATCGAGGTCTGCAAGAGCCTGTCCGGCGATCTGGTGCTGGTCGGCTCGAGCCTCGGCGCCTATGTCGCGCTGTCCGCGGCCTCGCTGCTGCACGCTCGCGGCGCGTTTCTGATGGCTCCGGCGCTGTTCATGGAGGGTCTGCCGCCCCTGCGCGAGCGGGTGCTGGATTGTCCCGCCGCCCTGGTGCACGGCTGGCGCGATGAGGTCGTGCCGGTGGAGCACAGCATCCGCTTCGCGCGCGAGTATCACGCCTCGTTGCATTTGCTCGACAGTGACCATCAACTTCACGATCAGCTGAGTTTCATCAAGTATCTGTTCGAGTACTTTCTGATCGGTCTCGATCTGCCGTCCGAGCGCGGCCTGGCCTAGGCCCCCAAGACCATGCAAGGGGTGTTCCTGAGCCGCGTCCTAGCTCTGTGGGTGCGCGCGACGCTTCGGCCCGAGGATGCGGCCGCGCGCATCGGCGGTAAAACCGTACCGGTGTGTTATGTGCTCGAACGCCGCAGCCGCGTGGATCTCGCGGTACTGCAAAGCGTATGCATACGCGAACGCCTGCCGCGGCCGGGACGCCGGCTGCTGGCGCAACGGCTGCGCAAGCGGCGCTCCTCGTTTGCATTGGTCCGAAGTGTCGGCCTGTGGCGCACGCGGCTGGACCGGCGCCCGCCGGAACTGTTGTTGACGCTGATCGAGGCGCTGCGCGCCGATCCGGGGCTGGATGTGATGCTGGTGCCGGCGGCGGTCTATTGGGGCCGCGCACCGCAAAAGGAACGCTCGGTGATCCGACTGCTGTTGTCGGAGGACTGGGTCATCGGCAGCCGCTTGCGGCGCTTCTTCAGCGTGCTGGTCAATGGCCGCAACAGCACGGTGCAGCTCGGCGACCCCATATCGCTGCGTAACTGGCTCGACAGCGGCGCCGACAGCGCGCTGACCGGCCGGCGCGTTGCACGGCAGCTGCGGCTGCAGCTGGCACGGCTGCGCGCCGCCCGCATCGGCCCGGATCTTTCGCACCGGCGCACGATTGTTGCCGAGGTGCTGCGCACGCGCGCGGTGCGCGCCGCGGTCGCGCAGGAACTCAGCGAAAAGAGCCGCGGCTCACGCCGCGCGATGCTGCTCGAGGCGCGGCGCTATGCCGATGAGATTGCGGCCAACTATTCGCACGTGTTCGTGATCTTCATGGCGCTGGCGCTGGCGCGCCTCTGGAACCGGCTGTATGACGGCGTCGAATTTCAGCATGTGGAGACCCTGCAGCAGGTGGCCGAGGGCAACGAGATCGTGTACGTGCCGTGTCATCGCAGCCATATGGACTATCTGCTGCTGTCCTATGCGATCTATCAGCGAGGCTACGCGATTCCGCACATAGCGGCCGGATTGAACCTGAACCTGCCGATCGTGGGCCGCTTCCTGCGCAAGGGCGGCGCGTTTTTTATTCGCCGCAGCCTGCGCGGCAGTGCGCTCTATACCGTGGTATTCATGAAGTACCTCGCGGCGATGATGGCCCGCGGTCATTCGATCGAGTATTTCATCGAAGGCGGCCGCAGCCGCACCGGACGGCTGCTGACGCCGATGACCGGCATGCTGTCGATGACGGTGCGCAGCTACCTGCGCGAGCCGCGGCGGCCGGTGGTGTTCGTGCCGGTGTATTTCGGTTACGAGCGCATTCTGGAGGGTCCGACCTACATCGGGGAGCTGTCCGGCAAGCCTAAGCAGAAGGAATCGGTTCTGGGTCTGCTGCGCAGCGTTGTGCGGCTGTTGCGCCAGCGCCTGGGCCGCGTGCACGTGAATCTGGGCGAGCCGATCTATCTCGACGCTCTGATCGATCGGCGTGCTGCACACTGGCGCGAGCAGGCGTTCGATGACCAGAACCGGCCGCCGTGGGTGGGTTCGTTGGTCGATGAGCTGGCGCAATCGATCATGCGCAACATCAACGCGGCGGCCACGGTGACGCCGATCAATCTGCTGTCGCTGGTACTGCTGGCCATGCCGCGCCAGGCCATGATCGAGTCGGATCTGCGGCGTCAGATCGACACCATGCTGGCGGTCCTGCGTGCTATTCCGTACGGCGATCGCGTCACCGTGACCCAGCTGAACCCGCAGCAGGTGGTCGAGTACGGCCTGAGCTTGCGGGTCATCTCGCGCGAACAGCATCGCGGCGGCGACATCGTGCGCATGAGCCCCGAGCATGCTGTGCTGGCGACCTATACCCGCAACAACGTGCTGCACCTGTTCGCGATGCCGTCGTTGATCGCCTGCTGCTTCCTGTCCAATGCCGCCATGCGAACCGAGGACGTGCAGCGGCTGGTGGGCCGCATTTATCCGTACATCGCCGCCGAACTGTTCCTGCGCTGGTCGGAAGCACAGCTGCCTGAGGTGGTGGCGCATACGCTCGAGGCGCTGGCCGGCCTCGGGCTGCTCGAGACCGGCGGCGATGCGCATCTGTGGCAACGTCCGGGCCCGAACTCCATAGCCGCCATGCAGCTGTCGCTGTTGGCGCAGACCACCGTGGCGACAGTCGAACGCTACTATCTGGCCATCGCGCTGCTGATCGGCGCCGGCAGCGGCGAGATCGGCCAGCAGGCGCTCGAACAGCGCTGCCAGCTCATGGCGCAACGCATGACCATGCTTTATGGCTTCAATTCCCCCGAATTCTTTGATCGCAGCCTGTTCGAGAATTTCATCGATCTGCTGCGCGCGCGCAGCGTGGTACGGGTCGATGAGGCCGGGCGGCTGGCGTTCGACGAGATCCTGCTGCGCGTGGCGGCTGATGCGCAGCTGGTGCTGTCAGAGCAGATTCGCCACAGCATCCTGCAGGTCACACACCCTTGAGCGCAGCCTCCCAGGCCAGCAGCTTATCGGCCAGTGGCACGCGCGCGTGGGCCGGGCTGGTCGAGGGCAGTTGTAGACACAGCAGCCGCGGGAATTCGCGCTGCAATTGCGCACCGAAGTAGCGTTGCACTGCGCGGTAGGCGGCGCCGCCGTTGCAACACAGGCGCTCGATACCCGGATGCGCGCGCAGCAGCTGCGGCAGATCGTTCGGCACTGCGCTGGCGTGCTCGATCGAAGCATCGAGACTGCCGCAGCGTACGCAGGATTGCAGTACATCCCATAGTGCCAGGCGATGCCGCTGCAGCCGTCGCAGCCGGCTCTGGTACGGCAGCGAACGGCGCGCACCGCACAGCCGTTCCATGATCGGCCAGAACTGATTCTGAGGATGTGCGTAGTACTGCTGCGCGGTCAGCGAGGCTGCGCCCGGCATGCTGCCGAGAATCAGCAGCCGCGCATCGGCATGCACCAGCGGAGCGAAGCTATACAGGCGGTTGGCCGGCGCGAGCGACATCAGCCAAGTCTAGCCGCCGCGTTTGAAAAACTGCACCGCGCGTTCGTGCTTGAGCGCCGCCGCGCGTGTGGCGAAGGTGCCGAGGTTGCGTCGTTTGCCCGTGCGTGGATCGCTCTTGCGCGAATACAACCGGTACTTGCCTGACGGGAGTTTGCGGATCATGCGACCGCCGGCTGAGACGGCTTCGATGCCGGCTGCCCCGGGGGCGGCTGCTGCGCAAACACCGGCGCACCCGGCGCTGCGAAGCCGATGCCCTGGCTGCGAAGCTTCTCGAGCAGCGCCAGCGTAAACTGCGCGCGCAGCTCGGCGACCGACACCTTGGCCAGGTCGGTGGCAAAGAAGCTGACCTCGTACTCGAAGCCGGCGCTACCCAGGCCGCGAAGCGTGCAGCGCGCAAAACGTGCGCTCGGCAGGGATTTGACCACCTGTTCGATCAGCGCCGGAATCGAACGCAAGGTATCGGTAGGGGTGTCGAACGCGAGATTCAACACGTAGGTGGTGCGTTGCTCGCTGGCGCGTCCGAAGTTCCTGAGCTTGGCCTGCAGCAGTTGTGAGTTGGCGATGATGATCTGCTCGCCATCAATGCTGCGCAGGTGCGTGCTCTTGATACCGATGCGCTCGACCTTGCCGTTGATGTCATCGATGTGCAGCTCATCGCCGATCTGAAATGGCTTATCGAAGGCGATCGCGAGTGAGGCCAGCACATCGCCCAGCACGTTCTGTACCGCCAGCGCAACGGCGACGCCGCCGACTCCGAGACTGGTCACCAGAGTGGTGATGTTGACACCCAGATTGGACAGCAACATCAATACCGCCAGCGACCAGACCAGGACCAGGATCACGAAGCGCAGTATCGAAAGCGTCGGCAGCTGATCGCCGCCGACGTGCTGCATGCGGCGATCCACCATGAAGCGCGCAGCCCGGGCGCCCCACAGCGCCGCCTGCGTCCAGAATGCGAACTGTATGCCGATATCGATGAAACGATCGACCCGGGGCGGCAGATTCAGGGTCTTGAGCGCAAAATAGGCGGCCACCGCCAGGATGAACAGCCGCGTGGTGCCGTGATAGAGCGCAATCGCGAGCTCCAGCGCAGTGGGCGACTGGTGCGGCTTCAGACTGCGCAGCCTGCGATCGAGCAGCGCCCGCGCGAACGGCAGCACCACCAGCAGCAGCAGAAAAATCCCCACCGCCTCGGCCCACGATTGCAGGTCATTGCCGTAATAGACGCTGCCGGCTAAGTCGTGAAGCTTGTCCATGCGCGCAATGTAGCCAAGCCGACGGCCCGCTGCCGTCAGTCTACTCCTACGCGTGAGCGTAGCTGTTTGAGCCGCTTGTGCTGCGTCTTGCCTTCGAGGCGTCGCTGCTTGGAGCCGAAAGTGGGCCGGGTTGCGCGGCGTGTCTTAGGCTCGACACTGGCGCGCGAAATCAGATCCTGCAGGCGCTCGAGCGCCTCGCGGCGGTTGCCTTCCTGGGTGCGCTGGTTGCGGGCGTTGATCAGCAGTGTGCCGTCGGCGCCGAGGCGCCGTCCGGCCAGCACCCGCAGGCGCGCTTTGACCGGCGGCGACAACGCCGCGGTGCCTGCCAGATCAAAGCGCAGCTGGGCCGCGGTGGCGACTTTATTTACATTCTGTCCGCCCGGACCGGAGGCGCGCACGAATTGGAACTGCAGATCCGCATCGGGAATGGGCGTGGTGTGTTTCATAGCGGCGTGTCATCGTGCCGAATGAGCTGCACTTCACGCTGCGCCACCGGTATGGTGATGTGCGCGTCGCGGAACAGGCGCCAGATCATGCGATTGACGTCGGAGCGCACGTTGTTGACTCCGGCTTCCGGGTCAGCGATCCAGAAGCGCAGTTCCAGGTCCATGCCGTGATCCGAGAACTGCATGAGCCGCGATACCGGCGCCGGCTCGCGCAGGATGCGCGGATGCCCCTGCACCGCGCTCATCAGGACCTCGAGGGCCCTCTCGGGGTCATCGCGGTAGCTGATGCGCACCGGCAGTTTCAGACGCACCTTGCGGTCCGAGTAGCTCCAATTGATGACCGGGTTGGTGATCAGGCTCTGGTTCGGGACCAGCGTCTCGACGCCGTCGCGATCGCGCACCACCACATAGCGGCCGCGCAGCGCCTGCACCCAGCCGAAGCTCTCGGTACTGGTTCCGGGCATGCCGGTGAAGCTGATGACATCGCCCGGTTTGATGGATTTGTCCATCAGCAGCACGAAACCGCTGACGAAGTTGCTGGAGATGGACTGCAGTCCAAATCCAAGGCCCAGTCCTACCGCTCCGGTCAGCACCGTCAGGGCTGTCAGGTCTACGCCAGCGGCGTTGATGCCGAGCAATATCCCGAGTCCAATCAGGAAGAAGTAGGTGAATTTGGTGATGCCGATGCGCGTGGACAGCGCGATCGACTCCACGGTCATGATGCGGCGCTCGAAGGCGCGCGCGAGCACACTGGTCACCAACACGAATGCACTGATGATCACCAGCCCCTTGAGCAGTGCCCAGAGCGTGAATTCGCCGCGACCGGGCAGAAGATTGATGTCGTTGAGCGTGTTCTGCAGCGCTCCAAACCAGCCGACGAGCTGGAATGAGATTCCGAGCCAGATCAGCAACGTCAGCTGGCTCTCCCATTTGCGCAGCCATGAGTCCGGGCCCAGACCTAAGCGCAGCAGGTACACCCCGAGCCGCACCAGGATCAGCGTCGCCGCCAGCTCCATGGAAATGTTGAGCAGCGTGGTGGCCGAACCGACCGCGGCGACCGAGGTACGCAGCAGCAGCAGCAGCAGCAGCGCCAGCAGCAACGGCGCCTCGATCATGACGATCTCGAGCGTGCGGGCACGCGCGCCGCGCAACGCCAGCCCGGCCCGCTGCCGCGGCCACCACAGCCGCAGCCGATGTGCGGACAGCAGCGCGGCCAGCAACGCCACGCTGATCGCCGCCACCTGCAGCAGGGTCTCGCCGCTGCTGATACTGGCGAGAAACTCGCGCAAGCCTGCGGCGCTGTCGCTCATGGCATTCAGGCGTTGAGATCCGGAATCAATTGGCTTTCAAGCTTCAGGATCTGGTCCTTGAGCGCGAGCTTGCGCTTTTTTAGGCGCTTGAGCTGCAACTCGTCGATATGGATGTCCATCGACAGACGCGAGATCACTTCATCCAGATCGCGGTGTTCGATACGCAGCGCACGCAGCTTTTCCACATTGCGGAACAGCTCGCGGTCGACGTTATCTTCCTGATCGCTCATCCGCTGTGATCGCTCACGGCACAAGCCGCGCCGCAATGGGTGTAATCAGGTCGGGTAGCTTAGCGAAGCGGCCGAGCGGACGCCAAGGTAAATCCGGCTCATGGAAATCCGAGCCGATGGAACCGGCAAGCTGGTAGCGCCGCGCCAGCGCCGCGGCGCGCTCGGCATCTGCCGGGCCCATGCCCGACAGACTGACTTCGATGCCCTCGCCACCGGCGGCCTTGAACTGTGCGACCAGTTCGCGCAACACGCCGTGGGAGACGCTATAGCGATGCGGGTGCGCCAGCACCGCGATGCCGCCGGCGGCGACGATGCGCTCTACCGCATTCGCGAGCTGCGGCCATTGCGCGCTGACATAACCCGGCCGGCCGCGCTTCAGGTAGCGCTGGAACGCCTGCTGCAGGCTGTCGGCAAGGCCCAACTGGCACAGCGCGCGCGCCAGGTGCGTGCGTGTGGGCAGCGCCGCCTCCAGGGTCAGCGCGGCGAGTTGTTCGCCGGGCAGGCCGCAGCGCGACAGCCGCAGCGTCATCGCACTGATGCGCTCGCGCCGGCGCTCGAGTACTGCAGCGCAGTGCGAGAGCAGCGCGGTGTCGGCGATGTCCAGCCCCAAGCCGACGATATGAATTTCCCGTTCGCGCCATTGGCAGCTCAGTTCGATCCCTGGCACGAAGCGAATCGCAGCTTGCGCGCAGGCGGCACCTGCGTGGCCACAGCCGCTGACCGTGTCGTGATCGGTGAGCGCCAGCATTTCGACCTGACGCTGCACCGCCAGCGCCACCAGGGCCGCCGGCGACAGCAGTCCGTCCGAGCAGTTGCTGTGGGTGTGCAGGTCGATGCGTGGGAACACAGCTTGACTCAAGCCCGCGACAGCAGCGCGGGCCAGTCGCGAGAGCGGTCGGCGTAGGCCAGAAACGAAGGATTGATCAGATTCGCGCGTGCGTTATAGCGCAGCGGCGCCCCGTTTAGGTCTACCACGCAACCGCCGGCTTCGAGCACCACGGCCTGGCCAGCCGCCGTGTCCCACTCCGAAGTCGGTCCGCGGCGCACGTACAGGTCGCCGCTGCCTTCGGCCAGCAAGCCGAATTTCAAGGCGCTACCAACGCTGATGCGCTGCTGCTTGCCCAGGCGATCGAGCATGCGCTCGAGCACCGCATCCCCGTGCGAGCGGCTGCCGAGAATCCGCAGCGTTTCGGGCGCCGCGGCCTGCGCGTGTATGGGGGTGCGGTTGCCCTGCTGATCGCGCCGGAATGCGCCGCAGCCGCGTGCGGCACCGTACAGCACCGAGCGCGCCGGGGCGTATACGATTCCGAGCACCGGCTCGCGCTCCTCCACCAGCGCGATATTGACCGTGAATTCACCGTTACGTTTGACGAACTCGCGGGTGCCGTCCAGTGGATCGACCAGCCACAGCCGCCGCCAGTCGCGCCGATGCTCAAACTGCTGCGGTGGGGATTCCTCGCCCAACATTGATATCTCAGGCGTAAGGGCCGCAAGGCCTGCGGCGATGATGCGCTGCGCCGCCAGATCGGCCTCGGTCAGCGGCGAACGATCGTCCTTGAGCGTGACGTCGAAAGCAGTCTGATAGATTCGCATGATCTCCCGGCCCGCGGCATCGGCGATGTCGATGACGGCCGGCAGCCAGTTCGCCAGCTGCCGGGGGCTCAGTTGCGTGATCATGGCCCTATGATAGCCGACAGCATGAACGCCCCGATTTTGACCCCGGCGCAATGGAGCCAGATAGACACCGTGCTGCTCGATCTGGATGGCACGCTGCTGGATCTGGCCTTCGACAACCATTTCTGGCGAGAACGCGTACCTGAAGCCTGGGCGCAGCGGCGCGCCATCACGTTCGCGCAGGCGTGCGCCGAGCTGCAGCCGCGTTTCGCCGCCCGCGAGGGCACTCTGGATTGGTACTGCATCGACTATTGGAGCCGTGAGCTGGCACTGGATATCCGCGCGCTTAAACTAGCCGCCGCCGATCGGATCGGCTGGCTGCCTGGAGCGCGTGATTTCCTCAAACGCGTACGCAGGCTGGGCAAACGGCTGGTACTGATCACCAATGCGCACCCGATCGCGCTGGCGATCAAGGATGCACGCACCGAGGTCATCAGCTACTTCGATGCCGGCTTCAGTTCGCACCGCTTCGGCGCGCCCAAAGAGCAGCCGTTGTTCTGGCGCGAGCTCGCCAAGGTCGAGACATTCAATCCCGCGCGCAGTCTGTTCGTGGATGACAGCCTCAATGTGCTGCGCGCCGCTCGTGCAGCGGGCGTAGGGCTGATCTATGCGGTGCGCAAGCCGGACAGCTCCAGCGCCGCCCGCATGCACCCGGAGTTTCCAGCGGTCGACGCCGTTGCCGAGCTGCTTTGAGACGCAGCTCTGCCGGCAGCTCAACGCGCCGATCGACGCCGCGCTCCGCCACTCGGGCCGCCGGAGCGGCCGCCGCGGTTGCCGCCCGGCCTCGCGCCGCCGCGATTGCCACCCGAGCGCGAGGCAAGGGCGCGGCCCTGAACGAATTCCGCCGACGGCGGCGGCGCCGCGATCAGCTTCGCCAGCAGCTCCGGCGCCACCGCGGCCACGGGAATCTTGCGACCGATGTAATCCTCGATATCCGGCAGCGAGATCGCATATTCCTCGCAGCCGAAACTGATGGCATCGCCGTCGGCACCGGCGCGCGCCGTGCGGCCGATGCGGTGCACGTAGTCGGGCGCGTCCTGCGGCAGATCAAAGTTGAAGATATGGCTCACGTCGGGAATGTGCAGTCCGCGCGAGGCGACGTCGGTGGCGATCAGCACCGCCAGTTCGCCCTCATGAAACTGTCGCAGGAACTGCAGACGCTTTTTCTGCGGTACATCGCCCGACAGCGCCTGGGCATGAAAGCCGTTGGCGCGCAGTGACGCTTCGAGCCGTTCGGCCATGCGCCGCGTGTTCACGAACACCATCGTGCGGTGCGCCTCGGTTTCGCGCAGCAAGCCGACCAGCAGCGGGATTTTCTCCTCCATCGAGGGGAAATAGATCACCTGGCGGATGCGGTCTATCGTGACCTTGTCGGGTTCGATGCGCACCAGCTCGGGGTTGTTCATGTGCTCGTAAGCGAGCTCGAGCACGCGCTGCGACAAAGTCGCCGAGAACAGCATCGATTGACGGTGCTCGGGCCGCGGCAGGCGCCGCAATATGAAGCGGATATCGGCAATGAAGCCCAGATCGAACATCCGGTCCGCCTCATCGAGCACCAGTACCTGCACGTGCCGCAGGTCGTAGATGTGCTGCTTGAAGTAGTCGATGATCCGCCCCGGGGTACCGATCAGCACGTCGACGCCGCCGGCGACGATTTGCCGTTGTTTTTCGTAGTCCGTGCCCCCAAATACCACTGCCATGCGCAGACCCGTGTGCCTGCCCAGGACGGCGGCATCCTTATGAATCTGCACGGCCAGCTCGCGTGTGGGCGCAACCACCAGGGCGCGAATTGAGGTTGCGTGTCGGCCCGGCGGGGCGGGCTTGGACAGCAGCGACTGGAACAGCGCCACCAGGAAGGCGGCGGTTTTGCCGGTGCCCGTTTGCGCCTGCCCGGCGATGTCCCGGCCCTGCAGCGCGGCCGGCAGGGTTTGCGCCTGGATCGGCGTGCAGTAGGTGAAACCCGCATCGCGGATGCCCTGCATCACTGAATCCGACAAGGGCAGGGATTGGTAGGTCAGGGAACTGAGATGTTCATCACTCATTTATAAGATTCTTAAAGCTGTCCTTAAATGGCGACAGAGCCTTCATTGGCTCCGCGATCGCCGTAAGACTTGCAATGCGCCCCGGAAAGGGCAAAAATAAGGCCACCGGCGGTCGTTCTGTCCGCACCCGCCAAGCCACCCTGACGCAAGCCATCCTTGAGCTAGTGTAACCGTTAGACGGCTTTTCGGGGCACGGTGTGGGCCGCGCCGTCAATAATTTCAGTTCGCTCAATTTTCTACACCCATCGCGTAAATTCGTCTTTTGTTTCCCAATATAAAATTCTCTCCCCTCAACGGAGGCTCAACTGCGTGAGTAACGAGCACATTGTGCACACATCGGACGCCAGTTTCGATCAGGACGTCCTTAAGGCTGAAAAGCCGGTTTTACTGGATTTCTGGGCGGAATGGTGCGGCCCCTGCAAGATGATCGCACCGATCCTCGATGAGATCGCGACCGAGTACAAAGACAGGCTGCGGATCGCGAAGCTCAACATCGACGAGAATCCACAGACGCCGCCTAAATTCGGCATTCGTGGCATTCCGACCCTGATCCTGTTCAAGAACGGCACGGTCGAGGCCCAAAAGGTCGGCGCCGTGTCGAAATCCCAATTGGCAACCTTTCTGGACCAGCACCTGTGAGAGGCTATCTGGGAAATCAGGGCCGTAATCGCCCGCAGAACAACAACAATAATAACAACCAGAACAAGGGTCCGCGCCACGGCAACCGCGACGGCAATCGCGGCAATGGCCGCCCCGACGACTTGATGCCCGAGCTCGAGCCCATCGGTGAGGATGACGCCGAGGTCATCAGTCCGGCCGAGCTGGCGGCATCGCGCAAATCGATGAACCTGACCGAGCTCAAGGCCAAGCCGATCCACGAACTCGTGAAGATGGCCGACTCGATGGGCCTGGAGAACGTTGCGCGCTCGCGCAAGCAGGACATCATCTTCTCGATCCTCAAGGCGCACGCGCGCAACGGCGAGGACATCTACGGCGACGGTGTGCTCGAGATACTGCAGGACGGCTTCGGTTTCCTGCGCTCGGCCGACGGCTCCTATCTGGCCGGGCCGGATGACATCTATGTATCTCCGAGCCAGATCCGGCGCTTCAATCTGCGTACCGGCGATACCATTTCCGGGCTGATCCGCCCGCCCAAGGATGGCGAGCGCTATTTTGCGCTGCTCAAGGTCGGCGAGATCAATTACGACTCTCCGGACAGCTCGCGCAACAAGGTGCTGTTCGAGAATCTGACGCCGTTTCACCCGACCAAGCGCCTGAAACTCGAACGCGGCAATGGCAGCACCGAGGACCTGACCGCGCGAACCATCGATCTGGTGGCGCCGATCGGCAAGGGCCAGCGCGGTTTGATCGTCTCGCCGCCCAAGGCCGGCAAGACCATGCTGCTGCAGAACATCGCCACCTCGATCAGCTGGAACCATCCCGAGGTGATCCTGATCGTGCTGCTGATCGATGAGCGGCCCGAAGAAGTCACCGAGATGCAGCGCACCGTGAAGGGCGAGGTGGTCTCGAGCACCTTCGATGAACCGGCCGCACGCCACGTGCAGGTGGCCGAGATGGTGATCGAAAAGGCCAAGCGTCTGGTGGAGCACAAGAAGGACGTGGTCATACTGCTCGACTCGATCACGCGTCTGGCGCGCGCCTATAACACCGTGGTCCCCTCCTCGGGCAAGGTGTTGACCGGCGGCGTCGATGCCAATGCACTGCAGCGTCCCAAGCGCTTCTTCGGCGCCGCGCGCAACATCGAAGAAGGCGGCAGCCTGACCATTCTGGCCACGGCGCTGGTCGACACCGGCTCCAAGATGGACGATGTCATCTACGAGGAATTCAAGGGCACCGGCAACAGCGAGATCCATCTGGACCGCCGTATATCCGAAAAGCGCGTGTTCCCGGCCGTGAACATCAACCGCTCCGGCACGCGCAAGGAAGAGCTGATCACCGATCCGGGTGAGCTCGCGAAGATGTGGATTCTGCGCAAGCTCCTGCATCCGATGGATGAGCTGGCCGCCATAGAGTTTCTGCTCGATAAGATGAAGGATACCAAGGCGAATTCAGAATTCTTCGAGGCGATGAAGCGCTGAGCGCTGAGCCCGCAACCGGGGGTTTCGGAACGGGTTCTCGTCGCGGCACTGCGACGGTGGCGCAGTGGCTGTGCTTGGGTGATCATGTCGGCCTTTCGCGGCGGCAGCCGCAGGCGGATTGAAGCCGACATCATGCCTTCATCGCGGTTTGGCGCACTATGGCTCGTGCTGCTCCTGTGGGGTGCCGCGCGTGCGACCCCTGTGGATGACGGCACGCCGCCACCGCCGCCGCCGTCGATCCCCAGCCCGATCACCGATCATCTGGCGTTGACGGCCGGCTTTTACTGGGGCCACGTCAATACCTTCGGCCAGTTCAACTCGGGCAACGGGCTGCCGGGCACCACGCTCACTGCCGAACGGGATCTGGGCCTGACCAATCAGGTGTATCAGCCGCGCTTCGAGCTCATGTTCCGGCTGCAACAGCGCGGACGGTTACGCGTGAACTTCTTCGATCTGCGGCGCGGCGGAGAGCAGCAGCTCGATAGCAAGATCCAGTTTGGCGACCAGACCTTCCAGGCCGGGCAGCTGGTGCAGTCCAATATCAATTGGCGGCAGATGGATCTGACCTATACCTATTCGTTTCTGCGCGGCGAGCGCTACGAGCTCGGCGCGGGCCTGGGCGTGCATCTGCTCGAGGCTCAGGCGACCGCACAGATTCCCGGCACCGCCCAGCGCACCGATTATTCGCAGGCCGCGCCGTTTGCATCCGTGGCGCTCGACGGCACCTATCTGATCGACCGGCACTGGTCCTTCAATGCGCGCGCGCAGTATCTGCGTCTCACGGTCGGCGACTTTACCGGCCTGCTGGATGACTACCACGCGGATCTGCAATACCGCTGGCGGCGCAACCTGGCCTTTGGCGTCAGCTACGACTATGCGCAAGACGAAGTCGATGTGCGCAACCAGGATCCTTCCGGCGTGCTGAAGTTGACTTTCACCGGGCCGGAGCTGTTTGTACGCCTGAGTTATTGAGCCCGATCCACAGCGCGATGATGGTCAGCAGCAGCGCCGCTGCCGCCAGCGCCAGCGAGTGATGGATACCGATAATCTCCCCTAACAGCCCGACCGTCGCGCCGCTGACGAAGCGCAGTCCGAGACTCGACATCGTGAATACGCCGATGATGCGACCGCGCAGCGCTACCGGCGCGTTCAATTGCACCAGCGCCTGCGCCATGGCGCCGAAGGACAGCTCGAGAAAACCGGCGCAGAACAGCGCGGCCAGAGCCAGCGCATACTGCTGCGACAGCGCGAAAACGATCAGCGCAATACACCACAGCATTGCCAGCACCAGTGCTGTGGAGCTGCGCGGCGATAGCAGGCCGCGACTCTCGAGCACTACCGCCGCGAACAGCGCGCCGGCGGCGTCGGCCGCGGCGAGCGCGAAGTAAAACACTCCGGGATTGCCGTGCCCCAGGTCGATGGCAAAGCCTGGCATTTGCGCCTGGTAAGCCGTGCCGACGAACAACGAAGCCGCGCCGGCGAGCAGGGTCATGAGCAATATGATTCGGTTGCCGCGAATATGACGCAGTGTCGCCAACGCATCGCCGAGACCGCGAACCGCAGGGCCGCGCACGATCGGCTCGGCGCCAGCCGCCAGTGGGCGAAACTTCGGGCCGTACGGCGCCTTCCAGAGCCATAGGAACATGGGCAGGTAGATCAGCGCATTACAGAAAATGCCGGTTGCCGGTCCAAGTAGCAGCATCAGCGCACTGCCGACCGCGGGTCCGAGCAGAGTGCCCACATAGCGCGCTGTCGCGCCCAGTCGTACCGCACTCGGCAGCTGTTCGAGCGGCACGATGTCGTAGATCAGCAGTTGCGCCGCCGGTGTCCAGAGCACACCGGCAAAGCCGTGCAGCGTCAGCAGCAGCATGGCATGCCAGGGCTGCAACGAGCCGGTCAGGATCAGCGCCCCCCAGCTGATCGACACCAGCATGAACAGCAGCATGCCGAGCTGGATCATGCGTCGCGGATCGAAGCGATCGGCCAGCGCCCCGCTGTAGCCGGAGAACAGCAGGTACGGCACCCAATGCGAGATCACGGCGAAACCGCCGAGCGCGTGCGAGTGAAATTTCTGAAACATGACCCAGTAGGTGATCACGTGCTCGATGTTGTCGGCCAGCATCGCCGTGGCGGTGCCCATGAAATAAAAACGGTAGCCACGGTGCTGGAGCGCGGCAAAGGACACGTGGCTGGCCGAGGAATGGTTGGTCACGCGACGCCGCCGATTCAAACGCCCACGTGAGCGGCAATGAAATCAGCCATGGTCTGCACCGTAGCCGGATCGCGCAACGGGCCGCTATGGCTCAGGCCCGGCGCCACCAGCAGGCGGCTGTCGGCGAGCGACGCAGCGACTTGCCTGGAATGTGCGGTTGGCACGAATTCGTCGGCGCCGCCGTGAACCAGCAGCACCGGAATGCGGATGTGCCGTGCCAGTTGCGCGGCGCAGTAGTCCTGCGGCTCACGTCCGTAGCGCAGCCGGAACAGCTGGCGTGTACGCTCGATCACTTCGGGCGACAGGGCCATGGCCATGGTGAACGAGGTGAACAGGTAGTCGGCATCCAGCGGCATGCCCACCAGCACGGCGGCCTGCAGGTTCGGGCTCGAGGGGCTTTCGGCCAGCCAGCTCAATGCCGAGAGCGCGCCAAAGGAATGCGCCAGTACGGCCCCGATCGGCGCGCAGGCGCTGCTGACCGCCGACAATGCCTCGTGGAATCGCGGCAGATCCAACTGCCGCCCGGCCGAGCGGCCGTGCGCCGGAGCATCGAATGCGGTCACGCGCAGACCGCGCGCGCTCAAACCCTCGATCACCTCACGCAAACGCGCCGCGTGCGAAATCCAACCATGCACGACCAATACGGCCGGACCCGTCCCCGGCCACTGGTACAGTTGAATATCACCGCCTGGGCTCGGCAGCCTGCGCCCGGCGGCGCCGACCAGGAATTGCGTATCCTGCGCACTGATGCGATGAGCGCGCGGCGTCGTGAACAGCCGCATCGCGAGCCGTGCCGCCAGCTGCGGGCTCAGGGCGCTGAGCAGCCGAAACAACCTGCGCAGGCGCCGCTTGAGCTGCGGCGTAAGTCCCGGAATATTGCGCTCGCTGATCCCCGGTGCGTCAGCCACTGCTGCGCCCGGCGCCGTGCTCACGGGCAATGGCCAGGTAACCGATGTCGCGGCGCAGTTGCATGCCCCGAAACCGGATCGGCTCGAGCAACGCGTAGGCTTGCCCCTGCGCCTCGCTGACGCTCGCACCCAAGCCTACCGCGCACAGCACACGTCCGCCGCTGGTCAGCACCCGGTTGTGTTCGCGGCGCGTGCCGGCATGGAATACCTTGCCCGGCAGGCGTTCGGCCGCGTCGAGGCCTTCGATGGTATCGCCCTGGCGCACGTTCTCGGGATAGCCGGCCGCGGCCAGCACTACACCGAGCGCGGCGCGCTCATCCCACTGCGCCGCGATGCTGTCGAGCTCGCGCGTCAACGCCGCGTCGCACAGCTGCGTGAGATCGGAACGCAGGCGCGAGAGCATCGGCTGTGTCTCCGGGTCACCGAGGCGGCAATTGAATTCCAGTACCTTGACCGATCCATCGGCAGCGATCATGAGGCCGGCATAGAGAAAGCCTGTGTAGGGCGTGCCATCGGCGGCGAGCCCGCGCACAGTTGGGCCGATGACCTCGCGCATCACCCGCTCATGCACCTGCGGTGTGAGCACCGGCGCGGGCGAATAAGCGCCCATGCCGCCGGTGTTGGGACCGCGATCGCCGTCCTCGAGTCGCTTGTGGTCCTGGGAGCTCGCGAGCGCCAGCACATGCTCGCCGTCGGCCATGACGATGAAGCTGGCCTCCTCCCCGCGCAGAAATTCCTCGATCACGATCTCGGCGCCGGCGGCGCCAAAGCGGCCGCCGAGCATCTCACGTGCTGCGACGTCGGCCTGCTCGGTGCTCTCGGCGATCACCACCCCTTTGCCGGAGGCCAGACCGCTGGCCTTGATCACGATCGGCGCACGCTGCGCGCGCACCCAAGCGCGGTCGTAATTGCGACCGGTAAAGGTGCGGTAGGCCGCGGTCGGTATGCCGTGCCGCTGCAGGAAGGCCTTGCAGAACGACTTCGAACCCTCCAGTCGTGCCGCCAGTGCGCTCGGGCCGAAGCAGCGCAGACCGGCGGCGCAGAATGCGTCGCTGATGCCGGCAACCAGCGGCGCTTCGGGGCCAATGATCGTCAGGTCCACCGCCTCACGGCGTGCCAGCTCGAGCAGCCCCGCGATATCGCTGGCCGCTACGGCGACATTGCGCACGCGCGGCTCCGAATCGGTGCCGCCATTACCCGGGGCGACCAGCACCTCGCGCACGCGCGAGGACTGGGCGCATTTCCAGGCCAGTGCATGCTCGCGTCCACCGCCGCCGACGATCAGGACTTTCAATGGCGGAAGTGCCTCACGCCCGTGAACACCATGGCCATGCCGTGTTCGTCGGCCGCGGTGGTGATTTCCTGATCGCGCTTGGATCCGCCCGGTTGAATCACCGCGGCGATGCCGTAAGAGGCGGCCACATCGATGCCGTCGCGGAACGGGAAGAAGGCATCGGAGGCCATGACCGCCGCGCGCAGCTCGAGTTTTTCATCCGCGGCCTTCAATGCGGCTACGCGCGTGGAATAGACCCGGCTCATCTGGCCGGCCCCCACGCCGAGCGTGGCGCCGTCGCGCGCGAACACGATGGCGTTGGACTTCACGAACTGCACCACGGTCCAGGCAAACATCAGGTCGGCGAGCTCACGCACATCGGGTTTGCGGCGGCTGACAACGCGCAGGTCAGCCGGGTCGATGTACGCGAAGTCGCGCTGCTGCAATAGCAGGCCGCCGGTCACGCTGCGCAATTCCAGTCCGGCATCCGGCTCATCGCCGGCGCTGCGCAGCTCGCCGGTCGCGAGCACCCGCAGCTCGGGCTTGGCGGCGAAAGCGGCGATCGCCTGTTTGCTGAGGCTTGGCGCGACGATCACTTCGACAAACTGAGTGTCCATGATGGCGCGCGCGGTCGCCTGGTCGAGTTCGCGATTGAAGGCGATGATGCCGCCGAAGGCGGAGGTCGGATCGGTGCGGTACGCGCCCCGGTATGCTTCCAGGGTGCCGTCGGCGAGTGCGACGCCGCACGGGTTCGCGTGCTTGACGATGACGCAGGCGGCGGCCGCAAACGAGCGTACGCATTCAATCGCGGTATCGGCATCGGCGATGTTGTTATAGGACAGCTCCTTGCCCTGCAGCGCTCGTGCGCTGCTCACCGAGGCCCCGGGCGTGCGCGGGTTGCGGTAGAAGGCGGCGCGCTGGTGCGGGTTTTCGCCGTAGCGCAGCTGCTGAAGTTTTTCGAAATGCAGCGCCAGCTGATCCGGGAATTCGTCCTCGGCGAAATCCTGTCGCTGCTGCAGATAGGTCGCGATGAGCGTGTCGTAGCGCGCCGTGTAGGCGAATGCCTTGGCCGCCAGTCGCGAACGGGTATCAATCGAGGTGTCACCGGAGGCGTCGATCTCGGCCAGCACGCCGGCGTAGTCGCATGGATCCACGAGCACCGTGACATCGGCGTGGTTCTTGGCGGCGGCGCGCAGCATCGCCGGGCCGCCGATGTCGATGTTCTCGATCGCCTCGGCGTAGCTGCAGTCGGGCCTGGCAATCGTGGCCGCGAACGGATAGAGATTCACCACCAGCAGATCGATGGTCTCGATGCCGTGGGCACGCATGACCTCGTCATCGGTACCGCGCCGAGCGAGCAGTCCGCCGTGCACGCGCGGATGCAGCGTCTTGAGGCGCCCATCCATGAGTTCGGGGAAACCAGTGTAGTCCCTGACTTCGCGCACCGGCACGCCCTCTGCGGCGAGTACCCGGGCGCTGCCGCCGGTGGAAATCAGCTCGATGCCGCGCCGGTGCAGTTCGGCCCCCAGGAATGCGAGCCCGTTCTTGTCCGAAACCGACAGCAGCGCACGCCGGATGGGCATGGATCTAAAAGCCTTAGCCGGCCGGTCAGTCCGACAGGCCGAGCTCTCGCAGTTTTTTGCGCAAGGTGCCGCGATTGATGCCGAGGATTACCGCAGCGCGGCTCTGATTGCCAGCCGCGTAGTCGAGCACGGCGCGAAACAGCGGTTCTTCGACTTCGCGCAACACCATGTTGTACAGGCGCGCCGGACGATGCCCGTTCAGGCTCGCAAAATAGTCATTGAGTGCACGTTCCGTGTGGCTGCGCAGCGGCAGCTCCCGACCATTGGTCTTGGTCCCATTGGTTCTGATCATGTTCTGCCTGCTTGCTTTCCCCATGCCCGACTGCCCCAGAGCGCAACTCACCCCGTTCCTCAGGCCGCCTCGAGCTGTGCCCAATGCTCGAAGCCGCGCTTGGCCGCCGCAAACTGCGAAGCCGAATCTTCCGCTGCCATCAACGCCGGCCGCAGTGCAATCGCTTCGGAATGTTGTCGGCAGTACCAGCCGAGATGTTTTCGCGCCATCCGAACCCCGGTGTACTCGCCGTAGAACTCGTACAGGGATTCGAGGTGTTGGAGAATGATCTCTGTCTTGAATGCGCGCAAGAGTGGCGTTGCGAATTTTTCATTGCACAGGAACGCATTGACATCGCGGAAGATCCATGGTGCACCCTGTGCGGCGCGGCCGAGCATTACTCCTTCTGCGCCAGTGAAATCAAGTACTGCGCGCGCTTTCTGCGGTGAGTCGATATCGCCGTTGGCGATCAGCGGCACATTGAGCTCAACGCGAGTGCGGCGAATGGTTTCGTATTCCGCATCGCCGCGAAATAAATCGGCACGCGTGCGTCCATGCACACTGAGCGCGGCGATGCCGCAGGACTGTGCCAACGCGGCCACGCGCGGTGCGTTGCGGCGCGCCACATCGGTGCCGGTGCGGATCTTGAGCGTCACAGGCACCGATACCGCATGGACCACGGCGGACAAGATGCGCTCGATGAGAGCCTCATCGGCCAGCAGCGCCGAGCCAGCCTCGCGACTGCAGACCTTCTTGGCTGGACAGCCCATGTTGATGTCGACGATCTGTGCACCCAGCTCGACGTTCACGCGCGCCGCGCTCGCGAGTTCCGCGGGATCGGCGCCCACCAGCTGCACCACGCGCGGCTCAGGCTCGCCGTCGTGATCCATGCGTCGCTGCGATTTGCTGCTGCTCCACAAGCGCTGGTCGGCGCTGAGCATTTCCGCTGGCGCCAGGGCAGCACCAAAACGCCGGCACAGTTGTCGAAACGGCCGGTCGGTCACACCCGCCATGGGTGCCAGCAGCGAACGCGCAGTGAGCAGGTATTGACCGATACGCATTGCTAGGGAGCCGCGGCGCGAGCCGCGGCCGGGTTCGCCGGCGTATCGCTGGCACAGCGCAGCGCTCCGGCAGCGCTGCGCAGACACACATCGAGTTCGAAGCTGGCGCTGGCAGCACTGGGATCGCGTACCGCGATTTCGCTGTCGACGCGCTCATCGCGAGCCAGAAAGGCGCGCGGCGGCACGCCACCGGGCCAATACTGACTGGGCGTGAGCTCGCTGGCCGCGACGCGCTTGCCGTAGCGATCGAGCAGGGTCAGACGCAGCAGCGGCAGCGGCTGGGCGCGAGCGCCACGATTGGCCAAGCTCAAGCGCACGCGAATGATCTGGCTATCGGTCGGGTCTGCGACCGCGCCCTGCTGACGCACATCGTAGGCGGCCAGATTCCAATGCGGATCCAGCGGCAGGCCGAGCGCGGCATAGGTGCGGCTCAGGGTTGAATTCCAGGGCGGCGAGTCTGCGAGC
>Ga0302314_10003267_pt1 | contig 30025 bp, 22 predicted proteins | sample III_Palsa_N2_3_FD_200533 | JGI IMG/M metagenome (GOLD analysis project Ga0302314, IMG submission 200533) | Peat permafrost microbial communities from Stordalen Mire near Abisko, Sweden - III_Palsa_N2_3 | ecosystem: Environmental > Terrestrial > Soil > Palsa > Peat permafrost | place: Sweden... | reverse complement strand
GTGAAGAAGCTCTGCGCAGACCACGCCGCGGGTTCCCGGCCGGGCTGGGAAGCCGCCACGTTCGGACGGACCGCCCGAAGAGCCGAGGTCAGGACACTGGCACCACGCAGCAGGGCTCCGAAAACCGGGGAGGCGGGTTGATGCCCGTCCTCGGAATCCAGCAGGTCCGCCAGGGCCCATGGATTGGTCACACCCGGCAGCAAGAGGGCTGCCAGGCCGGTGCCTCCGTATGCACCGACCATGAGCACGTCCGAGAAGACGGAGCTCTTGATCAGGACTCGTTCGCGGAAGGTCGGAGGCAGGGAGGCGATGGTGACGCGTGAGGCCACCGGCCCGGCGATCGAACGCAGTGCGGCCCACGCGGTGCGCTGGTCACGCAGCAGCGGGGGTGGGGGCAGTGTGTCGAGCATGCGGTGCAGGACTGAGTCGACCGCTGCGGAGTGTTCAAGGCGTTCGGAGAGCATCTGCTCGTAGTAGGGCCAGAAGTGCGCAAGCTGCTCGGGCAGCGCCGCCGGGTCGTCGCCGAGATTGGCGAGCATCAACCGGAACTCGGCATAGAGCTGCTCCTGGGTGGCCCAGTCCAAGGGCCGTTCACTGTGGCGGCGCATGGCCACCGTGGATTCGAAGAGGCTTGCCACGACCCAGGCGCGCGCCTCCGGATCCATGCCGCTGAACGCGGCGCCGTCCGCGCCCACACCCGTGATCCGGGCGTGCAGCCGGTTGAGCCGGGCCACTTCGCGCTCGCGCACCTCGGGGCGGTCGTCGAACTGGCGCTGCAAGCTGATCATGGTGTTGTGCAGCCGCCGCCACGGGTGGGTGAGGAAGGTGGAGTCGTCCATCAAGGCGGCGGCGACCTGCGGGTGGGCGGCTTGCAGGACGACCGCGCGGACCATGGCGAGCCCCCAGCCGAGCTCGCCGCTCAGGTCGCGCAGCAGGGGGTAGGGGTTGGTGGACTGCTTGAGGTCAGGCAAGGGTCGCTCCTGTCGGGACGTGCGCGGCAGTCGGTGGGCGGGCGCCGAATCGGCGCTGGCGGCGGCTGAAGGCGTCGAGGCACTGCAGGAAGGGGTCGGTGCCGAAGTCGGGCCACAACTCCGGCGGGAAGATCCACTCGGCATAGGCGACCTGCCAGAGCATGAAGTTCGAGATCCGCTGCTCGCCCGAGGTGCGGATGACCAGGTCGACGTCCGGAGTGTCGGGCAGCGGCAGGTGCGCCGCGAACATCTCCTCGGTCACCGCGTTCGCCGGGATGCCGGCGCGGATCAGCGATTGGGCGGCGTGGACCAGATCGCCCCGCCCGCCGTGGCCGAACGCGGCGGTGAGCGTCATACCGCGGTTCTCGCGGGTCAGATTCTCCAGATCGGCGATGTCGCGGCGCAGAGCGTCGGGGATCCGGGGATCGGCGGCGCCCAGGAAGCGGCAGCGGATACCTTTCGCGTGCAGGGCCAGGGCGTGTCGGCGAATGGTGTGCTGCACCAGGTGCATCAGGAACGTGACTTCGTCCGCCGGGCGGTTCCAGTTCTCACTGGAGAACGCATACAGCGTGAGCCAGCGCACCCCGACACTGCGGGCCGCGTCGATGACGTCGAGCGCCGCGGCCTGGCCGGCGCGGTGACCGGCGTTCTCCGGCAGAGATCGCCGCGCGGCCCATCTTCTATTGCCGTCCATGATGCAGGCCACGTGGGCGGGAGAGGTAAACGGCACAACAGCGTGCGTGCCCGCCAAGCGACGGCGAAACCCCGTATGACACGAACGAGGTAACCGGCATTGCTACAGTACTCTGATAATATCGGCGGGCTCCTTGCGCTACGTTGCGTCGAGTCTCCGTACACGCCGGGCGCGAATACGACATCCGACGTGCTGGACAGTCCGGCCCGCATACAAGTCACCGCACCTCGCACACCCAGCACCAGCAGTCGCAGTGCGACGATGTATATATCAACTCTGTGGAAGGCTTTGCGAAACTCGGCACAGCGCCAGGATCAGCGCAGCGCGGACACTGCCGTAAAGCCGTATGAAAATGCGTTCGATACTCCGGACTTGCTATGCTGGCGGCCGTGGACGAGGTGCTGAGCGGCGGAATCACGAACGCGGGGGCGGTCTTCCGACGCGGCGAGATCGTGGACCGGCCGGCGCAGCCGCACGCACCGGCCATTCACCGCTTCCTGGAAGCGTTGGCGGAGCAGGGTTTCTCCGGCGCCCCCAGGCCTGTGGGCCTGGCCGACGGACGTGAGCAGCTCACTTACGTGTCCGGCGATGTCGCGCTGATGCCGTATCCCGCCTGGTCGATGACTGAGACGGCGCTGACGTCGGTCGGCGCGCTTCTCCGGCGATTCCACCAAGCGTCGTCGGCGATCGCGCTGGAACCGGCAGTCCCGTGGGTTGCGGACCTGGCCGATCCGCGCGGCGGCACAATCCTGTGCCACAGCGACACCTGCGTGGAGAACGTCGTCTTCCGCGACGGCGAAGCATACGGCTTGATCGACTTCGACATGGCCGCACCGGGACGACCGCTCTGGGACGTCGCGATGGCCGCGCTCTACTGGGTCCCGATGCTCGACCCCGAGAAGGCCGCGCAATATCCATCCTACGCCGGCCTCGATCCCGTACACCGTCTGCGGATCCTCGCCGACGGCTACCGGATGTCAGTCGATGACCGAGCCGGGTTCCTCAACGTCATCGAAGAAGTGACCGTCGTCGAGCGGGCGGAACTCGCAGCCCGAGTGGAAGCCGGCGACGCAGCATTCGTCAAAGCCTTCGACGACCGCGGTGGATGGGCCACCTGGGACCGGCTGCAGGCCTGGCTCGCGGATCAGCGCGCGACGTTCCTCGCTGCGCTGATCCAGTAGACGGTCTGGTGTTGGACACCTTGAGATTTCGCCAGCCGTGCTATGCCGCCATCGGCCTCGATGCCGTCTATCGGTAGGCGGACCACCCGAGTTTCACCGCTAGCGCGATCCCGGCTGCGGCGATGAAGATGCGCAGCGGCAGCACCGGCAACCGGCGGATCAGCCTGGGACCGGTGAACCCGCCGACCAGGAAGCCGGCCGCGAGCAGCGGGACGTATGCCCAGTGCACCGGCGCGAACACGGCGAACAGGATTGCCGCCACGCCATTGGCCACACCGCTGATCGCGTTCTTGACGGCGTTGATGCGGACCAGGGACTCGGCCAGCATGGTGCCGAGCAAAGCCAGCAGCAGTACTCCGGCCGCCGCGCCGAAGTATCCCGCGTATACCGCGACGGCGAACACGCACAGATGCCGGCCTCGGGAGTTCTCGGCGTCCGGGGTCGGGGTGAGGCCGCGGATCACGGGCTGTGCGAGCAGCAGCACCGACGCACCGCCGATCAGTACCGGGACCACTACCGCGAATGCGCCGGCCGGTGCGAGGAGCAGGATCGCGGCGCCGGTAGCGCCGCCGAGCGCGGTGATGCCGCCCAGGCGGATCACGCGAACACGCTGGCCGGCCAGTTCGGGACGGGAGCCGAGCACGGACCCGACACCGGTGAGCACCAGTGACATCGTGTTGGTGACGTTGGCCGACAACGGCGGCAGGCCGAGCGCGAGGAGGACGGGATAGGACACGACGCTCGCCACGCCGGCGACCGTGCTGGCCACGCCGCCCAGCATGCCGGCCACGAGCAGGATGAAGGCTTCGGTAAGCGTCATGGTCAGCCTCAGCATGGCTGAGGTCTATGGCCGCTCACCAGGCCACACGGCTGTGATCTCCATCGCACGCCGATGCGCTCCTTGCACACCGGCGCGGCGGGATTACCTTGAGAACCAGTGAGACCGCGCCTTCGACGCGCGGTGTCGAAACCCTGATTCGAAAGGTTGCGCGCATGACTGACCTGGCCGACGTATCGGAACTGCCGTCCTTCCCGTTCCCCAGCAGCCACTCGCTCACCCCGCCGGCCGAATATGCCGAGCGCCGGGCGACGTGCCCGTTCGGACAGGTGCGGCTGCCCAGCGGCGATCCGGCGATCCTGCTGCTGACGTATCGGGACGTGGCCGCAGCGATGGCCGATACGCGGCTGTCGCACGACCTGACCGGCCCCGGCGCGCCGCGGATGACCGTGGAGCCGAGTTTCCTCCAGGACCCGGACATCCTGCTCAACAAGGACGGCGAGGGCCACCTGCGCATCCGCCGCATCGTCGCCGCGGCCTTCACCCCGCGCCGCGTCGAGCGCTGGAAGCCGGTGATCGAGCAGGTGGCCGGCGAACTGATCCAAGACCTCAAAGACGCCGGCCCGCCCGCCGACCTGGTGGCCGGGTACTGCTTCGCCCTCCCGGTACGGATCATCTGCCGGCTCCTCGGCGTCCCCGAGCACGACGCGCTGCAGTTCCGCGCCTGGTCCAACGCCTTCTCCTCCGGCGCGCAGCTGACCCCCGAGGAGAGCATGGCGCAGGTCGGCGCGTTCCTCGCGTATGTCGCCGAGCTGATCGAGGCCAAGCGCCGCGACCCCGGCGAGGATCTGATCGACGACCTGATCGCGGCGCGCGACGGCGCGGACCGGCTGACCGAGCACGAACTGCTGAACTTGGTCACCGGCCTGATCGCAGTCGGCAACGAGACCACCTCCACCGCCCTCAGCCGCTTCCTCGCCGAACTGCTCGACGACGACCGAAGGCTCTGGAAGCACCTGCTCGACAACCCCGACGTGGTCCCGGCCGCAGTCGACGAACTGCTGCGCTTCACCGGACTGAGCAACAGCGCACTGCTACGCCTGGCCGTCGAAGACGTCGAACTACCCTCCGGCACGGTCAAGGCCGGACAGGCGATCGCAATCCCCAGCAACGGCGCGATGCGCGACCCCGAGGCCTACCCGGACCCCGACACCATCCGCTTCGACCGCGACGCCCCGGTACCCCTGATCTTCGGTGGCGGCCCGCACTACTGCCTGGGCGCGCACCTGGCCAAGGCCGAATTGAACATCGGACTCGGCACACTGCTCCAACAGCTGCCGACGCTACGGATGACCGTGAAGCGAGACGACCTGGTCTTCAGCGGCGGCGAGATCGTCGACTCCATGGTCACCCTGCCCGCCACCTGGTGAACCGGGGCGTGGGCCTGGTCGTGTTACTCCAGCCGAGTGATCTTCCCGGACGGCGCAGCAGGCACGTTCGACGATGCCCGGTTTCGGTCCGTAGATTGCTGGTCGGGGTTCGGACGACGGGAAGGCGCCATGGTGGGACGCAAGAGAATCGGCGGCGTGATGGCCGCAGCAGTCATCAGCACATTGATGACGTTCCCGCTCGCAGGGGTCGCGGACGCCCAGGCATTCACTCCTGCAGACCAGCCGACGGCGACACCGACATCGACGATGACACCGGCGCCGACGCCGACGCCCAGCGCGTATCCGTGGTGGGGAGCAGCTCACCCCGGCCAGGACGATCCGAACGACCCGGCCCAAAACGACTGGCACTGCGATCGCTACGGCAACTGGCACAACGACGAGAACGATCCTCTCGGGCACCCGGACAACCGCTGCCAAACCTGGTAGAACACCCCCTGGTGCGCTGGATGCCACACGATCAGCCATCGCTCGCTCATTCGGCGGCGATTTGGTCCATCCTTATGCCATGGAACGCGTTCGCGACGAGGTGCCCGACGAGCAGGCCTGCTCGATGAGATCGCCTTTCTGGACAAGCTGTATGACCTGGACGCGTTGCCGTCGACCGACCGTCGCCCTCGATATCCGACGGCTCGTGAGGACATCTGCCAGCATCGGCTGAACAACGACGACTGGGATGACGACTGGATCTTCGAGGACCCACAGTTCGGGCTTCTGGACGGCCCGGAGAGCGCGGACGCACTGCGGGCCCTCCTGGCGATGGTAGGCACTGAGATCAGCGACTGCCCAAGACTCTTCACCATCGTCCGAGTCCCGCCGACGGGACTCCAGCGGGTCAAGGTGCATCTTGAGCACTACCGAATCACCCTGTGGTGTGAGTACCCAGGTCACTGCCACCGCTGGCCCGGCGTAGTCTATACGTGCGAACGCACACGCGAGTGGTTCCGCGACGTCGTCGCGATGCTCCTCGACCTCGATCCAAGCTTCGGCGACATGCGCCGCGTACGCACCGGGTCGGGCGAATACTTATGGATCTGTCCTGAGCACGTCGAGACATACGAGCCAGGGCTCCCATTCGTCAGATGATCGCTCCTGGCTCGCTTACTTAACTGCTTACCTGGTCGGGCGCTAGAGCTTTTCCGGGTGAGTAAGGGCCCAGAGTAAATAGATGACGATGCCGACCGAGGCGATCACTCCTACGACGTTTTGAGCGAACATTTCCACACCACCTCATTCAAGCCACAGGGGTGAAGGCCCCCCGCCGCCGCTTCAGCGGATCAATCCCCTCGCTGAAGACGATATGCAATGGCCCGGATACCGTCCGTAGACATTTCGTTGAATCCGGGTGAGTTCGCCGTGAGCGGCGACAGCGGGCGCCCCGAGGGATCGGGCCCGGCGTTGAAGAAGCGTCAAATCCGCATACGAACCACGTGAGGGACATTGCCCCGGGGCCCACCACAGGCTTGACTGGAATCATGAACGTCCGCGCCATTACCCCGATCCCGCACGGCGAACGTCGACATCGCCGGCGGCCGCTTCGTCGCGGCATACCTTGCGCCTGACCTTCTTCTTCCCCTGCGCCCAGCGCATCGCATTCTCCTTTTTCTTCACACCACGCCACAGGCCCCTGACTGGCTGCGCCCGTGCCATATCCCCTGGAAACCACCCATGCCCGCTGTCCACTTCTCCCCGTCCATCTCCCCCCGCGTCGCCTTGGTCACCGGCGCGACCAACGGCATCGGCCACGCCGTGGCCCGACTGCTGCTGGCCGAGGGCATGACCGTGATCGTGCACGGGCCCACGCCTGAAACCGTCGAGGCCGCCCGCGAGCGCCTGATCCTGGCCGGCTACGACCCCGCGCGGATCGAGACCGAGGCCGCCGACTTCACCCGCCTGGCCGAGGTCTCGGCGCTGGCCGACCGGGTGGCCGCGCGCCACCCCGGGCTGGACGTGCTGGTCAACGACGCGGCCACGGCCGGCAGCGACACCCGGACGGTGACCGAGGACGGCCACGAGCTGATCCACCAGGTCAACTACCTCGCCCCCTACCTCCTCACCCGCCGCCTGTGGGACGCCCTCGGCGCACCGGACCAGAGCCGGATCGTGAACCTCTCCTCCAGCCTGCACCGCACCGCGAACCTGAACTGGGGTGACCTGGACCGGGCGAAGAACTACTCCCGCACCGGCGCCTACGCCCAGTCCAAACTCGCCCTGACCATGTTCACCCGCGCAGCCGCCGCGATCGGCGGGCAGCGGATCCTGGCCGTCAGCGTCCACCCCGGAATCGTCAACTCCGGCCTGCTGCCCCTCTACAGCCGCACCGGCGCACCGGTCAGCGAAGCCGCGCTCGCGGTCGCCAGGCTCTGCTCGCCCTCCACGACGCTCGCCGACGGCGCCTACTACGACGGGCAGGCCCAGGCTCCTGTCGCCACCCTCGTCGACGACCACAAAGCCGTGGTCCGGCTTTGGAAGGCCAGCGCGAAAGCCGTCGGCCTGGACCGCGAACCCCAAGCCGCCTGAACCCGGCGGGCGGGCCGCGGCCGCACGACTGCCTATCTATATCAGGCACCGATCATACCTACGGCTTGCCTACTAAAGTTTAGCGGCCCGTCTACGGCTCTTCAGACTTTTGCGACACAGACTATCCGGGGCGGTACAGCGGTGCACGTGCCGCTCCGGAAGCGGTCACCGCCCTGCCCGATGGCACTACACAGTTCTGGGCCTATGCCGCCCACCCGGATGACGGTTTCACTCTGTCCGACGCGAGCGGCGCTACGCGCCAGCTATACAGCGGCGACTTCATCCATGTCGAAACGCACGTTGACCTCGCCCATGCAGATGGCACACCGTTCGGCACGACGGTCATCACCGATCTGCGCGGACCAGTGCCGGAATACTCCGCCCTCGGCGCCGGCACGGCGATCTTCGTCGCCGACCACGGTGGTTGGCGGCTGACAAACCCGAGCACCGGCCAGTGGCCGAGCTACGCGGACGGCGAGAGCGCACTGGGCTACGGCGGCCTGGACGCGATCGCCTCGTTCGTCACCGGCCTGGCCAAATACCCCTTCGACGCAGCCGTCACCCACCTTGCCGGAGGCCTGTCCCACTGGATCGGCCGCACTCCGACCGGGCTGACCGTCGTGAAGTTCACCACGCCGGTCCTGGACTTCAGCTGGCACCTGGCCCTGGAGATAGCGGACAACACTCTCAAGGACGTCTTCGTGGAACCCGCCCTCGGCCGCGACATCCCTGCCATCGCCGAACCCTGAATCTGCTCGGCGAATCACTCGACCATGTTCCGCACCGACCGCGCCACCGGGCCGGGGCCGGGGCGCAAGGTACGGCACCGCACGCTCTTGAGCGCCATCGCGCGGCTCTGCCACAGTAGAGGCATGGTCGCACACGACACCTTCTTCACGCTGATCTCGGGCATCGCGCTCGCCCTCGTCGGCTTCGGCTTCGCCAGGTCGAGGGCGATCCTCGCCGTGAGATTCGTCGGACTACTCGCCATGCTCTACGGCGCGTACATAGTACTCACCGTCACACACATGATCGGATAGTAAGCTTCTCGCCACTATCGAGTGCCGCTCCCATCATCAGAGGCTCCAGATCCGCCAGGAATCCCACGGGTCGGTCGCACCTGCGCCGGTGCGCGATCGGAAACGTTTACGGACATCGATCGGATGTCACTATGGCAACTCCCGGCCGAACCGTCAAGGCCAGGGACCAGGCCAATGACGAGGCCAGGGACCAGGCCGGGCGCAGCAGTGTCGGCGTAGTTTGACGTACCTGCGTTCGCAGATCACTTAGGCGCCCTTGACGAGTGGGCGACCGCGGTCGCACAATGCCGGAAACGTTTACGCTCATCGCATCGGATCAGGCGGCGCCACTGCCGCCGGACCGTTTCCTCGGCAGTCATGGCGCGGCCGGCCGGGGCAGACCGCAGGCCGGTGGCCCTTCGCCTCCGGCTCCGGTTCTCGAAAACTGTCTGCATCCCTCCGCGACCGCTGCGGACCCGACTGCGGACGCCCTCGCAGATGCCTGTTCTCCATGCCCTGATAAGGAATCTCCATGCTCTTCAAAGACACATTGCGCCGCCATGTCCGGCGGCGGGCCGCCGCGTCCGTCGGCGTGGTCGCCCTGGCCGCGGCCAGCCTGGCGTTCGTCGCGACCGTGGCGTCCACCGCCCAGGCCGCCTCCGTGAACCTGGTTCAGAATCCCGGATTCGAGTCCGGGGCGCTCTCGCCCTGGTCCTGCACGGGCAACAACGGCTCGGTCGTGACCAGCCCGGTGCACTCCGGCTCCTACGCCCTGCTCGCCACGCCGACGAACAGCGATGATGCTCAGTGCTCGCAGACGGTCAGCGTGCAGCCCAGTTCGTCCTACACCCTCACCGCGTGGATCGAGGGCAACTACGTCTACCTCGGCGACACCGGTACCGGAACCAGCGATACGAGCACTTGGACGAGCAGCAGCACCTGGACTCAGCTGACCACCTCCTTCACCACCGGCGCGTCCACCACGAGCGTGTCGATCTGGCTGCACGGCTGGTATGCCCAGGGCAACTACTCGGCCGACGACGTCTCGCTCACCGGCCCCGGCGGACCGACCTCACCGCCGACTACGACGCCACCGACCACAACACCCCCGACAACCACGCCGCCCACCACGACTCCCCCGACGACAGCCCCGCCGACCACGACCCCGCCGACTTCTCCGCCGCCTCCCACCGGTGGCAGCCTGGGCTCGAACGTGATCGTGATCAGTCCGAGCGAGTCGGTGAGCACGATCGCGAGCACGCTCAACGCCCTCGGCACGCAGCAGAACCCGAACCAGTTCGGTACGCAGAGGTATGAGATCCTCTTCGAGCCCGGAACCTACGGCTCGGCCGCGTCGCCGCTGGACTTCCAACTCGGTTACTACGAGAGCGTCGAAGGCCTGGGGCAGAACCCGAGCCAGGTCGTGATCAACGGCACGATCGACTCCTGGAACCAGTGCACCAACGGCGTCCAGACCGAGTGCTACGCCACCGACAACTTCTGGCGCTCGATCTCCAACCTGACCATCAACGTCACCGGCCTGACCGGCTGCTTCGCCGGCTATGACGTCTGGGCCGCCTCGCAGGCCGCGCCGATGCGCCGGGTCGACATCAACGGCAACGTGACCCTGATGGACTTCTGCGACGGGACGCCGGACTGGGCCAGCGGCGGGTTCATCGCCGACTCCGAGCTCAACGGCAAGGTCGAGAGCGGTTCCCAGCAGCAGTACATCGTGCGCAACACCGACATCGGCAGCTGGACGAACGGCGTCTGGAACCAGGTGTTCAGCGGCGACCCCGGCGCCCCGGCGCAGAGCTTCGGCACGACGCCCGTGGCCGCCGGCGGACCTCAGCCGTACACGACGCTGGCCACCTCCCCGGTGACCGAGGAAGAGCCGTACCTGTACACCAATTCCTCCGGCAACTACAACGTGTTCGTGCCCTCGGTGCAGACCAACTCCAGCGGTCCGACCTGGGCCAACGGCAACACCCCCGGCACCTCGCTGTCGCTGAGCACGTTCTACATCGTCAACTCCTCCAGCACGATTACGCAGATCAACGCGGCGCTGGCGGCGGGCGACAACCTGCTGTTCACGCCCGGGGTCTACAGCTACGCCTCCACGATCAACGTCACCAAGGCCGACACGAAGATCATCGGCCTCGGATTCGCGACACTCGTCCCGAGCGCGGGTCAGACCACGATGAAGGTGGCCGACGTCAACGGAGTCAACATCTCCGGCCTGATCTTCGACGCCGGCCCGACCACCTCCCCGACCCTGCTGACCATCGGCACCCAGGGTTCGACCGTCAGCCACGCCAGTGACCCGGTCAGTGCGGACGACGTGTTCTTCCGGGTCGGCGGCGCCACCGCCGGATCGGTCACCGACGCGTTCATCGACAACAGCAACAACTCGATCCTGGACGACATCTGGTCCTGGCGGGCAGACCACGGCGCCGGCAGCGGCTCGTGGACCTCCGACACCGCGGCCACCGGCCTGACCGTCAACGGCAACAACGTGACGTCCTACGGCCTGGCCGTCGAGCACTACCAGCAGGACGAGACGGTCTGGAACGGCCAGGGCGGCACGGTCATCTTCTTCCAGAACGAGAACCCGTACGACGTCCCGAGCCAGGCATCCTGGATGGCGAGTTCCACCCAGGACGGCTACCCAGGCTTCTACATCCCCAACAGCGTCACCACATTCCAGGGCTACGGAATGGGCGTCTACTCCAACTTCACCGCCGGACCGGCGATCGAAAGCTCGATGGCCTTCCAGGCTCCGACCACGTCAGGAGTGGTATTCCACGACATCCTGACCGTCTGGCTGAACAACTTCGGAGGCATCCAATCAGTGATCGACGGTACCGGCGCGGCCGTCAGCCCGACCAACGCCGGACCAGTCAACATCGTCACCTACAACTGAGCCCACCGGCCCGGCGATGACGTCAACTGATTCGCGCCGGGAACTGTGAACAAGTGCACGACCGCCGGCGCCCTGGCCCACCCGCCTCACCAAGCGGGCATGCCAGGGCGCCTCACATTTGGGTTCACTCGTTTCGGTGAACGGCGGTATTCCAACGGTTCAACATTTCCGCTTCCCTTGAGATGCGGTGGCGGAATCCCGCCATGTCCGGATCCCGCCATGGGGCCGCTCTTTCGGAAGGTTCCCTATTTCTTCAGCATACGAATTCGACCGGGTGCTGCCGCCCGGCTTGTGATGTAGCAGAGAGGAACATACGTGCACGCATTCAATCTCAGGAAATCCGCCCTGGCCGTGGTCGCGGCGGGGGCTCTGGTCAGCCTCGCGCTGCTGCCGGCCGCCTCCGCCCAGGCCGCCTCGCGGCCGAGCGTCGCGGTGGCGGCCACCCACCCGGACGTCTCGACCAAGGCGAAGTGGCAGACGGCCATAGCGCAGGTCCCGGAACGGGGCACCGGGTGTTATCAGGCTTCGTACCCCTCGCTGCAGTGGCACTCCGTCAAGTGCGTGGCCGCACCGAAGATACCCCTGGCGCCGGCCCTGCGGCCCGGCTCGGCCAAACACACCGGACCGTTGACGGTCGGTGACGGCACCGACTACTCCGCCGTGGTCTCGGGACTCATCTCCAAGGCGACTGGCACATTCACGAACGTGAGCTCGGGCATCTCCGAGAAGGGCGACGTCGGCGGCTCCGGTTCGAAGGTTTCCAACTCCTTCTCGCTTCAGCTCAACAGCCAGTTCTTCACGGGCAGCCCGGCATGTGCGCACGCCAGCGTTCCCGCCGACTGCCAGGCGTGGCAACAGTTCGTATACACCTACAACGGTGGCAACACCGGCGATGTGTACATGCAGTACTGGCTGATCGACTACAGCGCCTCGTGCCCCTCGGGCTGGTCGTCATACTCCAGTGACTGCTACACGAACAGCAACGCCAGCGAAGTGAGCGGCATCACCGCTGCGGAGCTTGCCACCGTCAGCCTTTCGGCAACCGCCGCCTCGGGCGGTAACGACGCGGTGTCGTTGTCCCTCGGCTCAGGGTCGGCAACCACCGTCACCGGCAAGGACACCAAGGTCGACCTTGCGGCCTACTGGAACACGACCGAGTGGGGCGTGTACGGCGACGGCGGAGGCAGCGCGGCTGACTTCGGCACCAGCAACACGCTGGAGGCGGTCACGGCCCTGACATCCACCAGCTCGTCGGCGCCCAGTTGTGTCGAGGAAGGCTTCACCGGCGAGACGAACAACCTGACGCTGGCCGCCACGGCCGCCCTCGGAACCGCGTCATTGCCCACGATCGGCTCGAAGCAGACCGACGGCACACCCGGAACCGCGAGCTGCTCGGCCGTCGCCGGCTGAGCTTGGACTCAGGTTCCGCTGCAGAAGCAGGCACGGATCTCCTCGGGATCCGTGCCTGTTTCATGCCCGGAGGACGCCAGCGGCAGGCTAGCGGCGGGGCATCACCGCAAACCCGTCGTCTGGAGTGCGCTTGGCAATGCGAGCGCAGCGGCGCCGATCAGGCCTGCGTCTGTGCCCAGGCGAGCGGGTACGACCGCGATCCCGGCGGCGAACGGCAGGGCGGCGTAGGTGCCGAGATGCTTCCTGAGCGGAGCGAAGAGTACGTCGCCCGCTTCGGCCACGCCTCCGCCGACGACGGCCACCTCGATCTCGATCAGGGCGGCCACGGCGGCTATGCCCGCGGCCAGCGCTTGGGCCGCGCGGTCGAAGGCGGCCAGCGCGATCGGATCGCCGGCGCGCGCCGATGCGGCGACCGCGGCGGCGGACGCACCGGCTGGCGCCCCGGTTCCCCCGGGGCGCCAGCCCTCGTTGAGAGCGCGCCGGGTGATGGCTGTCCCGCTGGCGAGGCCTTCCACGCAGCCCCGGGATCCGCACGCACACGGGTCGCCGTCCAGGTCGACGCTGATGTGGCCGAGGTGCCCGGCGTTGCCGGTGGGGCCCGGGTAGACAGCGCCGTCGAGGATCAGTCCCGCGCCCACGCCGGTGGAGACGACCAAGCACAGCGCGTTGGTGTGCCCGCGCGCCGCGCCGCACCAGTGTTCGGCTGCGGCCATGGCTACGGCGTCGCCGCCGAGGACGGTCGGCAGCCCGGTCACGGCGGGATGCTCGGTCACCGAGCGGACCAGCGGGAAGTCCCGCCATCCGGGGATGTTGACCGGGCTGACCGTGCCGCGGGCGAGGTCGAGGGGACCGGCGCTGCCGATACCCAGGCCGGCTACCCGGCCCCAGCGCGGGTCGGCGGCGAGCAGGTCGACGACCTCGTATACGGCCTTGAGGACGGCGACGCCCGGCTCGTCGGCCGGTGTGGGACGCCGGGCCTGGTACATCAGCGTGCCGTCCGGATCGACCAGTCCGCCGGCGATCTTTGTGCCGCCGATGTCGATGGCGGCGATCAGCGGCGGGGCCGAGGCCAGCGCCGAGACTGGGGCCGGAGCCGTCGGCGATGGAGGGGCGTCAATCTGCTGTGTCGTCATGGCGGTGCCTTTGGCTGGTCGGAGCGGCCGGGCGGCCGACGTTGATATTCGACAGGGTGCCGATCCCGGGAACGTGGATGGTCTCGGGCGGGCGGGCCTCACCTGAAACCGTCCGGAATGTCGGGTCGAAGCCGAACAGGCCGGAGAGTACCGCCTCGGCCGTGGCGACCCCGCCGATGGAGTCGCGATTGGAGACGCCGTCCTCGGCGACCCGCACCCTGGTGCCCCGCTCGTCGGCCGTGATCTCCATGGCCTGACCCCACAGTCCGCCGGAGGCCGAGCGGTGCGCGGTGCTCAGCAGCCGCGCCGCGAGATCCTTCCGGCCGAGTTTCGCGAACCCGTGGGCGGTGACGCCCGGCCAGGCGCAGAAGGCTCCGGCTGAGCCGTGGTCGGGCCGGTTAGAAGCCGGGGCGGCGGGGTCGTCCAGGGCTAGGGCACGCATCCAGGTGCTGGTCAGCAGTTTTCGCTCGACGAACTCGATCATGGCTTCGCGCTGCGCCTCGGTGAGGTCGTCGTGCAGGTAGCTGGCGACGAGTCCGAAGTCCAGGACGTGTCCGATCGATTCGTCCGCTCCCGGGTGCCTTATCTGCCACCGGCCGTCCGGCAGGGCCAGTTCGACCAATGCCGCAGCCATCGTGTCCGCTTCGGTATCGGCGACCGCCGCCTCCTCCGGCCGTCGCGCTGAACGGAGCAGGCCGGCGAAGGAGCGCATCATCCCGACGTAGGCCGCGTTGAACGAGGCGACGACGTTGACGTAGTTCGGTACGCACTCCAGGAGCAGCCACGGGTCCTTGCCGAAGTCGGCCAGGACACCGCCGGTCGCCGCGGTGCGCTTGTCCCGCCAGCCGTGGGCCAGGTGGTCCAGATGCTCGAACACTGTGCGGGAGCCGGCCCGGTCGTCGAGGAACGCGATGTCGCCGGTGACGCAGACATAGTGTTCGACCAGTCGGAACAGCGCGTAGTGGTTGGAGACGTAGTCGTTGCCCAGCGGGCCGCCGTTCTTCGTGTCGAATCCGAACGACTGGTCGTAGGGGCTGCTCAGCGCCCTGTGCAGCCAGGAGCGCAGACCGGCCGGTTCGAGCAGGGCGTACAGGCGGCTCCACTCGGTGTGGTCCCAGAAGTACGTGGTGGTCGGGCCGAGCCGCGGGCCGCCGGTCAGGAAGATCGGCTTCGTATCGCTGACGCGGGTGTTGCGCATATACAGGGCCAGCAGCGCTCCCATGTAGTAGGACTTGGCTATGCCTGGGTCGGCGGCTGTCAGCGTCGGCAGGTGGCCGCTGAAGTGTGGGTTGCCGGGAGTGAACATGCTGCGCCACAGCTCGCGGTGGCCACGTTCGGTGTCGGCCATAGCGGTGCGGAAATCGCTCGCGGCAACCTCGGCCGCGGCCGCCACTTCGAGGGTGTCGGTGCCGTAGGCGCACACGATTCCGATTCGCCGACTCTGGCCGGCCGACAGCGTAAGCGCCCAATGTGCGCGCGCTCCGGAGCCAAGTTCCTCGATCGAGTCCGGGGCCGTGTCGAAGCTGTAGCCGGCCCGGGCCGGCGAGCAGTTGTCGGCGATGCCCACGATCGATCCGGCGACCAGCGCCTTCCAGCGCGGCGAGGTCGACCAGTGCCCGGTCCGTGCTGCGAACTCGCCGTCCAGGGACATGGCGACGTGCTCGTCGTCCAGGGCGATCGCGACCTTGTACCAGCGGCCGGCCTCGATCTCGCGTTCGGCGTACTCCTTCTCTCCGCAGATGCCGAACCACAGGCGGCCGGCGTCCAAGCCGAGTTGGAGGGAGTCTGGGTGGTTGCCGTGGGTGAGCAGGATGCCGGTCTGGTCCGGCGCGTCGAGACGGAACTCCAGTTCGAGGACCTGGCCCGCGCACAGCTCGAAGCTGTCCAGGGCCACTTCGCCGTCGGGCTCCAGCACGACTTCGGCTGGATATGCGAACACCAGTTCGGCTGCGTTGGCTGCGCCGGAGACGCACTGGATATGGCGCACCGCCGCGTGCACGCCGTGCCGGTAGGGATAGACGGTGTCTTGACTGACGTGCCTCGGCAGTTCGAAGGCCAGGGACATCACCTCGGTGTCGGCGTCGCGCTGGATGCCAGGCAGGCGGGGCCGGCCCAAGCGCAGCCGACGCAGGCCGGGTCCGAGCAGGTATGGAGCATTCGCACTGTCGCCGCGGGTAGAGGCGCGGATGCGCTCCAGCGACATGAAGTCGTGGTGGTTGCCCGCTGTCCACGGGACGTCGTAGAGCCAGCCCCAGCCGATGTCGGTGTGTGCGACCATCGCGAACAGGTCCTGGCTGACAGTGCACTCGACGGGGGCGTCGGTGTCGTTGGTGACCTCTATCTGCCACAGCAGCATGTCGTTCGACAGCACCATCCGGGTGTCGGTGCTCACTGTCAGGGAGCTTGTACTGTGCTCGCGCAGGACACCATAAGGTTTCCAGTGGAAGCGCTGAGCAGGGAGGGTCTCACCGTCCAGGCGCAGGACCCCGGTGTGGTAACCGAACGAGTAGGGCGGCGCGGCCAGCCACGACAGGGAACTGAGATCGTGATTGACGTGGCCTTGGCCGAATTGGTTGCGCAGCGACGGAAGGTGGGCCAGGTCGGCTGCGTCCACCCATTCGCCGGCGACGTCGTCGAGCTCTGGGACACCTTCCGGGACTCCGTCCGGGAGGCGCGTTTCAACTGCGTCGCAGGCGTTGCCGGAGTGCTCCTGCGTGACGGCGCTCACTTGGTCGATCCCGCGGTCAGGCCGGCGATGAACTGCTTCTGCATCAAGAGATATCCGGCGACGGGGATGATCCCGGCGAGGAACATGACCCCGAACAACTGCCCGTAATTCATCTGGAACTGCCCCACTGAGAGATAGAGTCCGGTCGTGATGGTCTGGCCCTGCAGCGGGCCGAGGATGAACAGGGGATTGAGGAAGTCGTTCCAGATCCACAGGGACAGGAAGATCCCGACGGTGGCGGTGGCCGGCCGGACCAGTGGCATGATGATCTTCCACCAGATCTGCAGGCCGCTGGCGCCGTCGAGCCGGGCCGCCTCGACGATCTCGTCCGGGATCGCCCGCATGAAACCGACGTAGACGAAGACGGCGAAGGAGAAGTAGCCGCCGCCGAGGTTGGACAGGATCAGCCCGGGATAGGTGTGGTCCAGGCCGAGCCACGTGAGGATGTGGATGGTCGGCAGGAGCACGACCTGCGGAGGGATCATCAGTCCGGCGGCCAGCACGGCCAGGACCACTCCGCGCAGCTTGGTGCGGCGGCGCGAGATGTAGAAACTGAAGGCCGAGCCGAGCGGGATCAGCAGGACCACCGAGCAGACCACCACGATCAGGGAGTTGCGAAGTCCCAGCTGTACCAGGTGGTCCGGCCGGTTGAGCGCGGTGGACAGGTTGCTCAGAGTCGGGTGCAGGGGCGGCGCCGCGGGGTCCGCGACGATGTCGTTCTCGCTCTTGAAGGCGTTGACGATGGTCAGATAGATCGGGCTGACGAAGAGCAGGATCACCAGGACGGCGAAGGTCAGGCGCAGCGGGCTCAGCAGCTTGCGGGGTTTCTTCGCCGGAGTCCGGCGCGGCCGGCTCCCTGCGGTGGGCACGGGGTCCGCGGGGGCGTATCGGGGCGGGGAGGTGTGTTGGACGGTCACAGGCTGACCTCCCTACGGCGTAGGAGATTGGTGACGGACAGGGCGATGACGGCGGACAGCAGGAGCAGCGCCATCGCGATGGCCGAGGCGTAGCCGAACTGGTCGCTCGTGAACGCCACCTTGACGATGTACTGCGCGGTGGACTCCGTGGAGAAGGCGGGGCCGCCGGAGGTGAGCACGGTGATGATGTCGTACAGCTTCAGGACCGTGATCAGGGAGATGGTCACGCTGATCGTGGTGGCCGGCGCGACCATCCGCCAGGTGATCATCCGGAACTGCTGCCGGCTGTTGGCGCCGTCGATCGAGCTGGCGTCGTAGAGCTCGGGCGGGATGTTCTGCAGCGCCGCCAGGTAAACCACCGTGGTGAAGCCCGACAGTACCCAGGCGACCACGATGCCCACCGAAAGCTGGGCCAGGCTCGGGTCGCCCAGCCAGTCGACCGGTTGGCCGACGATGCCCAGGTGCATCAGCACATTGTTGAGCAGGCCGTCCTCGATGAAGATGGTCTTCCAGATGAAGCCGACGATCACCCCGGAGATCACCTGCGGCAGGAAGGCGACCGTGCGCAGAACCCGGTAGCTCAGCTGGGTGCGGTTGAGCAGCGTCGCGAAGGCGAGGCCGACCGCGTTGGCCGCCACCGTCACGCCGAAGGCGAGCAGCAGCGTGAAGGTCAGGCTCGCCTTCAGCTCGCTGTCGTGAAGCATCTCCGAGTAGTTGGCGAACCCGATGTAGTTGCTCTGCGACTGCAGCGGGTTCTCGTCCGTGAAGCTGCTGCGCAGGCTCATCAGGACCGGCACCACGATGAAGACGAGGTAGAGGAGCAGACCCAGGGCGGCGATGGCTCGCAGTCCGAAGTCCTGTTTGGCGGCGCGAACCCAGCGTGGGAGCGGCTTCACTGTCTTTATGTCCTTCCTTGCCGGGGCGGGGGCGAGGTCACCCCCGCCCCGCACGTTCTACTGGGTCGCGGTGGCCCAGTCCTGGTCGAGCGTGGCCATCTGCCCCTTGACGTCCGAGGTGTTGAACAGCGCCTGCGCGGCCGCGTAGAAGTCGTTGTTGAGCGAGCCGGGCAGGGCGTCGTCGTTGGTCGCCCAGCCGATCGAGCTGACCTTGTTGTTCGTGTCGGTGACGTAGGCGTAGGAGTTCGTGAACGTCGGGCTGACGGTGACGTCGAAGTCCGCCAGCGTCTTGCCCTTGATCATCGGGAACGCGCCGTCGCCCTGGATCAGCGCCTGCAGGTTGGCCGGGTTCAGCGACCAGGATTCGGCGAACGCGGTGGCGCCGGCGAGGTCGGGGGTCTTGGAGCTGATGGCCATGGAGCCGCCGACCGAGAAGGGGATCACGACGGATCCGTCGTCGGTGGGCCAGGGGAACACGCCGATGTTGTTCCACTGGCTCTTCGGTATCGAGCCGAGGTACCAGCTGCCCATCGGGTACATGGCGGCCTTGCCGTCGTTGAACTGGGTGATGGAGTCGGCGTAGCTGACGTTCAGCGCGCCTTGCTCGAAGTCGCCGTTGGTCACCAGGGTGCGCATCTTCTGGGCCGCGGCCACCACGTCGGGGTCGGTGAACTTCACCGTGCCGGCGTAGCGCTGCTGGATCCACTGCGGGTCCTTGCCCAGCACGTCGGCGCTGATCGCGCCGGTCAGCGGCATGGCCGCGGCGAACGGGTCGTTGCCGCCGAGCTCGATCGGGGTCTCCCCGGCCGCCTTCAGCTTCGCGCACACGGCCAGGAACTCGGCCCAGGTCTTCGGCGGCTGCACGCCGGCCTTTGCAAACTCTGCCTTGTTGTAGAACACCAGCGGGATGATCTGCGAGTTGGTCGGCGGGATGTAGACCTTGCCCTTGATCGCGTTGCCCAGCGGCAGCAGGAAGTTCGCGTTGACCCAGGACTGGTCGTAGGGCTGGAGCAGCCCGGCCGCGGTGTACTGCGACGGGGTGATCGACTCCAGCAGGTCCGGGAACTGGCCGGAGGCCTCCAGCTGTTTGGCGTAGGTGTCGCGGTCGGTGTTGGGCGAGACCACCTGCTTGATGGTCAGGCCCGGGACCGTCGCCTGCGCGGCGTCGATCGACTTCTGCCAGAAGGCGGGGGTCAGGTCGGGGGTGTCGAAGGTCAGATAGGTCAGCGTGTGGCTGGCCGCCGAGCCGCCGCTCGACGTCGAACTCGCGCACCCGGCGAGCAGCAGGACGCTGGCGGCCACGGCCGTGACAGCACTTCTTCGAAACATGGGAGTCTCTTTCCGGGAGGGTGGGAGAGGCGTAAAGAAGATTAACCGTTCTCGAACGGCGGGGCGTTTACCTCGCCCGATCCGTGCGATAACGTTGTCTCGCCGGTAACAATGGAGCTTCGGGGGTGACGTGTCAAGCCCTACGCGATAACGTTATCCCGGCAAGGGCCGCCCAGCTCCGCGGCAGGTGTCCACCCGTTCTTGATCGTGCGCAGGTCTCCGCATGGTAGGAGCAGATCATGAAGGACCGACCGAAGGGAAGACAATTGCCCAGTCCAGACGCCTTGACCAAGCCGGATCTGCCGCGCACTCGCAGACCCACGATGATCGACGTCGCGCGGGAGGCGGGCGTCGCCCTGCGCACCGTGTCACGCGTGGTCAACGGCGACGCAACAGTCGGCGAGGAGCTGGCCCGCCGGGTCCGCACCGCCGTCGAGCTGCTCGACTACCAGCCCGACGAACGCGCCCGGCAGCTGCGCAGCGGCCGCACCGGCACGATCGGGGCCGCGGTGCGCAACATCGCGATCGACCACCCGGTCCTGCGCGCGGTCGAGGAGGCCGCCCGGGCGGCAAAGCTGAACGTGGTCGCGATGTCCACCGAAGACGACGAGGCACGCGAGCGGGAGGCGGTCATGTCCATGTGCCGGCGCCGCATGGACGGGATCATCATCGAGCCGATCGCCGAGGACCACGGCTTCCTTCAGGCCGAGATCGACTCGGGGCTGGCGGTGGTGGCGTTCGACCGGCCGGCCGCCGGCGTGTCGGTGGACGCCGTGATGACAGACAACCGCGGCGGCATCCGGCAGGCCTTCGAGCACCTGGTCCGGCAGGGGCACCGGCGGATCGGCTACATCGGCGACGACGAGCGGATCCACACCGGCCGCGAGCGAGCCGACGCGTTCCGCGAGTGCCTGCGCGACATCGCCGCCCCGGTGGACGGCATGGTGCACCCCGGGCCGATCGAGCCGGCCCGGATCGCGGCGGCACTGGCGAGCCTGCGCGACGGTGGCGGCAGCGACAACGGGAACGGCGGGCCGGTCACCGCCATCGTCACCGGCAACTCCGCCACGACCTTCGAGGTGATCCGCCGGCTCGGTCCCGATTTCGGCGCCACCGCGCTGGTCGGCTTCGACGACTTCGTCCTGGCCGACCTGCTGCGCCCCGGGCTGACCGTGGTCGCCCAGGGCGACCAGGAGATCGGCCGCACCGCCATCGAGCTGTTCCGGGACCGCCTGGCGGACCCGGCCCGGCCGGTGCGGACCGTCGTCGTGCCGACCACACTGATCGCCCGCGGCTCGGGCGAACTGCCCCCGTGACGGCCCGGCAGGCCCCTTGACAATTTCCAGCTGCAGGTCTAGAAACTGCCAAGACATCCTATGTTAATGAGCATGGGGGTGCCTGCGGGCGCGGAGGGCCAACCGCGTCGGCGCTCGGTTCCCATTCATAAAACTGCTCATCCAATCGTTTGATCAGCCATTTTTCAGAATCCACGGACGCCAGGTGTGGCCGGCCTCCCCGCCGCCGCATCCGGCATCAAACACGCAGCTCGAGAATACATCCGATGTTTCTTGGGTCAGCCGTGGCCGGAGCCGTGCGCAGGTTCCCGCGGAAGGCCGCGATCAACGCAGCGAGCGGAGCAGATCCCAAGAAAGGCAGGGCAGTGTTGCCCATGAGCCCCACCATGCCCAAGAGAAAGACCAGATCCGTGCGCCGGACCTGGAGCGCGGTCACCGTCACGGCGTTGATCGGCGCCGCGCTCACCGTGGTCGGCTCCCAGCCGGCCGCGGCGGACTCGGTCACCGCGAACGAAGCCACCCGCATCGTCGCGCAGTATCAGGGTGTGTGGACCTCGCCGCCCACCCAGCTGACCAACGGCGAGACCACCGACGCCCCGCTGATGGGCAACGGCGATGTCGGCGTCGCCGTCGGCGGGTCGATCAACGACCAGACCTTCTACGTCGGCAAGAACGACTTCTTCTCCACCGCCGCCAACGTGATCGAGCCGCTGGGCCGGATCGTGGTCGCCGCGCCGAGCATGGCCGGATCCAGTTACCACGTGGTCCAGAACATAGCCCAGGCGCAGGTCCTGGGAACCTACACGCTGGGCAGCACCACGCTGAGCACCACCAGCTGGGTGTCCGCCACCGAGAACACGTTCGTCACGGCGTTCTCCCTCACCGGGGGCAGCGCGCAGAACATCACCATCTCCCTGCAGAACGGCGCCGGCGGCACGCCGACCGTCTCCACCACCGGCAACGACCTCGACGCAGACGTCGTGGCCGGCACCAGCGGCGGCACGAACGACCCGGCCGCCCGGATGGCGGCGCGGACCATCGGCCAGACCCAGTCGATCTCCGGCAACACCATCACCCTGACGATGCAGCCGGGCACCACGTCCACACTGGTCGTCGGGATCGAGAGCAACAACAACTCGTCGAGCTACCAGAGCGCGGCGGACTCGCTGGTCGGCAGCCTCGCGCAGTCCGACGTCAACAACCTCCTCACCTCGCACGAGGCGTGGTGGACGAGCTACTGGTCGCAGTCCTACGTCGAGATCCCGGACAAGTCGATCGAGAAGAGCTGGTACGGCTCGCTGTACCTGCTCGGCTGCGTCTCCCGGTCGGGTGACTACGCGCCCGGACTGTGGGGCAACTGGATCACCGGGACGATGAACTGGAACGGCGACTACCACACGAACTACAACTACGAGACGCCGTTCTACGCGGCGCTGTCGACCAACCACATCGCCCAGATGGCCACCTACGCTCAGCCCGTCCTGCAGTACATGTCGGCCGGCGAGGCACTCGCCACCGCCAACGGTTTCCAGGGCGTCCTGTATCCGGTGGGCATCGGGCCGAACGGCATGACCACGGACTCCAGCCTGCACAACCAGAAGTCGAACGCGGTCTTCCTGGCCAGCGACATGGTCATGGAATACGAGTACACGCACGACGCCACCTACGCCGCCACCGTCTACCCCTACCTCAAAGAGGTCGGGTTGTTCTGGCAGAACTATCTGACCTTGGACTCCAGCGGCACGTACAACATCGACAATGACGCGCCACAGGAGGACGACGCCTACCCCCAGACCAACAACGCCCTCTCTCTGGCCCTGGTCCACCTCCTGTTCCAAGGGCTCGTCGACATGAGCACCGCGCTCAACGAGGACTCCACCACCCGCACCACCTGGGAGAACATCAACTCCCATCTCGCCGCGCAACCCACCACGACCGAGAACGGCCAGACAGTCTTCTCGGAGACCTCGGTCGGCGCGGGCTTCGTGAACGACGGCAACGACATCGACATCCAGTCCGTCTATCCGGGCAGCCAGATCGGTCTCGACAGTTCGAGCACGTTGCTGCAGGAGGCCCAGAACACGGTCGGCCAACTGACCGACGCCTGGAACGGCGGCAACGCCCCGGGCACTTTCTACGCCGCGGCGGCCAGGGTCGGCTACAACCCGTCCACGATTCTGTCCAACATGGATGACGAGGCCACCAACGAGAGCTACAACAACATGTCCATCCACCACAGCGGTGGCGGCATCGAGAACATCAACGTGATCACCTCCGGCCTGGACGAAATGCTGCTGCAGTCGTTCCAGAACGACGTCAAGGTGTTCGCCGACTGGCCGAGCGGCACGAACGCGCGGTTCGGCGACCTGCTCGCCTACGGCGACTTCCTGATCTCCAGCAGCATGGTCAGCAATTCCGTCCAGTACATACGGGCGGTCAGCCAGGCCGGCGGCAACTTCGTCTTCACCAACCCGTGGCCGGGCCAGAGCATCGAGGTCTACCGCAACGGCACCGACACGGGCACCGTCTCCGGCACGAAGATCACCATCGCCACGTCGACCGGCGACACCCTCGAACTCGCGCCCGCGGGGACCGCGCTCGCGACGATCACCACGGAACTGAGCCAGACCCTCGCCGCCAGCGGCGGCACCAGCACGAGCTTCAGCTCCGGCCTCGAATCCGGCCAGCCGCAGCCGACCTGGACCGACACCGTCGACACGACCGGCGGCGGCGACAACAACGTCGTCGGGCTCTGCTGCGGTCTGAGCGGCCCGGAGGCGGGAGTGCGCACCGGCGAGACCTCCCACACCGGGACCAGCTCACTGATGTACTCCGGGGACGCTGACGGCAGCGACCCGCACGCCTATCTGAAGGTCTTCGATCTCAGCGGGAGCCCGCTGGCGATCGGCACCAGCAAGACACTCAGTTATTGGATATACCCGCAGAGCAACGCCACCACGCCGTATGTCCCGGCCGGTTCCGATGACAGCACCTGTGTGGCCATCGACCTGATCTTCACTGATGGCAGCACACTACGAGATTCCGGGGCGGTGGACGAGAACGGCAACCGAATACATCCGGCCGACCAGTGCGGCCATCTCACTCTGGATACCTGGAACCACGTCACGGTCAATCTCGCCACCAACAACAGCAATAAGGAGATCAACCGCATCCTGATCGGCTATGACCAACCCAGCGGTTCCGGCGGGTATCGCGGCTACATAGACGACATCACGATCAGCTGAGCCCGACAACTACCGCAAGTGAACTGAACCATGAGCGCGGCGGGAGCCATTCCCGCCGCGCTCTCTCCCCCGGAGCCAAGGACAAGCCAGTGGCGATGCGCCCATCCCCTGACGTGGACGTCGAGGTCGACGTCGAAGCCATGATGCGCGACGGCACGGTCCTGCGCGCCGACGTCTACCGCCCTTTGTCCGCAGGTCCATGGCCGGTACTGCTGGTTCGCACGCCGTATAACAAGCAGGATTCAGACATCCTCGCTCTGCTCGATCCGCCGGCTGCGGTGCGCCGCGGTTACCTGGTCGTCATCCAGGACGTCCGTGGCCGGTACCGGTCCGAAGGCTGCTGGGAGCCACTGTTCCACGAGCGTGACGACGGCTACGACACAGTCCGCTGGGCCGCCACTCCCCCGGATCACCGACCACCTCGCCCGCATCGCCACGCCAACGCTTACGGTTGCCGGTTGGTACGACGCCTTCCTCCAGGGCAGTCTCGACAACTATCTGGGCGCACGCGACTCCGGGCAGCCTGCCGCCCTGATCGTCGGGCCTTGGTCGTATAACAATCAGACCAGTCGTGTCGGTGAGTTCGACTTCGGCGCCGGAGCCGACGCGGCTACCCTCAATGGCGGCAGCTCCCTGCTTTCGTTGGAGCTGGACTGGCTGGACCGCAACATCAAAACGCCAAAGGCGTCTAAGCAGAAGCCGCCGGTGCTGATTTTCGTCATGGGCATCAATCAATGGCGCAGTCTCGACCACTGGCCTCCCCAGTCCGTCGACGCCTCCTGGTACCTGCACTCCAACGGGGTACTCTCCGAAACCGCGCCGAACGCCGACGAACCAGCCGACACCTACCGGCACGACCCGGACAATCCGGTTCCGACGTGCGGTGGCGCGCTCCTGTTGACAGATGAATACCCTGCCGGCCCGTACGACCAGCGCAGCATCGAAAACCGCTCCGACGTTCTGGTCTACACCAGCGAGCCGCTGAAAAGACCCCTTGAGGTGATCGGCCGAGTCCGCACCCAGATCGTGGCCGCCTCCACCACGCCGAGCACCGACTGGATAGTACGACTATGTGACGTCGACACTGACGGCGTCTCGCGCAACATCACCGACGGCGTCCTGCGGGACGACAACGCCAACGCCGGTCCACGGGAACACTCCATCGACTTGTGGTCGACCGCTCACGTCTTCCTGCCTGGACATCGGATAGGGCTGCACATCGCCTCCAGCAGCGTCCCCCGTTGGGACTGCAACCCCAGTACCCGAGCCGCAGACCAAAGCGTCTACCACGACGCGTCCCGACCTTCACGAATCATCCTGCCCGCGATCGCATGCCAACCTTCAGACTAACGTTGGATGCGAAAGGAGCGCCGATGAAGATCTTCATCTCCTCGGACATGGAGGGCACGGCCGGAGTCGTGGACTGGGAACAGTGCCGCCCTGGCCAGCAGGACTACGAGCACTACCGCGGCCTGCTGCAGAACGAGGTGAACGCGGCGATCCAGGGCGCCAACATGGCCGGCGGGCCGCACGAGTTCCTCGTCAACGACTCACACGGCCGCATGGCGAACCTGCGCCCCGAGCAGCTTGCCGGGGAGGCCTCCTACCTCTCCGGGCGACACAAGCCGCTGTACATGATGCAGGGTTTAGACGAGTCCTTCGATGCCGTCTTCTTCGTCTCCTACCACGGATCGGCCTCCGGAAGCCCTGCCACGCTCTCGCATACCTACAACCCGGCGGCGATCGCGGAGGTTCGGCTCAACGGCGTGCTCGCCGGAGAGTCCGGGATCAACTCGTTGGTGGCACTCGGCTTCGGGGTGCCGGTCGTGTTGGTGACCGGCGACCAGACCACGGCGGCAGAGCTGCGACCGTTCTGGCCCTCGGCGCGCGCTGCCGTGGTCAAGCAGTCGGTCTCCCGTTTCGCCGCCGAGAGCCTGCACCCGGCTCGGGCCAACCGGCTGATCACGCAGGCTGCCCGAGAGGCGGTCGAAGTACTGCGCGAGGCGGATCTCCGGCAGGCCCCGAAGATCGAGCTCCCGGTCACACTCACGGTGCGGCTGCGCAATCCGGACCTGGCCGAGATGGCGACCTGGCTGGAGCGCGTCGAACCGGACCGACAGGACCCGACCATCGTGCACCTCACGGACACCGATCCAATCCGGCTCTATCGCACTTTCGTCACCTTGGTCATGCTCACACGCGGCATCGCCGAATAGCCTTGAAGTGACAGGTACTTGACCGACCAACGTTGCAACAAGTACCTTTCGAACGGGTGGGTTTAAAGGCGGGGCAGCATATTCCGCCACTACATCTGCATTTACGCGATGGCAATCTGGAGGGGAATCGCATGGGACTGTTCAACAAGATGGCCAAAGGCATCACCGGCATCGATGTCGACGGCATGATGAAGCAGGTCAACACGAGCGTCGCCGGGCTGACCGCCGGCCCCGACGCCGAGGTCCTGCAGCTCGGCCGGCCCGCGCAGGCCGCCATTCTGCAGGTCCAGCCGCTGGGCACCACGGTGTCGGTCGGCAACGGCCTGGTCGAGCGGGTCTGCGTGTTCGTCGTGAAGATCATGATGGACGATGTGGCGCCCTACCAGGCCCAGGTCAAGCAGCGCGTCCCCGAGATCCACCTCGGGCAGCTGCAGACGGGCTCGGTCGTGGTCGCCGCCAAGGTGCACCCGCAGGACCCGCAGCGGATCATCCTCGACTTCAACGCCCCGCTGCCGAACGTCCGGTACTCCAACGGCGGCGACCCGACGCACACGGCCGCCTATGTGCTCGCGAACGGCGACCGGGCCGAGGCCGTCATCGTCAGCAGCCAGCCGCTCAACATGACCAACGCGGAAGGCGTGCCGCTGCATGCCTTCGAGCTCACCGTCATCCCGGCGGGCTACGGCCAGGAGCCCTACCGGGCCAAGATAGGCCACCCCGTGCCGCCGTCCGCTCTGCCGCTGATCTTCCCGGGCGCGAAGGTCCCGGTCCGGGTCCTGTCCTCCGACCCGAACAGGATCGCCATCGACTGGGCTTCCGCAGGCGTGCGTTAACACTGACCGCCGACGCTGAACGCTGCCGTCTCCACAGCCGGAACCGCTGTGGAGGCGGCAGCGTTTTATGTCAGTAGTGCCGGCCCCCGGTACATCTTTGACGGCACGCAGTAGGGAATCATGGACCCATGCGCCCCTTCCGCTTCCTCACAGACACCTCGGAACTGCTCGACGGCCCCGCCCTGGCGAGCTTCGCCCGCCGGGCGGAGTCCCTCGGCTACAGCACCCTGATGATGCCGGACCACCTCGTGGAGCAGTACGCGCCGGTTCCGCTGCTCACCGCGGCCGCGATGGCGACCGAGACGCTCCGCATCGGCACGTTCGTCTTCAACAACAATCTCCGGCATCCGGCCGTCCTCGCGCAGGAACTCGCGACGCTCGACCGGTTGTCCGGGGGACGTCTGGAAGTCGGCATCGGCGCCGGGTGGAACAAGCCCGAACACGACGCGATCGGCATCCCCTTCGAGCCGGTCGGAACGCGCATCGCCAAGCTCGCCGAGGCCCTGGCCGTTCTCAAAGGGTGCTTCGGCGAGGAGAAGTTCTCCTTCGCCGGGGAGCACTACACGATCACCGACTACGACGCGCAGCCGAAGCCGCTCCAGCGGCCGCATCCGCCGATCTTCATCGGGGGCGGCGGCAAACGGCTGCTGACGCTGGCCGGCCGCGAGGCGCAGATCGTCGGGCTCTCGCCCCGGCTGACCAAGAACGCGCAGGGCGATCCCGCGCTCGACGCGCCGAGCATCACGCTCGCCGCCACCGAGGAGAAGATCGGCTGGGTGCGCGCCGCCGCGGGTGAGCGGTTCGACGAGATCGAGTTCAACACCTACCCCACCGGCGGGCCCATGGTCCTGACCGACAACGCCAAGGCCGAGGCGGCCCGGCGGGCCGAGGCGCTCGCCAAGAGCACCGGCGTCGAGTTCACCGTCGAGGAGATCCTCGAATCCCCGCACGTGTTCATCGGAAGCGTGAAGGAGCTGACGCAGAAGATCCTCGGCCTGCGCGAGCAGCTCGGGATCAGCTCGTTCCTGTTCGACGACATGGAGGCCTTCGCCCCGATCGTCGAGGAGTTGGCGGGGCGCTGAGCAGTGGCGTTGTCAGCGCCCCGGCCGACTGGGTCGGGCGGCTGAGCTTGGTAGGGCTCAGGATCCGTCGCCCGGCCTGGCGGCCGCCGTCGCCGCCGCAGGCACCGCCTTCGCGCGGAGCAACTTGTGGATAGCCACTGCGACGATCGATCCAACCAACGGCGCGAGGATGAACAACCACACCTGGCTCAGGGCGTTGTTGGTGGCGAAGATCGCCGGGCCGAGCGCACGGGCCGGGTTGACCGAGGTGCCGGTCAGCGGGATGCCGACCAGGTGGATTCCGGTGAGCACGGTGCCGATGGCCACGCCCTCCAAGCCCTTGACGCCGGGTCCGTGGGTGACGCCGAGCACGACGAGCACCAGCACGGCCGTCAGGATGATCTCGACGACGAACGCGCCGCCCACGCTGATGTGCAGGTCCGAGTTGGATCCGTATCCGTCGGAGCCGAAGGCCTTGCGGTTGAACGGGCCTCCGAGCCTGGACGCGACGTTGTGCGACACGACGTAGAGCAGCAGTGCGCCGACGATTGCCCCGGCGAACTGCACGATCGCGTAGAGGACACCGGCTACCGCATTCATCCGGCCAGCCAGGACCATGCCCAACGTCACGGCCGGGTTGACGTGGCAGCCGGAGACGGATCCGATCGCGTAGACCAGGGCCACCAGAGTGAAACCGAAGGCCAGCGCGATGCCGACGGTGCCGGCGGTGGTGTCCGCGAAAACGGCCGTCCCGACGGCCAGGAACACCAGGATGAGTGTGCCGAAGAACTCCGCTGCCAGCGCCGGCCAGCCGCCATCGACTTTGTCGATGAAGGACGGCTTCGCCGCGCTGGCGCGATCGTCGATGAGACTTCCTTTGGATGGTGTAGACATCGCCACCTCCTCAGATCAGACGCCGCACCTGACAGTGCAGGCGCTCATCTCCTCAACCAATCACCGCACGCTCGGACCCGCACCGCCGTCCGCTCAATGGTTAGCCCATTGCGGTGAATCTGCAGATCAGAGGTTTCGCCGGCGGACAACGTGAAACGGTGGGGAGGCAACCTGCTGCCTCCCCACCGCTCAAGCCGGAAGACCGGCGTCATGCGTTGTCATGCGTTGTGCGGAAAGCCTGAGGGCCACCGCTGTGCGATCAGCCGAAGACCTGGAACTCCGAGACCTGGGCGCCGTTCTGGACGCTGTTGGCCGTGAAGTTCAGTTCGACGTACTGGTCGGAGGTGCCCGAGGGCAGGGAGATCGTCACCGTGTTGCCCGTGGACGGGTTCCAGGTGTAAGTCGCCGAGCCGACGAGGGTGGTGTAGGTGCTGCCGTTCGTGCTCCCGAGGACCGAGAGCGTCTGGGTCCGGGTGGACCAGGCGGTGGACGGCGGCAGGTCGATGGTGATGGAGCCGAGGGTCTGGGAGGATC
>Ga0302314_10003266_pt1 | contig 30027 bp, 22 predicted proteins | sample III_Palsa_N2_3_FD_200533 | JGI IMG/M metagenome (GOLD analysis project Ga0302314, IMG submission 200533) | Peat permafrost microbial communities from Stordalen Mire near Abisko, Sweden - III_Palsa_N2_3 | ecosystem: Environmental > Terrestrial > Soil > Palsa > Peat permafrost | place: Sweden... | reverse complement strand
GGTCGAAGTCGGCTACATTGGTCGCCTCATCCACCATGAATTCCAGCCGATCAACATCAACGTTGTCCCCTACATGATGTCGCTCGGCGGCCAGACCTTCGCCGCCGCCTACGCGTCTCTCGAAGGACAACTCGGCTGCGCAACCTCGGCAGCGAAATGCACCCAGACCGCAAACCTCGCAACTCAGGCAACCAACCCCATCGTTCCAACAGTTACCGCTCAACCTTTCTTCGAAAACGCACTCGCGGGCACAGGCTATTGCACAGGGGCCGCGAGCTGTACTCAGGCAGTCGTGAACAACGAGATCAGCAACCTCACCTCGCAAGCGGTGTGGAGCCTGTGGTCTGACCTCGACAACGGCGGCTTCAACTTCCCCCGCAGCATGACGAACACACCGATCCCTGGTCAGCTCAACGGTTCCAACGGCCAGATCTCGAGCGGCGTCAGTCTCGCCACCGCCACCGGCCATGGTAACTATAACGGCGGCTTCGTCAGCCTCAACGTGACCTCCTGGCATGGCGTCACGCTGCAGGAAAACTTCACCTACAGCAAGGCGCTCGGCACCGGATCGGAAGTGCAAGCCACCAGCGAATACACTCCGAACGACCCCTTCAACCTCGACGCAACCTATGGCGTCCAGCCCTTCAACCGCAAATATGTGTTCAACACCTTCGTCGTCTGGGAGACGCCCTGGTTCCATAAGCAGGAAAGCCTCATCGGACGTGTAGCAGGTGGCTGGAATATTGCTCCCATCTTCTCCGCGGGCAGCGGCGGTCCCCTCTATTGCAATACCCAGACCGACGGACAGTCCTTCGGTGGAGCTGATGCCTCCGGCTTCTTCGACAACGAACAGTGCGTCTTCACCAGCAAGTACCGTGGTGGCTCTGCGCCTCACTTCGGCGTCACCGGAACCGACGGCGTCGGCGCGAACTATGCCACTAACTCCAATGGCGAAAGCCGCGCAGTCAATATGTTCGTCAACCCGGAGGCGGTCTACAACCAGATCCGTGCTCCTATCCTCGGCCTCGACACCAAGAATCCCGGCGTCGGTCCCATCACCGGTCTGCCCTACTGGAACATGGACCTCAGCGCACGCAAGAACATCCGGGTAGCCGAGACCGTCAGTGTGGAGTTCTCGACCATCTTCACCAACATCCTCAACCACGACGTCTTCAACAACCCCTACCTGCAGGTCGGCGATCCCGGCGACTGGGGTGTCTTGACCTCGCAGGGCAGCACCCCTCGCAAAGTCCAGTTCGGACTGCGCGCCAGCTTCTAACCCTCAACCGCAAGTACGTTCCAGCCACACCAGAGCAGGTCCGGTCTCCCGGGCCTGCTCTTTTTTACCGCCCACTCCAGCTTGTGCGTCGTCCCGTCACTCTGTCGCGTCGTCATGCAGCAAACGCCTGTGTCGCCAACCAAAGTTTCGCGTATGCTGCGAGAACCATGAAGAGACTCCTCAGCGCAGGCATCGTCGGCCTCAGCCTCACCTACGCGTTCGCCCAGAAGGCCGAGCCCACTCACCTCGTCGTCCTCCACGCCGCGCGCCTGCTCGACGTCGCCACCGGCAAGCTTCTCACCCCCGGTGAGATCCTCATCCACGGCGATCGCATCGAGGAAGTCGGCACAAGAGTCTCGCACCCAGCAGGCGCAGAAGTCCTCGACCTCGGCGACAAGACCCTCATGCCCGGCCTCATCGACGCCCACGTTCATCTCTTCCTGCATCCCGGCGCAGAAGACCTCCAGACCGTGGAAGAGAGCATCCCGCAACGCACCCTCGTTGCCGCCGACGCCGCCAAAGCCGACCTCCTCGCAGGCTTCACCGCCGAGCGCGACATGGGCACGGAAGGCGCGCAGTCCGCCGACTCCGCCGTCCGCAACGCAATCAACACCGGCCTCATCCCCGGCCCGCGCATGCGCGTCAGCGGCAACGCCATCGACCTCACCGGCGGCCACGAAGACGCCCTCGGCTTCAACCCCGATCAGCACGTCCTCTCCAACGCAACCTACGCCGACTCCGCCGACGACCTCGTCCACGTCATCCGTCAGCAGCTCAAAGACGGAGCCGACTTCATCAAGATCTACGAGACCGGCAAGGACTCCTACAAAGATGGCGTCTTCCACACGCCCTACCAATACACCGAAGCCCAACTCGCCGCCGCCGTCGCCGAGACCGCCCGCCAGGGCACACGCGTCGGCGTCCACTGCACCGGAGAGCCCGGCGCAACCTTCGCCGTCGCCGCCGGCGTCGCCTCCATTGACCACGCCTACCAGCTCAGCGATGCCACCATGGCCGCCATGAAAGCCAAACAGATCTACGCCGTCCCCACCTTCGCGATCGCCGAGTACTTCGCCGACCACGCCCCATCCCCGGAACACGCCGCGCACGAGCGCGCTCAGCAGGCCTTCCACGCCGCCCAGTTCAAGAAGCAGTTAGCCGCAGGCGTCCCCATGGCCGTGGGCAGCGACGTCGGCCCGTTCCCTCACGGCACCCAGGCCCGCGAGCTTGAGCTGATGGTCCAGTACGGCATGCCTGCACTCGCCGTCCTTCAGGCCGACATGCTCAACGGCGCAAAACTCCTCGCGTGGGATGGCCAGATCGGCGAGCTCAAGCCCGGCTACTTCGCCGACATCGTCGCCGTCCCCGGCAACCCCATCGAAGACATCTCCGCCGTCACCAAAGTCTCGTTCGTGATGAAGGGCGGCATCATCTATCGCCAATAAAATATGACGGCAATAAAAAACCGCCCTGCGCGGGCGGCGATCCCATCGTGATATGTGGAAGCTTCGCGTCGCTCCTTCCGTTGGTCGGCACAGACTTTCTGTTTGCGACCAACGGGAGCACCACCGCGAAGCGGATTGAAAGTCACGAAGTGACCGCCGCCCGCGCAGGGCGCTTGCATCTGCTATTTCTCGTCCGCAGAAGGCCCATAGATCGAAGGCACAGCCACATCATTCAGCCGCAGATAAACCCCCAACTGCGCCCGATGATGCACCATGTGGTTGAAGAACATCGACCGCACCGCGTGATACCGCGAGCCATTGAAGATCGTCTTCTCGCCCATGCACAGCTTCCAGTTCGCATGCATCGCCCGGTCCGCCGTCTCCGCCAGCTCTGCCCGAGCCGTCGCTGCCGCCAGATCGAACGCCGCCAGCCGCTCCTCCCCGCTCGCAGGTACAGGAGGCCGCGCCACGGTCGGATTCGCCACGTCGTACCCCGGCAACGTCAGGATCAGCGACAACATCCCCGGCAGACCCGCCGTATGGTTCGCCAGCTTCACCAGCGCCGTCGACTTCTCATGCGGCTTGAACTCCGCCTTGTCCTCCGGCACGCGCTCCAGCGTAATGCGGGTCTTGCTGATCTCGTTGTCGAATTCCGGAAGAAGCAGGTCGTAAAGTGGCATGGTTTCCTTGTGCTGCAAAGATGGGTCGTACAGGGTTGGTCGCGCAGAAAAAAATAGGTTGCGCGGCGACGAACAAGCCGCGAGATCAACATCGATTGCAAGGCAGGGAAGAACAAGCTGCCGGGCGGTGTCCCGATCGGACACCCCGGCCGAAACCGCTTACAGTCCGGTCACGTTATATCCGCAGTCGACAAACGTGATCTCGCCCGTAATCCCGCTCGCCAGATCTGACGACAAGAACAGCGCCGCATTGCCGACCTCCAGCGCATCCACATTGCGATGCAGCGGAGCCCGCTCTTCAACCGCGTTCAGGATCTTCGAGAAGTCCCCAATCCCGCGCGCCGCCAGTGTCTTGATCGGCCCTGCAGAGATCGCATTCACGCGAATCTTCTTCGCGCCCAGGTCCGACGCCAGATACCGCACCGTCGCCTCAAGCGCCGCCTTCGCTACGCCCATGATGTTGTAGTTCGGAAACACCTTCTCCGCACCGTAATAGGTGAGCGTCAAAATCGACCCACCTTCAGCCATCAGCGGCTCCGCGCCCCGTGCCAACGCAATCAACGAGTACGCACTCACATCATGCGCAATGCGAAAGTCCTCCCGCGCCGTATTCAACACGGTGTTCTTGATATTCGGCGCGAACCCGATCGAGTGCACCAGGATATCGAGCTTCCCATAAGCCGCCTTCAACTGCACAAACACGTCGTCGATATCCGAGTCCGCCGACACATCGCAGCGAAACGTCTTCGCATCCGGCAAATCCGCGGCAAGCTCTTCCGCATCGCGCTGCAGCCGCTCGTTCTGGTAGCAGATCGCCAGCGACGCACCCGCCTCCGACAGCTTCTGCGCGATCGCCCACGCAATGCTCCGCTTATTCGCCAGGCCGAAGACAACCGCGACTTTGCCCTTGAGATCAATCATCCGTCGGTACTTCCTTTCCAACTTGAGGTCGTGTCTTGCCGAACGCGGTATCCCGCACGCGCTGGCGAAAGAGTACGCATAAGGATAGCAGTTACGCCACTCACGAGTCCGCCCGCGGGCCCCGCATCATCCTTACCGTCGCGTCTACTGCGGTAACGTCAGCCAGTCGTACTGCTCCTCGGTAATGGGCACGACCGACAGCCGAAACTGCCGAAACATGATCGAATCCTTGAACACTCCCGCCGCACGAATCGCGTCGAGCGGCACCTCCTGCTTCAGGCGCTTCACCGGCTTGATCCGCACATTCGGGTTCTTCGGATCGGTCGCATCGACGCTCACCACCTTCGCCGTCCCAATCGCCGCCTTGCCGATGTTCGAGTGGTAGATCACGAGCTTCTCGCCCTTCTTCATGCCACGCAGATAGAGCAGCGCCTGGTTGTTCGCGATCCCGTCCCAGGTCGTCTCCTGGTCGCGTTCGAGATCGTCATACGAATACTTGTTCGGTTCCGTCTTCAACAAAAAAGGCATACTCATCCTCACGATTTACTAAGCAAATTAATTAAAGCGCCCTACGCGGGCAGCGACCACTTCGTGGTGTGTGATCCGCTTCGCATCGCCCCTCCCGTTGGTCGGCACAGAATCTCGTGTCGACCAACGGGAGAACCACGCGAAGCGATCACATGTCACGAAGTGGCCGCCCCGCTCGTAGCGGGCCCGTCCGGCAGGACAAATTCTTACTCAGTCTACCTCTCACCCACCCAGATCGATCAGGCTCACATGATCGACAGCCCGCCCCAGAAACACCGACCCCAGCCGCTGAAACTTCTCCACCGAATCCGTCGCATAGAACGTCGCCCCCGGCCCCTCATGCCCTTCATCCCTCAGCGCCGAAAACCGTTCCTCCACCAGCCGTGCCGTAGCATCCGCCGTCGCCCGCGCCGAATCAATAATCCTCATCGGATGTCCCAGCCGCTCCAACGTCCGCCGAATCGCCGCCTCCAGCAGCGGATAATGCGTACACCCGAGCAACAACGTATCCGTCTCCGGCGCAGCCGCCAGCGCCTGCTCCAGATAGATCCGCAACACCTCATCCGTCACCGCATGATCCGTCCAACCCTCTTCCACCAGCGGCACCAGCAGCGGACAAGCCATCTCATGCGCCCGCAGTCCCAGAGCCTCCAACTCCCGCGTATACGCGCCCGACTGCACCGTTGCACTCGTCGCCAGCACCAGCACCTTCGCATCGGCCTTCAGCGCCTTTGCCGCCGCCGCCCCTGGCTCAATCACTCCCACCACCGGAATCGGCAACTCATCTTTCAGATCATCCAACGCCAGCGCCGTTGCCGTATTGCACGCAACCACCAGCAGATCCGCCCCCTGATCCTGAATGAAGTCCGCACTCGACAACGCATACCGGCTGATCGTCTCCCGCGACTTCGATCCATACGGCAGCCGCGCCGTATCTCCCAGATAGACAAACCGTGCCCCGGCCAGCAGCGGCATCAGCGCCCGCAGCACCGTCAATCCACCAAACCCCGAGTCGAACACCCCAACGGTCAGCCCACTCCCCTTGGCCCGCGCCGCACCCTCAAGAAAAATACCTTCACTCACTGCTGCACTCCTGAACTTGCTGAACTTCCCGAACTCTGCGTCGTCGGATCGAGCACCGCATACACCCGCTCCAGATCCGCATGTCCCGCCAACGTGTCATGTTCCTTGCCATCCACCAGAAACCGCACCTGCGTAATCTCCGGAAAGTTCGCATGCAGCGTCCCCAGCATCGAGAGGATCGTCAGCGTCTCCACCTCGACCCCCGAAGGATGCTTGTCCACAAACGTCCCCCTCAGGTTGATCACCGCAAGCTGCCCCGTCGCCGCCACCTGCCCGCCCGCCTCCGAGCTCACCCCACCCGCCGCATCCGCAGCCGGCGTTGGCGAAGTAATCGGCAGGTTCAGCAGAAACACATCATCCACCGCCGCCCCACTGCTCAACGGGTGCGCCGACTTCGGCAGCGCATACTCCGCCACCAGTCGGTCCAGCAGCGCCCGCGCCCGTACCGAAGGCTCCTGCGGCAGCGCAAACTGCTTGTCCTGCGCGACGATCGACCCATCCTTGTCGCTCGCCATATCGAGCGTAAAGTTCTCCTCCGACGTTTCCACCGGAGCCTCGATCGGCGTCGCATCATTCGCCGCCGCAGTCAGCTTGTCCTGCGCCCGCTTGTGCTCAAAGAACAGGATCAGCCCCATCCCGATAATCCCCGCCACCAGCACCGAAAACAAGATCTTCTGATACCGCGGAATCATGGTCGCGCCCCCGCATCCACTCCGCGCCCAATCCCCGGCGCAGCAACCGCTGACCTTGCCCCCGCCTGATTCCGCCAAAGGATAAGCGCCCCCGCAACTGCCTCACTCACCCGCTGCTGATACCACTGGTCGTTCACCGCAGTGGCATCGGAACCCCGCCCCAACGGCGCAATCTCCACCGAAACCGCCGCACACGTCAGGTTGTCGAGCGGCTTCATCCACGCCTTCGCCGCCACCAGCGGCACCTGCGACCGCGTCACTGCATCGCCAATCCCCGCCGCCAGCTTCTGGCTCTGTGTCAGGTAGGCTGCCTGCGCATTATCCCAGGGCACCGGAGCCCCAGCCGCCGTCGTATCCACCGCATTCAACGCCGACGTCGCCAGATGTACACCCGACCCACTCGCCGTCGCATGCAGCACCAAACACGCAACAGCATGCGCCCGATTCGCCGCCTCCGCACGCTGATCCGTCGAGATCGCCGTATCCGAATCCCGCGTCAGCACCACCGCAAACCCGCGCGCCGCCAGCAGCGACCGCAGCTTCACCGCCAGCGCCAGCGTCACATCTTTCTCCAGCACATGCTCGCTGATCTGCGCCCCAATGTCGCTCCCCCCATGCGCCGCATCGAGCACGATCACCTTCCGCTCAGCTCCGGAAAATCCCGCAGCAGGCGCACTCGGCGCAACACTCTGCCCAGCGCCCTCAAGGCAAGCAGTTGAGACAATCAAAATCCCAACCGCCGCCCCCAGGAGCGCCCGGCAACTAATCCAGCGCATAGATCGCAAGCCCACTCAGCAGCTTCGGATAGAAGTCCGTCGACTTCTGCGGCATCACATCCCCCGACAGCGAGATATCCCGCAACTGGTCGAGCGTCACCGGCCGAATCAAGAACGCCAGATCCGCCTGCCCGCTCTTCACCTCGCCCACCGCCTCAGACGCCTCACGCAGATACCGCAGACTCTGCCCCTGCCGCACCGCCTCCGCCGTCAGCCCCAGCACGCGCTCAATCAAAATGCTGTGCAGCTGCACCACATCCAACTCCGCCTGCCGTTCTGAAACCCCACTCAGCGCAGCTGCAATCGGCTCAGCCTTAGCCGTCAACAGATGCGTCCCATCCTGCGTCACCGCAATAAACGCAACCTTATCCGACGCCGTCAACTCTTCCAGATTCGGCTCAACCAGCGGCTTCACCTCGAAGAACTCCTCCGCCTTCTCGAGAAACGCCTTCGTGTCGAACTCCTTCAGCCCAAACAGCACCCGATGCGTCGGCAGAATCGTAATCCCCGGCGAGTCCATATTCACAAACGTCATCATCATCGCCGCCTCCGGAAACGGAGGATGCGGCAGATGGCTCGGGCTCAGCTTCTCATCATCATCCGCAGGCTGGTTCAGCGGCAGCCTTAGCTGCGCCGACCGCTCCTTCGCATACGCCACACTGGTCTCATAGCGATGGTGCCCATCGGCAATAATCAGCTTCTTATCCGCCATCGCCGTCAAAATCAGATTGATCAGCGTCGGATCCGTCAGCTTCCACACCCGGTGCACCACGTTGTACTCATCCGTGATCGCCAGATCCGCCGGAGCATCTTTCCCAAAGATCAGCTTCTCCGCCGTAAACGCCGGGTCCGAATACAGCATATAAATCTGCTCACAATACGTCCGCGTCGCCTTGAACAAGCTCATTCGGTCCGACTTCGCCTTCGCATGCGTCAGCTCATGCCGATAGACCACCTTATCCGCATAGTCGTACAGATGCCCCAGCGCGATAAACCCTCTCCGCTCCCGTACCTCCGGCTCGCCCGTCGCTCCCGCCGACCGCGGCACGGTATACGTCTGCGAGTACCCATACAGCGCCGCCTCCGACTCTTCGCGCAGAATATGCTTCTTCCGCCAGTCCTTCAGCGTCGCATCCGCCCGCGTGTACACGTTCGACGCGTCGTTATCTCCCGGCTCCTGTTTGCCCAGGATCACCCGGATCAGGTTGTACGGGCTCGCGTCGTAGTACCGCTGCTGCATTGCTGGCGAGATCTTGTCATACGGCTGCGTGACGACGTCTTCCATGTTGACTTGCGCGAGGTCGTAGCGAAGGGCGCGAAACGGGTAAAGCTTAGCCATTGTGAGGTATCTGCTCCAAAAGATATTCCTCCGATTGTACGTGCCAGCCGTTGCGCCCGGATGAACCCCGGGAAAAGCGCCCTACGCGGGCAGCGGTCACTTCGTGACATGTATTGGGCTTCGCGAGGTCCGACCGATGGTCGGCACAATCCTCTGTTGCGACCATCGGGAGCACCACCGCGAAGCGGATCACCCGTCACGAAAGGACCGCGCCGCGCGCAGCGGGCCTGTCCGGCAGGACAAAGTATTTTGTAGTTACAAATAAGCAAGTACAATCATCCTGTGACGCAGATCCGGTTCAAGTGGGACGAACGAAAGAACGCTCCAACCAGCGCAAGCACGGTATCGCCTTCGAGCAAGCCGCCTATGTCTTCCGCGATCCGCTCTACGTCACGGTGCAGGATCGTGTCGAAGATGAAGAAGACTATCGGGCTCGTCGATGGCGTGCTTCTGCTCCTCGTAGCCCACACCGTTCGAGAAGAGAGCAGCACTGAAGAACTCATCCGCATCCTCTCCGCACGCCGCGCGACCCCAAAAGAAAGGCGACGCTATGAAGACCCCCACAAAGACCAAGATGACTAGCTTCACCCTGGAAACCCTGCCGCCCCTCACCGAGGCCCAGCGCGCCAGTCTCCGGCAACTGGCCTCCCTCCCCGATCACGACATCGACACCTCCGACATCCCCGAGATGACCGACGAGCAGTGGCAGAGCGCCCGCCGCAGCACCCTCCATCGTCCGCTCAAGCAGCAGATCACCGCTCGCGTCGACGCCGACGTCCTCGACTGGCTCAAAGGGCAGGGAAGAGGCTATCAGTCGCGCCTCAACGCCATTCTTCGTCAGGCGATGCTTCAGTCCTCGAAGCACCGCTAGCCGCCCATCCATCCCCGCCGTCGGCAAACTCATCTCATCCAACAGCACGCCTCGGCCTGATCGCCACGCCACCCGTGCCACGAAAGTGGCCTACCGCCACCGCCCGCGCCGCTCTAACCTTTTCCCGCGACGAATCCGGCAAAGCCCGGCCACGCGTAAACATACAAAGAGCCCTGTCTCTCTCTCGACTCTCCGGCGTATAGTCATACGTTCAACGATCCGAACCCCGGTTCTACCGAATCGGCAGTTCGTTCGCAGATCGACCAGCTCCACCAGTCGCGCGGGCCAGGGTTTCGCAGCATCCTAAGGGGGCGGGGAGGTAGCTATGTTGTTCCAATCCATCATCGACGCAACACCGCCGCGTTGTCGGCTCATTGCACCCCTTCTATCCGTCCTCCTCCTGCTCGCACCCATCGCCCGAGCCCAGGAGAACCCCCTCAGCGACCCCAACGCCCCCATCGCCTCTCCCGCCAAGCCAGACGGCGGCCCCGGCAGCGTCAACGCGCCCGGCAATCACAAAACCTCGCCCATCCGCATGGACGTCAACCTCGTCCTCGTCCCCATGACCGTCACCGACCCCCTCAACCGCCTCGTCACCGGCCTCGAAAAAGAGAACTTCGCCGTCTTCGACAACAACGCCGGCCAGATCATCAAGTCCTTCTCCACCGAAGACGCCCCCGTCACCATCGGCATCGTCTTCGACCTCAGCGGCTCCATGACCAGCAAGTTCGCCCGCGCCCGCAAAGCTCTCAGCGAGTTCATGCGCACCTCCAACCCCCAGGACGAGTTCTTCGTCGTCGGCTTCAACGACCGCCCCGCCGTCATCGTCGATTACACCTCCGACGTCGACGACGTCGAAGCCCGCATGGTCTTGCTCCGCCCCGAAAACCGCACCGCCCTCATCGATGCCGTCTACCTCGGCGTCAACAAGCTCAAATCCGCCAAGTACGACCGCAAAGCCCTCCTCGTCATCTCCGACGGCGGCGACAACCGCTCCCGCTACTCCGAAAACGAGCTCCGCCGCGTCGTCCGCGAGAGCGACGTCCAGATCTACTCCATCGGCATCTTCGACCTCTATGCCCCCACCATCGAAGAGCAGACCGGCCCCATCCTCCTCAACGAGATCTGCGAGATGACCGGCGGCCGCCTCTTCCGCATCTCAGAGATGGGCGACATGGGCGACATCGCCACCCGCATCTCCGCCGAGCTGCGCAACGAGTATGTCATTGGTTACCGCCCATCCGAGGTCAAGAAGGACGGCAACTGGCGTAAATTGAAGGTACGGCTGCTTCCGCCGCCCGGCCTCCCGGCGCTGGACGTCCATTATCGACAGGGATACTATGCACCTTCGCAGTAAGCTCCAAGCGTCCTGCCACACTGCCTCAAAGCCTTCAGATTCAACCACGCAGCCGATCCCGCCTGCCCCTAAGCCGCGCTCCTTCAGGCCGCGTGTCTCTCAGCAATCCGTCCGGCAGTCCTCCGTCGCCCATCGCGCCGCCAGCCTCCTCCTGCTCGCCGCCTTTGCCCTGACGTCGGCGCTCAATTCGGCCTTCCTCCCCGCGCAGTCGCCGCAAACTCCAGCCGCACCGCAGAAGCCCGCAACCCCAACCACCCCAGCGACCCCCACCGTCCCGGCAACCGACCAGGACCCTGTCGCCTCACCCGACCCCCAAACCCCAACCGCCGCCCCGCAATCCACCGCGCCCGCTCCACCCCCGGCTCCCGCCCAAAAGGGCAACGGCGGCAAGTTCACCCTCCGCGAAGACGCCTACGAGGTCCGCCTCAACGCCACCGTCCTCGACGGCTCCGGCCGCTCCGTCCTCGATCTCAGCCAGGACGCCTTCCACGTCTACGAAGACGGCGTCCCCCAGACCATCAACTCCTTCCGCCACGAAGACCTTCCCGTCTCCCTCGGCATCCTCATCGACAGCTCCGGCTCCATGTACGACAAGCGCGCCGCCGTCAACCAGACCTCACTCGACCTCATCAAGCTGTCGAACCCTCAGGACGAAGCCTTCCTCGTCGACTTCTCCTGGGAGGCCTTCATCGACACCGACTTCACCTCCGACGTCGCCAAGCTCCAGGAAGGTCTCAGCTACATCAAGTCCAGCGGCGGCACCGCCATCTACGACGCCCTCGTCGCCTCCGCCGACTATCTCTCCAAAAACGCCAAGCGCCCCAAGCAGGTCCTCCTCGTCGTCACCGACGGCGAAGACAACGCCTCGAGCGCCACTCTCGAAACCGCCATCCGCCGCATCCAGGATCTCGACGGCCCGACCATCTACTGCATCGGCCTCCTCTTCGGCTCCGACACCGACAAGAGCGAAGCCCGCCACGCCCGTCGCGTCCTCGAAACCCTCGCCGAGCAGACCGGCGGCGTCGCCTACTTCCCCCGCAACATCAAGGAGATCGACCCCATCGCCGCCGAGGTCGCCCAAGACATTCGCACCCAATACACCATCGCCTACCGCTCCACCAAGCCCCCCGAGCAGGGCGGCTACCGCCAGGTCCACGTCGACGCAAAGGCCAAGGGCTACGGCAAACTGCAAGTCCGCACCCGCAGCGGCTACTTCCCCCACATCGCCAACCCCAACACCCCGCAACCCAACAAGCCGAACGCAACCCCGAGCGCCCCAGGCCAGTAGGTCACAATCGCGCAAAGCTAAGAAACTGTTTGGCCCGACAAGTGCTGCTTCTCAGTCAGAATGACCAGGAGAAGCCCGTATGCAAGTTAACCTTAGTTGGGATCTTCCGCCAGTCCACGCTCCAGCAGGCTACACCTTCCTCTGGGATTACCTGCTTGATTCAGGCCGAAAGGGCAAGCCTGGCGGGGTCGATCCACGTGCCGCCGGCTTTCTAGCCTTCTGCTTGCAACACTCCGCCAAGTCCAAGGCCCAGATCATGCAGGATCTCTATGTCCTGTTTCGCCTGCCGAAGACGAACGGCTTCTTCGTCGAGTTCGGAGCATCGGACGGAATAACGATCAACAATACCTATCTGCTTGAAAACACAATGTCATGGAGCGGCGTTGTCGCTGAGCCGTTTCCTGTGTGGCATGCTGCGCTCCTTGCCAACCGAAAGTGCAAAGTGGAGACCCGCTGTGTTTGGAACAAAACCGGGGAAGAGCTGGATTTTGTCGCCTGCGCCGAAACCCCGGAACTGGCCACATTGAACCGCTTTCTACACGCCGATCTTCACGATACAAAGCGGTCGACCAACTCTTCTATCTGCCAAGTCAAAACGATATCGCTCAATGACTTGCTGGCAGAGAGCGATGCCCCGAAGCACTTCGACTATCTGTCTGTGGACACCGAGGGGAGCGAGTTCGACATCCTGCAATCGCTCGATACAGCTCGATGGCTGCCACGCATCATCACGGTCGAGCACAACTACGTCGCAGAAGCGCGTAACCGGGTAAATCAGCTTCTCACCGGCTGGGGCTACGTGCGGGAACTCGAGGCATTCTCGCAGTTTGACGACTGGTACTACCACCCGGCGCTTGTACCTTCCACCACTTAATCGAGCGAGGCGGCTGTCTCTCTCTGAGAGGGATGGCCGTCCGCGCTAATCTGCTTCTCATTCTGCAACGACGTTCCAGCTCGATACTCACCGGTCTTCGCGTTGTCCTTCCGTTGGTCGGCACGAACAAGGGTGCCCCATCTTCAATCGCAGTTTCATCGCGATTGAAGGTGCGCATCGAGCAAAGCTCGACCGCTCGCGCCCATCCCCAATTTCTGTAAAAAACCTGTCATCTCGACCGAAGCTGCTCACAGCCTCACCGTGAGGAGCGCAGTGGAGAGACCCCCGAATTTCGTCTTTGCCTTTGTCCGTCCGGACAATCAAAACGGCCAGATCAGCTTCTTCAAAAACCGCAGCACAGACAAGCTCAGACTGAACTCCGTGTCATCCGCGTAGAGATTCGAAACCTTCGGATCCAACGCCCGCAGCTTCGCCTCGGTCAGGTCGTCCTTGAACCCATACGACCGCGTCACCGGCTTGCCCGGCCGCACCGGATACGGCAGAAACGCCGCGCGCGCCCGCTGACAACTCACGCACCCCTCCTGAAACGAACGATGCTCCGCGCAGTGATGCTGGCCCGCATCCTCAACCGTAACCGGCGAGCTCGAAGCATGAAGCAGCCTGCCCTTACCCTGTAGCCCAGGTTCTTCCATCAAGCGAAGTCTACCGCAACAATCCCAGCTCTTCCGGATCCTTCAACCCCACCCCACTCGCCCCCAGCCTCTTCGCCTCGCCCAAAAAATAAGCGATCCTTCGCCCCGCATCCCGCGCCTCCAACCCACCTTCCCGGATATTCGAAACGCAGTTCCTCTCCGCATCGGTCGCCCCCACCCTTGGCCGCCACGTAATATAAGCCCCCAACGAGTCCGCCGCCGACAACCCCGGCCTCTCCCCGATCAGCATCACCGTCGCATCGCTCTTCAGCGCCTCGCCAACCGTATCCCCCAGCGCCACCCGCGCCTGCGTCGCCACCACCACCTCCGTCAGCGCCCACCCACCGAGCACCTCTAGCAACCCCGCCAAAACCCCCAGCGCATTCCGCTCCACCGCCACCGCCGACAACCCATCCCCCAAAATCACCGTCAGCCGCAACCCATCCCCATCAACCGCCCCACCCGCCTCCAACTCCTGCACCGAAGCCTCATCCAACCGCCGCCCAAGGTTCGGCCTCCGCAGATACTCCGCCCGATCCCGCGCCGCACTCTTCACCTCAACCGCCTTCAGCCCAAGCCCCTCAACCCCCGCAACCACACCACGCACATCGAGTCGCGCATACACCGCATCCCTTGCCTGCGCATGCGCCAGCGTAAACGCCAAGGCATCCCGCGTGCGAACACTCACCCCCGTCGTCCCCAGCTCCACCCGAGCCGCAGTAAACGCTCTTAGCCCGACCTTCTCCAGTCCATCCCCTGCAGAAGAGGCCCCCACTAAACCACCACCGCCGCCCCATCCACCGCAACACTCCCAAACACCCGCCGATACCGCGCAATCTCGCTCTCCGGCCCCGTCGACTTCCTCTGGTTATCCGACAGCTTCACCGCCGGCCGCCCATCCACCGACACCAGCTTGCACACCAGACTGATCGGATCGAGCGCGCCCTCATGCCGCGGATGGCATCCACGAAAATCGTTCGTCAACAGCGTCCCCCACCCAGCGCTGAATCGTATCCGCCCATCGAAGTACGCATGCAGGTTCAGAATCTCCTCCACATCCAATCCATCCGAAGCAATCAACCGCTTCCTGCGCGGCTCCCGCCCCCGCGCCTCCAGCCACGCAATATACTCATCACCCGCCACAAACGGATCCTTGCTGTCACACCGCTGCCCCGTCCAGTCCGCCACCCAGTCCGGCGCCCCGGCCAGAAACTGCGTCGTCCCAAACGTATCCGGCAGCATCACCAGCAGCTCGCCCCCATAGCTCTTCTGCCACAGCTCCAGCACCTTGTACTGCGCCGCATGCAGCGCCTCATCGTCATCCCCGGCCATCGCCGCCATCGCCATCGGCAACTCATGCGCATTCGTCCCAATCGCCTCCAGGTCATGCTTGTACGCCAGAAACGTATTCGACGATCCCGCGAAGCTCTTTCCCAGCGAAGCATGCAACGCCTCGACCACATACTCCTGCCACAAAAACGAGTGCCTTCTCCTCGTCCCAAACTCCGACAGACGTACCTCCGGCACCGTTCTCAGTCGCTCAATCTTGTCCCACAACCGCGTCTTCGCCCGCGCATACAACACATCCAATTCCAGCTCACTCAGCTCCGCCAGCGCCGACCGGGTCCTCAGCTCGCTCACCAGCGCCAGCCCATAGATCTCCCACATCGTCACCTCGCTCCACAACCCGCTGAAGCGCAAACTCAACTGCCCATCGGCCTCGCTGATCTCATACTCCGACAGCCGAAACTCATGCTCCAGCCAGTCCAAAAACGCCGGCTCAAAGATACTCCGTGTTCCATAGAACGTATTCCCCGCCAGCCAGATCAGCTCCGACTTGCGAAACCGCAGCCCCTTCACATGCTCCATCTGCTGCCGCAGAATATCGGCAGGCACCACCTCACCCAGCTTCACCTTCAGCGTCCGGTTCACCACCTGCGACACCACATGCGTCTTGGGAAAGTTCTTCCAGATAAACTGCAGCATCAGCAGCTTGTAGAAGTCGGTATCGAGCAGCGACCGCACGATCGGATCGAGCTTCCAGTTATGGTTATGCGCCCGTTCAGAGAAGTTAACTTCCATGACGGAATTCTCTCAGAGAATCGAGGAAAAGAGATGTCCTGCCGGACGGGCGCCCTGCGCGGGCGGCGACCACTTCGTGGTGCGTGATCGCTATCGCGTGGCGCTCGCGCGGGCTCGCGAAGAAAATAGGTGCCGACCAACGGGAGGACCACGCGAAGCCAACACACACCACGAAGTGGTCGCGGCCCGCGCAGGGCGCTTTTCATTCTTTAGAGATCAATCGCAGAAACAAGTCGTTCCTTCGATCCCGAAGCCATCCACTCCTCAAACTCCGGCGCCGCCCTCAACCCCAGCACCCGCCGCACATACAACGCATCGTGAAAGCTCGTCGACTGGTAGTTCAGCATAATGTCATCCGCCCCCGGAATCCCCATGATGAAGTTCACCCCCGCCGCCCCCAGCATCGTCAGCAACGCGTCCATATCGTCCTGGTCCGCCTCCGCATGGTTCGTATAGCAGATATCGCATCCCATCGGCAGCCCCAGCAGTTTCCCGCAAAAATGATCCTCAAGCCCCGCCCGTAGAATCTGCTTCCCGTCATACAGATACTCCGGCCCAATAAACCCCACCACCGTATTCACCAGCATGGGCTGGAACACCCGTGCCAACCCATACGCCCGCGCCTCAATCGTCTGCTGATCGATACCCAAACCATCTACCCCAAGATGCGCATTCGCAGACAGAGCCGACCCCTGCCCGGTCTCGAAGTACATCACATTCTCGCCCCCCGACTCCGCGCCAATCCCGCCCCGCCGCAGTGCCCGCGCCTGTTCATGCGCCTCGCGCAGCATCGCCAGCGAAACCCCAAAACTCGCATTCGTCTTCTCCGTCCCACCAATCGACTGAAACAGCAGATCCAGCGGCGCCCCTCGCTTCATCGCCTCCATCTGCGTCGTCAGGTGCGCCAGCACACAGCTCTGCGTCGGAATTCCATACCGCACCCGCGCCCGCTCAATCAGCTCCAGCAGCTCCGTCACCCGCTGCACGTTGTCCGTCACCGGGTTGATCCCAATCACCGCATCGCCCGACCCCAGCATCAGCCCATCGATCATCGACGCCGCAATCCCCCGCGCATCGTCCGTCGGATGATTTGGCTGCAACCGCGTCGACATCCTTCCCGCCAACCCCACCGTCGTCCGGAACCGCGTCACCACGAGAATCTTCCGTGCCACCAGCACCAGATCCTGTAGCCGCATCAGCTTCGACACTGCCGCAACCATCTCCGGCGTAAACGCGAAGTGCATCGACCGCAGCCACTCCCCTGTCGTCTCATCCGACAACAAAAGATCCCGCAGCTCGCCGACCGTCAGATGCGCAATCGCACCAAACGCCCCCACATCGTGCGTGTCCACGATCAACCGCGTCACATCATCGTCGTCATACGAGACAACCGGCTCAACCAGAAACGTCTTCAGCGGCAGATCCGCCAGCGCCATCTGCGCCGCGATCCGCTCCTTCGCGCTCCCCGCCGCAATCCCCGCCAGCTCATCCCCCGACCGCATCGGTGTCGCCTTCGCCAGCAACCGCGCCAGGGTAGGGAAGTGGTACCGCTCGCTTCCAATCGTGAACGTATAAGCCATGAGCCTCTACGCTACACCAGCCACGCAAAGCGATCACATGTCACGAAGTGACCGCCCCGCGCGTAGCGGGCCCGTCCGGCAGGACAAGCTTCTAATCGAAGCTCGGCCCTACCCGGCTCGCATTGAACAGCCGCCACGCAATCCCACAGCTCCACCCCGATGGCCGAAACGTTCCATAGCTGAACTGCGTCCAGTCCTGGTACTCATAGTCGACCACCCTCACCTTCAGATGGTCCCCCACGTTCCAATCCACCCCACCCCCCGGCGCAATCACCAGGTACTGCCCCGACGCATACCCATACGGAAAATAAAACGTCCCATCGCCCACCAGCACCTTCGCATACGGCGAGAAGTTCTTGCGGTGCCACTGGATCTTCGGCCCCACCATGTACGTCGTCTGGTGCTCCTGCGTAATCGGCTGCTTCGCGCTCCAGTGCCCTTCGAACTCCAGCCCAACCTGCCGCCGGAAGTGCGCATCCACATACATCCCCCACCCGCCCAGATGCGTCTCGCCATACGGAATCTTGAAGTACGAGTACGTCCCACCCACCGTGATAAACGCGCCCGGAGCCGTCGCCGTCGGCAACGCCTGAGCGCTACTCCGCGCACTGTCAAACCCCAGCATCAACGCCAGCAAGCAGGCCGTCCCAATCCCCCGCATCCTCATCGCTCGCACAACCCCTCGCATGCTCACTGCGTCACCGTCATCGACACGTTGATCGACTGCTCAATCCCCGTCGCGCCCGTCGCCGTCACGCGGAAGTTATAACTTCCCGCCGGCGTGCTGCTCATGTTCAGCCCCGCGCATCCCGACAGCACCGTCGTCGCGCCCAGCATGCACAGCAGCAACAGCAGCCCGCCGATCTTCCGGAACCGCCGCATCCGCAGCCCCAGCAGCCCCACCAGAAAACATCCCGGCATCAAGCAAGCCATCACCGTCGAAGAGCTCTTCCCAAACACCTCCGGCGGCCGGTTCTTGCTCGTCGTCGACGCGCCCGAGTTCCCGCTGCCCAGCGGATCGCCCGTATCCACCGTCAGCGTCACCGTCGCCGTCCCGCCCGCAGGCAGCAGCACGGAGTCCTTCGTGAACGTACACGTCGCTCCAAACGGAAGCCCCGCGCAGCCCAGCGCAAACGTATCCGTAAAGTTGTTCACCGAGGTCAGCGTGATCCCCAGTGGCGCATGGTCCTTCGTCACCAGCGTGAACGTCGTCGGCGACACGCCCATATCGAAGTCCGGCGCAGGCCCAATCGCAATCGCTGTAATCGGAGAGGTCGACGTCGCGTAGTTCAGGTCGCCGCTATACACCGCCGTCACATTCACCGTCGGCCCATTGCCCAGCAGCGCCGTCACCGTCGCGATCCCGCTCGCGTTCACCGTCTCGGTCCCGATCGCCAGCGTCCCGGCCATAAACACCACCGTCCCGGTCGGAGCCGAAGGCCCCGTATACTGCACCACCGAGATCAGCGTCACCTGCTGCCCGCCCGTCAACGACGTCGCCGAACTCGTCAGCACATCCACCGTCGGCCTCAACTGCACCACCTGCGTAAAGCTCGCCGACGCACTCGCAATATCGATCGCATCGCCCGCATAGCTCGCCGTAAACACATGGCTCCCCACCGGCAGCGAGTTCAGCGACAACGTCGCCGTCCCGCCCGTCACCGCCGCGCTCCCAACCGCATTGCCATCTTCCGTAAAGCTCACCGTCCCGGTTGCCGCGGTCCCACCACCGTTGTTGATCGTCGCGGTAATCACCACCGCAGCCAGCGTCTGCAGCGGATTCGCACTCGACGTCAGCACCGTCGTCGTCGCCCGCTGCACCTCCACCGTAATCGCAGGCGAACTCCCCGCCTCGTCATCGCTATCGCCCGAGTACACCGCCTCGATCGTATGCGTACCCGCCGCCAGCGCGGAAGTCGCAAACGTCGCGCTCCCACTCGACAGCGTCCCCGTCCCAATCACCGTGCCTGCATCTTCAAACTTCACCGTACCAGTCGGTACACCGGTCGTACTCGTCACGCCCGCCGTAAACGTCAGCACCTTCCCAAACACCGCCGGATTCGCGCTCGCCGTAACCGTCACCGAGCTGCCCACCGCCGCGATCGTCATCGGATACGCCGCCGACACCACCGCCTCGGTCTTCCCATCGCCCGCATACGAGACCGTGATCTCATGCGTTCCTACCGCCAGCGTCGTCGTATCGAACGTCGCCGTCGCAACCGTCGCCGACCCGCTCAACGTTCCCGTCCCAATCGCCGTCCCGCCATCGAGGAATGTCACTGTACCAGTCGGTACAATTCCCTGTAGCGGCGTCAACGTCGCCACGAGATGCACATCCGTTCTCGCCGCCGCCGGATCTCCCGTCGTCGTCTGCACCGTCAGCGTCGCCGTCTGCAGCACCGTCAGGCTCACGCTCGACGAAGCACTCGCCGTATCGTTCGCATCGCCCGAGTAGCTCACCGTAATCGTGTGCGTCCCATCGCTCAGCGAAGAGCTCGTAAAGCTCGCCCCACCGCCCGCATTCAACGCCACCGCCGAGCCCAGCGCCGCGCCGCCATCGAGGAACGTCACCGTCCCGCCCGGCGTTCCGCCATTACCCGTCACCGTCGCCGTCATCGTCACGGTCTGCCCATGATCCGCCGGGTTCGGCGTCACCGCCAGCCCCGTCGCCGTCGTCGCAGACTGGACAATCACCGTGACCGTGTTCGACGTGCTGGCCGCATCATTCGAATCGCCGCCATAGCTCGCCGTAATCGTATGTGTCCCTACCGAAAGCCCCGTCGTTGCCAGTGTCGCAACGCCGCTATGCATCGAGCCCGTCCCCAGCGACCCGCCACCATCGAGGAACGTCACCGTCCCCGTCGGCGTCCCGCCCGTGCCCGCAACCGTCGCCGTCAGGGTCAGCATCTTCTGCGCGATGATCGTCGTCGCACTCGCCCCCAACGCCGTCGTCGTACCCGCGTTCGTCACCGTCAACGCCATCGCAGAACTGGACGACGCGATATAGTTCCCATCGCCCGCATAGTTCGCCGTGATCGCATGCGATCCCACGCCCAGCGCCGAGGTCGAGATCGTCACCGTCGCCGTAGCCGGACCCGACCCCGCCGCCGTCACCGTGCCTGTCCCCAGCGTGACCGACCCGTCCATCAAGGTGACCGTCCCGCTGATCGCCAGGTTCGGCGTCGTCGCGCTCGCCGCCGTCACCGTCACCGTAAAGCTAGCCGTCGCGCCCGCAGTCGTCGCATTCGCGCTAGCCGACACCGCAGCCGCCGTCCCGATCTTGTTCACCGTCTCCGTCAACGCCGAAGTCGTGCTCGCCCCATAGTTCCCATCGCCCTGGTACGTCGCCGTAATCGAGTGCGTCCCCGGCGCCAGGCTCGCCGTCGTATAGCTCGCCGTCCCCACATACCCCGAGCCCGTCAGCGATCCAATCCCGATCCGCGTCGACCCGTCATAGAAGTACACCGACCCGCTCGGCACCACGCCCGCCGCATTGCCGGTCACCGTCGCGGTCAACGTCACCGAGGTCTCCACCAGCACCGTCGCCGCGCTCGTCGCCAGCGTGCTCGAAGTCGAAGCCACATTCACCGTCTGGCTATAGCTCCCCGTATAGCCCAGATCGTTCGCATCGCCCGAGTACGCCGCCGCAATCGTATGCGTCCCCGCCGTCAGGCTCGACGTCACGAAGCTCGCCGCATTGCCCGTCATCGCGATCGCGCCACTCGCCACATTCCCATCCACCGAGAACGTCACCGTCCCGCCCGGCGTCGTCGAACCCGCCGTCTGCGTTACCGTAGCCGTCACCGTCACCGCGCCATACACCAGCGACGCGTTCGGCGACCCGCTCACCGCCACCGTCGTCCCCTGCTTCACCACCTGCGTCAAGCTCGCCGACGTACTCGTCGCATCGCCCGAGTCGCCCGAGTACACCGCCGTAATCGTATGCGTCCCCAGCGCCAGCGTCGAGATCGTCAACGCCGCCGTATTCGTCGTCCCAATCAGATTCTGCGCCGCCCCGCCGATCTCCGTGCCGCCGTCATAAAACGTCACCGTCCCCGTCAGCGCCGTCGTATTGCTCGTCGTCATCGTCGCAGTAAACGTCACCGCCGAACCCAGCGCCGAAGGGCTCCCGGACGAGGTCACCACCGTCGTCGTCGGAAAAATGCTCTCCGACACGCCCGATGTATCCACCTGCACCGCCGAGTTCGCCGCATCCGACACCACCGCGATCTCACCCACCACCGGCTGCAGCGTGCTGCTCTGCGAGCCCGTCCCATCCACGCTCAACTCCTCCGGCTGAAACTCCGCCTCAATCGTGCAGCTCGCGCCCTCCGCGACCGGCGTGCCCACGATGCACGTCGTCCCCGTCGCATCGATCGCCGCATTGATATTCGTATCACCCGTCGCCGGTCCCGCTACCGCCGCGATCGACGTAAAATTCAGCGCCGCATTGCCATCGTTCTCGATCACCTGCGGCTGAGGCGGAGAGGTCTGTGTCTCCTTCAGCGCCGCATACGTCAGCGCTCCAACCGTTCCCGAGATCTTCCTCACCCGCAGATTGATGCGGTCCGCGATCAGCAGATCGCCCGCCCCATCGATCGCCATCCCATACGGCTTGTTGAACTCCGCCAGCGTTGGGTTTGCATCCACACCATCCGCATCCCACCCCGGATTCTCATTGCCGCCCAGCCGCGTCACCGTCTGCAGGCTGTAGTTCATCTTCAAAATCGCGTCGTTCTCCGAGTCCGCATAGATGATGTTCCCCGCCGCATCCACCACCACGCCCGTCGGATGATCCATCGCCGTCGTGTTCGCCGCCACCGGCCCTGCGCTCGCGTTATACCCAACCGATCCCGACCCCACCACGGTCGTCAGGTTCCCACTCGTGTCCACCTTGCGAATCACATTGTTCCCATAGTCCGCGATGTACACGCTTCCATCCGAAGTCGCATACAGCCCCCATGGCTCATTCAATTCAATCGACGTTGCCGTACCGGCAATCGCAAAGGTTCCCGTGCTGCCCGTTCCCGCATACGTCGTCATCACCTTGGTCGTCGCGTTCACCTTGCGCACCACGTTGTTCACCGTGTCCGCGATAAACAGGTTCCCGCTCGGATCGATCGCCAGCCCCTGCGGCCCGTTCAACTCTCCCGAAGTCGCGGTTCCCGTGCCGTTCGTGTTGCCCGCCGTGCCATTGCCCGCAACCGTATAGATCTGTGCCGGCTCACTCCCGCTGCCCATCACCACCTCGCGGATGACATTGTTCCCACTATCCGCGATGTAGATGTTCCCTGCGCCATCCACGATGATCCCCGAAGGCGCACTCAACTCCGCCGCCGTCGCAGCCCCACCGTCGCCCGTATATCCACTCGTCCCCGTGCCCGCCACCGTAGACAGGACGCCCGCCGCCGTTACCTTGCGCACCAGGCTCTGGTCCCGGTCGCTGTAGTACATATTGCCCGCACCGTCGAACGCCACGCCCATCGGCTCAGCGATCGAGTTATCCGTCGCAACAGTATCCGGTGGTGGAGTATTCAGATAGCCGTTGCCCGCCACCGTCGTCAGCTCGCCCACTTCCATCACGCTCAGCGAAGCCACGCCCACGCCATTGACAATCCCCGTACCCAGAACCGCCCCGCTCGCGTCAAACAGCACCACCGCACCATTGCGCAGCCCCGGATACTTCGGGCTGAAGGTCACCACGTACGTGCACGTGTTGCCCGCCGTCACTGAACCCGTCGTGCACCCACCACTTTGCGTCCCCGCAGTAAAGTCAAGATTCGCCGCGCCCGCAGTCAGCACGCTGATCGCGCTCACCGTTCCGGTCGCCGAGATCGTCACCGTCGCCGTACCCGTTGCCGACGCCGTCACATTGGTCGTGCCGCTGAAGCTGTACGAGCTCTGCGCCTCCACCGTCCAACCCGCTCCCAACACGCCCAGCGTAAGCAAACCCATCATCGCGGGGACGAACCTGAAACGTTGCGCAAGGGTACGGATTCTTCGGCTCAATCGACTTCTCCTCGGCCCCTCGCATACGCGGGAGCGCCTGTGGTGCCACGGCTTCGCGATCCACTGCCGTTTCACCACTGATCACCGACCACTGCCAACAGCGCCTGCGCAAGAAGGAGTTCGAGAGACCGATCGATCGGGTTTCTCCACAACATGTAGAACCAGGCAGTCCAGCAGAAAAACAGGGGTAGGTATCAGCTTTGCCAACCGTAGCAAACCCTGCGACCGAACGAAGCGCCACGGAAGTGTTATCCCCATCCCACAATCACGCCATGCGAACTGACACCGCAGCACGTGCGCGCCGCTCTCATCCAGTCGCGTCGCCGATCGTCACACGCGCGAGCCGATCCCACTCGCCCATCCATCCCACCCTGCTAAACCGAGTAGAAGCCTCTCCGCCGGTCGAGTGGCAGCGCATCCTCCGCGCTCCCTGCACCGGTGGCTTCATCCTCCGCGTTCCACAGCGCAATCACCCGATTGCGCCCACTTTCCTTGGCCCGATAAAGCGCCCCATCCGTGCGATGGAACATCGCCTCCAGATCATCTTTCTCGCCCGTATAGCTGGTCACGCCCAGGCTCACCGTCACGCAGACATACTCCCCATCTGGCCTGCTCGCAATCGGTCTGCTCTCACCCTGCACAGCCTCGCCCTGCTTCGCCGTACTCTCGATCCTTGGCACCCGCAGCCGTTCGATATTGCTCCGCACCCGCTCCGCCACAACCAGTGCAGACTCAGCCGATGCTCCCGGCAGCATCACCATAAACTCTTCGCCGCCCCACCGTCCCAGCACATCGATGCCGCGCACCGCATCCTGCATCCGCTCCACCGCCGCGCACAGCACCACGTCGCCGAACTGGTGCCCATAGCGATCGTTCACCTGTTTGAAGTGGTCCAGGTCGATCATCAGCATAGAGAACGGCGCGCCGCTCGCATGGCTCGCCGCCATCTCCCGCTCACACCATCGCCGGAAGATCCGCCGGTTATAAATACGTGTCAGCGGATCAGTATTCGCCAACTGCTCAAGCTCCGTCGTCAGCTCCGCCGACGTCATCCAGAAGAACCCGAACGCCAGCCCCATCGCCGTCGCGACAAACGCCACATAGGTAAACGAGTCCAGCGCCGCGCCCGCATCTCTGGAAAGCGACCGCCCCATCCAGAACATCACCGCGCTGCGAAACATGTTGATCGCAATCAGCATCCCCAGCAGGATCGCCATAAACCACGCCGGAGCGCGCACCCCTGGCTTAGCGCCGCCAAGCAGCATCGCCATCGTCAGTATCAACTGGACCGCGATCAGCAAACACAGCATAGCCACACGGTAGCCGCCGCCCATATGCGCGTAGTGCAGCACCAGCGAGCTCGCCGCGTCGATCGCCAGCAGCACCGTGCCCGTGCGTGGTATCCGGCTCGGCTCCTGCCGCATCTCGAGGATCCCCAGATGCAGCATCACCAGCGAGAGCAAAATCAGAAGGTCGGAGACAAGGGCCGACCCATATGGGATCTGACGAATCGGCGACGCAATCAGAAACGCTCCCACACCGCCCACCAGGAAGGAGCTTCCCAGCCACCCCAGTCCACGCAGCCGCGGATTGCTGAGCCGCACAATCAACAGGCTTACGCTTCCGCAGGCCAGCAGCAACGCACCAAAGATCAGGACGGAGGCCGAGTCGATTTGAGCAAGCAAGGTGATCATAAAGTCATACAGAGCTACATCCGGATCCGCTGCGATTGTGCGAACGGGGCACACGCGCAGCTCGCGCGCTCCGCGTCTCTTGTCAGTCCACTCGTCTAAGGAAAGCTAGCAAAGCCATCGCCCCCCCGATACCGCACCCCCGAGGGATAGACAACCGGCAAACCCATGTGCATCCTCGCGCACACTTCATTCCGCGCAGGATGCGATCAACCAACCCCGCTCCATCTCGATCCCGATCGCCCGCACTCGCATTCCGCACGCACACTCTCCATCGGCCTATATTCATTCGCTGTTCGAGCAATCGCGCAAACCCCGGACAAGGACTGCACAAACTCGTCTTCCCCTGCGACCCGGCTCCGCGTCGTACTCTCTGCCGCCTTCCTGCATCTGCCGCACGTTCCGCGCCGCGCCTTCTTATGGATCCTTAGTGGTAGCGCTTCCGATAGACGGGTGTTCCCACGCTCAAGGGTTACCCCTCGATTGTGTTATTCCATCGCGACCTTCTCTCCTCTACCCTCTGAGAGTCAGTGTGTGAGTCAACATCTCTGGCAGGTTTAGGATTCGCACGCGAAGTAAATCGAAGCATGGCCCGGTGCATCGCCACGTACTTCAACGCATCAGACCGCACTCGCACCACCGCACCATTGCAGCATGTTCCACTCGGCAAGGCACACCAAAGCGTTCGCATCGCGAGTCATCTCGCGGTCTTCAGAACAGGGCCAGAAGCGCAGAGGTTGGAGGATAGGTTGGCGAACGGAATACAGACCGAAAGAGACTCGAGCACGCCTCACGGCAACAAACCCGATGCCATCCCCACCCGCTTTCTCGGTAGGCAGCCCATCCTCGATGCAGGCCTCAATCTCTATGGCTACGAGTTGCTCTTCCGTGCCGGTACCGTGAATGCTTTTTCCGGCGACGGCGAAGAAGCCACCCGCCAGGTCATCGACAACTGCCTCATGCTCATGCCCGAGACCGGCCAGGGCGTCACCTTCGTCAACTGCACCCGCCAGGCTCTCGTCACCGGCATCGTCACCCTGCTGCCGCCCGCCACCACCGTTCTCGAGATCCTCGAAGACGTCGACCCCGACCCCGAACTTCTTCTCGCCTGCGACGCCCTCCGCAAGCAGGGCTACCGCTTCGCCCTCGACGACTTCGCCCCCGACGACGCCAAGCGTCCCTTCCTCCAGTTCGCCTCCTTCATCAAGGTCGACTTCCGCGCCTCCGACGCCGCCGAACGCAAGCGCGTCTACGCCATGGCCGCCAGTGTCGGCGCCCGTCTCATCGCCGAAAAGATTGAGACCGTCAAAGACATGCAGGATGCCCGCGCCGAAGGCTGCGATCTCTTCCAGGGCTACTTTTTCTGCAAGCCCTTCGTCGTCTCCACCCGCATCATCCCGCAGAACCGCCTCATCTATCTCCGCATCCTCGCCGCCCTCGGCCGCGTCCCCGCAGACATCCACGAGATCGAGCAGCTCGTCATGACCGACGCCAGCATCTGCTACCGTCTCCTGCGCCTCGTCAACTCCGCCCTCTACGCCCTGCCCACCCCCATCACCTCGGTCCGCAGCGCACTCCTCCTCGTCGGCGACGACGAGTTCCGCAAGGTCGTCACCGTCGCCATCGCCAACGCCTTCACCACCGCCTCTTCCAAGGCCATCGTGCAACTCGCCCTCGAGCGCGCCAAGTTCTGCGAGCTCCTCGCCCCACTCCTCCGCCAGTCCTCATCCAAGCTCTATCTTCTCGGCATGCTCTCGCTCATCGACGTCATCCTCGAGCTGCCCATGGCGCAGATCCTCCGCGCCCTCCCACTCGATCACGAGATGAAGGCCGCACTCCTTGGCCGCGAGAACATCCTCACCACTGCTCTCGATCTTGTCCGTTGCCACGAGTCCGGCAACTGGGACAAATACAAAGACGTGCAGGCGCGCTACGGCCTCACCGAAAGCACTGCCTCCACCATCTATCTCGAGTCCGTCCACTGGGCCGACCAGGTCAACCGCAGCTAAGCATAACCACACGAAGCGGCACACAAGTCCCGAAGGGACCGCCCTCCGCGCAGGAGGCCCGTCCGGCAGGACAAGCCGCGCGACATCGCCGTCGGGGAAACTAGTTAACCCCCACCCCACCAGCCTCCCGCTTCACCGCAGCCAACAGGGCAGCATCCGCATCCGCCTTCCCCCACATCCCGAGGAAGTGCCGGTACGCATCCCCCGCACTGGCTTTATTCCCCTCCATCACCTCGGCCCGCGCCAGCCCCAGCCACGCCATCGGCAACTGGTACGCCACCGGATCGATCTGCGGCCGTGCGAGCACATTCCTGAACTCTGCCTCCGCCCTCGCCCCCTGCCCGGCCTGCAGATACGCCAGCCCGCGCATATACGTCCCATCCAGCCCCACTCCATCGAACCCCCGCGTCGGCTCCAGCACCGCAATCGCTGCCTGCGGATTGTGCGCCGCCAGCGCCATCTCCGCCTTCAACCACGGCCCATACACCTGGTTCCACAGCGTCGACTGCGGATGCTGCTGCAACTGATCCCGCAGCATCGCACTCGCCCGCGCACCATCCCCCACGCTCACCAGCGCCCGCAACTGCTCATACTCATTCCCATCCACAGGCCCTACCTGCAACACCCGCTTCGCCTCGTCCATATCCCCCAGCTCCGCAAACGCCGAAGCCGCATTCAAGAAGTACCGGTTCGCCGCCGAAGCCACACCCTGCCGCCGCAGCACCTCTGCTGTCTGATCCAGCAGCCGCTCCGCATCCTTGAACCGTCCCTCATCCTGCGCCACCGCCGCCTGGTACGCCAGCAGCAGCGGAGAGTCCGGATGGCTCAACCCCCACACCACCTGCGCCCCCACCAGCGCATCATCATGCTGCAGATACCCAATCCGGTACAGGTTCATCCGAATCAGATCCCCATCCAGCCCTCGCTTGAGCGCCTGCTCCGACGTCGCCCGCGCCGTCGTCACATCGCCCGCCCGCATCTGCTCCATCGCTAGCCCGTAGTAGATCGAAAGATACCGTGGCCCCAGCCGCTGCGCCCACCACAGCGTCCCCACTGCCTCCGCATGATGACCCAACTCCCGCTGCACCTCGCCCAACCCCACCCACGGCGCCACACTGCGCGGATACAGATCGATCCACGCCCTGAAGTTCCGCTCGCTCTCATACAGATCGCCCGTCACCGCCGAGTGATACCGCGCCACAATATACCGCCGCACCGGCTCACTCGCCGAGTCCTTCAGCTCATACGCCTTCTGCAGATAAAGCCGGTCGTCCGCCACATCCCCCGCATTCGCATAAAACGTCGCTAGGTTCAGATACGCCGCCGTAAACTGCGGGTCCAGCGCAATCGCCTGCTTCAGCAGCTCGATCGCCTGCGAGTTCTTCCCCTCGTCGCTCAGCCGCACCGCCTGGCTGAAGTCCTCCAGCGCCTCGAGCGACCCCGTCGTCGCCGGCAACAGCTCCGCGTTGAACCGCGCCACCGTCCGCCTCGACTCCCCCAGTTGCAGCCGAATCGTCTCCGCCAGCCGTTCCACCGCCCGCGGCAACTCCTCCAGCTTCGCCGTCTCCTGCCTTGCTCCAGCCAGCGCCGCCCCATCCACACACGCCGTCGCCTGCTCCGTCAGCAGATAGTGCCCGCCCGACTTCGCCACAGACCCATGCAGCACCGCCTGGCTTCCCGTCCGCTCGCACACCTCCCGCGCCAGCGCCGCGTTCACCGTCTCCTCCGGCTTATGTCTCATCTCCATCAGAGTCCGCCGTACCACCTGCGGCGAGACCACGCTCACAAACGGGCTCTGCGTCAGGTCGATCCGCATCGCATCCACCAGCGTCCGGTCCAACACCGGATCCCCCGTGCCGCCTTCCAGATCCGTCAGCACCAGCTGCACCGGCGGCCCGCCCGCCCGATCCTCCCACCGCTGCCACCCCAGCCATCCCGCCAGGCCCAGCACCGCCGCTCCTCCCACGCCAACCATCGCCCACCGCGCCGCACTCCATCGCGACCGCCCCTCCAACCGGCCCGCAACCCCGCCATCCCCCACATCGCCAACCGCGACCCCGATCTCTTCCTCTTCCACCTCTTCCTGCATCGTCACCCGCGTCACCGTATCGCGCGCGATCAACACCCCCTGCCCACGCGGCTCCGCAGATCCCGCCTCTGGCGTTCCTGTCAGGTCGCCCGCGCTCTCCGGCATCTGCACCGTCGCCGCAAACCGATACCCTCTGCCCGGCACCGTCACAATGATCTTTTCGCCTGATTCATGCCGCGACAGCGCCTTCCGCAGCAGAAACACATGCTGGGTCAGGTTGCTCTCTTCCACAAACGACCCCGGCCATAGCTGTTCCAGCAGCTCGTCCTTGCTCACCACCCGCGACGCGTTGTCCACCAGGTACAGCAGCAGGTCAAACGTCTTTCGATTCAGCGATAGCCGCTCGTCGCGCCACGTCAGCAACCACTTGCCTCGATCTACGCTGTATTCGTCAAAAGTAAGCAGGTCCCGTGAGATGAGTGACATCCTTCGATTGATCTGAAATTGATATTGGATTGAGGAGTGCTTGAAGGCAAGCTGCCGGGGCCCGTGGCATAACTGTTTTCGTACCCGACGGTCGCGCAGCCGTCCCTGTTGGCCCCCGCCGGATGCGAGCAGTATAGCAAGCGCCATCGCATCGGCATGTAAGTCAGGCTTTTGTCCCTGTTGAACTGCTTTTTTGCCGGTAGCAAAACAAGATTTCCTGCCGACCACCGAGAGAACTGCGCGAAGCGATCACAGGTCACGATGGGACCGCCCCACGCGCAGCGAGCTCGTCCGGCAGGACAGCTTACTGTCTTGCGAATCCGGTCCTTGCTCCCAGTCTCTGTGGCCTTTGATT
>Ga0302314_10003261_pt1 | contig 30050 bp, 23 predicted proteins | sample III_Palsa_N2_3_FD_200533 | JGI IMG/M metagenome (GOLD analysis project Ga0302314, IMG submission 200533) | Peat permafrost microbial communities from Stordalen Mire near Abisko, Sweden - III_Palsa_N2_3 | ecosystem: Environmental > Terrestrial > Soil > Palsa > Peat permafrost | place: Sweden... | reverse complement strand
CCGAGGGCTTCCTGTCCCTCGATGATGGCATCGCGAACCTCGGCCTGCTCGATCAGCTGGCCGCCCTGCGCTGGGTGCAGGGCAACATCTCCGCGTTCGGCGGCGATCCGGCCCGGGTCACCGTCGCGGGCGAGTCGGCCGGGGCCATGAGCGTGACGACGCTGCTGTCGATGCCGCTTGCCGAGGGCCTGTTCGCGCAGGCCATCGCGGAAAGCGGAGCCGCGGCCCACGCGCTGACCCGGGACCAGGCCGCGATGGTGGGCGGCTACCTCGCGGCCGCGCTCGGCGTGCCCGCGGACCGAGACTCGATCAAGGCCGTTCCGCTGGCCACGCTCGTGCAGGCGGCGTCGGACCTGGTGACAGAGGTGCAGACCAGTCCCGATCCGGCTAGGTGGGGTCCGCTCGCGCTGAGCCTGCTGCCGTTCGCTCCGGCCGTCGACGGTTCGGTTCTCCCGGCGGCTCCGATCACGGCGCTGGCTGCGGGCCAGGGCCGAGGCGTCTCGCTGATGATCGGCTCGAACCGCGACGAGGCGCGCCTGTTCCTGGTCGCGGCCGCCACCATTGACCTGATCGACGACGCGACGCTCACCGCGGTCGCGGGCGCGTACGGGCTATCGCAGGACGACCTCGCCGTCTACCGGGGCAACCGGCCGGATGCCAGCCCGGGCGACCTCCTGGCCGCCGTGATCAGCGACTGGTTCTTCCGCATCCCGGCCATCCGGGTGGCAGAAGCGCGAGCCGCAGCGGGAGCTCCCGGCACCTGGATGTACCGTTTCGACCATCCGGATCCGCAGGAAAACCACGGCCTCGGAGCGTGCCACGGCATCGAGATCCCGTTCGTGTTCGACACCGTTACGCTCGATGAGCTGCGCCCCCGTCTCGGCGAGGCGCCCGCGCAGGCCGTGGCGGACCAGGTGCACCAGGTGTGGGTCGACTTCATCACCCGGGGTGACCCGGGCTGGGCACGCTACGACACCGCCAGCCGGACTACCGCCCTGCTCGGCGAGGTCACCGGCGCCACCGACGACCCGGCCGGCGACGAGTGCTCCCGCTGGGACGCCATCCGCTGACGCTGGCCGGGCGGCCCGGGACACCGCGCGGGGTCGGTATTTGAAAAAGGAAGCAGTGGGGTAGCGTCGGGAGTATGGGCGCTACGGGAGAGTTTGTTCGCGATACCAAGTACCTGGACGGGCGGATCACGGCGGACGGGCGGGATGGCAGCTGGCCGGCGGAGGCCGGGCGGTACCGGCTGGTGGTGGCGCGGGCCTGTCCGTGGGCGAACCGGACGATGATCGTGCGGCGGCTGCTCGGGCTTGAGCCCGTGCTGTCCATGGGCATCTGCGGACCCGAGCATGACTGGCGGAGCTGGACGTTCGATCTTGACCCCGGCGAGGTGGACCCGGTGCTTGGCGTCCACTTCCTGCGGGAGGCCTTTGAGAAGGCAGTACCCGGTTACGACCGGGGTGTCACCGTCCCGGCCGTCGTGGAGATCTCCTCGGGCGCCGTGGTGACCGCCGACTTCCGGCAGATCACGCTGGACCTGGAGCGCGAGTGGACGGCGTACCACCGGCCCGGCGCGCCCGACCTGTATCCGGAGAAGCTGCGTGACGAGATCGAGGAGGTCAGCGGCCTGGTCTACGAAGACCTGAACAACGGCGTGTACCGGTGCGGGTTCGCGACCACGCAGGCGGCCTACGAGGAGGCCTACGGCAAGCTGTTCGCCCGGCTTGACTGGCTGTCCGAGCGGCTCGCCACCCGGCGCTACCTGGTGGGCGACGCGATCACCGAAGCGGACATCCGGCTATGGCCCACGCTGGCCAGGTTCGACGCCGTCTACCACGGCCACTTCAAGTGCAACCGGAGCAAGCTGTCCGAGATGCCGGTGCTCTGGGCCTACGCCCGGGACCTGTACCAGACGCCTGGCTTCGGCGACACGATCGACTTCGCGCAGACCAAGCAGCACTACTACCGGGTGCACACCAGCCTGAACCCGTCCCAGATCGTGCCGGCCGGCCCCGATCTGACGAACTGGCTTGAACCGCACCGGCGCACCGAACTCGGCGGACGCCCGTTCGGCGACGGAACGCCGCCAGGTCCGCCGCCGCCCGCGGAACGGGTGACGGACGGACCTGGCGTTTAGGCCGCGCGAGCCGGCAGGGTTCGGCTCGCGCAGGTTCTCGGTCAGCCCGAGCAGGCGCTGGGTGGGGTGAGGGTGATCACGCCTGCCTGCTTCGCCCGCAGGTTCTGGTAATAGGCGTAGGTCCGGCCGCCACCGACCGTGACGCTGCCGAAATACTCGAGCACGCCGCCGTCGGTGGGAATGGTGACGCGGCCGCGAACCTCCCCGGTCACCGGGCTCGCGCATACCAGCGTGTTCGAGCCGCCGATCCAGACCGTGCCGCCGCTGGCGGTGGGAATGGAACTCAGGCCTGCGCCCACCCCCGCGCCGACGCGGACCACGCGGCTCAGATCCCCGTCCGGGGCGAACCAGGTCCACTCGGACATGCCCACCCCGGCCGTGCCCCAGACCCCGCCCGCGGTCGCGACCAGGTTCCCCGCGGAACTGGTGAGACCGGTCATCTCGGAGGATCCCGCCTTCGTATCCGTGGCCAGGCTGTAGGTCAGCAGCTCAACGGGGCCCACGCTGACGTAGAGCTTGCTTCCGTCGGGCGAGACCGCCACCGAGCCCACCGGGCCCGCGGGCACGCTGATCTGCTTGACCACCTCACGGGTGCTCGGATTGAGCACCACGACGCTGCTGCCCGCGGCCACATACAGGTAACCGCCGGATCCGGTGGTGAGCACCCCGCTGGCCGTGGTCGACACCTGCCCGCTGACCGGGACGGTGACCGACGCCACCTGGGCCAGGGTCTTGCCGTCGTAGCCGTCCAGCACGACGCTGCGCCCGGCGTAGGACGACACCACCCACACGGTGTTCCCGGTGATGACCGGCAGGTTCGCAATCGCCGTGCTGGCCCGCGCCCGGTCCACGATGTCGCCGGTGGCCGGGTCGATCCGGTTCAGGTAATCCGCGCTGATCGCGTACAGCGAGCCGTTGCCGCTGGTCAGCGAGTCCTGGTTGAACGTGTCGCGGGTGATCAGCTCGGCGCCCCACATCCCGTTCGCTACGCGCTCAGGCGGCCAGCTCGGGCCCACCGACGTCGGCACCTGCGACGGCGCCAGGGATGAGGCTGCCGTTGAGACGGAGGCCGAGGGCGACGCCCCGCCGGCGGACGAGGCCGGACCGCGGTGTGAGGTGGCCAGGGTCGCGATGCCGGCGCTGGCCCCGGCCACCACGAACACGCTGGCCGCCGCCAGCACCGGCGCCCAGCCCCGGGCCCACCCGCCGTGCCGCGCGCGGGGCTCGCGGTGACGGCGGCGCCCGGACCCGCCGGCCTGGCGGGCCAGCCGGAACGCGACATCCTCGACCGTTACCTGGCGGGGCGGCTCAGGGGCGACGCGGCGCAGCATGTCCGCTAGCTGCCGTTCTTCGGTGTTCACGACGCCACACCTCCGGCCATGAGCTCGGCCAGTCCCGGTGCGTTCCTGAGCCGGGCCAGCGCTTTGGACGCATGAGCTTTCACCGTGCCGACGGAGCAGCCCATCGCCTCCGCGGTCTGCGACTCCGTCTGATCGGCGAAGTAGCGCAGCACCACCACGGCGCGCTGCCTGGGCGGCAGCCGGTCCAGCGCCGCGATCAGCGCCTGGCGGGCATCAACCTGGGCGAACACATCGCCGTAGGCCTGCAGCTCGGGCAGCCGCCCGGTCGCCACCTCGCCGTTCCAGCGCCGCCGGCGCCACCGCAAGTACGTGTTCACCATGATCTTCCGCACGTAGAGTTCGGGCGCGTCCTGCCTGATCAAGCTGTCCCACCGCGGCCAGGCCGCCGCCAGCGCGGTCTGCACGAGGTCCTCGGCGCTCGGCCAGTCGCCGGTCAGCAGCCAGCCCGACCGCAGCAACGCGTTCGATCGCGCTTCGACGAAGTCACGGAATCCGTCCGGCTCAGACGGACGATCCCCCACCGGCAACACCTCCACCGACCCGTCACCCCCTCCAATCCCGTCGACCCCTTCCAAACCATCACACCGGCTCAGCGCTATCACGTGTATTAAGAGACGCTGGCTGACCGGGAAGGTTTACTCGCGGAGCCGGCCGACTTCGGCGTCCGCCCGCCGCTGCCTGGACTCGGCCCGGTAGGACTGCCGTCTCGCCTGGGCGAGCCGCTCACGTGCGTCAGCGAGCTCGGCTTCCAGCCGCCGGACCGTATCCTCCAGGTCCTGTTCGGCCCGGTTGGCGGATTCGGCGGCCTGATCGGCTTCAGCCAGCGCCCGTTCGGCCAACTGGATCTTCTCCTGGCGGCGACGGTCACGCTCCGCCGCGGCCTCAGCCGGCGCGGCGGCCTTGGGGGTTTGCGGGGGCCGGGGCGGGGAGAGCTTTGGGGTTCCAGGGCTTGGCGGGGTGGCGGGGGTCTTCCGGGCCGAAGGGGTGAGGCCGTCTGCGAACGAGGTCATCGGGTCCAGGCCGAAGCCGGCCCAGTGTGCGGCGCGAACCAGGGTGCCCAGGTTGGCGGCCACGTCGGGATCGGCGATCGCGGCGTCGAAGGTGGCGGTCACCTCCTCGCGCAGCGCCGCGGGCGGTGCGGGCAGGTCCGACACCTGCAGGGCCTGCCGGGTGAGCTCGTCGACCAGGCGACCGCGGGCCGAGGTCAGCTCGCGGATCCTGGTGCCGTCCATGGACGGCTCGTCGCGGAGTTCGGCGGCCAGCGCCGCCAGCCGGGACGCGACCTGCGGGTCGGCGCGGACCAGGCGATTGACCACCCAGGCCGAACGGGTCGGTTTGCGCAGCCCGGCGATCTGCTTGGCCACGGCGGGCTGGCCCGCCTCGCGGGCCTGGGCGGCGAGGTCCTGGCGGCGCTGGGTGAACTCGTCCGGGTCGGCCTCGTACAGCTCGGCCGCCGCGGCGGCCAGCAGGTCGGTCATCTTGGCAGAATAAGCACCATGACCGATGTCGTGCCATCAGGGCAGGGGCACCTGCTGACCGCGCGCGGGAACGTGATGGCGTTCAAGGCCGTCGCCGCCCAGACCGGGGGGGATTTCTCGCTGATGGAACGGACCGTGCCGCCGGGGGCCCGCACTCCCCCGCCGCACCGGCACGTCAACTGCTCCGAGGCTTTCTTCGTGCTGGCCGGGACGATCACGTTCGAGCTGGACGCCGCCGAACTGACCGGCGGGCCCGGGGACTTCCTGCTGGTGCCGCGGGGAGCGGGTCATACGTTCGGCAACCGGGGCGGCGAGCCTGCCCGGCTGCTCGTGCTGCATGCCCCGGCCATGGACGCCTACTTCGAGGAACTGCACCGGCTCTGGTCCGGCGGCCAGCCGCCGGCGCGGGAGGCCGAACGCGAGCTTATGAGCAGGTACGGGATGGAGCCCGCCTGACCAGGGCGGCAAGGGGTCCCTGACCCATGTCCCCGCAGAATGTCCCGTTTAAAATGCCCCGTCAAAATGTCGGGGGGCCGACGTAGGGTGGGGGACTATGACGCCGACCGCATCTGCTGAGCTCACCCCGGACACGCTTGAGCAGTATCGCCGGGAGCTGACCGGTTACTGCTACCGCATGCTGGGCTCGGGCTTCGAAGCCGACGACGCCGTGCAGGAGACGATGCTGCGGGCCTGGCGCGCGGCGGACGGGTTCGAGGGACGGTCCAGCGTGCGGTCGTGGCTGTACCGGATCGCCACCAACATCTGCCTGGACATGCTGCGCGGCCGCCAGCGCCGGGCGCTGCCGATCGACCTAGGGCCGGCTTCGCCGCCGGTCGAGGCCATGCTCGGGGACTGGCATCCGGACGATATCTGGATCTCCCCGATGGCGGACGTCAACGTCGTGCCGGAGCACGGCGACCCGGCGGACATCGCGGTGGCCCGCGACACGATCAGGCTGGCGTTCGTGACGGCCCTGCAGCACCTGCCGGCCCGGCAGCGGGCCACGCTGATCATGTGCGAGGTCCTGCGGATGCCCGCCGCCGAGGCTGCCGCCACGCTGGGTACCAGCGTGGCCGCCGTCAACAGCGCGCTGCAGCGGGCCCGGGCCACTCTGGCCGCGTTGCCGCAGGAGCAGCGCCCCGCCGCGGTGGACGCGGACCAGGCGGATCTGCTGGCCAAGTACATCGACGCGTTCCAGCGTTACGACATGGACCAGCTGGTCACGCTGCTGCACGACGACGCGCTGATGACGATGCCGCCGTACGCCATGTGGATCCGGGGCGCCGAGAACGTCTGCCGCTGGATGCTCGAGCCGTCGCCGAGCCTGTGCCGCGGCTCGATCCTGGTGCCTGCGGGCCAGGTCAACGGGGTCCCGGCGTGGGCCCAGTACAAGCCGGACCCGGCCGGCGGGTACATGCCCTGGGGGCTGCAGGTGCACGAGGTATCGGGCGGGCGGATCAGCCGGCTGACGTTCTTCCTGGACACCGAGCGGATCTTCCCGGCGTTCGGCCTGGCGCCGCACCTGCCGTGACCGCGGTCTGATATCAAGCCATCGACGACGGATCTCGAGGAGCGCGATGAGCACTGATATTTCCGGCGTCGGGCAGCCGGGCTTCGTAGCCAGGTACGACCTGGCTGACCCGGGGCGGCAGGCCGTCGCCGAGGAGGTCGCGGCCCGGATCCGCGAGCTTGACCTGCGCACCGTCCGGCTGGCGGTCGTCGACCAGCATGGCGTGCCGCGCGGCAAGATGCTGTCGCCGCAAGCCGCCATCGCCGCGATGTCCGACGGGCTCGACTTTTCCGGCGCCATCTACAGCCTGGACACCGGCAACCAGGTGTTCGTGCCCGCGTTCGCGGCCGGCGGCGGTTTCGGGATCGAGGAGTTCACCGGGTTCCCCGACGTGGTGGTCGTACCCGATCCCGCCACCTTCCAGGTACTGCCGTGGGCGGACCGGACCGGCTGGATGCTGTGCGACGTCTACTTCGGCAACGGCCAGCCGATGCCGCTGGACGGCCGGGGCCTGCTCCGCCGCACGCTCGCCTCGCTCGGCGCGGCGGGCTATGACTTCCTGGCCGGGATCGAGGTCGAGTACTACATCGTCGAACGCTCGCCGGGGGAGCTGGCCCCGCAGGACGCCGGCTTCACGCCGGACCCGCCGCCGGTCAGCGTGTTCGAGCGGGGCTACCAGTTCCTGTCCGAGGTGCGGCTGGACAGCATGGGCGGCACGCTGGAGGCCCTGCGCGACGCGCTAGACGCGATCGGCCTGCTGCCGCGGTCCATGGAGGACGAGTGGGGGCCAGGCCAGCTGGAGTTCAGCTTCAGTCCCATCGCCGGGCTGGCCGCGGCGGACGCCGCCGTGCTGTTCCGTTCGGCGGTCAAGCAGGTGTGCCAGCGGCGCGGGCTGCTGGCCACGTTCATGTGCCGTCCCGCGCTGCCGAACTTCTTCTCTTCCGGCTGGCACCTGCACCAGTCACTGCTGTCCCGGCCGGACGGCTCGAACGTGTTCGCCAGCGACAGCGGGCCGCTCTCTGACCTTGGCCGGCACTACGTCGCCGGGCTGCTCGAGCACGCGGTGCCGATGACCGTGTTCGGGGTCCCGACGGTCAACGGCTACAAGCGGTTCCGGCCCTACTCATTCGCGCCCGACCGGGTGTGCTGGGCGGTGGAGAACCGCGGCGCGCTGGTGCGGGTCCAGGGTGCGGCGGGCGACACCAGCTCGCACGTGGAGATGCGGGTCGGCGAGCCCGCCGCGAACCCCTACCTCTACCTGGCGTCGAACATCGCGGCGGGCCTGGACGGGATCAGGCGGGGCCTGGAGCCGCCGCCGCCGGTGACCGCCGACCCGTACGCCGTCGAGGCGCCCGCGCTGCCGATGTCGCTGGCGGCGGCGGTGGACGCACTGGACGCGGACGGGTTCTACCGCAAGGCGTTCGGCGAATCGCTGATCGCGTACCTGGTGATGATGAAGCGCTTCGAGATCGGGCGGTACGAGGACTCGCTGGCCGCCGAGCCGATCCCGGACGGTCAGGACGTCAGCGACTGGGAGATGCGCGAGTACTTCGAGTTCTTCTAGCGGTCCTTCGCGGCCAGGGCGACGGAGTACCAGGTCGCCGGCTCGGCCGGGACGGGCTGGAAGTCATAGCGCAGGCCGCCGTCTTGAGCCAGGGCGATCAGGCTGACCGAGGTGCTCCCCCACACCCGGCCGTCGGGCAGTTCCCGGCGCACGATGATCGCGCCGGGTTCGGTGCCGGGCGGGCCGTCGGCGGCGGCGAGGGTGAGCCAGTCGCCCCAGGCGCCGGTGAGGGTGGCGGCCGGGTCACCTGGGGGCCTGGACGCGGCGAACTTGGGGCCGAACCGGGCCGCCTTGGGGTCTTCGGGGGTCTCCGCATCCCCGGCGGCGCTGTCGGGCGGGTACATGTGCCCGGCGTTGGTCAGTACGTGGGTGGCGGGCCCGAACTCGGCCAGGGCCGCCCGCTGGCCGTCCCAGCCGAGCAGCAGGACCGCGGCCGGGTCGGCGCACACCAGGTAGAACGGGTCGTAGCGGGCCAGGATCTCGGGGTCGTCGTGGAGTCTGCGCAGGGCGGGCTGGCCTTCTTCGGCGGCCCGCAGCGGCAGTTCGCCACGGGACCGGCGTTGGCTGGGCGGCGCGAACTGGCCCCGGCCGTTCAGGATGCAGGCGACGCGCGGCAGGTCGGGGTGCACCGCGAGCCAGGTCCCGCCCGCCTCCTCGTCGAGGCCGCCGATCAGCGGAGACCCGGGCCAGTGCCGGGCCGGCGGCTGCCACGGGCGGCCGGTGAACTCGTCGCGGATCCCGAGCAGCAGCAACGGCACCTGGTCTTCTGGCGCCAGGCTGACCACTACTGTGCACATATCGTCTCCGAGTCTTTCATGCGGTGATCTTCGCCTAGAGGTGAGCCCGGATCGTTCGGCAGGGAAGGATAGGGGAATGACCGACACGCCTGATCTGGTGATCCTGCTGTACCGCGCGGACTGGACGCGGCTGAGCCTGGCCGCTGAGGTAAGCCACACGATCGACCATGACCTGGAGGCGCTGCTACCCCAGGCGGGCATGCCCTGGACAGGGGCGCCGACCAGGCCCCGCGGGCCGGACGGGCCGGTGGCCGGCCCCGGTCGCCCAGCGCGGCCGACCGGGAACGAGTGGGAGGCAGCCACCGACCTGCAGGGGACCGAGACGAGCCGGTCCACGCTGCTGGTCGCGCCGGGCGGCCGCTGCCGGTATCAGGGCGACGGGTTCGCCAGCGGATGCGACGGGGACCGGAGCTGGCAAGAGTTCGTGGAAGAGGGCCGACTGGTCGAGATGACCGGTGGGCCCCGGCCGCCGCTGGCGACGCTGCTGCGCCCGTCATGGCTGCTCAACGGCTACACGCTGGAGATCGGAGGATCGGCGACAACTCTCGGGCGAGAAGGGCTGCGGGTGGTGGCGACGCCGCGGCGGAGCATCAGGGACGCCGTGGCGCGGTGGCGTCAGCCGGTAGACCGGGTTGAGGTCATCGTGGATGCCGAGCTGGGCGTCTTGCTGCGGCACGAGGAGATATTCCAGGGCAAGCCGCTCAGCCTGACTGAGCTGGTGAGCGTGAGCTTCAATCCGGTCGAAGCAGCTGACGACGCGCAGTTCCAGCCGCCGTCCGGCTGGGAGGCGGCCGAGAAGAACGCGGAGCTCCCGTCCGCCAGTGGTCCCGGCTGGGAGCTGACCAAGCTCGCGACGGGCCTGGCCGCGAGGGGCATGGGCGCGCTGTTCAAGTCGCGCTATGACCCGTTCGGGCAGGCGACGCGGGAGGAGCCCGAGGCGGCGATGCCGGAGGACGAGCCCATGCCGCCCGACGCTTCGCCGGTCAGCGACGAGGTGCTGCACCTGCTGCATGACAGCGAGAGCCGCCAGGCGCCGGGGATCGAGGCCACGCTGCACAGCTGGGCTCACTTCGCCGCGCTGCTCTCGAAGCTCCCGGACCAGCTCCGCGGACCGGGATTCGGCGGGTTCGGGTCTCTCATTGACGTGGCGGACCTGCGAATACCCGCCGATCACGAGGTATCCCGGCTGCGCATCAGCGGTCCGGACAGCTACCGGATCGATTATGTGCTCCGCGCCGGGAAGTCGAGCCTCAAGGCGATCAGCTGCGACGGACAGCGGTGCTGGAGGATCCTCAACGAAGAGGTGAGGGTCGGGCCGGCGGCACCGCTGATAATGTCGCCGCTGAGTCTAATCGCGAACCTGTTCGACCCGTCCTGGCTGCTGGAATCCCGGCTGACCGGCGGGACCGAAATCGTGATCGGCGGCCGCCGCGGCTACCGTCTGGCCGTCACCTCGGCTGACCCGCCTGCCGTCGCCTCGGATTACTCGTGGTGGCAGACCATCTTCGCGCCGGACGAGGTGGTCGTGGACGCCGAGCTCGGCTTCCTGCTGTGCTCGATCTCGCATGCAGGACCGCGGGTCGTGTCGCGGTACGAACTTCGGGACGTCATCACCGCCTACTCCGGCGAGCCCGGCGATTTCCAGCCCGACCTTCCACCCGGCACGCGGGTGGTCGAAGAAGATCCCGACGACGACGCTCCGCCGGGCCCGGTCAACGTGCCCCGCGCGATGGCCGGCGCCTTCGCCCGGAAGGCGGCCAAGGACGCCCGGTCAGCGGTCGAGGGGTTCGTTGATTTCATCCGGGGCGGGGACGCGCGCTTACCGGAAGATGCGGACGATCTTGCCGGGGACGATGAGGAGGCGAGCCACCTCGTCCTTCGGGTAGCGCGGCACGCGGGCCAGCCGGGACGCGTCCCGCGATGTCGTAGTCTTACAGCACCTTGTGCCCGATACGATCATGCTTGGGGAAATTCAGGGCACGACGGGAGCGAATATGGACCTAGACCGGCGGCTGGACCCCGAGATCGCGGCGGCGCTAGCGGTACTGCCCATCATGGATCTGTCCGACATCCCGGTCGCCCGCGAGACCATGCTGGAGCGGCGGGCCGCCGCGGCCGCCGACGCTCAGCCGAGCCCGACCGTGGTCCGGGAGGACCACCTGGTCCCGGGCCTGGACGGGGCTCCGGACGTGCGGGTCCGCCACTACCGGCCGGCCGACCAGTCCGGCGTGCTGCCGTGCCTGTACTGGATTCACGGCGGCGGGCATGTCGTCGGGCAGGTCGAGCAGGATGACCTGGTCATGGACCACATCGTGGACGCGGTGGGCTGTGCGGCGGTGTCGGTCGACTGGCGGCGCGCGCCGGAGCATCCGTTCCCGGCGCCGATGGACGACTGTTACGCCGGGCTGGCGTGGACGCACAAGCGCGCGGCGGAACTGAACGTGGATCCGCAGCGGATCGCCGTCGGCGGGGCCAGCTCGGGCGGCGGTTCGGCGGCCGGGCTGGTGCTGCTGGCCCGGGACCGGGACGAGTTTCCGGTCTGTTTCCAGCTGCTGATCTACCCGATGCTCGACGACCGCAACGCCACGCCGGCCAGCATGTCACTGACCGATCCGCGGGTCTGGAACCGCACCTCGAACCTGATCGGCTGGCGGGCCTACGTCGGCGACGCGGCCGGCACCGACCGGGTGTCGCCCTACGCCGCGCCGGCCCGCGCGGCCAATCTGGCCGGGCTGCCGCCCGCCTACCTGGCGGTGGGCGACCTGGACCTGTTCATCGACGAGGACATCGAGTACGCCCAGCGCCTCCAGCAGGCTGACGTGCCCACCGAGCTGCACGTCTACCCGGGTGGCAGCCACGCCTTCGAGACCTACGCCCCGGGCTCGGCGCTGGCCCAGCGTTTCATCCGGGATCGCGACGAAGCCTTGCGCCGGGCATTCGGGCTCTGACCAGCATTCGGTTCCGACGGTGCTGGGTCTGGCCTCGGAGCGTTCCTAGGGCCCGAGAGAGGAATCGGTGTTTTCAGGTCCGGATCAACGACAGTGAGGTGACGCTTGCGAACCTGGGCTAACAGGCTTCCGCTGGTCATCCTCGCGGTCATGACCGCTGGTTTCCTGGCGCTCGGCTTGGCCGAGGCGTGGTCCGACTCGCCTACTTTCGACGAGCCCGTGTACGTGTCATCAGGAGTGGCCGCCGTGCTGCATCACGACGTGACCCTCAACGAGGAGCATCCGCCGCTGGCCAAGGTGCTGGCCGCGCTGCCGGTCCTGCTCGAGCACCCGGTCGTGCCGGGAAACGGGGCCTGGACCGGTAACGACGAGTACAGTTACGGCGCCCGATTCGTGGCCGCGCAGGTGGCGGCGGGAAAGCTGCGCCGGGTCACGTTCGCCTCCCGGCTGGTCCCGCTGGTCGAGACGGCCGGCGTGACGTTTGTGCTTTACGCCATCGGCTTGGAACTGTCCGGGGCGGTGGCGGGAGCGCTGTCCGGCCTGCTGTGGCTGGCCTCGCCATTCGTGCTCGGCATCGGCCATCTCGACGGTACTGACATGCCGTTCGCGCTCGGGGTGGCGCTGGCCTCGTGGGCGCTGCTGCGCTGGCTGCGATGGCGGGACACCAGGAGGCTGGCCTGGCTCGGGCTGGCTCTCGCGGCCGCTGCGGAGACGCAAGTCACCGGCCTGCTGGTGGTCGTATCGGCCCTGGCCGTGGTGGTGGCCGCGGAGTGGCGTTCCGGCATCGTCCGGGCGCTGACCCGGGCCGCGCTGGCCGGCCTGATCGTGTGGGCCGCCGTCTGGGCCATTTACCTCGTCCTTGACCCCGCGATGGCGGAGCAGCTGCCGCGGCTGGTACCCCGGCCGTACCTCGACGGCATCAGATATCTCTCCGTCCACGACGCAGCCGGCTCGGCCGCCTACATCGATGGCATCGCCTACACCGGCGGCCGCTGGTGGTACTGGCCGCTCAGCCTGGCCATCAAGTGGCCAGAGGCGGGTCTGCTGCTGCTCATCGCCGGGGCCATCGGATGCCGATGGCTGCCGCGGGACCTGCGCCGCCGAGCCGGAGCCGCGGTGGGCGTGCCCGCGGTCCTGCTCACCGCCTTCACGCTGACCATGCCCAAGGACGTCGGCCTGCGCTACCTGCTTCCTGTGCTCGCCCTGTGGGCGGCGGCCGCGGGCGGCGGACTGGTCGCGGCGGCGGCGGCCCTGCGAGGCGCGAGGCGCGGGGCCGGGGCGGTTATGGCTGTGCTGCTCGTCGTGGCCCTCGCCGCCACGGCGGGGTCGTTCCCTGGTTCCATCGCGTGGACGGCCTGGCCGTTCCGGCCCAACTACACCGTGGTGACGGATTCCAACGTGGACTGGGGCCAGGGCCTGTACGCCCTGCGCGCGTGGGGCGCGGGCCGGGATCCGTGGGTGGGCTACTTCGGCCCCCGCGGCATCACCACCACGGCCGACATCCCCGGAGCCCGGCCGCTGCTCGGCACGGCGCCGGGGCACGTCACGGGGTGGGTCGCGGTGTCGGTGACCGCCCTCAACAGCACCAACCGTTCCGCACTGAGCTGGCTACGCGGGTGGTGCCCGGTCGACATCCTGGACGGGTCGATCCTCATCTATCACTTCAGCCGGACCCCAGTGGAGTCGCCCGCTCCTGCGGCCCGTCCTGCTCGGCTGTGTCCAGGTCCGTGGAGCTCGCCTCGCTAGAGCCTGGCTCGGCGGGAGGCTGGAGGGGAACGGCGGGCTGGTGCTGCAGCGACGGAATCATCGGCACCAGGATCTGGGTCATGATCATCCAGGTGAGCACGGCAAAGACGATGCCGCCGATGACATCGGTGACGTAATGCTGGCCGAGATAGACGACGCTGAACCACACCGCCGCACACCAGGTGAAGGCCAGCCCCGCGCCACGGCGGGTCACCGGCCACAACGCCAGCGCGGCCAGCAGCGGATAAGCCGCATGCAGCGACGGGAACGCCGCCGACGCGTCAGGGTCCAGCCAGTTGTAGTACGGGCTCACCGAGCTGGGCAAGGAGATCAGGGAATGCACGCCGGGCAGCAGGTGATGATGCGCGGCCAGCCACGGCGGGGCCACCGGCACGAGCAGGAACACCACGAACGCCGCGAACGACATCGCCAGCAGCGCCACCGTGAAACGGAGGAACTGCACCCGGTCCACCAGCCACAGCACCATGCCGACGGCGATCGGGATGATGAAGTGGCAGAAGTACACCACGGTGCACGCGACCGCCAGCCAGTGCAACGAGCCCAGGTGCGCTTGCACCCACTGGCTTGGGTCCGTCCCGCCGAACAGCGCTTTGTCGATCCGGATCGGGAACTCGTAGTGCGCCCTGATGCCGCTCTTCGGAGCGATGCCGCGGACCGCCTCGTAACCGAGGAACAGCGCGACGAACGGCACCCAGTCCCGCAAGAACCTGAAGAACCGCCCGCTCAGCAGCGCCACCGGAACCAAGATCAGCAGCAGGTAGTCGGGTGACACCGAGATACCGCGCCAGATCATCACGCCCGACACCAACAGCAGGTAAAGCAGAGACACCGCCACCAGCGGACCGGGGCGGCGGAGGTATCCAAGCGAAGCGCGAGTCCCGGACATGCGCGAGGTCCCTTCAGGCAAGCCAACCACTCACTCTACTGTTTCCTTCTTTACCGGTCTTATTAATAGGCAACCCGAGGAGGTAAAACTTTACTTTATGTTCACCGAGGGCGCAGCGCGTGCTAACCGGGGATTTAGCCTAGTCGGCTAGACCTTGAGGACGCGCAGCGCCTGCAGCACCCCCGACACGCCACCGAATTGCATGCCTGTCGGGGCGGCAGCCGCGGGTACATATCGTACGCTCCCGCCCCGGCGGAACGCACGAAACCACGACGAAGCCCTGGGTCAGAAGTTCCGGGCGTGATCTCTCTCGCCCCTCGGCTTTACTCGCTCTGGGACTCGGCGCGTTCCTGCGCGACGCGGTGCGGGACGCGCCGTTACGGCAGGCGCGCCTCGCTGCGCCCGTCCTAGCCGGCCCGCAACTGGCCCGCCGGGCGCACTGCGGCGTCAAGCGGCAGCTTGAGCAGGGCGTTCTCCACCACCTCGCCGAGGGCGGGGTGGATCCAGTACTGGCCCCGGGCCAGGTCGGCCACCCGCTGCCCGAACGAGGCCGCCTGGACCAGCGGCTGGATGAGCAGGCTGGCCTGGTAGCCGAAGATGTGGGCACCCAGCAGCTTGCCGGTCGCCGGATCGGCGTACAGCTTGCAGAAACCTTCGGTGTCCTGCCGGGCCCAGCCGTAGGCCGTGTCCCCGTAGGCCTGGACAGCTTCCACGTACGGGCGCTTGCCCTCCAGGTCCTGTCGGCGGGCGCCGACCGACGCGATCTGCGGCTCGGTGAACACCGCCGAGGGCACCCAGTCGTGCGGGTACGGGCGCAGGTCGTCCGGATGGGCCAGGTTGTGGGCCAGGGTGCGGGCCTCGGCGTTGGCTACGTGCTTGAGCTCGAACGGCGAGCTGGCGTCGCCGAGCGACCAGATGCCCTCGGCCGTGGTCCGCCCGTAGGCGTCCACCTCGATCCGCCCGTCGTCCCGCAGCTTGACGCCGGCCCGGTCCAAGTCCAGGTCATCGGTGTCCGCCCGGCGCCCGGTCGCGACTAGCAGCAGGTCGCCGGTCACCGCGGTGCCGTCCTCGAGCAGCACCGCCACCCCGTCGCGCCCGTCGCCGTCGCGGCGCACGCCGGTGATCGTGGCCGACAGGCGAACGTCCCAGCGTTGCCGGGCCAGCCCGGTGAAGCGGTCGGAGATGTCCGGATCGAAGGACTCGAGCAGCCGGGGTCCCCGGTTGACCAGCCGGATCTCGACGCCCAGCGCCGAAAAGATGTGGGCGAACTCGGCCGCGACGTAGCCGCCGCCCGCGATGACCAGGCGGGCAGGCAGTTTGTCGATGCGCATGATCGTGTCGGAAGTGTGGAACCCGACACCCGATTCCGCGATGGCCGGCGGCACCACCGGCCGGGCCCCGGTCGCCAGCACGATGCGCTCGGCGGTGATGCGGGTGTCGCCGTCGATGACCAGCTCGTGCGGCCCGGCGAAGCGGGCCCGGCCCTCGAACAGCGTTACCCGGTCCGACTCGGCCCGGCCGCGGCGCCCCCGCGCCGAGGTCTGATCGACCCGGGCGAAGGTGCGGTCCCGGATGGCCGGCCAGTCCACTTCGGTCACCGCGGCGCCGATGCCGAACCCGGGCGCGGCCCGCACGCCAGCCGCCACGTCGGCCGTGTACACCAGGATCTTGCTGGGAATACAGCCCCGGTTGATGCAGGTCCCGCCGAAGGCGCCGGACTCGATGATCGCGACCGGCCCGGCACGCCGATCGTTGGGCACCACTACGTTGCCCGACCCCGAGCCGATAACGGCGAGAGAAAAGTGCTGCACCTAAGCATGTTAGAGCCGGCCGGTTACGCCTCCCCTCGGCCAGTCCCGCCACCACCGATCGCCGCGCCGCAGTCGGCCAGCCGCTCCTAGCCGACCGGGTCCGTAAGGGCCGGAATCTGCTGGAGGGTGGCCTCCATCAGATCCATTGCGCGCTGGGCCCGGGTCAGGGTCCGGGAGGTATAAGTGCCGGCCGAGCGGGCGGCGAGCAGCCGGGCCCGTTCGGCCGCGAGGAGTTGAAGCATCAAATGGCGGTACTCCTCCCGGGGGTCGGCGTCCGCCTCGGCGCCCGAGACGGCGGAGCCGTCCCGGACCAGCATGTCCTGGCGGGCCCGGTCGAGCACCGCGGCGGGGTACGGGCTCCCGTCCGGCAGGCGCAGGGCCGGGTCGTCCAGGACGGCCTGCGCCGTCCCGGCCAGGTCGGTGAGCAGCTCGCGGTACTCGGCACGGTCGGCGACGGCGTCGTCACCGGAGATCTTCAGGCCCCTGATGACCCGCGGCAGGGTCAGGCCCTGGGCCAGCAGCGTGGTCCCGGCCACGACGAACGCGATGAGCACGAGCTGCGGCCGGTACGGGGTGTCGTCCGGCAGCGACTCGGCGGCCGCGACGGTGACCACCCCGCGCATCCCGGACCAGGCCAGCACGACCCCGCCGCGCCAGCCGAAGCTCTCCGCCACGAAGAAGTCGATGTCGGCGAGCAGGCGGGTGACGCGCTGCCCGATGTGCTCCGCCCGCCGCGGGCTGAACCGGCCGAGCAGTTCCGGGTCGGCGACCCGGCTCTGCATCTTCTCCAGCTCGGGCTTGGCGGAGGCGGCCCGGGCGGCGTCCCGGCGCAGGGCCCCGACGAGCGGGGCGACGAACATCATCCGCAGCACCACCGCCACCGCCGCCGAGGCCAGCCCGATCCACACGGCCTGGGCGGCGCTCAATCCGGCCGCGGCGTCAGCGTCGATCAGCGTCTTGAGCTGCAGGCCCATCAGCAGGAAGATGCCGCTTTCCAGCAGGAACGCGATCGTCTCCCAGTTCACCGTCTCGGCCAGCCGGTCCCTGGCGGGCAGCAGGCTCGGGCCCTGGTGGCCGGTGACCAGCCCGGTGACCACCGCGGCCAGCACTCCGGACGCGCCGAGTTCGGTGGCCGGGACCCAGGCCAGGAACGGGACGACGAAGGAGACGGCCGTGCCAAGCACGGGATCCTTCAGCAGGGACCTGACTCGTACGTTCAGGTACCCCACCACGAGGCCGACCGCGACCGCCACCACGACGGCGTAGACGAAATCCAGGCCGACCTTCCACAGGTGCACGGTCACGGTCGTCGCCGCCACCGCCGAGCTGAGCAGCACCAGCGAGGATGCGTCGTTGACCAGCCCCTCGCCCTCCAGAATGGTCATCAGCCGCGACGGCAGGCCCAGCCGCCTGCCGACCGAGGTCGCGGCCACCGCGTCGGTCGGGCTGATGATCGCCCCCAGGGCCAGCGCGGACGCCAGCCCGAGACCGGGCAGCAGGGTGTCGAACAGCAGCCCCGAGCAGACCGTGGTGAGGACGACGAGCAGCACGGCCAGCCCGGCGATGGCCTTGAAGTCACGCCGGAAGTCGTGGGCGGGCATGCGCACGGCCGTGGCGTAAAGCAGCGGCGGCAGTGCGCCCGCCAAGATCCACTCGGGGTCCACCTGGATCTTCGGCAGGCCCGGCAGGAAGCTCAGCGCGATGCCGACCACGACCAGGCTGAGCGGGGCGGCGACCGCGATCCGGTCCGATACGGCCGCGACCGCGACGATCGCGACGACGGCGCCGATGACGATGATGGTCAGTTCCATGACCACCTCATTGTGCCGAGGGCCCGGTACATTCGGCAGGACGACCAGCGAGAGTTGCGGGGGGATGGCGGTGTCAGCCGATGCGGTGTCAGCCGATTACGAGAAGATCCGCGACGAGAACATCGCCAGGTACGGCTGGGACACCGCCGTGCTGGATCTGCTCGGCCAGCTCTACAGCGAGCGCACCCACTTTATCTTCGAGCTGATCCAGAACGCCGAGGACGCGGGCGCGACCGAGCTGGCCTTCGAGCTCTTCGACGACCGGCTGGAGGTGCGGCACGACGGCCGGCCGTTCACCGAGGCGGACGTCCGCGGCGTCTGCGGGGTCGGCCAGAGCGGGAAGTCCGGCGACCTCACCCAGATCGGGAAGTTCGGCATCGGCTTCAAGTCGGTGTACGCCTACACCAGGACGCCGCGCATCTACAGCGCGGGCGAGCACTTCCGGATCGAGAACTACGTCCGGCCGTTTCCGGTGCCGGCGCTGGACGAGGCGGCCACCGGGACCCTGTTCGTGTTCCCCTTCGATCACGACACCGTCTCCCCCGCGGTCTCCGCCCAGGAGATCTCGGCGGCCCTGAACGCCCTGGCGCCCGGCATCGTGCTGTTCCTGACGAACATCGAACGCCTGCGGGTCGCCGGTACCGGGGTCGCGGACGCGGTCATCGAGCGCGCGGCGGTGACCGGGTCCGGGTCCGGGAGCGGCCCCGGGGCGCCTCGCCGGGTGCTGCTGTCGAAGAGCCGGGCTCGGCGGGACGAGTGGCTGGTCTGGGAGCGTCAGGTCGAGGGCCTGGGTGACCGGCGGGCCCGGATCGAGATCGCCTTCCGGGTCGAGGCGGGCCAGATCGTCGGGTCCGCCTGCTCCCCGTTGACGGTGTTCTTCCCCACCGAGAAGGAGACCTTCCTCGGTTTCCTGATCCAGGGTCCGTACCGCACGACGCCCGCCCGGGACAACATTCCTGAGCACGACCCGTCCAACGCCGCGCTCGTGCGCGCGACCGCCGCGCTGCTCACCGACGTGCTCCGCGAGCTTCGCGACGAAGGCTTGCTCACGGTGGAGGTCCTGGCCACGCTGCCGCTCGAGGTTGCGCGCTTCCAGCCCGGCTCGATGTTCCGCCCGCTGTTCGACGCGGTGCGCGCGGCGCTGGGCCGGGAGCCGATGATTCCGGTCGCGGGAGGCGGTGACAGCACAGGAGGCGGTGACGGCACGGGGGGCGGTTACGGAACGGCCGGTGAGCTGAAGCTGGGGCAGGGCGCAGACCTGCACGAGCTTGTCGACCCCGATCAGCTCGGCGCGCTCTACGGCGCGGACCGCCCGGTGTGGTTCGCGCATGAGTCCATCACCGAGAACCATGCTCCCGTGCTGTGGCGATACCTGCGGGAGGAGATCGGCCTGGAGGAGGTCACGCCGGAGGGCGTGGTCTCGAGGGTGAGCCGCGAATTTCTCCAGGCGCAGCCGGATGGGTGGATCACGCGCTTCTACGCCTTCCTCTTCCTGCATTCCGCGCTGTGGAGGGCGTCGAGATCCGCCGGTGAACCGCCCGGTCCGGCCCGGACCAAGCCGGTCATCCGGCTCGAAGACGGCAGCCATGTCGCGCCCTTTGACGCCCAGGACCGCCCGGCGGTGTACCTGCCCGGGCCAGCCGCAAGCAGCCTGCCCACCGTGCGGCGCGCCGTAGCTGACTCCGCCGCGGCCCGGCCGTTCCTGGACGCGCTTGATCTCGCTGAGCCGGACGTGGTAGCCGAAGTACTCCAGATCATCCTGCCCAGGTACCGCGGCCTGGATCTCGGGGAGCTCGACCCGGTCCAGCATGACGCCGACCTGGAATGCGTAGTCCGGGCCCTGGATGAGGCCCCGGCGGGTCAGCGTCAGGACGTGCTCGAGCAGCTGCGCAAAACAGACTTCCTCATCGGGGAGAACGCGGCCACCGGGGAACAGCGGCTGATGCGGCCGCCGCGGCTGTACCAGCGCAGCAAGGATCTGGAGGTCTACTTCGACGGGAATCCCGACGCCTGGTTCGCGGGCGACGGCTACGGACCATGGCTGGTCCAGCTCCGCGGGATGGGCGTCCGGCCGGGTGTCGCCGTGCTCGCGCGGACCCCGAATCAGCATGGGTACGTGATGATCACCGTCGAATTCGGCCGGAACGAACGCGGCATCGACGGATTCGACCCCGACGCGCAGATCGACGGACTCGACTTCGCTCTCTCTCATCCCAGCCACGCTCGTTCCGAGTATGTCTGGAACGTCCTGCTCGCGCCGAACCGCCGCCTAGTGGCCGGGGTGGTGGAGACATCGGTGCTCCAGTCGTTCAGTGATCCGAGCCGGGAAACCGTCATGTCGGCGATCGGGGCGGCCGCGGTGCGCGAGGCGTGGCTGCCCGGACGGGACGAGGCCTTCCGCCGGCCGGGTGAGCTCTCGCTCGACGACCTGCCCACGACCTACACGCGGGACGACGGGCTGGCCCACGCTCTGCACATGCTCCAGCCCGTGGTGGCCGACGCCGCCCGGCAGCTCGGTATCGCGCCGGAGGTCCTGTGGGGGCTGAGCGCCCATCCGGACCTGGTCGCGCTGATCGAACGCGAGCTCGCGGCCCGCGCGACCCCGGCCCGCCCGGTTAATCCAAACGGAGCCGGTGGCCCCCCGGATGCCTAGGACGGTAGCCGGGGGCCACCGGCTACAGCAAAGGTCAGAGGCGGACGATCATCTTGCCAGTGTTGTGGCCGCGGAGCAGGTTGATGAAGGCGGACGGGGCCTGGTCCAGGCCATCGACGACGGTTTCGGTGTGGAAGAGCTTGCCGTCGCGCAGCCAGCCGCTGACGTCGGCGATCATGGCGGGTGCCCGGTCCTGGTGGTCGGAGACGATGAAGCCGCGCAGGGTGAGGCGCTTGGTGATGACCAGCCCCAGGTTGTGCGGCCCGGCGGGCAGCTCGGTGGCGTTGTAGTGGGCGATCGCGCCGCACAGGGCGACGCGGCCGTAAGTACTGAGTACCGCCAGGGAGGCTTCCAGATGGTCGCCGCCGACATTGTCGAAGTAGACGTCGATGCCCTCGGGCGCGGCCTCCCGGAGCTGCCCGAACACGGGGGCGGCCTTGTAGTTGAAGGCGGCGTCGAAGCCGATCTCGCGCAGCCAGCTGACCTTCTCCTCGCTACCCGCGCTGCCGATCACCCGGGCGGCGCCCTTGAGCTTGGCGATCTGGCCGGCCATGCTGCCCACCGCGCCTGCCGCGCCGGAGACGAACACCACATCGCCTGGCTTCAGCGCGGCGATGTCGAGCAGGCCGACGTAGGCGGTCAGCGCGGGCATGCCCAGCACCCCTAGGTAAGCCGACGGGGACAGCCCCGCAGTTCCTTCGATGGCCGCTATTTTCTGCGCGTGCCGGGCGGGCAGTACCGCCTCGTCTCGCCAGCCCAGATTGTGCAGGACCAGGTCACCCTCGGCCAGGTCGGGCGACCGGGTCTCGACGACCGAGCCGATCGCCCCGCCCTGCAGCGGCTCCCCCAGCTGGAACGGCGGGACGTAGGACTTGGTGTCGTTCATCCGGCCGCGCATGTAGGGGTCCACCGACATGAACAGGTTGCGTACCCGAACCTGCCCGTCGACCAGTTCCGGCCGGCCCGCCTCGGTCACGGCGAAGTTGTCCTCGGTCGGCCAGCCGGACGGCCGCGAGGCGAGAACGATCTGACGTGGCACTCATTCCTCCGTAGGGGGACAATTGACGTGGGCAGCTACGCGGTCCTACCGTACCGCCCAGTAAGTACAGCCGTCAGCGAGGATGGAGCCCGATGATCCGCAGCACCATGCAGGACTACCAGCTCACGATCGGCGCCATCATGCGGCACGGGGCCCAGGTATACGGCGCCAGCGAGTGCGTGACCTGGACGGGGGCGCAACCCCGCCGGACTTCGTACGCACAGGTGGCACAGAACGCCGGGCGGCTGGCCGGCGCCCTGGCCCGGCTCGGCATCAAGCCGGGTGACCCGGTCGCGACCTTCTGCTGGAACAATACCGAGCACCTGGAGGCCTACTTCGGGGTGCCCAGCATGGGCGCGGTGCTGCATACGCTCAACATCCGGCTGCCCGGCGCCCAGGTCGCCCAGATCGTCAACCACGCCGAAGACCGGATCATCATCGTGGACGACACGCTCGTCCCGCTGCTGGTCAAGATCGCCGGCGAGCTGCCCACGGTGGAGGCGTTCATCGTCAACGGCACCGGGGACGTGACCGCGCTCGAGGGCCGCGTGCCGGTGCTCCGCTACGCCGAGCTGCTGGCGGATCTTGGGTCCGAGGACCCCGCGTTCGACTGGCCCGAGCTTGACGAGCGGGACGCGGCGCTGATGTGCTACACGAGCGGTACTACCGGCGACCCCAAGGGAGTGGTGTACTCACACCGGTCCACCTACCTGCACGCGATGGCGGTGATGGCCGCGTCGGTCCAGGGCATCACCGAGGCGGACCGGGCGCTGGCCATCGTGCCGATGTTCCACGCCAACGCCTGGGGCATGCCGTACGCGGCCTTCCTGTCCGGCGCCACGCTGCACATGCCCGGCCCGTTCCTGCAGCCCGAGCACCTCACCAAGTTCATCGCCACTGAACGGACCACGGTGACGTCCGGGGTTCCGACCATCTGGAACGCGATCGGTGACTACGGGCTGGATCACGAGATCGACCTGTCCTCGCTGCGGATCGGCAACTCGGGCGGCTCGGCCGCCCCGCGGGTGCTGCTTGAGCGGTTCCAGGCGCGCTACGGGCTGCGGATCATCCAGGGCTGGGGCATGACCGAGATGAGCCCGGTCGGCGGCCTGGCGCTACCACCCGCGGGGGTGCAGGAGGGCACGGTCGAGGACCTGGACTGGCGGATGCGCGCGGGCCGGATCCTGCATGGGGTCGAGATGCGCATCATCGGCAAGGACGGCGAGGAGCTGCCGACAGACGGGGTGGCGGAAGGTGAGATCGAGGTCCGCGGCCCCTGGGTTACCGGCTCCTACCACCATGACCCGGCGCCGGACAAGTTCCACGACGGCTGGCTGCGTACCGGCGATGTCGGCACGCTCGACGACCGCGGCTTCTTCACCATCAGCGACCGGATCAAGGACGTCATCAAGTCCGGTGGGGAGTGGGTCTCCTCGGTGGAACTGGAGAACCAGCTGATGGGGCATCCGGCCGTGCAAGAGGCGGCGGTGATCGGGATCCCGGACGAGCGCTGGGGCGAGCGGCCACTGGCCTGCGTGGTGCTGCGGCCGGGCGCCAAAGCCGAGGCCGCGGAACTCGCCGACTTCCTCGACGGCAAGGTAGCCAGGTGGCAGGTGCCGGAGTACTGGGCGTTCGTGGCCGAGGTGCCGAAGACGGCGGTCGGCAAGTTCGACAAGAAGGTACTTCGCGCCCGCGACGCGGCCGGCGACCTCACGATCGAGCGGATTACCAGGTAAGGGTCAGCGCCGAGGGTCCGGTCAGGGGCGCGCTAGAGTCGTCGCTATGCGATTTGCCACCATCCGGACGGACTACGGGACCACTGCGGCGCGGCTTGACGGGGACGTCCTGGTTCCGCTGGACGCCGCCGACGTCGGCGAGATGCTCGCGGGAACCAGCAGCCAGGGACCGGGCCGGGAGCGGGCCGGCGCGCCAGCGGTGCCGACCGCGGAAGCCGACTTCGCGCCGCTCGTCACCCGGCCAGGGAAGATCATCTGCGTGGGGCTGAACTACCGGGCGCACATCGCCGAGACCGGGCGGGAGCTGCCCGAGTACCCGACGCTGTTCGCCAAGTTCGCTGACACCCTGCTCGGTTCCCGTGACGATCTCGTGCTGCCGTCGGTGAGCGATCGGGTCGACTGGGAAGTCGAGCTCGGCGTCGTCATCGGGAGCCCGGTGTACCGGGCCGCGCCCGAGGAAGCCGCGGCGAGCATCGCCGGCTACACGGTGGTCAACGACGTGTCGATGCGGGACTGGCAGGGGCGCACGCTGCAGTGGCTGCAGGGCAAGATGTTCGAGCACTCCACGCCGGCCGGGCCCTACCTGGTCACGCCGGACGAGGTCGGGCACGCGGCCGACCTGGAGGTCAGGTGCGAGGTCGATGACGAGGTGATGCAGCAGTCGCGGACCTCGGACCTGCTGTTCTCCCCGGCCGGGATCATCTCTTACGCAAGCCAGGCGATCACCTTGAAGCCAGGCGACCTCATCGCCACCGGCACGCCAGGCGGCGTGGGCAACGCCAGGAAGCCGCCGGTCTACCTGCACCCCGGCAACGTGCTGCGCACCTGGATCGAAGGCCTCGGCGAGTGCGTCAACCACTGCGTGGCGGACAAGGCCGGCTGACCGGACGAGGACGGCTCGTTCGGGATATTCATTCTTCGGAAAGGCCGGTGGCGAGTTCCACGACGACGTCGAGCTGACCCAGGTGCCGCGCGTACTCCTGGACCACGGCTATTATCCCGCTGCCGTGACCGGCACGTCGAGCCAGAGGCCGCCGTTCAGGTTGATGTTGTTGCCTTTGTCCTGGCCGGGCGCGCTGTCGCCGATGTAGGTGTACAGCGGGTGCCCGTCGTAGGTGGCCTGGGTCGAGCCGCCCGTCCGCTTGATCGAACCGATGGTGCCGGTGACGCCGGGGCCGGCCGAGACATTCCCGGGGACCGGCGGCCAGTAGGCGGCGCAGGACCCGTAACAGGCCGAACGGGACTGGGTATCGGGCGCGAACGAATACAGCGTCAGGCCCCTGGCGTTCGTGAGCACTTCCGTGCCGCCGATCGACCTGGCCTTCAGCACCTGCGATCCGGCCGTGACGGACGCGGCAGGCGCGGCCTTCGGCGTGGCGACGAAGGCGCCGAGCAGCGCGAGCGCGACGACCGACACCGCCGCGGTCACCAGGGCAGTCGCCAGCGCGGTCGCCAGCGCGGCGAAGGCGGCCACGTCGAGGATCCCGGCCACGATGCCGGCGGTGGTGCGCACCTCGGTGAACCCGAACAAGCCGACCTTCAGCGAGAGAAGGTAGCCACCGAGCGTCCCGAGCGCGAACGCGGCGCCGGCCGCGGCGGCCAGCCGGTGACCCGTGACTCCAATCGCGACGGCGAGCACGTACGCGGCGATCACCTGCAGCAGGAACAGCCAGCCGATCGTCGGAATGGACCGGTAACCCGTCAGGTACAGGTCCAGGTGAATGGATCCCGAGGCGACCAGCAGGGCTGCCCCGGCGATCCCAGACGCTGACCGCCGGGGCAGTGACGACCCCCACTTACTCCCCACAATCCTGACCACGTGCTCGTCCGCCATCCGGTTCAATGGCATTCGTGCCGAATGTGAACGTTTTCCGGATCCGACGTTCATCGTGCCCGGCGTTCTCAGGCGCCCGCGTAAGCCTCCTCCAGCGCGGCGATATCGAATCTGGTCATGCCGAACATCGCTTGGGTGACCCGGGCCGCCTTGGCGGCGTCGGGGTCGGCGATCATCTCGAAGAACACGGCCGGGACGATCTGCCAGCACAGGCCGTACCTGTCTTTCAGCCAGCCGCAGACGACCTCCTGGCCGCCCTGGACCAGGTTGCTCCAGTAGTAGTCGACTTCTGCCTGGTCAGCGCAGGTAACCACGATCGAGACGGCCTCGTTGAACGTGTGCTGCGGGCCGCCGTTGAGGGCGGAGAACTGCTGCCCGTTGAGCACGAACTCGACGAGCATCACCGAGCCCTCCGGTCCCGGTCCGGCCTGGGTATAGCGGTGGACGCGGCCGAGTTCGGAGTTTTTGAAAATGCCAGTGTAGAAGGCAGCGGCTTCTTCGGCCTGGGTGTCGAACCACAGGCAGGTGATGAAGGGCTTGTCGGTCATGGCTCCTCCTTGTTTCCATGTTCGCCGTTGTAACGGCAGCCGGGGCGCTAACTCATCGGTCCGGCTCAGCTGACCGGCGTGATAAGACGGTCCGGTGGACTCCAAGCGACAGATCATCAAGGCGATGGCCGTTATCAGGCGGCCGCGGGACCGGGCGCTGCTGGTGTCCGAGGCGGCCGACGGCTCGTTTCAGCGGCCGCTCGGCGGCCATGTCGAGTTCGGCGAGTACGCGCGGGACACGATCCACCGGGAGTTCGGCGAGGAGATCGGCCAGCGGCTGACCGGCGTGCGGCTACTCGGGGTGCTGGAGAACATCTTTCCTTGGCAGGGCGGCACCGAGCACGAGGTCGTCTTCATCTTCAGCGCCGCCTTTGCGGACCCGGCGGCTTACGAGATCGACGAGCAGGTCATCGCGGACAAGACCGAGAACCGCGTGTTCTGGCGGGCGCCTGGGACGGTCAGGCCGCCGCTCTACCCGGCCGGGCTGACCGAGCTGATCGCGGGCGGGTGATCGTCGCTGGTTTCCGCGGGGCTGAGTTCCTCGGGAGTGGCTGCCGCTGGGCCGGCCTCCTCTGAGCCGCGGGTACGGCCCATGCGGCGGTCGATCCGGCTAAGCGCAGGCAGGGCCAGGATCCCGCAGATGACGGTGGGCAGACCGCCGAGGACCAGTGACCAGCGCGCCCCGACGCTCTGCCCGACCCAGCCCACGATGGGGCCGCCGATGGGCGTCGATCCGAGCCAGGCCAGCGCCCACAGCGCCATGACCCGGCCGCGCATCTCCGGCTTGGCGGCCAGCTGGAGCGTGGTCTTGGCGAACGAGTTGAAGGTGATGCTCCCGTAACCGACGAAGACCATCGCCACCAGCTCGAGCGCTAGGGTCGGCGCGGCCGCCGCGCCCAGGATGGCGATGCCCCAGCCGATCGCGGCCAGGCAAAGGGCGCGGGCCCTCGGCCGGGGCCGCGCGGCGGAGATCAGGCCGCCGACCACTGCGCCGACGCCCATCACCGAGGCCATCACGCCGTAGGCGGCGGCCCCGCCGTGGAAGACGCTGGTGGCCATGAGCGGCAGCGTCACCTGGAACTCCCAGGCCAGCGTACCGACGACGGCGATCATGACCAGCGGGATCAGCAGCTCGGGCGTGCCCCTGACGTAGCGCAGGCCCTGCCGCACCTGGCCCTTTTCCTTGGCTACCCGCTTGGCCGGGAACAGCTCGGACTTGCGCATCGCGACCAGCGAGATCAGCACGGCCACGAACGAGATCGCGTTGCAGCCAAAGCATAGGGCCAGGCCGAGGGCCGCGGCGATCACCCCGGCCAGCGCGGCGCCGAAGACGCGGGCCATGTTCATCGCCACCGAGTTGAGGGTCACCGCGTTTGCCAGATCCGGGGGTGACACCATCTCTGAGATGAAGCTCTGCCGGGCCGGGTTGTCGAAGACGTTGACGAAGCCGAGCGCGAGTGCGAGCAGGTAGACGATCCACATCCGGATGGACCCGGTCTCAATCAGGATGGCGAAGGCCCCGGCCAGCAGCCCGGACAGCGTCTGAGTGACGAGCAGGACCCGCCGCTTGTCCATCCGGTCCGCGAACAGACCGCCGAACGGGCCGAACACGAAGATGGGCAGGAACCTGACCGCCAGGGTCAAGCCCAGCTGCGTGCCGCTGTGCGTGAGGTCCAGGACGAGGAACGACTGCGCGACGGTCTGCATCCAGGTGCCGGCCACCGAGATGATCTGGCCGAAGAAGAACAGCCGGTAGTTGCGCTGCCGGAGTGAGGAGATCATCTGTCTCGGCTGGAATTGCGGGTGGCTTCCCGGAAACGCCACGTGTACCGGCTCCCTACCTCGGCCTTTACCTTCGCTCCCCACTATACCATTAGCTCTGCTAAGGAGTTAGGTTGCCTGCCAGGTGCGGGCGCGCACACAGGTGGGCGCGCACACGGGTGGCCGCAGGCGCGGGCGGGCGCGGGGAGGCAAACATGATCGTGTGTACTTACCCCCCGGCCGGCGGGGGTAAGTACACACGATGATGGCCTAAGACTGGTCTAGCTGGGCTAGTTCGGCGGCGGTGAGGGTCAGGTCGGCGGCCTGGGCCGAGTCGGTGATGGATTCGGGGCGGCTGGCGCCGGGGATCGGGATCACGACCGGGGCCTTGGCCAGCATCCAGGCCAGGGTGACCTGCTGCGGCGAAACTCCGTGCGCGTCGGCGACCTGCTGGAACGCGGCGTGCCTGGAGCCGAGCTGGCCGGCCCGGGCGATGCCGCCGAGCGGACTGAACGGCAGGAAGGCAATGCCGAGCTTCGCGCAGTGGGCGAGCTCGGCCTCGCTGGACCGGAACGCGGGCGAGAACTGGTTCTGCACGCTCGCCAGGTTTCCTTCGCCGAGGATCTTCCGGGCGATGTCGATCTGGTCGATGGTGGCGTTGGAAATTCCTGCCAGGCGGATCTTGCCCTCGTCAAGCAGTTCCTTCAGGACGCCGACCGACTCCGCGTAGGGAACCTCCGGGTCGGGCCGGTGGAACTGGTACAGGCCGATGACGTCCACGCCGAGCGCCTTCAGCGAGGCCTCCGCGGCCTGCCGCAGGTGAGCGGGCGAGCCTTCGACCCGCCAGGAGCCGTCGCCGGGGCGGACGTGGCCGCCCTTGGTGGCGACCAGCACGTCGCTGGTGTCGCCGGGGTAACTGGCCAGGGCCTTGGCGATCAGCCGTTCGTTGTGACCTGTCTCGCCGGCGTTCAGGTGATACGCATCGGCGGTGTCGATGAGCGTGACGCCCGCGTCAAGGGCCGCGTGGATGGTCCTGATGGAGCGGTCCTCCTCGGGCCGGCCCTCGATCGACATGGGCATCCCGCCCAGGCCGATCGCGCCTACCGCCACGCCGCCGATCGTCCGGTTACGCATATCAGCTCTCCTTCAACTTCTACGTTGCTTCTAGTGGTGGCAACAGCGCGGCGGGCGATGTCGTACCGGGTTGGTGATAGCAGACGTTGCTAACAGCTATCGGCCGCGGCGATGCGCGGGCCGGCCGAGACTGGATCTGCCCCGTTCGGCGCGGCGGCCGACCCGGGCAGTTCGGCCAGGACGGCGCGCGCCGCGGCGGAGATCCTGCGGCCGACCGGGGTCACGACGGAAATGACCCAGGTGAAGGTGTGATCGCGGATCTCGATGACGTCCAGGTCCGCGCCCAGGCCGGCGGCCACCGTGGCCGGCAGGAAGGCGATGCCCAGGCCGCCCCGGACCAGGTTGATCACCGCGGTGAAGTCCGCGGCCTCGAACGGGACCTCCCGGTCGAGGCCGGCCGCGGCGAACGCCCGGTCGACGACGGCGCGATTTCCCCAGCCCAGCGGGAAGTCAATGAACGGCTCACCGGCCACCTGAGCGAGGGTGGCCGGGCTAGCGGCCAGCGGGTGCCCGGGCTGGCCGACGGCGATCAGCGGCTCCTCGGTCACCGGTCGCAGGCTCAGCCCGGCGGGCGGCGGGCCCGGCAGCGAGACCAGCGCCAGGTCAAGGCGGCCTTCCAGCATGTCCCGGGCGAGGCCTGCGGAGCCGCTGGCGGAAAGGCGCAGCCGCACGGCTACACCCGGGTGCGTGCGATGGAAGCGGCCGAGCAGGCCGGGCAGGTCGAGCGGGCCGGTCGACAGCATCGTGCCCACGGTGACCGTGCCGCGCAGGCCGCCCTGGGCTTCGCTGACCGCGTCCCTGGCCGCCTGCGCGGCCGCCAGCGTCGCGCGCGCCTCGGGTAGCAGCACCTGACCCGCGTCGGTCAGCATGACCCGGTGGCGGTCACGGTCGAAAAGGCTCGCCCCGAGGTCTCGTTCCAGCGCCTTGACCGCGCTGGAGACACCCGATTGCACCAGGTGCAGCCGGGTCGACGCGCGGGTGAAGGACAGTTCCTCCGCGACGGCGACGAAAACCTCCAGATGCCGCAGCTCCATGCCCGGATTATCTCATATTCAGATGCTGGTAAGCATCAATATTCGTTAGCATAGATGACCGCGTAACATAAGCCGTTCATATCCCACGGCCAGCGATGGCGGGGTCAGGGGCGGGAACCGGGGCCCGTTCGGTCGGGAATGCATTGATGATGCCGCGTGACCGGGTGGGCAGATGCACGTCGGCGTTCAGCTGGCGGCTAGATTTGCCGCATAGGGTTCGTCCGGCAGAACCGTTTTC
>Ga0302314_10003260_pt1 | contig 30067 bp, 32 predicted proteins | sample III_Palsa_N2_3_FD_200533 | JGI IMG/M metagenome (GOLD analysis project Ga0302314, IMG submission 200533) | Peat permafrost microbial communities from Stordalen Mire near Abisko, Sweden - III_Palsa_N2_3 | ecosystem: Environmental > Terrestrial > Soil > Palsa > Peat permafrost | place: Sweden... | reverse complement strand
GCCGCCGGCCGGCCCGACGGTGCGTCAACTCCCGTAGGATCAACGTCCATGGTTGATCTCTACCCTCCGACAGGTCCCTACGACAGCGGCTTTCTCGACACCGGAGACGGCAACCGCATCTACTACGAACAGTGCGGCAACCCCAAGGGCAAGCCTGCCCTGAACGTCCACGGCGGCCCGGGAGCGGGCGCGATGCAGCGCCCGACCAGGGCCTGGGACCCCGAGCGCTACCGCATCATCCGCTTCGACCAGCGCAACTGCGGTCGCAGCACCCCGCACGCCAGCGACCCGGCGGCGGACATGGCACTGAACACCACGCAGCACCTGATCGACGACATGGAGCGGCTGCGGGAGCACCTCGGCATCGAGAAGTGGCTGCTGAACGGCGGCTCCTGGGGCTCGACACTGGTCATCGCCTATGCGCAGCAGCACCCCGGGCGGGTCAGCGAGATGGTCGTCCCGGCGGTGACGACAGCCACCCGCGCCGAGATCGACTGGCTCTACCGGGGCGCCGGGCGGTTCTACCCCGAGGCATGGGACCGGTTCCGCGACGGCGTCCCCGAGGACGAGCGGGACGGTGACCTGCTGGCCGCCTATGCGCGGCTGATGGAGAACTCCGACCGGGCGGTCCGGGAGAAGGCCGCTGCCGACTGGCTCGCCTGGGAGGATGCGGTCATCTCCGGTGAGCCCAACGGCACGCCCGGCATGTACAGCGACCGCGACGTCGACGCACAGATCGCGTTCGTGCGGATCTGCGCGCACTTCTTCAGCAACGGCGCGTGGCTGGAGGAGGACCAGCTGCTGCGCGACGCCCACAAGCTGGCCGGGATCCCGGCGGTGCTGGTCCACGGCCGCCGTGACATGGGCTGCCCGGTGCAGACGGTGTGGGAGCTGGCGAAGGCGTGGCCGGACGCGCGTCTGCACATCATCGAGGACTCCGGGCATGCCGGGAGCGACGCCCTGGGCGAGACGGTCCGGGCGGCGATCGAGGAGTTCAAGGACCGGTGACGCCCGCGGCGGGGTCCCCACGGATGTGAGGACCCCGTCCCGTGCCCGTCAGGCGCCGACGTAGGCCGCTAGGTGCTCGGCGGTGAGGGTGGAGCGGGCCGCGACGAGGTCCGCCGGGGTTCCCTCGAAGACGATCCGGCCGCCGTCGTGGCCCGCGCCCGGACCGAGGTCGATGATCCAGTCGGCGTGCGCCATGACCGCCTGGTGGTGCTCGACCACGATGACCGACTTCCCGGAGTCGACCAGCCGGTCGAGCAGGCCCAGGAGCTGCTCGACGTCGGCGAGGTGGAGGCCCGCGGTCGGCTCGTCCAGGACGTAGATACCGCCCTTCTCGGCCATGTGGGTGGCCAACTTGAGTCGCTGCCGTTCGCCCCCGGACAGGGTGGTGAGCGGCTGGCCCAGGCTGAGGTAGCCGAGCCCCACGTCCGCGAGCCGCTCCAGGATGCGGTGCGCGGCCGGCGTGCGGGCGTCGCCCTTGCCGAAGAACTCCTCGGCCTCGGTCACCGACATGGCGAGCACCTCGCTGATGTCGCGGCCGCCGAGGTGGTAGTCCAGCACCGACGCCTCGAACCGCTTGCCCTCGCACTCCTCGCAGGTGGTGGCGACACCGGCCATCATCGCCAGGTCGGTGTAGATGACCCCGGCGCCGTTGCAAGTGGGGCAGGCGCCCTCGGAGTTGGCGCTGAACAGCGCCGGCTTCACGTCGTTGGCCTTCGCGAACGCCTTGCGGATCGGGTCGAGCAGCCCGGAGTAGGTCGCCGGGTTGCTCCGCCGCGAGCCGCGGATCGCGCCCTGGTCCACCGACACCACGCCCGCGCCCGCCGGGATCGAGCCGTGCACCAGGGAGCTCTTGCCGGAGCCGGCGACGCCGGTGACCACCGCCAGCACCCCGAGCGGGACGTCGACGTCGACGTCGCGCAGGTTGTGGAGCGTCGCACCGCGGATCTCCAGCGTTCCGGTGGGCGTCCGCACGGCCTTCTTCAGAGAGGCGCGGTCGTCGAAATGGCGGCCGGTGATGGTGCCGCTGCCCCGCAGGCCCTCGACGGTGCCCTCGAAGCAGACGGTGCCGCCCGCCGTGCCGGCCCCGGGGCCCAGGTCCACGACGTGGTCGGCGATCGCGATCACCTCCGGCTTGTGCTCCACGACCAGCACCGTGTTGCCCTTGTCCCGCAGCTGCAGCAGCAGGGCGTTCATCCGGCTGATGTCATGGGGGTGCAGGCCCGTGGTGGGCTCGTCGAAGACATAGGTGACGTCGGTGAGCGAGGAGCCCAGGTGCCGGATCATCTTGACGCGCTGCGCCTCGCCGCCCGACAGGGTGCCCGCCGCCCGGTCCAGCGAGAGGTAGCCGAGACCGATCTCCACGAACGAGTCGAGGATCTGCTGCAGCGTCGTGAGCAGCGGTGCCACCGAGGGCTCGTCGAGGCCGCGGACCCAGTCGGCCAGGTCGCTGATCTGCATGGCGCAGGCATCGGCGATGCTGAGCTTCTTGATCTTCGAGGAGCGGGCCGCCTCGGCCAGTCGGGTGCCGTCGCAGTCGGGGCACACGGTGAAGGTGACCGCCCGGTCCACGAACGCCCGGATGTGCGGCTGCATCGCCTCCCGGTCCTTGGCGAGCATCGAGTTCTGGACCCGGGGGACCAGCCCCTCGTAGGTCATGTTGATGCCCGCGATCTTCATCCGGGTCGGCTCGCGGTGGAGCAGGTCGTGCAGCTCCTTCTTGGTGTACTTGCGGATCGGCTTGTCCGGGTCGTAGAAGCCCGACTCGCTGTAGAGCCGGTAGTTCCAGCCGCCGGCCGTGTAGCCGGGGATCGTCAGCGCGCCCTCGGACAGCGACTTGGAGTCGTCGTAGAGCTGCGTCAGGTCGATGTCGGAGACCGTTCCCCGGCCCTCGCAGCGCGGGCACATGCCGCCGGTGATGCTGAAGCTGCGGCGCTCCTTGACGGTCCTGCCCGCGCGCTGGACCGTCACCGCGCCCGCTCCGCTGATGGAGGGGACATTGAAGGAGAACGCCTTGGGCGAGCCGATGTGCGGCTTCCCGAGCCGGCTGAACAGGATGCGCAGCATCGCGTTGGCGTCGGTGGCGGTACCGACCGTGGAGCGGGGGTCGGAGCCCATCCGCTGCTGGTCGACCAGGATGGCGTTGGTCAGCCCTTCGAGCACGTCGACCTCGGGGCGTGCCAGCGTCGGCATGAAGCCCTGCACGAAGGCGCTGTAGGTCTCGTTGATCAGCCGCTGCGACTCGGCGGCGATCGTGCCGAACACCAGCGAGCTCTTGCCCGAGCCGGAGATGCCGGTGAACACCGTCAACCGGCGCTTCGGGATCTCGACGCTGACGTCCTTGAGGTTGTTCACCCGCGCGCCCAGCACCCGGATCAGGCCGTGGCTGTCGGCGACGTGCAGCACAGGCGACTGCGTGTTCTTCCTCGTGGCCATGCTCATGCGGTCCCCATCTGTCACGCGGAGCCGCCTCGCGGTCTCCGTCGGCGTCGCCCGGTTCGATCCAACCACGCTACGGGCGGGCGTCGCGGTCCGCTTCTCCATTCCTGACCGGTTGCCGCCGGCTCCCGGCATCACCCGGATGGAGCAGCGGCGGCTTCAGGGGCGGGAGTCGTGGCGGGTGTCGTGCAGTGCCCTCAGGGCGGAGTAGGCGCCCTGGACGAAGCGGCCGTCGGCGGCGGGCGAGGTGTTGGTCAGGGCGGCCAGGGCGGTCCCGGTCCGGGGGCAGAAGCCCGCGAACGAGGTGAAGCCCCGGGTCGCGCCGGAGTGGAACAGCAGGTCGCCGCCGCGGGTGGTGCGCAGGTTCCAGACCAGGCACAGCCGGTCGCCCGACCGGGGTACGGACAGGCGGGGGCGCTGGACGTCGGTGAGGGCGGCGGCGAGCGGGCCGTCCGCACCTGCGGCGGCCGGGTCCAGCAGCGCCTCCAGGTAGCGCCGCAGGTCCCGTGCGGTGGAGCGCAGCGCACCCGCCCCGGGCAGCGCCGGGATCCGCCACGGCGGGCGCGGCCGCTCGTGCCAGTAGCCGGTGGCCTGGGCCCGGTCGGCGGCGCAGCCGGTGCCGGTGAGGCCGAGCGGACGGCAGACGCGGGCGTCCAGGAGGTCGGCGTAACCGGTCCCGGCGGCACGGGCGAGGATCAGTCCCAGCAGCCCCACACCCAGGTTGGAGTAGTGCACCCGGCTGCCGGGGCGGGCGTGGACGCGGGTGCCGGGCAGGGCGGCGAGCAGCCGCTGCTCGGTGTAGTGCGCGTAGGGGTTGGTGAACCAGCGGGGCAGTGCGCCGCGCAGCAGCCCGGCGGGCAGCCGGGGCAGGCCCGAGGTGTGGGTGGCCAGATGCAACAGGGTGATCCCGGGCGCGGCGGCGGGTGCGGCGCCCGCGGGCAGGTACCGGGCGATCGGGTCGTGGAGGCGGACCTCGCCCCGGGCGGCCATCTCGGCGAGCAGCAGCGCGGTGAAGGTCTTGGTGAGCGAGCCCAACTCGAAGCGGGTGTCCGCGTCCACGGGCCGGCCGCCGGTGCGCCGCGACGACCCGCGGTGCACGACGGCGGGGCCCGCGGCGCCGACGGTCGCGACGGTGACCGCCGCGCCGCTCGGCACAGCGTCCAGCAGGGGGAGCAGGCTTTCGGGCGTCACCGGTCGGCCGCCGGGACACCGAGCTCACGGGCCAGGGTGACGGTGCCCGCCACGATCGCCACGACCGCCGTGTGCTCGTTGTCCTTGAACGCCCGGACCGGATCCTCGTCCACCGGCTCCGCGTCGCGCGGGAGCAGGCCGTCGGCGTGCTGCGCCCGGGCCAGCCGGTCCCACCCCTGCGCGTCGCAGACCGGCTCCTCCAGGCAGGCGTCGACGATCAGTAGTTCGCCGACCAGGTCCCACTGGCCGACCTCCTGCCAGATGTCGATCCACACCGGCAGCCACAGCCGCAGGTAGTCCGCGATCGCGGACGGCAGCGCGGCGGGGTGCGCGCCCCAGTCGGTGACATGGAAGACCGTGTGGGTCATGTGGTACGCGGTCATCCAGTCGATCATCCAGGGCTCGGGCGTGGCCCCGAGCCAGCAGGCGGCGGTCAGTGCCGTCCAGTCGCTGCGGTGACCGGGGTCGACCACACGGTGGGCGTTGGCGACCGCGAGCCGCCGGTTGGGCATCATCTCGATCGCGCCGACGGAGTCCAGCGCGCCCAGGTGGCCGACCAGTTCGCCCAGCGGGCGATGGCGGTAGCCGCCCCGCACGAAATGGGCGTAGGTCTCCAGTGGGTCCGTCAGCATCGGGTGCCGCAGCTGGCGTTCATACAGCACGTCGCCGCCGTCGAACTCCTGCCAGGCGAACGCCAGCAGATCCCGGGCGGCTTGGAGGTCGCCGGGACCGGCCACACCCTCGCGCAGGACCAGGGAGGCCGCCAGGGCGGTCTCGCCCAGCGGCTTGTAGGGGTTCTCGGGATCGGCCAGGTCGACGGTGGCGCCGGTGGGCAGCGCGCCCAGGGGTGCGGACCGCTGCAGCCAGTGCAAGGCATTCGAGGCCACCTGATGGGCGGTCCGCAGCACCTCGGCGCTCACCGGCCCACCGCCCCGGCCAGCAGCTCCGCCACGCGCAGGTCCAGTGCCGTGCGCGCGTCCGGCCCGCCGAACAGCCGGATGTGCCGCAGCACGGGACCCAGGTCGACCGGCGAGTCGACGCCGGACGCCTGCCCCAGCGCCAGCCACCGCGCGATCCGGGCCGCGGTGCGGTAGTCGCGGCGCAGCATCGCCCGCACCACGCCACGCCCGAGCGACACGCCGCCCCGGCGCGCCGACTCGTGCACCCGGCTGTCCAGCCCCGGCAGGGCCAGCGGGGACAGCTGCGCCATCCGCTGCGACCACTCCGACCACCGGCCGGGATCCGCCACCGGTGCGCCTCCCGGCGGAGGGGCCGCTGCCGCCCGCGTCGACTCCCCGCTGCGCCGCAGCAGTTCGGCGGCGGCCCAGTCCCGCCAGGCGATCGTCCCTCCGGCGGTCGCTGTCCTCAGGGCCTCGGGCGGGAAGACACGGAAAGCCTCCGCCATGGCCCGCACCTCCTCGTGGCCGCTCTCCAACGGGACCTGGGCCAGCAGGTACGGCGCGAAGAGATCGGCGCCGAGGATGCGCGCGGCCGCCAGATCGGCCCTGGAGGTGACAAGGGCCGTCGCGGAGTCGGCGGCCGGACCGTCGACAGCGCCCCCGGCCGTGCCGAGCACGGTGAGGGCGCGTGCCGCCATTCGTTCGACCGCCGCAGCGAACTCCTCGTGAGGAGAGGCGGAGGCATCAGCGAAGGGCATGGTGCTGCTCAACTGTCGTTACGCGGGGCCAGGGCCCTCGCGCCGTCCCCGGTCACCGGTCCTTTTTCGGCGGCTTGGGGGACAGCAGCAGGCCCAGGATGCCCACGCCGACGTCCTGCGGCGTGTACAGCGGCGCGTCGCTGATCCGGGTCTCCTCCTCCGCCATGAGGGAGGTGACCGCGGAGAGGTCCGCGGCCGTGCCGACGGTTCCGCCCGTCGGGCGGAGCGCTTCTTGAGTGAACATCGTTGTCTCCTCAATCGAGGAGCCCTCGCTGGGACGGCGACGGCTCTTCACGGGATACAGCTGATGAATCGGTGCTGTGCAAGGCACCGGGCACCTCCGTGCCCATCAGCCAGCCCACGCCGAAAGTTGGTGCACGATCGGGGTGGGATGCTCCCAGGCTATAGCCGTCGACCGCATCCCGCCCGTCGCCGTCGTGGCCACCGTCGGCCCCGCGCACCGTCACTCTCGCGGCGCGCGGTCGTTTTCCATGGCATGAAGATCTCCCGAGCCGCTGTGCTCCTCGCAGGCGGCGCCGCCCTCGCCGCCACCACTCTGACCACCACCCAGGCTGTGGCGGACACCGCACCGCAGGCGCCCGTCACCTCCATGGGCAACAGCCTCCCGGTCCTCGGCCAGGTCAGCGGCCTGCTGAACTCGCCCGCCCTGCAGAACCACGCAACCGGCAGCGGCGCCACCAACGGCGCCGGTCTGCTCAACGGCCTCGGCGGGTAGGACCCCCGCGCCCGGCCCGACGGCGGCCCCGGGCCCCGGCCCGACGGCCGGGGCCCGCGTTGCTGCGTGCGGGTCGACTCACGCCCGAGTCGGCGGGCAAGGATCCAGCCATTGACGGCCGCTGACGGTGCGTCACCGCAGGTGGCTCCTGGCGTCGACGACCAGGAGGTTGGCATCCTTGGCCACCCGTGGGTGGCGCCCGCCATGACGTCGGCGACGGCCGTGTCGTTGGGGTCGTACACCGCCGAGGCGCGCCCGCCGAACTCGGGCAGACCGGTGTTGACCGGGCCGCCGCCCCACCGGCCATGGCGATCACGGAGATCTGTGTGCTGTGTGACGCCATGGCATACCGTGGCCCGCATGGCTGACGAGATATTTGGGCACCCGCGGCTGGCTGCCATCTATGACCAGCTCGACCCCGACCGCAGCGACCTCGATGCGTATGTCGCCGTCGCCGCGGAGCTCGGTGCGCGTCGGGTGCTGGATGTCGGCTGTGGAACAGGCACGTTCGCGCTGCTGCTGGCCGATCGCGGCCTGGAGGTGACCGGTGTGGATCCGGCGGGCGGCTCGATCGACGTCGCGCGGGGCAAGCCGGGCAGCGAGCGCGTGCAGTGGATCTGCGGTGATGCGACCACGCTGCCGCCACTGCAGGTCGACCTCGCCACGATGACGGCGAATGTCGCCCAGGCGATCGTTGATCCAGGGGAGTGGGCGGCAACGCTGCGCGCCGTCCATGCCGCGTTGCGGCCCGGCGGGTACCTCGTCTTCGAAACGCGAGATCCTGCACGGCGTGCGTGGCAGGAGTGGAACCGTGCGGCGTCCTACAAGGTCACGCAGATTCAGGGCGTCGGCGCCGTCGAGAGCTGGGTGGACGTGATCGATCTGGCAGGGCCGCTGGTGACGTTCCGCCACACGTACGTTTTCGCCTCGGACGGACAGGTGTTGACGTCGGACTCGACACTCCGGTTCCGGGAGCGGGACGAGGTCGAGGCAACGCTGGAGGCGCAGGGCTACGCCGTGCAGGACGTCCGCGATGCACCCGACCGGCCGGGCCGGGAGCTGGTGTTCGTCGCACTGCGGATTGACTCGCCGGAGGGGCGTGTGACAGCCTCCCCGTGATCTTGGATTGACCCAGGTCGCCCAGGCCCGGCTGCACCTCGTGCCCGCAGCCTGCGGCATTGTCTCCCCCTGACGGCCCCGCCCCGGGCGTTCAGGCCCCGCGGTCGTGCGCGTCCCGCTGTTCGGGTGAGCCTGCTGGCGGGGGCCGCCGGCGTCAGGCCTGCGCGCGGTCGTAGGCGCGCAGGGTCAGCAGCGCCGCGAGCGTGGCCCACGGGCGGCCCTCGGCCGCGGTGGTGGGGCACCAGCGCTCCCAGTGGATCGGCCAGCCGCCGTCCTCCTGCTGACTCGCGGCCAGATGGCGCAGGCTGCGCTCCATCTCGGCGTCGGTGAACCAGGCACGGGCGAGCGTGTCGGGACGCGGGGCGTAGTCATGGGGCAGGTGGTACTCGCCCGGCGCATAGCCGGGCGCCAGACGCGACTCCTCGGGATGCCCGGGGTCCAGCAGCACGCTGCGCTGCTCGCGCACCAGGGCGCCCAGCCGTTTGGCCTGCACCTCGGCCCACGCCCGGTCCGGCGCCCGGTCGAGGAAGGCGACCGCGGCGTGGGTCTGGTAGGGATGCGGCTGCTCCAGGTCCTCGACGGCGCGGCGGCAGAACTTGGTGGCCGCCTTCAGCCACGGGTGCTCGATCCCCGTGCCGAGCAGCAGCCCGGTGATCGGGCCGGTGGTGATCAGCTCGCCGCAGGGGTGGTCGTGGACCGGCAGCCAGGGCGGTCGCGGGTACGGGCGAAGGCTCGGCAGCACCGAGGGCACGCCGCCGTCCGCGGTGGTGTGCTTGGCCAGCCAGGTGCACGCCTGCAGGGCCTGGACGCCGTCGAGCGCGCCGATCTCGGCCATGATCTGCAGGGCGATCGGCATGGAGATGGGCTGGCCCTCCGGCCCCCGCACATCGGGGTCCAGCCCGAAGGCGTAGCCGCCGTCGGGACTGCGGTAGCCCTCCAGGGCGGCGAGAACACCCTTCGGCTTGGTCTCCTCCCCGAAGAGGAACGCGAAGCGGCGCTGTTCGAGAACGCGCCCCGACGTCCAGAGAAACCGGCCGGCATTCTCGATCATCGTGTCTTCCACCCAGGACATTGCCCCAGCTTAGGACAGCGACGCGGCTTCGCCGGTCACCGGTCCGACCGGACCGTCGCGATTATCAGGACCGCGCACGGCCCGGCCGGTATCGTCGGCATATGCCGGAACTCGTCGCGCCCACCACCCTCCTGCACACTGCCTGGCTCGAGGCGCACGACGAGTGGGGTCCCGGCGCCCACGAGGACGGGTTCGGACTGCGGCCGACCGACGAGGTCGACTCGCCGACCGGGTTCGCGGCCTGGGTGGCGCGGCTGGCCGACCAGTCGGATCCGGCGAAGCAGCCGGAGGCCGGGGCCGACCGGGTGGGCAGCCTCTACCGATGGATCGTCGAGGACGGCCGGGTCCACGGCGGGATCGCGCTGCGGCACGGGCTCAATGACTATGTGCTGCAGTTCGGCCATATCGGCTACGGCATCCGGCCGTCCTCGCGACGGCGCGGACTGGCCTCCTGGGCACTGGGCCGGATGCTCGGCGAGGCGCGGGAGCTCGGCCTGGAACGGGTGCTGATCACCTGCGAGGTCGACAACATCGCCTCGGCGAAGACGATCGAGCGCCACGGCGGCATCCTCGAGGACATCCGGACCACCGAGCTCGGCGCCGTGCGCCGCTACTGGATCAAGATCCAGTAGCGCGCGGGAAACCTCGTTGAGGCCGCATCGGAGGCTCTGCGATCATGGATGGGTGCTGATCGAAACCCCTCGCCTGGCCCTGCGTCGCTTTCGACCGGAGGACGCACCCGCCCTCGCCCTGTACCGCTCGGACCCTGCGGTGGCCCGCTACCAGGGCTGGACCGCGCCCGTGGCGCTCGAGTCCGCCGTGTCCCTCGTGGAGGACTTCGCCGCCGGCGACCCGGGGCGGCCCGGGTGGTTCCAGTACGCGATCGTGCCCAAGGCCGACAGACGGCTGCTACTGGGCGATGTGGGCGTGTACCTGCACGAGAACCGGATGCAGGCCGAGCTGGGTTTCACCCTCGCCCCGGAGCACCAGGGCTGCGGCTACGCCACCGAAGCCGTGCGTGCCGTGCTGCACCACCTGTTCGACGTCTGCGGGCTGCGCCGCGTCTCCGCCGAGTGCGATGCCCGCAACCTCCGCTCCGCGCAGCTCCTGGAGCGGGTGGGCTTCCAGCTGGAGGGCCGACGCCCCGCCTTCACCTGGATCAAGGGCGAGTGGACCGACGACCTGCTCTTCGGCCTGCTCGCCGAGGACCGGGCGGCGACCGTCCGGGAACGGATAGCGTCGGAGGCATGAGCCTGCCGACGCCTCCGCCCGACCGCCGGCCCCGCACCGAGCCCGACGACCAGGGCACCGCGGTGCGCCTGGGGCCGGTGCGGCGTGTGGTCTCGCTGGTCCCCTCGCTCACCGAGGCCCTGGCGGTGAGCGCGCCGGGGCTGCTCGTGGGCGCCACCGACTGGTGCTCCCACCCCGCCGGCCTGGACGTCGAGCGCATCGGCGGCACCAAGAACCCCGACGTCCAGCGGATCATCGCACTGCGACCCGACCTCGTCCTCGCCAACGAGGAGGAGAACCGCGTGCCCGATCTGGACGCCCTGCGCGGCGCGGGCATCGCGGTGTGGGTGACCGGGATCCGCACCCTGGACCAGGCCCTGAGCTCCCTGGACCGGATGCTGGCCGCCGCCTGCGGCCTGGAGCGCCCGGACTGGCTCGACCGGGCCGAGGCCGCCTGGCGGGCCGTCACCCCGGCCGACACCCACCTCCGCGCCATCGTGCCCATCTGGCGGCGGCCCTGGATGGTCCTGGGACGCGACACCTTCGCCGGAGACCTGCTGCGCCGCCTCGGCATCACCCAGCTCTACGCCGACCACGCCGAGCGCTACCCGACCATCCCCCTGGAGCAGCTCCGCGCCGTCGGGGCGGACCTGGTGGTCCTGCCCGACGAGCCCTACCGCTTCACCGCCACCGACGGCCCCGACGCCTTCCCCGGCCTCCCGGCGGCGCTGCTCAGCGGCCGCCACCTCACCTGGTACGGGCCCTCCCTCACCGACGCCCCCGCCGTCCTGGCCGAGCAGCTGCGCCGCAGTATCCGCCCTGCGTAAGTGAGTTGAGCGGCACCCGTGTGCCGGGGCCGGACGGTCGGCCATGAGGCCCCGCTGATGCGCGCAGAAGCAGGTGGGGGTCGCCCCGTCCCACCATCAGGGCTTGCGTATGATCCTCGTTCATTATGCATATTGAAACCGATAAGAGCGCGCCAGTCGGCCCCGCGGCCCATCAACCGGACGGCGGCCCTGATTCCGGACGCCCCGGCATCCGCCGTTCCACCATGGCTGCCCTGACGCTCGGCGCGCTCGGCGTCGTGTTCGGCGACATCGGGACGAGCCCGCTGTACGCGATCCAGACCGTCTTCACTGCCGACGGGGGCGCGGTGGGGACGACGCCGAACGAGGTGTACGGGGTCATCTCCCTGGTGTTCTGGGCGATCACCCTGATCGTTTCGATCAAGTACGTGACCTTCATCCTTCGTGCCGACAACGGCGGCGAGGGCGGCATCATGGCCCTGACCGCCCTGGTCCAGAAGCTGACCTTCAAGTCCACGCGCACCAAGCTGATCCTGGTGGCGCTGGGCATACTCGGCGCGTCGCTGTTCTACGGCGACGGGATGATCACGCCGGCGATCTCGGTGCTCTCCGCCGTGGAGGGTCTGCAGGTCGCGGCTCCCAGCATGGGTTCCGTCGTGGTCCCGGCGACGATCGCGGTGCTGGTCCTGCTGTTCGCCATCCAGCGCTACGGCACGCGCCTGGTCGGCAACCTGTTCGGCCCGGTGATGGTGGTGTGGTTCCTCATCCTCGCCGCCGCGGGGGCGCGCGAGGTGGCCATCCACCCTGCGATCATCCAGGCCCTGTCGCCGCTGTACGGGGCGCGCTTCCTCGCGGACCACGGGATGGTCGGCTTCGTGGCGCTGGCCTCGGTCGTGCTGGCCGTGACCGGTGCCGAGGCGCTCTACGCGGACATGGGCCACTTCGGCAGGAAGCCGATCCACCGGGCGTGGTTCTGGCTGGTCTTCCCGTCGCTGACGCTCAACTACCTCGGCCAGGGCGCCCTGATCCTGCGCTCGCCGGGGTCGGTGCAGAATCCTTTCTTCCTGATGCTGCCCGGCTGGTCGCAGATCCCGATGGTGGTGCTGGCGACGGTTGCCACGGTCATCGCCTCGCAGGCCGTCATCTCGGGCGCGTTCAGCGTCACCCGGCAGGCGGTCCAGCTCGGCTTCCTGCCCCATCTGACGATCCGCCACACCTCGGAGCACGAGGTCGGCCAGGTCTACGCGCCGGTGATCAACTGGGGCCTGTTCGTCGCGGTCGTGGCGCTGGTGGTGGGCTTCGGCTCCTCGGCCGCCCTCGCCTCCGCCTACGGCGTCGCGGTCACCGCCACCTTCGTGCTCAACACCGTCCTGTTCCTGGCCGTGGGCCGCACCATGATGGGCAAGCCGGTCTGGATGATCGCGCTCGGCGCCGTCGTCTTCCTGACGACGGAGATCGCGTTCTTCGCGGCGAACCTGACCAAGGTCGTCCACGGCGGCTGGCTGCCGCTGCTGGTGGCGTTCACGGTGTTCACGATCCTGATCACCTGGCAGCGCGGTCGGCAGATCGTCACCCCGAACCGGACGAAACTGGAGGGCCCGCTGCGTGCGTTCGTCGACAAGGTCGACGCGATGGACCCGCCGGTGCACCGGGTCGACGGCACCGCGGTCTTCCTGAACGCCAACATCGAGACCACGCCGCTGGCGCTGCGGGCCAACGTCGAGCACAACCACACGCTGCACAAGAACGTGGTCATCCTGTCCGTCGTCACGGAGCGGGTGCCCAGCATCCCCGACGAGGAGCGGTGCCTCTTCGACGACCTCGGCCACAGCGACGACGGCATCACGCACCTCACCCTGCGGTTCGGCTTCCAGGACGAACCGAACGTCCCGCAGGCGCTGGGGATCGCCTCGCGGCATCCCGACGCCGGTGAGATCCGCGGGCTGGAGGTGGACGAGGTGTCCTACTTCCTGTCCCGGATGACGATCATCAGGACCGATGCGCCGGGTATGCGGCGCTGGCGCAAGAAGCTGTTCCTGACGATCGCCAACAACGCGAGCAGCCCCGTCGCGTACTACGGCCTCCCCAGCGACCGGTGCGTCATCATGGGAGCCCAGGTCTCCATCTGAGGCGGGCGGACACCGCTGCCGCCACGTTCTCCACCCCGGTTACGGCCGGGCGACGTCCCGTCGGACCGGTCCGCGCCATGGACCGGTCCGGCGGGACAACTCGTTTGCGGGGCAGGGGAAATCGGAACGGGACGAGCCAGTTGCGCCGCTCGCCCCGGGCGTCCCGATGTGCTCTTGACGGCGAGTATTGGTCTGGACCAGTGTAAGGGGGCCGCGGCTGGACACACCCCCACACACTCACAAGCAGCGCGTATCCCGCGCCGCCCCACGCCCAGGAGGACTCGCCCATGAGGCGCGTCACCTTGCCCATCGCAGCCGTTGCGGCCCTCATCGCCGCCCCCCTCTCCATTCCCACGGCCGCCCACGCCGCCAGTGGGCTCTCCGGGCTCATCGCGAACTTCGCGGTCACCCAGAGCTGGCAGAGCGGATTCGAGGGCAGCTACACCGTCACCAACGACACCAATGCCGCCGTCAACTCGTGGAGCATCAGCTTCAGCCTGCCCACGGGCGAGGCGGTGACCAGCGTCTGGAACGGCACCCTCGCCCAGAGCGGCAGCACCTACACCATCACCTCGCCGACCTGGGCCACCCCACTGGCCCCCGGCGCCACCGCGGACGTCGTCGGGATGAACATCTCCAGCGGCGCCACCCAGACCGACCCGGTCGGCTGCACCATCAACAACGGTCCCTGCCAGGGCGTTCCGCCGGACACCACCCCGCCCAGCACCCCCGGCGGCGTCACGGTCACCGGCACCGGGCCGGGCAGCGTCAGCCTCAGCTGGACCGCCTCCACCGACAACGTCGGCGTCGTCGGCTACCGGGTGTACCAGGGGACCTCGGTCCTGCAGACGGTCACCGGCACCACGGCCACCGTCAGCGGGCTGCTGGCCGGCAGCAGCCACACCTTCACCGTCACCGCGTTCGACGCCGCCGGGAACGAGTCGGCGCAGTCCGCGCCGGTGACCGCGACCGCGGGCAGCGGAACGTCCCCCGGCGTCGCCGCCCCCTACGTCGACCTGGGCGCCTACCCCACGCCCAGCCTGCCGCAGATCGCCGCCGCGACCGGACTCAAGCAGTTCTCGCTGGGCTTCATCGTCAACGGCAGCACTCCCTGCACCGCCAGCTGGTTCGGCGCCTACGACCCCACGACCGGATGGGACAAGGCGGACTTCGACGCGATCCGCGCCGAGGGCGGTGACGTCCGGCCCTCCTTCGGCGGAGCCAACGGCACCGAACTCGCCCAGTCCTGCACGACCGTGGCCAGCCTCGCCGCGCAGTACCAGGCCGTCGTCAACGCCTACGGGCTGGACCGCATCGACTTCGACATCGAGGGCACCGCGGTCACCGACCAGGCCTCGATCGACCGCCGCTCCGCGGCCATCGCCCAGGTCCAGGCGGCGCAGCGGGCCAAGGGCCTGAACCTGCAGGTCAGCCTGACACTGCCGGTCCTGCCCACCGGGCTGACCTCGGACGGCGTCTATGTCCTGCAGTCGGCCAAGAACGCGGGCGTGGACGTCAGCGAGGTCAATGTGATGACCATGGACTTCGGCGACTCCACCGCGCCCAACCCGGCCGGCCAGATGGGCACCTACTCGATCGAGGCCGCCCAGGCGACCCAGGCCCAGATCATGCAGGTCTGGCCCACCCTGACCTCGGCCCAGGCCTGGGCGATGGTCGGGGTCACCCCGATGATCGGCCAGAACGACGAGGCGGACGAGGTGTTCGAGCTCTCCGACGCCCAGCAGCTGATCACCTTCGCCGAGCAGAACCACCTGGCCTCGCTGGGCTTCTGGGAGGTCACCCGGGACGCCAACGCCTGCACCGGCACCCTGTCCAAATGCACCGACATCCCGCAGACCCCCTACGAGTTCTCCAAGATGTTCGCCGCCTACACCGGCTGACACCTCGCCAAGGCCCCCGGCAGCCATCACGGCCGCCGGGGGCTTCCACTACCTGCCGGATCGCGGTCTACGGTTGGATCGCCAGGTCGCGTTGATACCAGGTGCCCGGCTTACCGCCGAGGTCGGCCGGGTCGGCTGGGCCCACCGGGACGAACCCCGCCTTGGCCAGCACCTTCTGGGACGCGACATTGCCGCGGGAGGTAGCGGCCCGCAGCCTGCGCATCCCATGCTGCTCTGCCGCCAGCCGGCACATCTCCCCGACGGTCGCGGTCGCCACACCGCGACCGGCGACGTGCTGCGCGACTCGGTAGCCGAGCTCGGCGGTGCCGTCCTCGAAGTCGTACAGGTTGAACCGGCCCAGAACCGAGCCGTCCTCGGCGACAAGCACGTAGAAGGCGCCGATGCCTGCCTCTTGCTCGGCCAGCAAGGCACTGTGCCGATCGGCGAACCGGTCGTAGAACGCGTCGCCGCGGTCGGAGACCGAGGCAGCGAAGTAGGCGCGGTTCGCCAGCTCGAAGGCCAGGACCGCCGGGGCATGGTCGGAATGCAGTTGCTTCAGCTCGGGCACCACCCGACCCTACCCGGACGGTGTGCTGGGACCACCGTGGTTTTCCGCCGCGGACACGCGCGCAAGCGTGTGTCACCTGTCGGCGGCGAGCTTGCCGCCGACGCCGAAACTGTCGGTGGGGGTCTCCTCGATGAAGACCATCACCGTCTCGGCCGGGATCCGGTAGGTCTCGACGAAAGCGTCGGTGATCTTCTTGATCAGCTCCCGCTTGAGCTCGACGTTGCGGGGGCCCTGCTGGATGGTCACTGCGGGCATGGCTGCCTCCTGATCGTTCACGATGCCGTACAGCTTGTGCCGTGGCGTAGGGCCAGTTCACCGCCCCGGGCCGTGGTGATCAAGGCGCATCTGACTCATATACTCATCATGGATCGTGATGAGTGAAGGGGGCGGTGCATGGAGCTGCGGCAAGTACGGTACTTTCTGGCGGTCGCTGAGGAACTGCACTTCGGACGCGCCGCCGGGAGGCTGCACGTCGTCCAGCCGACTGTCAGCCAGCAAGTCCGCAGACTGGAACGCGAACTCGGTCTGGAACTGTTCGACAGGACCACCCGCACCGTCACACTGACCGCCGCAGGGCACGCTTTCCTGCTACGCGCCAGGGCCATCGCGGCGGCCGAGGAAGCGGCGCTGGAGACGATGGCAGGGTTCCGAACCGACCAGCTCGCGACGTTGCGCGTCGGTACCAACACCGGTCTCGGCACACGGCTGGAGCGGCTGTTGGCCGACATGGCACACCATGCGCCAGAGATCACCGTGGAACTGCACAGCGTCCCACCCGCGCCTCGGTTGCAACGGGTACGAGACGGCGAACTGGACGCCGCCTTCGTCCGCGGGATCGACCGGAGCCCTGGACTCGACCTGATTCCGGTCTGGCGGGACGAGCTGGTCGCGGCGTTGCCCGCGTCGCATCCGCTGGCCGCACGCGAACGCGTCGAGATCGCCGACCTGGCCGCCATGCCGCTCCGTATCGCGCCTCGCCACGCCAACCCCCACCTGGTCGACCTGATCACCAACGCCTGCCGGGACGCGGGCTTCGAGCCCGTCATGGGCCCCGCTTTCACCACCGACCAGGACACCCTCGCAGCCATCGGCAGCGGCAAGCCCACCTGGACCGTCTTCTATTCCTCCAAGGCCGCGATCCTGCCCACCGCCCGTACCGCCTTCCGGCCGTTCGCCCCGCCCGCACCCGCCCTGCAGACCTACCTCGCCGTCCGCCCGACCACGTCCGCGCGACGCCTGGCTCCCCTGCTCGACGGCTGCCGCTCCCAGGCATTCTGACCAGAAAGGGTTCTTCGGGCCGGAGTGTCGGCCACGCAGTTGCGCCATCCGCATTGCGCCGCCTCGCGCCCCGGGTGGTCAGGCGAACGACGGAAGTAGGTTCGACCGATCGGCCAGCCAGGGGCGCTGTGCTCCATCGGGGGACACCGTGAGCCCGAAGGAGTCCAGGAGCGGGCGGCCCATATCCGTCCACCACCGCAGAGCACGCTCCACCTCGTCCCAGAGGCGCCGGGGGCCGGATTGGTAGACCGTGGCGGAGGGCTCGCCCGGTCGGAACTCCGCGCACGCCCACGACAGATCCGAGAGCCCGAAGAACCACACGCGAGTGTGTTCGTCCGCCTTGTTGTGGACGTGCGCGCAGTCCGGTACCACCAGACCCGTCATGAACCGGGCTGATGTCCAGCGCTCACCGAGGTCCGGGGGAGTCAGGGACGTGGATGACACAGCAGCGTCTCCGGGGAAGTCCTTCACGTGCCCGCCGAACCGGTCCCAGTCCAACCGCTGATCCCTCAGCTTCATGAACTCGACCATGCGCAGGAACGGGCCGGACGCGCTGCCGTCCGCGTCGACTGTCAGCCGGAGCAGTGCGTCCCCGTTGTCGTAGTGCGTCCCCCACGGGGCCAGGATCACCCCGCCCTTCCTGGTCTGCTCAATCAGCGCAGGGGATACCTGCCGCACCCCGGCCGTCACGATCACCCGGTCATATGGAGCCCCGGCGGAGTAGCCGAGCGACCCGTCTCCAACCACGACCGTCGGGTGAAGCCCCAGAGCCGTGAGTCGCGTCCGTGCCGCAGCCGCTACGGCCGCATCCACCTCCACGGAGAACACATTGCCCCCGCCGAGCCGGTAGCTCAGCAGACCGGTGTCCCACCCGGTCCCGGTGCCGACCAGCAGCACCCGCATGGGCGGACAGATCTGCGCGTCCCGCAGGTAGGACGCCACCACACGAGGCTCAGAGGATGAGCTGGTGGACACCCGGCCCGGCTCACGGCCCATGTGCGCGCCGTCGTCCCACTGCGTGATCAGAGGGATGTTCGGGGCCGCCGCGCAGCGCTCCCACTCGTCCGGGTCGTCTACCCGGCTGACGTGAACGCTGTTGCCCGCCTTCATGTCGAACGCCCAGAACACATCCGGCAGGAACTCGTGGCGTGGCACCGCCACGAACGAGTCAGCCCAATCGGGCGACATGGAGCCATCGTTGAGAAGTGACCGCACCAGCTGATCAGCGCTGGTGCGGCCCTCCTTCTGCGGAGCGTCAGTCATCCTTGCGGTGGTCTCCGTCGCCGTCGGGGGTGGAACCGTCGGGGCTCGGCGGGTCCTGCGGGGGAGTCCAGGGCTGCCCGGGGTGGCCGTCCCCACTGCCCCCGTTCCCGCTGCCTCCATTGCTACCGCCGCTGTTGTAGATGGTCGGAACCTCCTTCAGATCACATGGTGCACGGTGTCCGGCCGGCCAGTCGGTCTTGGGCCTGCCCCGGATGGAGAGCCACCAGAGTCCGGGACGGGAACTGGTGGGTTTGTCAGAACAGCGACGGAGCAGAGCACGGGTACTCGTTCGGGTGATCCTTCGTACGATGGCTACGGCGCATCGCCCGCACCGCGGTCATGGGCTTCGCACGTGCTACAGCGCCACGTGAGTGCTCGGAGTATCGCGAGCGCCCCGCAGCCGCCGCACTTCTCTGCCCGTGCCGTGTGCGTCCATCCGCCCATCTCCTGCTCCCTGCTCCGCGTCTGTACGCAACACGCTAGGGAGCGTGGGGAACTGGAACCAACGAAGTTGCACTGGATTGCGGAGATTCAGCCCAGTGCATCAATGGCGGACGTGATCAGTGCACGCGCCGCGCCACCATAGACGGCGAGTTTCTGTAGCCCGGCGAATGCCTTGAGGTAGTCGGCGATCTCCCGAGGCTGTGTCACATTGACCTCTGCCGTGAGTGTCTCGACTACCGCGTGCCGGTCGTCGTACATGTAGAAGGCTTCCAACGGCCAGACACCTCGCTGAGCCGTGAAAGGGATGATTCCCATCGAGACCGAGGTCAGTGGCATCACGGTGAGCAGGTGACCGAGCTGGGCAGCCATGACATCCGCACTGCCGATTCGGGACCGCAGGACCCACTCCTCAACCAGCACCGCAAACCGGTGGTTCCCCTCGTACAGGAACCGGCTCCGCGCAACCCTTGCCGCTACAGCTTCGGCCACATCATCCGGCGTGCCTTGGAACTCCGTGATGGAGCGCATCAACTCAGTTGCATACTCGGGGGTCTGAAAGAACCCAGGCACGACGTTCGAGACGTATACCCGGCACAGTTCCGCGCGCTCGTGCAGTGAGTAGAAGTCCTCTTGAACTCGGCGCATCCCAGCGCGGTGCAGCCTGCGCCACTCCATGTACATCGATTCGACGGCCCGGGAGGCTGCGATCAGGTCGGCGGCCTGATTCTCCGCCCCGCAGGCGGCACACCACGCCCGGATGTCAGTGTCGGAGGGAACCGTCTTGGCGTCCTGGATCCGGGAAGTCTTAGCTGGGTGCCAACCGCATCGGACAGCCAGTTCACGCCCCGTCAGCCCTGCATCTCTGCGGAGTTCCTGAAGGCGCGTGGCTAGCGCAGCCCGCGCCGCTTGGGCACTTGATGAGGGAGACGACGTCGGCATGAGCTGGCAGTCCGGTGTTCGCAGGGGCGGGAATCAGACGCTGTACTTCTCATGCGGGATGCCCCGCCGCCAAACAGCCTCGAAGGCTGACGAGGCAAGCTGCACTGTTGCCGGGTCCTCCGAGAACATGAACCCCGGATCGGCCCAATCCCCGCCACCGGTGAAGAAGTGGAACAAGGCCAGCCGATCATCGATCAACCAAAAGTCGTTGCCCGGCAGCGCGATGTCCGATGCCTGATTCCTCGGCAGCCAGCGAACCTGCTCCCCGGCACTCAGGTTCAACGGTGTGGCAGCGTGTTCCCATCGGATGTAGTCCGTCACCGGCTCGGACACGATCCGGGCGCGGCGCATGACGACCCCTCGGGACATGGTCTCCCGGACGATCCCCAGCCATTCCGGCCAGAATGACGCCGCGGGGTCCAGGTCGATCTCTCCGGTTCGGGTGAACCGGTCGATTTCCTCGACCTCGTCACCCACCCCGTAGACGTCACGCATCTCCATGTGGACGGCTGTCCTCTGAGCGCCCATCAGCAGCGCGGCGAAGTCCGGCACGTTCGACGGCATCACAAGCCTCCCTCAGTATCGGTACCATCCGGGCCGGGATGCGGATGACCGACTCATGCGCGGGAACGCCCACCGCGTGGCCGGGAACCCACTCCGTCCCTGCGATCATCTCCCGGAGTGCTCCATCGGCCGTGGTTCCCTGAACGATGATCTCCTCCGTCTCGTCCTCTACCCACACCGTGGGCGATCCTCCGCCACCGGTGCTGGGGTCGATCCCGATCAAATCTAGCGGCATGGTGATCTCCAATGCCTTTGAGGTTGCAGGGATATGCACAACCGTCAGCCCTGAGGGTGAGCCCCGTCAAGGGGCGCATATGAGCAGATTGACGGTAGATCAGCAATGCAATGCGGTTCCCGTCTTCGGGTACCAGCCCGCCTGCTCCGCGATTTCGCGCCCCGTCAGGCAGGCGTCCAGTCGCACCTCGTGCAGCCGCGCGGCAAGTGCGTCGGTAGTACCCAGCGACGTGGTGTGCTCGATCTTGGGTGGGATCTTCACAGGCGCTTGGTCGGCGGATGATCGGGCCGGCCCCCACCGTCAGCGCTGGCTGACGCACTGTCAACCCCGCTGTGGCCCAGGGACTCCCGGATTCCGATCGTGAACTGGGCTTTTGTCAGCATGATCGACTACACCACCTCCGGGGGCACGACCCGCAGACGCCGCAGTGGCAGCTCTCGGCCCTGGTTCAGGTTTCCAAGGTTCGGTGCGCCCGGGAGCGGTTTCGGGCGCCATACACCCACGTGGTCCTTGGATGCAGGAAGTTGACGAAGCTTCGACAATCGACCCCGGCACCGGTCAAGATCCTCACAAGGAGATCGACTATCCCAAAGGAGGGCGGCCATGCCGCTTCAGGTGAGCAAGACGAGTCGTCCCTCGGGCGGCACTGCTGCAGTCGGGCAGCAGGTCACGTACACGATCACAGCGACGAACCGGGACGACGCGAACGTCTCAACGTCACTCACCGACAACCCGGAATCCGGGATGCGTTCCGCTTGCTGTTCGAGCGGGCAACGGTTACCGAAGATCAGTGGTGGGGAAGCATCACGCGGTGGCAGGTCGCCACTGACACGTTGCGAAGCGTGTGAGTCTGAGGAGGCCCCTGTGCTCCTGCGGTCCCGAGTCGCGCTCCTCACCCTGGCGGGTGTCACCCTGGCACCCTTGGGCCTGGCTGGTCCAGCCGAAGCGGCCAGCCCGGCATCCATGGCCTTCACTGCCCCCGGCGTCTCCAGTTTTACCGTCCCCGCCAACGTCACCTCGATCGCGGTATCGGTCACCGGCGGCGGTGGTGCACCGAGCAACAGACGCCCGGCTGGAAGGCCCGCTACGCGGTCCGCTCGGGCGTGGAGGGCACCGTCAACGAGTTCGCCCACGGACACGGCATGCGCCACTGCCGATACCGCGGACAGCCGAAAGCCCACCTGCAGCACGTACTCACCGCTATCGCCGTGAACATCGAACGACTCAGCAGCCAGCCAGCCACCGAGGAACCCCCTCTGCCCAGACCACCGACCGCGCTCCAGACCTTCCTGGACCAGCAGGGAATCACCCGATCGAAGTCCTGGCGCACTCTCGGCACCTGACCTCAACCACCAAGATCCCCGACAGAGTCAAGCTCAGCCCGGGTCCATGAGCACCTGCTCCCGGAGGGCCCGCAGTCGCCGGACGCCCTGGTGGGCGATCTTCGACCGCTCCAAGGCGCCATCTGCTCGGCTGGGAGGACTGGCGCGCCAACTCACACGACACCGGAACGGCCAAGTTCTGCGTCAGTTCGCCGGCGATCCCAGCCCCCACCCGGTAGATCCGCCGACACCGCCACACGGATTGCGACCATATCAACGCTGCCGCACCCGGGTGGATCAGCCCGCTGCCGGAACCCGGCAATACGGTTCCATCACCCCGGAGGGCGATCTCACTGCTCAGCTATATGTGCTGCCCGCTCTCGCTGACAAAGCCGAAGGGCGGTCCTGGCCGCGACCACTCGACTTCGAGGCTCGGCCGGGTAGGCCCTGTCGGCAGGAGCACATTCATGAAGTCAGGTACAACTGGCCCCGGTGCACGAACCTGGCGAACGGACGAGACAATCAGGCGCCTGCGCCAACTGCGTTGTTCCCATTGACCGTTCGAGCCGCGCGATATAACGTCGCAGTGCTAAGTCATGAAAGTTCAGATGGCCATATGACTCCCTGACCTGCCGGGCTATGCCCTCTGTCGGGGTGCTCGCCGGCCACAACGTCCGGAGGTCCGATGATTGGGAAGTTCACCCGTACCGGATTGGTCGCACTGCTCATGACCGGTACCGCGATGGTGGGGGCAATGCCCGCGCAGGCAGCCCAAACGCACGCCAAGCCCCAGCTCAACTACGGCTCCGAGTATGTCGTGGACTTCTACAGCGACGCCACGCACACTGACCTCGTCGGAATACGCCAGAACGGCCCGTGCGGAGCGTTTTCCTACGGAGTGACCACTGCCTACGCTGTGGGCGGTTACGTGCCCTGCACCCTCAACCCCTGAGCAGTCCGAGCTGCGCGGGCAGCCGAAACAGTCGGCTGACGTGTGGATTCTGATTCTGGGTGCCAGCGCATTCGCGGGTCGGCTCGCTGGGCGGTGCAGTTTTCCGTCCAGCGAGCCGGGCGCGGCTCACGGTGCTCGCCCATGAGCCTCCCAGAATCGACCCCTTGTTGTTTCCGGCCTTGAATGCGTGATGTCGTCAGAGTGGGGTGCCGATGAGCATTCCACTGATCTGAATGGCAACTCGTAGCCGGAGTGATGAGAGTCGGTTTCGAAAATAATGGTCGCAGCCACTCGTTGACGGCTGCGACCATCACTGTTGTCTCCAGGGTTGCTTTCCTGTCTCTCCCGCTGGGTCTTCGATGGCAACCGTTCGACTGCGATCTTGTTCGGGATTGGCGGAGGAAGGCGTATCCCGATGGTTGCCTCGTTCAGGCCTTGGTGAACGTGCAGGACGGATTTGTTTCGTGGACGTCGCATACCAAGGTGGGCGACGACGGGTTTCCTTCGGCAAGCAGGAGGGCCTTGTTCGGGGAGTTGTCGAATGTGACTTCTGGGAAGCTGATGACCAGGCCGGGCTGGGAGAACAGGGTGGTTCCCGGCTTCCACGATCCGTTGGCGGACGTCGGAGTCGTCCCGCGGGCGTAGGTGAAGAAGTCCGGAACGTTACTGAAGATGACGCGGCCCTCTCCGGTGTTGCTGCCCGAGGGGTCGTCGGAGAGGGTGATCTCCGCTCCGTACTCCTGATACAGGCTGTAGTTGACCGTGAAGGCGGCGTTGCCTTCCTCTGTCAAGGTGGCATGGGTACGCCACAGGCGGTGTTCCACCACGACGCAGGGGTACGAGACCGGCTTCGCCATCACACCGGAGCTGCTGCTGCCTGCTACGGGCCAGTGCCGCTACTCGTTGAAGCAGCGTGAAGACCAGGGCCGAGATGCCACCCAGTGCGGTGCCGGCGATGACCTGGGCGAGGGTGTGGGCCTTGAGGACGAGACGGGACCAGCCGATGGCGGCGGGGATCAGCGCGGCTGGGATGGCAGCTGGGCCGAAGGCCAGGATGAGGATCATGGTGCCGCCGGCGACGGCGTTGTGTATGGAGATCTGCCACCCCACCGTGACGCCCAGCGTGGAGACCAGGCCGACGAGCATGGCGACGACGAGCGCGGCGATGCCCTTCGGTGCGTGCAGTACGTAGAGCAGCACGATGCCGGTGACGACCGACACCATGCTGACGGCCATCGGAACGACGCGTTGCTTGCGGATGCGGATGTGCTTGTCCGTCAGGCCTCCGCGCTTGACGCCGAGCAGAACGATGCCCAGCGGGATGATCCCGCAGAACAGTGCCGCGAACAGCCCCCATCCGAGCCCGGCGAAGCCGCTCGCCGCGTGCCAACCGACGAGCAGCAGCAGGACTATGACGAGGTTCGCCGGAGCGAAGACGTCAGTGAGCAACCGAGCGACCTTCTCCTTGGGCGTGGCCTCGGTGAAGGACGGCGGGGCGGGCGGGGTGAAGGCGCTCATCGGTGCGTTGGCTCCTGGAGACGGGGGAGTGGCTGGAGCAGCGCGGTGAGCAGGGCGCGGTCCGGGCCGGTGAACGCCGGCCGGTCATTGCCGAGTTGGCGTTGCAGGACGGTGAGCTGGTGTCGCAGTGCGAGGATCTCGGCGTCCTTGTCCCGGTTGGACCCTTGCTGGACGGTCCGGGGCGGACGTGCACCCGGTGCAATGCGGGCCTCCGACGTGGGCGGATGGCATTCTCGGCAGGTGCAGGTGTAGTCGGCTCAGGGGGTCGTCGCGGGAACGAGATGGTCGAGTCCCTGTGCACTGCCCGTCGCGGCCTCGATCGAGCGCGGCAGCATGACGCTCTCGTAGGCGCGGACGGCGTCGTCGACGCTGGATTCGGCGACGAGGGCGTGAGCGAGGTCGGAGCCGTCGAGCATGGCGAGGTTGGCGCCCAGCCCGACCGGGGGCATCAGGTGCGCGGCGTCGCCCAGCAGCGTGACGCCGGGAACGTGCTCCCAGGTGTGCGGGGCGGGCAGGACGAACAGGGACCGGTTGATGAATCCGCTGTCGCTGTTGCGCAGGATGTAGCGCAGGCTCTCGTCCCAGCCGTCGAAGACCTTCAGCAGGTGCGTCCGCACGGCCTGCTCGTCGCCGAGGTCGATGCCGGCATCCACGTGCCAGTCCTGCGGCGCGCGCAGCGCAATGTAGGCGCGGATGTGGCCGTTGCTGTTGCGCTGGGCGACCAGGGACCGGCCAGCGCCCTTGACCAGCATCGATCCGTTGCCGACCAGCCGCGCCAGGTCGGGATGGCGGGTGTCGCAGTGGTCGAACCCGGTCTCGACGAAGGTGACACCGGTGTAGGCGGGTACGGCGTGCGACAGCGCCGGGCGGACGCGCGACCAGGCGCCGTCGGCACCGACCACCAGGTCGAAGTCCTCGGCGGTGCCGTCACCGAAGTGCAGCCGGCAGGTGCCGTCCGGCAGCGGAGTGACCGCGCTGACGGCGTGGTCCCACCGCACCGTGCCCTCGGCGAGTGAGTCCAGGAGCAGGCCGCGCAGTTGGCCGCGGTCGATCTCCGGCTGACCACCGTCGGCGGAAGGAACCTGATGTGCCAGCGGGGCGGCGTTGGCGAAGTCGAGCACGCGCCACTCGTCTCCTTCCGGACGGGAGAGGGCGTGGAAGCGGTCGAGGAGCCCCGCCGCCCGCAGTGCGGCCTGACCGGTGTCGGCGTGCAGGTCGAGGGTGCCGCCCTGCGGGCGGGCGCCGAGGGTGGCCTCGCGTTCGAAGACGGTGACGGAGCGGTCGTGTTGCTGCAGGACTCGGGCGCAGGTGAGGCCGCCGAGGCCGGCGCCGACAATCGCGATGCGGGGATCACGGGCAGAGTTCATGGGGGTGTTCCTCGGGAGGTGTGTGAGCCGCCGGGAGGTCCGGCTCCACCACAAAAGCACACTCACGAAATAAGTGCAACGACTACACTTTCATAGCCGCTGCACATCGGGGTATGGTGTGCGAGTGACCGAACCGACCGGGCGCCGCGAGCGCAAGAAGGCCCAGACTCGCCAGTCCCTGGCCGACGCCGCACTCGAGCTCTTCCTCGACCGCGGCTACGACCAGGTCGGCGTCAAGGATGTCGCCGACACCGCCGATGTCTCGGTGACCACCCTGTTCAAGCACTTCTCCGGCAAGGAAGCGCTGGTCTTCGACCAGGACGACGACCTGGAAGCAGCGCTCGTCGCCGCCGTGCGCGACCGGACATCAGGTCAGTCGATCCCGCAGGCGCTGCGCGAGCACATCCTGCTGAAGCAGACCCAGTTCGCCGTCCAGGCCACGGACCCGCGATTCGCCGACTTCACGCGGATGGTGGAGGAGACCCCTGCGCTGCGCGAGTATGCCCACCGCATGTGGACGCGCCACGAAGCGGCTCTGGCGCGGGCCATCGCCGAGGCTGTCGGCGCCCCCGAGGACGACGTCAGCTGCGCCGCCCTGGCCCGTTTCGCCCTTGAGGCCCGCGGCCTCATCCTCCGGCACAGCGAACCGCGCCGCGCCGCCGGCGAGGTATTCGCCTTGCTCGAACACGGCTGGGCGGCCTCCCACCCGGACAGCTGACCCGTCCTCCGGACGGGCCGACCAGGGCTCCGCGACTGCTGGCCGGCGGGGGCCTCGGGAACTCCGGCAGCGGGACCGGGACCTCAGCGAACCGGTCGACGACCCTCTCAGTCGGTGACGACCTGGCTCAGGCGTTCGCGGACGTCCTGCGCGATGTGCGCGAGGTCCCCCGACGGCGGAGTGCGGAACGTCGTCAGCGGTGTCCCTGCCAGCGCCTGGGCATAGCGCTCGATGTCGCGGTCCTCGTCCACGCGTCCTGACACAACCAGAACACGCACTCCCGCCGCCCGGTACGTCCGCCACATCGCGGCCAGGGCGTCGGCCTTGAGTCGGTGGTGGCCCGGATCGTCATCAGGGACCGGACAGCAGAAGCCGATCTGCGCGAGGTCCACGTATGCCGTGGGAAACTCGCGCCGGATCTCGCTGTAGACCGCCCAGCCCTCCGGTGACAGCGTCGCGTCGGACTCCCGCCGCAGCAGCACCGCGTACAGCGCGTCAGCAGACATCCGACCCGGCCTCCTCTGTCAGCCCGGGCCAGCCGCCGGCGCGCTCCAGGACGAGCGCCGCTGCTCGCGCGACCGTTGTCCCGCCGATGTCCACGCACACATCCGCGAAATCACTGCGGTCCATGGCCTCGGCCTCGCCGACTATCTGATCGATGATCTCGGGCTTCCATCCGCGACCCAGGAACCGCTCGCGCAGCTGGGTCTCCGTCACGCGCAGGCGGCACAGCGTCAGCGCGGTCCCGGGGACCTCATGGGCGTAGAGCTCGGCCTGCTCGGCGGAGTCGATCCCGCCGGCCAGTACCAGGCAGCGCGCACCGGCCCGGCGGAAGACCGCCCAGACCTCGCCGAGGTTGCGGGCCTTGACGCGGTGCATGTCCGGATCGTCGTCGGGTACCGGCCAGAGCATGCCGATCTGGTCGGCGTCCAGGAACGCCGCATGGATCCCGCTCGCCACCAGCCCGGCATGGATCTCCCGGCCGAGGGTCGTCTTGCCGACACCGGACGGACCGGTGAGCCACAGGAGCGGAACTGCTTGGTCTGTCACGCGGGCGAGCGTAGGCATCCGGGTCCGGTGCGGGCAAGCGGATATCGACCGCGCGCCTACCCGTCAGGCTTCGCCTCGGCCGGCGGCTCCATCGGAGGCGGTCTCAAAATGCTTTGCCCGGTGCGACCTTGGGTTGTTACCTTGGTCCCTGGGTAGCAGGAGGGAGCCGTTGTGGCGGACAGTGGACGTGACCGGGGCGTTGAACCGGTGGTGCGGGTGCAGCTCGGTGTGCGTATGGAGAAGCGGATGGTCAAGGTCCTCAAAGGGCTGGCCGAATACGAGGAGATGACGCTGGGTCAACTGCTGGAGAAGATCGTGCTCCACTCCTTCGAGCCGGTTCCCGGGCAGGAGGGCGAGATGGCCGCGAGCCCGCACAGCCGCAAGGCGTTGGCGGTCATCGGGGATCTGAGGAAGGTCTACGAGATGGACTACCAGGAACATCGATACCGGGTGTTCCAGGAGGACTCCGGGCCGGTGCCGGACGGAGGGCCCGATGATGCGCGGTAAGCCGCACACCCCGACACCCGATGCGCCCCCTGCGGTGACGGGGTGTGTGACGCAGTACGACACGGCGGCCGCAGTCGGGCACATCGCGACGCTCTCGCGGGTCTACAGCAGCGAGACGTGGACCGTGTACGACAGGCTCGACCGCAGCCTCGACCCACGGAGCCCGGACTGGCTGCACGAGCGCGCCGGAGAGTACCTGAGGTCCGGCTCGGTGATCCTCGACATGGGTTGTCGGGACGGCGCCGATCTCGTCGAACTGGCGCAAGCGCACAGCCTCACGGGCGTGGGCCTGGAACCGGTCGCCATCCATGTGGAGCGGGCCCGCGCGGCGGTGGCGGCGGCCGGGCTCGGCGAGCGCGTGCGCATCGTCCAGGGCGGCATGGAGGAGTGCGACTACCCGACGGACCACTTCGACTTCGTATGGTGCCGCGACGTGCTCGAGCAGGTCCGGCCGCTGGCCTCGGCCCTGTGGCAGGCGGCGCGCGTGCTCAAGCCGACCGGCCGCATGCTCGTGTTCACCACGGTTGCCACCGACCTGCTGGAGCCCGGAGAGGCCGCAATGCTCAGGCGCCACATGGGCAATGTGGAGGCCAACCTGGCCGAGACCACCATCCTGGGCGCGTTTGAAGCCGCGGGCCTGGTCGTCGAGGACAGGGACGTGATCGGCACCGATTGGCGCGAGCACGCCGAGGAGAGCTACCAGCCGGTCTCGCACGCACTGCTGCGGCTTGCGCGACTGCGCCGCCAGCGCGAGCAGATCGTGGCCGACCACGGAGAGGACATCTACCGGCACGTCGAGGCCAACCTGCACTGGGAGGTCTTCCAGTTCCTGGGCAAACTGCAACCGGTGGTCTACCTGCTCCGACACCGTCAGATGGCTCCGCCGGGCTTGTGATCGCTGCCTCGCCGACTGCGAAGTGAGCACTTGGCTTTTTGTCCATGACAAATTTACCGGACGCTTCTCTCCCGGTATCTACGCGCGTGGTGTCCTGGTGCGCGGTCGTGGTCCGGACGGATCTGCGACGTACACTTACCAAGGAGAGGCACCTATGTCGTACCGCGCACTTCGTCGTACCGGAATCGCCCTGGCTGTCGGCGCGGCCATCTTCGGCGGATCGGTTCCCGCCCAGGCTGCCGATCCCTACTCGGCGTTCGCGTTCACGCTGGGCACCAGTGAGCCCACCATCTACAACTTCATCGACTCGGCGACGAGTTCGCTCGACATGACCATGTACGAACTCAATGACTCCACCGTTGTCAACGACCTCATCGCCCTGAAGGACAAGGGCGTCACCGTGCGCGTCATCCTGGACCGCGAGGAGAAGTCGACGAACAACTCCGCCTACAAGTCGCTGACCGCCGCCGGGGTCGGGGTCGTCTGGTCCTCCTCCGCGTTCACCTACACGCACCAGAAGACCATCACCGTCGACGACGACCAGTCGCTCGTCCTCACCGGCAACCTGACCGCCAACTACTACCCGACCAGCCGCGACTACGGCGTCTTCGACAACGACGCCAACGACGTCGCCGCCATCGAGAGCGTCTTCAACGCCGACTACACGCACACGTCGATCACGCCCGGCGACGGTGACAACCTGCTGTGGTCCCCGACCGACTCCGAGTCCCAGCTGGTCAACGTGATCAACAGCGCGACCACGACCCTGGACATCGAGGAGGAGGAGTTCAGCGACCCGGCCGTCATCAACGCGATCGTCGCCCAGGCCCAGGCGGGGGTCACCGTCCGCATCGTGCTGGAGGACCCCGCGGACTACTCCTCCGAGGTCTCCGAGGTGGAGGCGGCGGGCGCCACCGTCGTCGGCTACTCCTCCAGCACCGGCTTCTACATCCACGCCAAGGCCATCGTCGCCGACTACGGCCTGTCCACCCAGGAGGTGGAGGCGGGTTCGATGAACATCACCTCCAACTCCCTGAACGACAACCGCGAACTGGGCATCATCCTCAATGACAGCGGCGTCGCCTCCGTCATCGAGAACGCCTTCAACAGCGACTACGCGGGCGGTACGCCGGCCTGATCCCGGGCGGGCAGCCCCCCGGGC
>Ga0302314_10003259_pt1 | contig 30069 bp, 26 predicted proteins | sample III_Palsa_N2_3_FD_200533 | JGI IMG/M metagenome (GOLD analysis project Ga0302314, IMG submission 200533) | Peat permafrost microbial communities from Stordalen Mire near Abisko, Sweden - III_Palsa_N2_3 | ecosystem: Environmental > Terrestrial > Soil > Palsa > Peat permafrost | place: Sweden... | reverse complement strand
CAACCGGATCTCGCGAAAGCGCATGTCCAAGGCATCAAAATTCAGCAGACGGCCGACCAGTGATTCGCCCAGCCCGAGCAACAATTTCAGCGCCTCGGTAGCCTGCAGCAACCCCACGACGCCGGGCAGCACACCCAGCACGCCAGCCTCGCTGCAATTGGGTGCATCGGCCGCCGGCGGCGGTTCGGGAAACAGACAGCGATAGCACGGAGAATCCTCGCGACGAGGATCGAACACGCTTACCTGTCCGCTGAAACGTTCAACGGCTCCATAAACCATCGGCAGCTTCAGCCGCAGTGAGGCGGCGGTAAGCAGATAACGGGCGGGAAAATTATCCGCACCGTCAACCAGCACATCGTGACCAGCCAGCAGTCGCTCGACGTTATCCGCCTGCAGACGTTCGTTGTGGATCACGATGCGCACGCGTGGATTGAGCGCCTGCAGCGCGATACGTGCCGACTCGGTTTTCGCCATGCCGACACGCGCATCGGCGTGAATGATCTGGCGGTGCAGATTGGATCGCTCGACTACATCATCATCGATCAGAGTCAGCTGACCCACACCAGCCGCTGCAAGATACAGTGCCGCTGGCGAACCCAGGCCACCGGCACCGAGAAGCACCACTTTTGCACTGCCCAGCGTCGCCTGGCCCGCTTCGCCGATCTGCGCAAGCCTCAGTTGGCGGGCGTAACGCTGGATGGCGTCGACATCCAGCGTTGGCTGAGAAATCGGCAGCCCCTCGGTTTTCCAGCGACCGAAGCCGCCAGCCACTGAACTCACCTGGCGGTAACCCATCCGGACCAGCGATTCAGCCGCAAGCAGAGAACGCTGACCGCTGCCACACAACAAGGCGATCGGTCGATCGCGATCGGTTTCTGCTTGTTCGATGCGCAATTCGAGAAATCCGCGCGAAAGGCCCAGCGCGTTGGCAGGCGTGCCGGAGGTACGCTCGGCATCCTCGCGCACGTCGATCAGCAGGCCGCCTTGGGCTTGCGCGGCTAGCGCCTGGGCCGGCGTGACTTCCGGGATGCGTTCGCGCAGCGCGCCAAGCCAGGAGTCGCGATTAAGTGGTTCGCTCATGCCATCAGTCTACGAGAAGCCGACCGGCATGTGCTGACAGCTAGGAGCCTGTTTACGGTCTCCGCGTAGCCCGCGTTGTGCCGTGGGCTGTCCGGTGGTGGTGCGTGATGCAGCCGCCTGACTGGCGGTCTCAGATCAAGCCGCACACTTGCCGCCGGGCGGCCGCCACGGCACAACGCGGGCTACGCGGAGACCGTAAACAAGCTCTTAGCGCGTGCGCTTGATCAGATCGCTGACGCGGCGGCGGGCCTTCTGCTGCTGCTCTTTGGTCAGCACTTTCTTGCGGCCCGCATACGGGTTTTCGCCTTCACGGAAGGCAATGCGCACAGGCGTGCCTTCCAGCTTGAAGCGCTTGCGGAAGAAGTTCTCGAGATACCGCTGATACGCCGGCGCAATATGTTTGGTGCGGGTACCGTGGATCACGATGGTCGGCGGATTGGTGCCACCCGGATGGGCAAAGCGCAGCTTCGGCGCGTGACCGTTGACCAGTGGCGGTTGGTAGCTCTCGTAGGCTTTTTCCAGCGTCTTGGTGAGCTCGGAAGAACCCAGCTCCTTGGTCGCCGAAAAATGGGCACGCACGACGGCGCGCATCAACTCGCGCAGACCCGAACCGTGCAGTGCCGAGATATGCACCTGCTTGGCCCAGTCCACGAATACCAGCCGACGATCGAGTGCACGCATGCATTCGTCGCGCTGGTATTTGTCCATGTCATCCCATTTGTTCACGGCGATCACGATGGCCCTGCCCTCGTCCATCGCATAACCAATCAGGGTGAGATCCTGATCGGCGAGATTCTCGCGGGCGTCGATCATCACCACCACGACCTGGGCAGCGGCGATCGACTGCAGCGTCTTGATGACGCTGAATTTCTCCAGCGCTTCCTCGACCCGCGCCTTGCGGCGAATGCCTGCGGTATCGATCAGCGTGTAGCGCTTGCCGTCACGCTCGAGCGGCACACGGATCGGATCGCGCGTGGTGCCGGCAACGTCGGAAACGATCAAACGATCCTCGCCCAACAGCCGGTTGATCAACGTGGATTTGCCGGCATTGGGACGTCCAACGATGGCGACGCGAATGCTGCCGCTCTCGCCATCGCCCTCGAGCGAGCTTTCCTCGTCGACTGGCAGCAGCGGCAGCACCAGCTCGATCAGATCATCGGTGCCGCGATTGTGCGCGGCAGACAACGGCACGGTGTATGTGATGCCGAAGCCGGCGAACTCGGCCAGTGCATTCTGTTCGTCCAGACCATCGGTCTTGTTGACTGCGGCAATGATCTTCTTGCCGGTGCGGCGCAGCTCGTTGAGGATCACGTGATCCTGCGGCAGCAGACCGTCACGTGCGTCGACCACGAATACGAGCACGTTGGCTTCTTCGATCGCCAGGCGCACCTGCTTGGCGGTCAATACATCCATCGCCTCATCGACGCCGGACAGGCCTCCGGTATCGACCACGACAAACGGGCGTTCGCCACTGCGGCAGACGCCATAGTGGCGATCACGGGTGACGCCTGGCATATCAGCCACCAAGGCATCACGGCTGCGCGTCAATACATTGAAGAGGGTCGATTTACCGACATTGGGACGACCAACTAGTGCGACGACGGGCAGCATGGCGAGTACATGGTCTCCGCGATCAGTGCGCGGACAGACGATAAGCGCCGATATGGCCCTTCACATCTTCAACGTAAACGATGTCGCCAACCACCAGCGGCTGTGCGCGGATGGCCTTTTTCTTGGACAGACGCTCGCGAGCGGCCAGGGCACCATCACTGCTCTGTAGCCAGTGGATATAGCCTTCCATATCGCCAACGACAACGTAGTCACCCTGAACAGCAGGGCCGGTCAGCCAGCGGTACTTAAGCGCGTCGTTCTTCCAGATATCGGCGCCACCCGTCTTGTCGAAAGCCCAGACCTGCGAATCTTCGTTGACGCCGTAGAGCGAATTGCCGCCAAGCGCCAACGAGACGAAGGTCGAGAACGGATGGGTCCACGTCGGACGGCCGCTGGGGCCATCCACTGCTACCAGATTGCCGTGATAGGCCGCACTGTAAAGCAGTGAACCGTCTAGCAGGATTGAACCATCCGCATCATTGAGACGATCGATTTCGGTGCGGCCTTCACCACTGGCGAGCTTCTGTTCCCACAGCTTCGAACCATTGTCCAAGCGCAGTGCGACCAGACGGCCATCGTCGCTACCATAGAAAATCACGCCATTGGCGGCGAGCATGGAGCCGTTACCGCGCAGGCTAAGCAAAGGGACCGTATCCTGGTCGAAGACCCAGCGGCGCTTACCGGTAGCCGTTTCCAGGCCGTAGATGCGGCCGTCCTCGGTGCGCACCACGACGAGATCGCCGACGATCACCGGCGAAGCCAGCACTTCGGAGGACAGCTCGGCTTCCCAGCGTGGGTTGCCATCTTTTGCATTGACGGCATAGACGTGGCCGTCCAGCGTACCGACGACAAGCAGATCACCATCGACGGCTGGACCACCGGCATACAGCGCATCTTTACGCTTCTTGTCGCCCCAGCCGAACCAGCCCTTGGTCCGCGTACTTTTTGTCCACAGGGTCTTGCCACTGGCTGCATCGATCGCCGCCAGCTTGCCGTCGGTGCTGTCGGCATAGAGCACGCCATCGACGACCGACGGACGCAGAAGCGCACCACTCTGACTAGCGCCGTTACCTACGCGGGTTTCCCACACGCGGGTCACCTGCACGGTCGGTTTGAAATCCTTGGCCAGCGGTGTCGGCGGCTGGACGTTTTCCTTCTTGAACGAGTGGCAGCCGGCGAGGCCCACCAACGAGGTCAACGAGATCAGCAAGACGCGTTTCATCATTTCAGCTTTCATGCACCCTGCTTCCCGGCCACGGCCAAATCATCGAGTTTCATCTGCAGCGCACCACGTTGTGGTGCCTGCTCTTTCAGCGCCGACAGCGCGGCCTGATAAGCCTTTCGCGCATCGTCTGCACGCCCAAGCTTGACCAGCACATCGCCGCGGAGTTCCTGAGCCAGGCCCTGATAGGTATTGGCCGGAATCGCATCGAGTGTCGCCAGCGCCGCTGTACCGTTGTCGCGGGCCAGTTCAACCTGCGCCTTGCGCAGTTGCGTGAGCGATTTCAGCGCCGGATCGGTCGCGTGGGTTGCAGCCCAGTCCAGCGACGCTTCGGCCTTGTCCAGCTGTTTGGCCTGTACCTGCTGCTTGGCCCGATCGGTGGCCGCAAAGACAGCGTACGGCGACTTTTCGTAGTCTTTCATCAGCTGATCGGTGATCGCACTCGCAGCCTCCGGCTTGTTGGCAGCCAGCGAGACCTGGGCGAGCTTGTACAACTGGGCAGCATTGCTCTCGTTGCGTGCCTGGTGGTTGCGCCACTGCTGCCAGCCAAAGATGCCAACGAGACCAATGGCGATGCCTACGACAATCGAAAGGCCATTCTCGCGTAGCCACTTTTGAACGAGTTCGCTTTGTTCGTATTTGTCGTATTCGTCAAATGCCATGAATCATCCTTCAAAAATCACTCGTTCGCAGGCCTTTACCACGCCGCCGCGCGAGAGATGAAAGCAAAAGCCACCCGTGTCCGCCATGCAGCGAACAATCAGTGCACAAGCATAACCGAAAAGGGCCGCTCAGAGCGGCCCGGAGCGTTGATCAGAGGCTGGCCGCGGAGGCCTTGCCGTCCTGAACCTGCACGCGGAAGTGCGCCACATTGGCATGACGGAAATCGTCCAGACCAACGGGCTGACCATCGATGCTGATCTGTGCACCGCTGGAATTGCCGATGCGGACATCCAGCGGCTGATCGCTGTGATAGGTCTTGCTGCTGCCCGCAGGAAGCAGGCCGTACTCGAGCCGCTTGCCATCCTTGTCAATCACTTCGACCCAGCTGGCAGCGTCGACGGTGACGCTCAGGCTGTGACTGCCCGTTCCGGTATCCACCGCTGCCGGCGCAACCGGCTTTGCCGTCTGAAGATTGCCGCCGTCCATGTTCGGAAACGGCGCCATCGATGCCATCAACGGCTGATCCTGCGGTGCCGAGGTCGTTACTATCGGCGGTGGCGCTGGAATCTGCGCCACGGCGGTGCTCTTAGTCGAACTATTGGCTGCGCCCGCGGCGCTGGTCGCCGTGGCCGGAGCATCCTGTTGTGCCACTGGCGCTGCATCGAGCGGCGCCAGATGCGTCACGCTGCGATCCATCGTCCCGCGTACACCCAGCCAGATCATCGGAACCACGATCACTGCCGTCAACACCACGTAAGTGGCAGCGGTGGCATAACGGTCCAGCAGAAAGCGCGAATGCGAAATACCGCCCGTGGCCACCAATGGCGGCTCGATCTGCTTGATACGATCGAGTTCAACCTGAATCGAGGCGTCGTTGATGCCGAGGAACTGGCTGTACTTGCTGATATAGCTGCCAAGGTAGATCTTCGAATCGATCCCCTCGTGCATGTCGTGCTCAAGTTCGCGCAACACGCGCACCGGAAGCCGCAGCGTGCTCGCACAAATCTCGATAGTCAGCCCACGCGCTTCGCGTGCGGCCTTCAATCGAGCGCCAAAACTGATGGCCTGCGTCTTCGCTGAAGTCGCGTCCATATCAAGCAAATTGATCCCGAAAAGATCGGGCGTGCTCTTGCCGGGTTCGGTCGGATCAGGCTGCATGGAAGTCATTGGCTGACAGTTGTATTGAGGGCGCGTGCCTGTTCCGAATCCGGGAACTGGTTTTGCAGCCGAGTGCTATAGGTAAGGGCACCATCCCGGTCGCCCAGACGAGATTCGATATCGTAGCCAAGCTTTAATGCCGCCGCAGTCGGCGCCCCCAGTGCATCGAAGCGCTGAATGAAAGCCCGCGCACGGAACGCATCGTTATTCAGATAGAGCGCTTTGGCAAGCTGAAATAATGCATCAGCGTTATTCGCGTTACGCGCGAGGGCGTCACGAAAGCTGGCTTCAGCGGGAACAACCTGATGATCTCGCAGCTGGCAGATCCCTTCATTTGTCAGTGCGATATCGGGCGTCTGATAGAACGGATCGGCCACAGCCTTCTGAAAATAGCCATTGGCTTCTACATAGCGACCAGTCGAGCAGAGGAACAATCCGAGATTGTTGTTCGGATCACCCTTGGTGGGCTCCAGCGCAACCGCCTTGCGATAATGCACTTCGGCTTCGGGCAAGTTATTTATGCGCTCATAGACCACCGCAATGACGGTATGCGCCGGCGCGTAGTTGGGATCGAACTGCAGCGCGGTCGTCAATTTGGCCAGTGCCGTCTGCACATCACCGTTGGCCAGGTAGCGTTGGCCAAGCTCGGTATGGACACGTGCCGCTTCCACTGCCTGGTCGGCCTTGCTGGTCTGCGGGAGGTTCTTGCCGATGGGATTGCTGTCGGTATGCGTGGTGATACAACCGGCCAGCGGCAGCAACAGGCCTAATATCAGTACGCGATCAATGCGCATGTAAGGCTTCCTCGTCCTGCTTCTTGCGGATATCGGCGCTGCGTCGTGTGCGATCGGTGACCTGCCCCGCCAATTGGCCGCAGGCGGCATCAATATCGTCGCCGCGGGTACGGCGCAGCATGGTCAGCACGCCAGCGTTGAGCAACAGCGTCTGGAAATCCCGAATATCGTTCGCACTGGAGCGCTCGAAACGGGTGCCCGGGAAAGGATTGAACGGAATCAGGTTGACCTTGCATGTCGGCAGCTTGCGCATCAGCTTGATCAGCTGACGGGCGTGTTCGGGCTGGTCGTTGACGCCCTTCATCAAGGTGTATTCAAACGTGATCGACGTGCGCGGCTTGCGCGCCACCCAGCGTTGGCAGGCAGCTACCAGATCGGCAATCGGGTAACGCTTGTTGAGCGGCACCAGCTCGGTGCGCAGTTCATCATTGGCAGCGTGCAGCGAGACGGCCAGCGAGACGTCGATCGCATCGGACAGCTGATCGATCTGCGGGACCATCCCGGCGGTGGAAAGCGTCACGCGCTTGGCCGCCAGACCAAAACCGAGATCGTCGCGCATCAGGCTCATCGCCTTGACCACCGCGTCAAAATTGGCCAGCGGCTCGCCCATGCCCATCATCACCACGTTGGTGATACGACGATTCTGATGGGTGATATTGCCAAGATACTTGGCCGCCACCCACACCTGACCGATGATTTCGGCGGTAGACAGATTGCGGTTGAACCCCTGCGCGCCGGTCGAGCAGAACTGGCAGTTCAACGCACAGCCGATCTGCGAGGATACGCATAGCGTGCCGCGTGTTGGCTCAGGGATATAGACCGTCTCCACCGCATTGCCGCTGTCCATACCCAGCAGCCACTTGTGCGTACCGTCGTTGGCAGCCTTGTCCAGCATGGTCCTGGGCGGACCGATGTAGCAGGCCTCGGTGAGCTTGGTGCGCAGCGCCTTGCCCACGTCGGTCATGTTTTCAAAGCTGTCTTCCAGGTCGTGGTAGATCCACTTCATCACCTGCTCGGCGCGATAAGGCTTCTCGCCGATCTGCGTGAAAAAGTCACGCAAACCCTGCCGATCGAAGTCGAGCAGATTGACTTTGGCAGATGGGTTCACGACAACCTGGTTCACAACTTAGTACCTCGGATATCTCAGCGCGAGAGAACGTCCGTCGCGGCGAAGAAATAAGCGATCTCGACCTTCGCCGTATCCGCAGCATCAGAACCGTGCACCGCATTGGCGTCGATAGAGTCGGCGAAATCGGCACGGATCGTCCCTGCGGCGGCTTCCTTCGGATTGGTCGCACCCATCAAGTCGCGATGCTTGAGCACGGCGTTCTCACCTTCCAACGCCTGGATCATCACCGGGCCGGAGATCATGAAGTCGACCAAGGCCTTGAAGAACGGGCGCGCGCTATGCACGGCATAGAAGCCCTCGGCCTCCTGACGCGACAGCTGTTTCATCTTGGCAGCAACCACCTTGAGGCCAGCCTTCTCGAAACGGGCATAGATTTCACCGATGACGTTCTTGGCGACGGCGTCGGGCTTGATAATGGAAAGGGTGCGCTCAAGCGCCATGCGAATCTGCTCCGGAATGGATTTCAAAAAAGACTGTCATGGCCAACAGGGGCCGACAAAAGGGCTAAACCTGACTTGTATTACGGGTTTAGTACCGGAAAGTTTGACAGATTCTACTCCATACGCAAATCACCTGTCCTTAACAAAATTCAGATGTTTGACGGCTACAAAGCGCTCCGCGTATCCTCAAACGATCGTTTGAACCGATGAGCGTAGCGACGCAATGATTGTCCCAGTGAACAGCTCCAACTCCACCAAGGAACGCATATTGGGCGCTGCCGAATCGCTGTTTGCCCAACGCGGGTTCGATGGCGCCTCGCTACGGCAGCTCACTTCAGCCGCCGGCGTCAATTTAGCCGCGGTCAATTACCATTTCGGGTCGAAGGAGAAGCTGGTCGAGCAAATCTTTCGCCGACGGCTTGACGCCCTAAATAACAGCCGCCTGGAAGCCCTGGCTCTGGTCGCTGGCAACGAGAACACGACGATCGAAGACGTGCTGGCCGCCTTCATCCGCCCGGCGCTGGATCTATCGCACGACGAAAGCGGCAGCCTTTTCATGCGTGTTCTGGCGCGGGCGTTTGCCGAGCACGACGACACCTTGCGGCAGTTCCTGTCAGAGAACTACGGCCACGTGATGCGCCAGTTCACCGCCGAATTCGCCCGTCTGTTGCCACAACTGAGCAAGCAGGAGCTCTATTGGCGCATCGATCTGGTCAGCGGCGCGCTGACCCACGCCATGTCCGGCTTCGGCATGATCCAGCGCAAAAGCGACGTCAGCGAAACCGTGCACCGCGAGCAGACCGCACAGCACCTTATCCGTTTCGCCGTGGCCGGGATGAGTCATCCCTGAGTCACGACTTGAGCCCACGCTAAATCAGCATTTATTCCGCACCCACAGCCGGCAACGGCTGCGACTTCCACCCCAAAGCTTTGTGTTCGTTCTACTGGAGAAGCTAATGACTGCTGCATCCTTGTCAAAACCACCACTACGCATCCGCAAGGCCGCTGTGCTGGGCGCCGGCGTCATGGGCGCGCAGATCGCCGCGCACCTGACCAACGCTGGCGTCGAAACCGTGCTGTTCGACTTGCCTGCGAAGGACGGCCCGAAGAGCGGTATCGCGCTCAAGGCCATCGCCAACCTGGCCAAGCTGTCACCTGCCCCGCTGGCCGACAAGAATCTGGCCGCCGCGATCATTCCGGCCAACTACGACGAGCATCTGGATCACCTGAAAGATGTCGACCTGGTGATCGAGGCCATCGCCGAGCGGATGGACTGGAAGCTCGACCTTTACAAGAAGATCGCGCCACACGTTTCCGCTACGGCCGTGCTGGCCAGCAATACCTCCGGCCTGTCGATCAACGGCCTGGCCGAAGCGCTGCCGGAAGAGCTGCGCCATCGCTTCACCGGCGTGCATTTCTTCAATCCGCCGCGCTACATGCATCTGGTCGAAGTGATTCCGACCCGCCTGACCGATCCGGCCGTGGTCGACGGTCTCGAAGCCTTTCTTACTACCACGCTGGGCAAGGGCGTGGTGATCGCCAAGGACACGCCGAACTTCATCGGCAACCGCATCGGCGTGTTCTCGATGCTGGCCGCGATGTACCACACCGAGCAGTTCAAACTGGGCTTCGATACCGTCGACGCACTGACCGGCCCCGCGTTGGGCCGTCCGAAAAGTGCGACCTATCGCACTGCCGACGTCGTTGGTCTGGACACCATGGCGCACGTCATCAAGACCATGGCCGATACCCTGCCCGACGATCCGTGGCTGAAATACTTCAAGGCGCCGGCTGTATTGCAGGGCCTGATCGACAAGGGCGCACTGGGCTCGAAGACGGGCGCTGGCTTCTACAAGAAAGCAGGCAAGGACATCGTGGTGATCGATGCCGCCAAGCAGGACTACCGCCCGTCCGAACAAAAGCCGTCCGATGAGGTCGCCGCGATCCTCGCGATCAAGGATCCATCGGAGAAGTTCGGCAAACTGCGCGCCTCCAGCGATCCACAGGCACAATTCCTGTGGGCCAGCTTCCGCGACCTGTTCCATTACTCCGCCTTCCACCTGGCCGACATCGCCGACACCGCGCGCGACGTCGACTTCGCCATTCGCTGGGGCTACGGCTGGAAACTCGGCCCGTTCGAGACCTGGCAGGCTGCCGGCTGGCAGCAGGTGGCCGAGTGGATCAACGAGGACATCAAGGCCGGCAAGGCCATGAGCAATGCGCCGCTACCGGCATGGGTAACGGATGGCCGTAAAGGCGTCCATTCGAAAGAAGGCTCGTGGTCGGCCGGCGAGAGCAGCTACAAGCCGCGCTCGCAGCATCCGGTCTACGCGCGCCAGTTGTTCCCCGATCCGATCCTCGGCGAGAAATTCGATCAGGGTGTCACCGTCTGGGAAAACGATGGCGTACGTCTGTGGACGCTCGGAGACGACCAGGTCGGCATCATCTCGTTCAAGACCAAAATGAACACGGTCAACGACCAGGTGCTCGACGGCGTGCAGCACGCGATCAAACTGGCCGAGGAAAAGCTGAAGGCCGTGGTGATCTGGCAGACCGGCGAACCGTTCTCCGCCGGCGCCGATCTCAAGGGTGCGCTAGGCCTGCTGAAGGAAGGCAAGTTCGACGACTTCGACAGCATGGTCGCCAACTTCCAGCGCACCAGCATGTCGATCAAGGAATCGCTGGTTCCGGTCGTCTCCGCGGTGCGCGGCATGGCATTTGGTGGCGGTTGCGAGTTCCAGATGCATTCGGCCCGCACGGTCGCAGCGCTGGAAAGTTATATCGGTCTGGTCGAAGCCGGCGTCGGTCTGCTGCCGGCTGGCGGCGGCCTGCACGAGCTGGCCGTCCGCGCGGCCAAGGCCAACCCGGACGATCCGTTTGAGTCGCTGAAGAAAGTCTTCGAGACCATCGCCATGGCCAAAGTCTCGGCCAGCGCGCTCGAAGCCAAGCAGCTTGGCCTGCTGCGCGATAGCGACATCGTCGTCTTCAACGCCTACGAGTTGCTTTACGTTGCCAAGAAGGTCGCGCTGTCGCTGGCCGAGAGTGGCTATCGTCCGCCAATGCCGGGCCGTGCGATTCCGGTCGCCGGCGATACCGGCACGGCGACCTTCCAGGCCTCGCTGGCCAATCTGAAGGAAGGCTACTTTGCCTCGCCGCACGATATCGACATCGCCACGCGTATTGCCGACACCCTGTGCGGCGGCAAGATCGAGCGTGGCTCGTTGGTCGACGAGGAGTGGCTGCTGGCACTGGAGCGCAAGCACTTCGTCGAACTGGCCAAGACCGAAAAGACCCAGGCGCGCATCGCGCACACCATGACCACCGGCAAACCGCTGCGGAACTGACGGAAAGCGAATGGCCAGCCTCCAACTCTCTTTCCTTTCCGACATTCCACGAGGATTAGTCTCATGACCAAGCAAGTGCAAGACGCCTACATCGTCGCCGCCACCCGCACTCCGGTGGGCAAGGCGCCGCGCGGCGTATTCCGCAACACCCGTCCCGACGATCTGCTCGCGCACGTCATCCGCGCCGTGATCGCCCAAACTCCGGGCATCGATCCGCACCGTATCGCCGACACCATCATCGGCTGCGCCATGCCCGAAGCCGAGCAAGGCATGAACGTGGCACGCATCGGCGTGTTGCTGGCTGGCCTACCCGACACCGTGCCCGGCGTCACCGTCAACCGCTTCTGTGCCTCCGGCCTGCAGGCCGTAGCCCAGGCCGCCGACCGCATTCGTCTTGGCGAAGCCGATCTGATGATCGGTGGTGGCACCGAAAGCATGACGATGATTCCGATGATGGGCCACAAGATCGCGATGAATCCGGCCATCTTCGCCAACAGCGAGGATTACGCCATCGCTTTCGGCATGGGCATCACCGCCGAGAAAGTCGCCGAAAAGTGGAAGGTCACCCGTGAGCAACAGGACGCTTTCGGCGTCGAGAGCCATCGCCGTGCACTCGCTGCGCAGGCCGCCGGCGAATTCAAGGATGAGATCACGCCGTTCCAGTTGGACGACCACTACCCTGATCTCTCCACACGCGGCATCACCACCGACAGCCGACTGATCGATGCTGACGAGGGTCCGCGCGCCGGCACCACGATGGAAGTATTGGGCAAGCTCCGCACCGTATTCCGCAACGCCCAGTACGGTGGCACCGTCACCGCCGGCACGTCCTCGCAGATGTCCGATGGTGCCGGCGCGGTGATGCTGGCCAGCGAACAGGCCGTCAAGGACTACAACCTGAAGCCGCTGGCTCGCTTCGTCGGTTTCTCCGTCGCCGGCGTGCCGCCGGAAATCATGGGTATCGGCCCGAAGGAAGCGATTCCCAAAGTGCTCAAGCAGACCGGTCTCACCCTCGACCAGATGGACTGGATCGAACTCAACGAAGCCTTCGCCGCACAGGCGCTGGCCGTGATCGGCGACCTCGGTCTCGACCCGAGCAAAGTCAATCCGCTCGGTGGTGCCATCGCCCTTGGTCACCCGCTGGGTGCCACCGGTGCGATCCGTATCGCCACGCTCGTGCATGGCTTGCGCCGTCGCAAGCAGAAGTACGGCATGGTCACCATGTGCATCGGTACCGGCATGGGCGCAGCAGGTATTTTCGAAGCGCTCTGATTCGTTGCATCACAGCTGAAATGAAAACGGCGCCGTAGCAATACGGCGCCGTTTTTCTTGTTTCCGCTTGTCCGCATCACCGTTGGCGCATGACGCTGAGGGAACCTCTAAAACCTACTGCGCTCGATAATTTGCGCGCCGGCGGTGCTCGGAATCCTCACATACTCCCATGTATGCTGCAGTTCCTGCGCGCCGGCGACGCAGTTGTCTCTTCGCTCGCTACGGTTTTTAGAGGTTCCCTATACCTTGCGCTGCTTCTGATAAGACTGCAGATGACACCAGGCCACCGTCAGCAATGGCGCATCGATAGCGGCCGCCCGTGCACGTTGCAGCATGTCGCCGACGATTTGTTCGCCTTCAATCTGCTGGCCCGACTCCAGATCGCGCAGCATCGAGGCAGTAACGGGTGAGCCATCCTGTGTCAGGTTTTTTAATGCCAGCTCCCGGGCGCTGGCAGATATCGGCGAACCGGCCGTTGCAGCTACCGCAACGCACTCGGCATACAGCTGCTCCACGAAATCGCGGCCACCGTCAGTAGCCACGATCACGCCGACACTGGCTCGCATCAGACAGGTGGCGGCCGCCAATGCGGTGAGAAAGCTGTACTTGATCCACAGATCCTGCTCGATGGTAAGCGAATGCTTGTGCTCCACCTTCGCCTGGGCAAAGGCAGCGGCAATCGCCGCACAGCGCTGGCTGCGCGGTTCGCCCGTGCGCTCACCAAAGGTCACCGAGGCGGGTTTGCCCAGATGCAACACCTCGCCGGTGTCCGGCTTGGTGACGCTGATGAAGCAGAGACCACCAAGCACGCGCGCCGCGCCAAAGCGCTGATCCAGCGCCTCATAGTGATGCAGGCCGTTGAGAATCGGCAGCAGCGTGGTGTGCTCGCCCATCGCCGGCGCAATCGCCTCGATGGAACTATCCAGGTCGTAAGCCTTGCAGCTCAGCAGGATCAGATCGAATGGCTCTGCCCTCGGTAGCTGATCAGTCGTAAGGTGCCGGACCACCAGCTGCGCATCACCCAGCGGACTGCTGATAACCAACCCATGGGCGTCCAGCTGCGCTGCGCGAGCCGGGCGCACCAGGAAGGTTACGTCCAGGCCCGCCTGCGCCAACCGGCCGCCGAAATAGCCGCCCGTACCACCCGCGCCGAGAATCAAGATACGCATAGGAGTTCGCCTTTCGCTCAAGCAACAACGCGCAGGCGCATGCCATCGGCACCCACATCGACAAAACGCAACGCCGACATATCGGGAATCCATTCGACCCCTTCCGGGATTTCGCCCGGATGGCCGGTCGCCAAAGCAATCACCCGCGCACCGGCAGCCTGACCCGCACGGATACCGGCAACAGCATCCTCGAACACCAGTGTCTGTGCAGGTGCACAGCCCATCCGCCGCGCACCTTCAAGATAACCTGCCGGATGCGGCTTGCCCTCTTTGACGTCGTCGCCACCAACCATCTTCGGCGGCGGCACGATCCCCGTCACCGCCAGCCGCGCACGCGCCAACTCCTGATCGGCCGAGGTAATGATGGTCCAGCGATCCTCAGGCAGACTGGCAAGCAATTCGAGCGCCCCCTTGATCGGCACGATGCCATCGGTGCTGTGCAGCTCGATGTCGTACATCGTGCGGATCTCCTGCTCCACGTCGTAACCCGGTGGCGTAAAGCGGCGCACCGAATCGGCCAGTCGCACACCATGCAGCTGCGGCAACACCCAGTCGAAATCAACGTCGTGCGCATCACACCAGTCTTTCCACAACGTCTCGACCATCATGCGCGAATCAATCAGGGTACCGTCCATATCAAACAACAAAGCCTGAGCCAACAGTTCCGTACCAACAGCCAAACGCATGGGGTTTCCTTGAAAGCGAAGCAGTCCTGGGCAAGCAGGCCAGCTGTTAAATGAAAGTCGTTATTTGCACGTGTGCCATGTACGCGATTTTTCGGCAACTTGTCGAGCGTAGCGAGTGGTTCAGAACCAAGCGTACACGTATCAATTTGAGCAAATCTTGATTAGCCAAGAACGCACAGCTGCGTTTCACACAGCCCCGGTCGAAAGCAGAAGTTATCAGTGTGACTTGCTCTATTCGCGACCTCAAGCTCTGTTTGTGACGGGACGCGGACATACCCGCGTCAACAGCAGATCGACGCCTTTGCGGTATGCCCTGCTTGTCCTAGCCACGCCACCAGCGAATAATCCCCACGTTGCGATGCACGATCTAGGTGTCGCTTTCTTGAGTGGCCCAGCTGGCTTCCCCTCGGTGCATGCCGTGCCTGCCGGATCGCTCGTTCAAAGGATATGTAGTGGCGAGCCTTCCCCTTGAGGAAACCACCAACGTGCCGAGCCCCCCGGCACCGGTGTTTCCCGATTACCGCGTCACCTCGCTGATCGTCGCCTGCGCCATCTTCATGGAGCAGCTGGATGCTACCGTGCTGGCGACGGCGCTGCCGACCATGGCGCACGACTTTGCCGTGACGGCGCCGGCGATGAGCATCGCGATTACCTCCTACCTACTGATGCTGGCGATCTTTATCCCGGCCAGCGGCGCGATGGCGGACCGCTTTGGCGCGCGACGCGTTTTCAGCGTGGCGATTGGCGTGTTCGTGGCCGGCTCGATCGTCTGCTCATTGACAACCAGCCTGCCCGCGATGGTCGCGGCGCGCCTGCTGCAGGGTGCGGGTGGCGCGATGATGGCGCCGATCGGACGACTGATCCTGCTGCGCACGGTCGAGCGACGCAACTTGGTGTCGGCGATGTCGTGGACGCTGGTACCGGCGTTTCTCGGACCACTGATCGGGCCGCCGCTGGGCGGCTTTATCGTCAGCTATCTCAGCTGGCGCTGGATTTTTTATATCAATGTGCCAATCGGCCTGCTGGGCTTCTGGCTGGTGCGTCAGTTTGTGCCGGAGATTCCCAGCGAATCCAAGCCGGCGCGCTTTGATTTTCTCGGCTTCGCCCTATGTGGGGTCGGGCTGGGCTGCCTGTTGTTCGGTTTCGAGACGATCGGGCAAAACGCCGATCTTATGCGCGCACTGCTCCTGCTCGTGATCGGCAGCGCCGCATGCGCAGCCTATATATGGCACGCGAAGCGGCGACCCGATCCGCTGATGGATCTGTCGCTGCTGAAGATCGACTCGTTCCGCCTGTCGGTAATCTCCGGTTCGTTGATGCGTGTCACGCAGGGCGCGCAGCCTTTCCTGCTGCCATTGATGTTCCAGATCGGCTTCGGCCTGTCGGCGGTGCGCAGCGGCAAGCTGATTCTGGCAACGTCGCTCGGCGCTATCGTGATGCGCAGCGTTACGCCACGTGTGCTGCGGATGGTGGGTTTTCGGCGCGGCATGATGGCCAACGGCATACTCTCCAGCATGGGCTATGCGGTGTGCGCGTTTTTCCGGCCGGGCTGGCCGGACTGGCTGATGTTCGGCCTGTTGTTCTGCTGCGGTGCCTTCATGTCATTCCAGTTTGCGGCCTACAACACGGTGGCCTACGAAGCCGTGCCGACGTCGCGCACCAGCGCAGCCAGCAGCCTGTACACCACCCTGCAGCAGCTGATGCTTTCCGTCGGCGTCTGTAGCGGTGCGCTGATTCTCAAGCTGACCATGGCTGCCGGTGATCACGCCGAACCGCATCTGATGGATTTCTCCATCGCTTTTGTGATCGTCACGCTGATCTCGCTCAGCTCCATGCGCTGGCATGTGGGCTTTGCGCACGACGCCGGCGATGAGTTGAGCGGGTATCGGTCGAAACAGCGACCGTCGTTGTCATAGGCGTTACCGCAGTTCGTCAAGACATGAACGCTGCGGATATACCGCACATCATCAGACAGCGGAGCACACGCATGCAGCGACGCGACTCGCAAGCAGCATCATCTGCCTGGCTCGCCACCCACGATGATGCGCGCATTGCGCTGCCAGGTCAGGTACGACCAGGCCCAGCCTATCGTGATCAGCAGCCGGTTGCCGAAGCCAATCAGAAAGAAGATGTGCACCACCAGCCAGAGCCACCACGCGACGACACCGGACAGATGGATGCCGCGCAAATCGGCTACCGCCTTGCCGCGGCCGATAGTGGCGAAGCTGCCGTAGTCCTTGTAGCGAAAAGCACGCGTGGTGCGGCCGGCCATCCGTTCGCGGATCATTTTCGCCGCGTGGGCCCCCATTTGCTTGGCTGCCGGTGACAGTGCCGGCACGGGTTTTCCATCCTGCTGCAAATGCGCCAGATCACCGATCACGAAAACCTCGACGTGCTGCGGCAACGACAGGTCGGGCGCGACCTGCACGCGACCCGCGCGATCGCACGGCGTATCCAGCTGTCTGCCCAGGGACGATGCGGCCACACCTGCAGCCCACACCAGCGTGCGCGCCTCGATGCGCTGCTCGCCCATCTGCACATGGTCGTCGCCGACGCTGGTGACGGCCGAATTCAGATGAACGCGCACCTGCATGCGCTCAAGCTGTTGCTGCGCTTTCACCGACAGATCCGCCGGCATCGAACCCAGCACGCGACCACCCGCCTCCACCAGATGAATTTGCGCCTGGTGTGGATCGGCTACGCGAAATTCGTTGGCCAGCGTGTGATGGGCGATCTCCGCCAGCGTGCCGGCCAGTTCCACGCCGGTCGGGCCGGCGCCGATCACCACAAAGCTGAGCCACGCTGCGCGCTTCACCGGGTCAGGCTCGCGCTCGGCGGCTTCGAAGGCATTGAGGATGTGCCGGCGGATGGCCAGCGCATCGTTCATCGTCTTCATGCCGGGCGCATCGGTGGCCCAGTCGTCGTGACCAAAGTAAGCGTGGCTCGATCCGGTTGCCACAATCAGGTAGTCGTATTCCAGCGCATCGTCCCCCATCGACACGCGCTTTTGCACCACGTCGATCGCCGTGACCGTTTCCATGCGTACGGTGACATTGCCTTGCTTGCGCAGGATATGGCGCAGCGGCGCGGCAATATCCGGTCCCGACAGCCCGGCCGTCGCCACTTCATAGAGCAGCGGCTGGAACAGGTGATGATTGGTACGATCCACCAGCGTGATCTGCACCGGCGCCGATCGCAGCGCGCGCGCCGCGCTCAATCCCCCGAATCCACCACCGATGATGACCACATGGGGCAAAGGGTGCGTACGGCTCATGGCTACCTCGCGTTGATATGCCTCGACATTAGAACGCGTGAGACATTAATTGTGTGATCAAAGATAGTTCGAATAGAGCATATCCCGTGCAGCCCGCTCACTTGTGCCTATGCCGATGGTGTAATCAGGATAGTGCATCGCCATAAATCCATGCACGGGCAGCGCCGCGTCAATACAGGCAAAATACACAGCTGGCGCGGCCAAATCGCCTGCCGCCACCTTCCACTTTCGCTCTACCGATACGGATGACACCTTGACCAACTCCACACCTACCCCGCCCGTACCGGACGATGCGGACCCTGCCCTGCTGAAGCGGCTGCACGAAGCGACGGCACTGCTGGAATCGCTGGCAGCCGATCCGCTGCTGCTGGCGCAGTTGCCGGCGCAGGAACGCAGCCGGCTGCATCAGGCGGTGGCGAGCGTGTATCACCCCGATCCGGCGACACGCCGGGTGAAGTTGAAGGCCAAGCAGAAAGCGCACTATGCGTCGAAGATTCGTGCCGACGACACCGTACTCAACCAGACCGGCATCCGCGCACTGCGTCGCAAGCCGGTGTTCAGCACGCCAAGCGTGTTTGCGCCGGAAGGTTTCGAGGCGCACGACGTAAACCCCTATGCGGACGCCACCCAACCACGCGAATCCATCGAACCGCAGCACTGTTACGTGTGCAAACAGAAGTACTCGACCATCCATTTTTTCTACGACCAGCTGTGCCCGGATTGTGCAGCGTTCAACTACGCCAAGCGCACCGAGTTGGTGGATCTGCGTGGGCGCGTGGCGCTGCTGACCGGCGGCCGGGTGAAAATCGGTTACCAGGCAGGTTTGAAACTGCTGCGCGCGGGCGCGGAGCTGATCGTCACCACACGTTTTCCACGTGATTCCGCCGCGCGCTATGCTGAAGAACCGGACTTTGCGCAATGGAGCGATCGCCTGCAGATCTACGGACTGGATCTGCGCCACACGCCCAGCGTCGAAGCCTTCTGCCAGGAGTTGATCGCCACGCGGCCGCGACTGGATTTCATCATCAACAACGCTTGCCAGACCGTGCGCCGACCGCCGGATTTCTACGCGCACATGATGGACGGCGAAACGGCCGCGCTGCACGACCTGCCAGCGCACGTGCGCCAGCTGGTCGGAAACTACGAAGGCTTGCGCGGCGCGCACCTGCTACCCGAGGCGAACACGGGTGCTATCGCGCAACCAGGTAGCGTGCCTAATGTTGCCGGTCTGACGCGCGCCGCCGAGCTGTCGCAGCTGCCACTGTTGCCGGAAGAACTACTCGCGCAGCAGCACCTATTTCCTCAAGGGAAACTCGATCAGGACTTGCAACAGATCGATCTGCGCGAGCGCAACTCGTGGCGGTTGCTGATGGCCGAGGTGCCGTCGGTGGAATTGCTGGAGGTGCAGCTGGTCAACGCCATCGCGCCGTTCATCATCAATGCGCGGCTCAAGCCGCTGATGCTGCGCACGCCGAGCAATGATCAACCCAGTCGCGACAAGCACATCGTCAACGTGTCGGCGATGGAGGGCCAGTTCTACCGCAGCTTCAAGACCACGCGGCATCCACACACCAACATGGCCAAGGCCGCGCTCAACATGATGACGCGCACCTCTGCTACCGACTATCACAACGATGGTATCCACATGAACAGCGTGGATACCGGTTGGGTCACCGATGAAGACCCGGCCGAGCTGGCCGCAAAGAAAGTGATCGAGGAACGCTTCCACCCGCCGCTGGACATCATCGACGGCGCAGCGCGCATCGTCGATCCGATCATCAGCGGGATCAACACCGGCGAGCACGTGTGGGGGCAGTTTCTGAAGGACTATCGGCCGACGGACTGGTGAGCGCCGTCTCTATCTGCAGATGATTTCAGTGAACGCCAACCTCAATCCAGCGTCGCCGCGTAGTAATCGCCATGCCGGCTCACTCGCACCGGCATGGCAAACGCCTCTGACAGCGTGGCATCGGTAAGCGTGTCGACCTTGCTGCCCTGCCGGAACACCCGACCATCGCGCAGCAAGACGACCTGCCCGATCTCTGGCAGGATTTCCTCGACGTGATGGGTGACCAGCAATAACGTGGTGCCGCTCCTGGCCAGCTCGCGCAGGCCTTCCAGAAAATGCCGACGGCTGGCCATATCCAGACCTGCGCAGGGTTCATCGAGCAGCAGTGCGCGCGGGCGATGCACCAGCGCCCGCGCGATCAGTACACGACGCGCTTCGCCAGTAGACAGGCTCGCCATGTCGCGCCCGATCAGCGACGTTGCACCGACCTGCGTCAACGCCTCATGAGCACGTCCGCGCATATCATCAGTGACCTGATGATTGAAGCTGATGCCGCGCGCCGCAAAGAATCCCGACACCACCGCATCAAAAACTTCCACGGGCGTATCACTGGTGTAATCGAGCTGCACCGCCGGCGACACGATGCCAAGCAGGCTGCGCAGCTCCGCCACGTTCCAGCGATCGCGGCCAAAGATGTGCACGCGGCCATTGCCATCCCGCTTCGCCAACGGATACAGCTGCCGCGCAATCAGCTTTACCAGCGTCGACTTACCCGAACCGTTGGGGCCGAGGATAGCCGTGTGCTGGCCATCGGCAATGCACAGACTGAGCCGGTCCAGCACCAGCCGATCGCCCTGCATCACGCTGGCTTGATCGATCGTGAGCAGATCGTCTTCGGAGTTCAATTGATCTTTGGCCGCTGGTTCATGCATGGCTTTACCTTGCCTGCAAATAAGCCGAACGGCAACACCGCCGACACCGGACTAATCAATGCTTGCCGTGTGTGAGAGCACTATTCATCGACTGCATTCATCTGCTTCAGCTGATCATCTCTGGCTGCATGAGCTGTGGCTTGAAGAAATGCGATGGCGCGGTCCATCGCATCGAGCTGCAGATCGACAATGGATCGATCACCGGCAGGCACCAGGATTGACAACTTGATTTCTTCGGGAAGGGACGGCTTCTTTTTTTCTTCTTTACCCTCCTGGTCACCGGACTGTTCATCGCCGTTATCCTCGTCCTTCAAGACTCCGGTATAACGCACGTCGACGCGCCAGTGGTTTGATTCGCCGCAAAGACGAAGTTCGGCAAGAAATAGCTTTTCCTGATCAGTCATGGTGTTCTCCAATTTCTACTTCAAAATGAGTCGCTTGTTACAGCGCAGATCTACTCAGGCCAACCCGCATCATTTCCCCACGCCACACGTGACGCGCATGTCCATATCGTCATGACTTTTCACATCACCTTCCCCATTGGCGGTGTGCAGTAGTGGCCTACCTGCTGGAGCCTCGCCATGCACTCATCCGTTCGAACAACTCTTTTCGCCATCACCACCTTGTCAGCAGCGCTGATGCTAATCGGCTGCGGCGACACGGCACGCCTACAAGTGAGCGATGGAACGGGCGCCAATCCACAGCTACCCGCCCCAAACAAGACGCTGTTTCCCACCATGAAAACAGCCAAAGCCGTGGGCTGGCCAGCCGGCGCTACACCCATCGCCGCATCGGGTCTGGCCGTGAACGCTTACGCCAGCGGACTGGATCATCCTCGCTGGCTTTACACGCTGCCCAATGGCGACGTGCTGGTCGCCGAAACCAATGCACCACCGAAGCCCGACGACAGCAAGGGCATCCGGGGCTGGATTGCAAAGAAGATCATGGCCGGCGCCGGTGCTGGCGTACCCAGCGCCAACCGCATCACCTTGCTGCGTGATACGAAGGGTGATGGTGTAGCCGATACGCATGATGTATTTTTGAAAGGCCTCAACTCGCCATTTGGCATGGCCTTGGTCGGCAACAAGCTCTACGTCGCCGACAGTGATGCGTTGTTGAGCTTTCCGTATGAAGCCGGGGAAACCAGGATTACGGCAGCACCGACCAAAGTGATGGACCTGCCGGCCGGCACCATCAATCATCACTGGACCAAGAACGTCATCGCCAGTCTGGACGGCAGGAAGCTTTACGTCACGGTCGGCTCCAACAGCAATGTCGGAGAGAACGGACTTGCGGTAGAAAAAGACCGTGCACGAATTCTTGAAGTCGACATTGCCAGCGGCACGTCACGCGTATTCGCCACCGGCCTGCGCAATCCCAATGGCATGGCATGGCAACCGCAAAGCGGCGCGTTGTGGACAGCAGTGAACGAGCGCGATGAAATCGGCAGCGATCTGGTACCCGATTACATGACCTCAGTGAAGGACGGCGCTTTTTACGGCTGGCCTTTCAGCTATTACGGCCAGCATGTCGATGTCCGCGCGCAACCGCAGAACCCCGCGCTGGTAGCCACGGCTATCGCGCCCGACTACGCGCTCGGCCCACATACCGCGTCGCTGGGACTGATTTTTTACACTGCGCATCTTTTACCCGCGCACTATGAGAACGGTGCGTTCATCGGTCAGCATGGCTCCTGGAATCGCAACCCGCGCAGTGGCTACAAGGTGATCTTTGTGCCGTTCACCAACGGCCAGCCATCCGGTCCCGCCGAAGACGTGTTGACAGGTTTCCTCAATGGAAATGGCGAGGCGCAAGGCCGGCCTGTCGGTGTAACGACGGATGGCAAAGGCGCCTTGCTGGTCGCGGATGACGTGGGCAATGTGGTGTGGCGCGTTACTTCTGCGAGCCCGGCAGCACAGACCACCGCAAGCGCCGCTGCATCACAATAATGACAAAGGATTACTGCCTCGCCTTTCTACACTTCGATAATGTCCTACTTGGTCATTCCCTCATCGGCACAGTCAGGTAAACGTTGAACAACCCATGGATCAAACAACCGCCATGCCTACCATGCAAGCCGTCGAAATCACTCGCCCCGGCGAACCCGATGTACTGAAACTCACCTCGCGCAACATACCCAAGCCCGAGAAGGGCGAGGTGCTGATCAAGGTAGCGGCAGCTGGCGTCAATCGGCCCGACGTGTTTCAACGCAAGGGAAACTACGCCCCGCCGCCGGGCATCTCCGACATACCCGGCATGGAAGTCGCTGGCGAGTTGGTCGATGGCGACCTGGATGGCGAAAATCCATTCGGCCTCAAACGCGGCGACATGATATGCGCGTTGATCGGTGGTGGCGGTTATGCCGAGTACGCCATAGCGCCGCTGCTGCAATGCCTGCCCACGCCCCAAGGCTACTCGATGGTCGAGGCGGCAGCGCTGCCGGAAAATTTTTTCACGGTATGGAGCAACGTGTTCGATCGCGGCCAGCTCGGCCAGGGCAAACGTGGTACGCATGAGTCTTTGCTGGTCCAGGGGGGCTCCAGCGGTATCGGCGTTACTGCCATCCAGCTGGCACATGCGTTTGGCTACCGTGTATTCGTCACCGCAGGCAGCGCGGAAAAATGCGCCGCTTGCGAACAGCTCGGTGCCATCGCCATCAACTACCGCGAACAGGATTTCGTGGAAGAGGTGAAGCGCCATAGCGACGGTCATGGCGTCGATGTGATTCTGGACATGGTTGCCGGCGACTACCTGCCCCGCGAAATCGAGGTACTCGCCGATGATGGCCGGCTGGTCGTCATCGCCACCCTCGGTGGCGGCAAGGCGACCATCGATGCTGGTGCAATCATGCGCCGCCGACTCACCGTGACGGGCTCCACACTACGCGTGCGTCCGATTGCCTTCAAAGCCGCCATTGCACAGGCGCTTTACGAGAAAGTCTGGCCATTGCTGGAATCGCGCAGAGTGCAACCGATCATCCATCAGGTCTTCCCTGCCGCCGATGCAACCAAGGCACACGTGCTGATGGAGAGCAGCGCACATATCGGCAAGATCATGCTGACGTGGTAAGAGCCGCCTTGACTGGAAAATCCTGGAATCTGTCGCGCAGGACTCTGAGGCGCTATGTCGCGGCCGAGTAGCACCAACCTGTAAAGAAAGCGTGCGATTATCCTGAAGTTGGGTGACCAACACGACAGGATTGGGGATGGCGGCGTTCCGCAACACCAGGCACCGAATGTTTGTTGCATGGCTGGCTCTGGCCGCCATGTGGCTCACTATTGGCATGCCGGTGCTTTCGCAGTTTCTGCCGAGCCACGCGCAAGAATCGATGGACCTCGGTGCGTGGTGCACCGGCCATGGTTTCAGCGATCATCATCCCGGCAACCCGTCCGCACCTGCCGCCCCGATGGACAAATGCGGGTATTGCAGCCTTTTCTGTCACAGCCCGCTTGTTCTGGCGCATGCCGGCGTTGTTTTGCCGTCCCTGCTGTTGTCGGGACCGCTGTTTTCTGTGCAGGCCGTTCCATCCGGGCCGCGACCTCGCCTGCTGAGTGCTGATGCCAGAGGGCCGCCGTCGCTTACATGACGGCTACCGCCCCTTGACGCTTGGCATGCCTTACCGGCACAGCCTTCGTCGCTGAACTCAATAACGATACTTGAACGCAGCCGCACGGCTCGTTGGCGCATTGGCGCAAACGAGCATTTTGCATGGCCGCACCAGATCGATGCCTATATCAATGCGCCGCTTGGCAGCATTTCTCGGGATTTTTCATGCACTTCTTGTTCAACGCCAAAACGATCAAAACCACCCCGCTTGCCCTGCTAATGTCGGCTCTGCCGATGGCAGCGCAGGCTTGCGCTACCTGCGGGTGCACACTCAGCACTGATGCCGCCACCGGCTACTCCGCCGAATCAGGCTGGCGTCTAAACGTGGACTACACCACTATCGACCAGAATGAACTCCGCAGCGGCAGCAGCAGCGCCAGTCCGGAACAAGTGGTCAATCGGCCATCCGACCCTTCCCTCGGCGGCGGCGAGATCGAACATGGCACAACCAACCAGTACCTGAATTTCACCGCTGCATACCGGTTCAATGCCGATTGGGGTATCAGCCTGCTGATTCCCTATGTGAAGCGCGATCACGACACCTATGGCACCCAGCTTCAGCCGTACACGCCTGCAGAAAGCGCGCCGGATCAGCTCAGCAACGCCAGCGTATCCAGCCTCGGTGACATCAAGCTGCTGGCTAGCTACCAGGGCTTTCTGCCAACGCACAATCTTGGCCTTCAGTTTGGCGTCAAGCTGCCCACCGGCAACTACGGCGGGGAAACGGAAGACGGCAACTTTGTCGGTACACCCGTACTCTTCAAGAACGGACCAGGTGCCGGCCAGGCGCTCGACTCGAGCTTGCAGGCAGGCACCGGCAGTACTGACCTGATCGTGGGCGCGTACTACTTCCAGCCGATGAGTCAGAATTTTGATGGCTTCGTCAACGGCCAGTTCCAGTCGGCCATTTCAGAAAGGATGAGCGCCGCCGGTGCCAATTATCGACCCGGTAATCTTGCCACCATGAGTCTGGGCGTACGCTATGAAGCCCACGCCAACTGGGTGCCGCAATTGCAGATCAACCTGCTGCACAAGAGTGCCGATCAGGGGGCATTTGCCGACCAGCCCGATACGAAAGGCACCGTGGCCTATCTCAGCCCGGGCATCAGCGCGAGCCTCACCAAGAAGCTGCAGCTGTATGCCTTTGTGCAAGTACCGGTATATAGCCACCTGGCCGGTTATCAGCTATTCCCAGGCTGGACTGGTACCGTCGGCATCAGTTTGGGGCTATGACTATTCGATTCCCCGTACAGCGCGCTAAACCTGACCGGATGCAACTCGTCATGTTCGGTATACCCGCTTGTAAAGTAGCCCTGCGGCGGTTCAAGCAAGGCTCGAGACTCTTCGCTTCGCGTTTTGCAGCGACCACCGTATTGGCACTTGCTCTGCTGCACTCGGCAGGCGTGAGTGCCAACAGTCTCGTTATCGGAGATGCCGCGCCACCAATCACGTTGACCACCCTGGACGGCAAGCAGATCGCGACCAGCGATCTGCAAGGCAAGGTAGTGATCGTGACCTTCTGGGCAACCTGGTGTGGGCCCTGTCGGGAGGAGCTGCCGCTGCTTTCGCGCTACGCCCAACAGCACGCGAAAGACGGCCTGGTGGTGCTCGGCTTCAGTCTCGACACGCCTGACAACCTCGACAAGGTACGCGCCGTTTCACGCAGTCTGAGTTTTCCGGTCGGGCTACTTGGCGACCCGCATGTGCCGGGTTATGGTCGCATCTGGCATCTGCCGGTCAGTTTCACAATCAACCGGAATGGGAAGCTGGTGGACAATGGATGGAATGACAAAAATCCGGTATGGACGTCCGAACGGCTGGAACAGGTTGTCACGCCACTTTTGAGTCACTCTCCCTGAATAGTCGCCCGATACAAACCCGGGTTATTCGCGAAGATTCTCAGGTCAAAAACCTTCAGTTCGGGACAGTCCGTTTCCTTGTAGCGCATTTAAACCTACAGTGTTTGACCCTACCTTTGCTCCAGGCGCCGATCGTGGCGCGATACAGCTACCGGAGAAACGTCGTGATTGAACGCAGACCTTTTGAAAGCCTTGGCGGTGCGAACCATGGCTGGCTCGATGCCAAACATCACTTTTCGTTTGCCAACTACAACAATGCCAAGCGCATGGGCTGGGGCGCGCTACGCGTGTGGAATGACGACACGATTGCTGCGCAAACCGGCTTCCCACCGCATTCGCATGGCGACATGGAGATCATTACCTACGTGCGCGAGGGTGCGATCACCCATCGCGATAATCTGGGTAATACGGGCCGTACCGAGGCGGGCGATGTGCAGGTAATGAGTGCCGGTACTGGCATCACGCACAGCGAGTACAACCTGGAATCGGAAACGACTCGCATCTTCCAGATCTGGATCATTCCCGACGAACGCGGCCAGCCGCCTTCATGGGGTGCCAAGCCTTTCCCGAAGGGTGACCGCTCTGGTCAATTCGTGGCGCTGGCCAGCGGCTTCCGTGAAGATGCCGATGCGCTGCCCTTGCGCACTAATGCGCGCGTGCTCGGCGTGACGCTAAAAGCCGGCGAGTCAGCGGAGTACGCGCTGGCAGAAAATCGCTATGGTTATCTGGTGCCATCGAAAGGTTCGGTCGAGATCAATGGCGTGACGCTGCAAACGCGTGATGGTGCAGCAATCCATCAGGAGCCCTTACTGCGGCTGAAAGCGCTGGAAGATACCGAATTGGTTCTGGTCGACGCGCCAGCTTGATACGAGTCGCGGCCGAACGCATTGGCGGCGCTATCGCTTTGCATTTCCTTCGCCAACGCCGGCACCTTTAGGGAAACTGTTGGCTTTGACGAAGGTCGCGAAATCGTTCGTCGCCATCGCATGCGCGATGTAATAGCCCTGGGCATGGTCACACCCGATGGAAGTAAGGTAATCGAGCGCCGCCTTGTTCTCCACGCCCTCGGCGGTGACGTGATAGCCCAGCCGGTGGCTGAGATCGACAATGGAGTGCACGATGATCTGGTCCTTGCGCTCGGTGCCAAGATTCTTGATGAACATCTGGTCGATCTTCAGCTCGCTGACCGGCAGATGGCGCAGATACGCAAACGTCGATTGACCCACGCCAAAATCATCGATGGCAATGCCAACACCGTGATCGGACAGGCGCCGTAGAATTCGGATGGCCAGATCGTGCTCGTCGATGATCGCACGCTCCGTGACCTCCACCGTCAGGCAGTGCGGAGGAAGCTCGTGGATCGCCAGCAAGGTAATGATCTTGCCTGGCAGATCGGGGTCATCCAGATCGCGCGTGGAAAGGTTTACTGACAATTGCAGATGCAGGCCCTGCTCGCTCCAGCGTTTGGCCTGCGCCAGCGCCGCGGTCAATGCCCAGCGTGTGACGCGCTGGATATTACCGGTGTCCTCCGCCATGCCAATGAAGGCGTCCGGGGGCACTTCGCCAAGTTTCGGATGATTCCAGCGCACCAGCGCTTCGGCGCCATCGATAGTTTTGGTGGCGAGCGCAAGCTTCGGTTGATAGTGCAGCGACAGCTTGTTGTGATTGAGCGCATTGCGCAGATCACCCATCAGTGACAAGCGTTCGGGGCGATGTGGATCCGTCGCTACATTATAGAAACTCAATGATGCTGACGAACCACTGGCGGCAAACTGCGCAACTTCAGCATGACGCAGCAATGTGCCCGCCCGGGCGCCATCGGCGGGATAGATAGCAACGCCGATCGCAGGCAATCGATCGATGGCGACATCTTTTTCCTTGTAAGGCGTGTTGAGCGCATCAAGGATTCGCAACGCCGCTGCGGTGGCATTCGACTTGTCCGTCTGTGGCAGCCATGCCATGAACTGCGTATCGGTCACCCGGGCGATAAACGCGCCATCTGAAACGTCGCGAATACGTTCGCCCGCATCACGCATCAGTCGATCGCACAACGAGTGCCCCATGGTTTTGATGATATCCGGTACGCGTGCGATTCCGATCATCAGCAAGGCGCCACCAACACCATCGTCGGTCGCGATTGAACGATTGATGCTCTCTTCGGCCGCCATGCGGGTGGGCAGATTGGTCACCGGATCGTGCATGGCCTGATGGCGGATACGATCCTCGCGCTGACGTACTGCGTCGGTCATGGTACCGAACGCAACGGCCAGCTGACCTATCTCGTCATGCCGTTGCACGCTCACCGGCGCACGATAGTCGCCAACTTCAATGCGCTTTACGGCGGCGGCCAGCGCTTCGATCGGGCGCGATACGCTGCGCGCGACCAACCAGGCGACCAGCAAACCCATCGCAAGGCCAAGGCACAACAGGATCGTTCCCGCGACCATCGCGGAATGAAAGGGCCTCAGCGCATCGTCGAGTGAATAGCCGAGCAAGGCCACCACCGGCGCAGTGTTTGCCGGCTGCTTCAGATGCTGTGCCATCACGATGTACTGCATGCCGCCAACCATCATCAGCGTGGGCTTCCACGGCAGATCACCGTTTACCGGCGCAATGCTGCCGAGAAGATTCGTCTGGCTGCTGCCGCGCGCCACGACCGACCAGTGATTCGGCACAGCCTGGGCCAACAGTTCGATATCTCTGGGCAAGGCAGACAGCTGTTGCATGTGACTGAGCAAAGTGTTGTCCAGCGGCACATTCACCGCCACCAGCCCCACCGGCTGCGGCGCGTAAATCGGCACCACCACCATCCAGTACGCCTTGCCATCCAGCACAACCACCGCAGCGGTTCGCTCACCGTAGGCTTTCTTGATCAGATCGGGAAATGGAAAACGCCGCGGTATCACGTCGACATTACCGGTAGTCGCATCGTTCGTATCAGCTAGTACGGCGCCATCGAGCCCAATCCACAGCATGCCCGAAGCACCGACCCGACGCCCGTGATTGCGCAGCATGGAAAGCACGGTACCGCGATCACGCTCGGCAATCGCCGAACGCAATGCGTAATCGAGCGAGATCACTTCAACGTTGCCCGCAACGCGTGCCGAGATGTCATCCATCTGCGAAACAAACGCTCCGGCGTTGGCAGTCAACTGGCGTTCCCCTTCGGTCACCAGCGCGCGTCGGGTCACTTCGTAGATCAGGCCTGCGGTCAACAGCTGCACGATCACCAAGGTGGCGACGAACAGCAGCCCCAGCCGAAGTCGGAAGCTCAGGTTGCCCATGCGAAAGCGTCAGTTCTGGACATGGTTCACATCCATCGGTTCACGCGGATTGGGCAACAGCAAAAATGGTGAAACCGGCACGTGAAATCAGCGGACAAGTGCCAATAACAATTTCTTGAGTCGGCTTAACCTGTCCCGGATGCAACGGTGTGTGCCAGACATGCGCTGTATAGCTGCCAGCGCTGATGTTGCCAAATACGGCATTGCTGGTTACGTTGCTGTGATTATCGGAGAAATGCACGACACGTTGTGAGGCTGAAGCCGAACATATACCGCATACCAGCAGTGCAGCAGCATGCATCCAACGCATCGATCCAACCCCCGTCATGTCGATATCCATCGACAGCCTAGCGCACTTTCACGGTGGTTCGTGACATTATCGATGGCTGCCGAATAAGTGCATCCACGGATCGTTGCCAGAGGTCTTGCTACGCTCGACGGATAAGTTCATTGAACCCGACCATCGTGAGACATACATGACATCCATGCACGGCATCCACACCATCGATACCGGCTTCGTTCGACCACAGTTTGATGCGGCTTACCTCGTCGTCGAAAACGGCCGTGGCGCCTTCATTGATTGCGGCACCAATTACGCCGTGCCGCGCATGCTGGCGGCGCTGGATAAAACCGGGCTCGCGCCGGCCGATGTTGACTGGCTGATCCTCACCCACGTGCATCTGGACCACGCCGGCGGCGCGGGCGAACTGATCGCACAGCTACCCAACGCGAAACTTGTGGTGCACCCGCGCGGCGC
>Ga0302314_10003258_pt1 | contig 30070 bp, 31 predicted proteins | sample III_Palsa_N2_3_FD_200533 | JGI IMG/M metagenome (GOLD analysis project Ga0302314, IMG submission 200533) | Peat permafrost microbial communities from Stordalen Mire near Abisko, Sweden - III_Palsa_N2_3 | ecosystem: Environmental > Terrestrial > Soil > Palsa > Peat permafrost | place: Sweden... | reverse complement strand
TTCATTACAAGCAGAATGGACATCTCATCGTCGACGAGCAGAACGCGGCGTTTCATGCGGATAGGTCTCCCTTGGGTGAAGCTCTGGGCATAACCATAATGGATTGCGCGGGAAATTGCTTTAGCACCATGCATGGTGCGCTCCCCGCGCCTGCGGAAGACCGGGCTTAAGCTCAATGGACACAATGGTATACTCACAAAGCTGGGCAGACCTGCGTGACTAACCGCACATGCCCGTGCAAGCCCCTGGAGGCAACCATCGCACTCGATAAGCGTTCTGCAAAATCTTTTATCCGCACCAACGAACGGATCCGCGCCCGCGAGATCCGCGTAATCGACGAAAACGGCGAACAGCTCGGCATTTTGGTGCCGTTTGAAGCACTGAAGCTGGCCCGTGAGCGCGGCCTGGACCTGGTCGAGATATCGCCCAATGCCGTGCCGCCGGTGTGCCGCATCCAGGACTACGGCAAGTTCCTCTACGAGAAGGACAAGAGCGACCGCGCCGCGCGCAAGAAGCAGAAGGTCATCGTCATCAAGGAAGTAAAGTTCTCCGTCAACGTGGATGAGCACGACTACCAGACGAAGAAGAACCAGGCCGTCCGCTTCCTGAGCGACGGCGACAAGGTGAAGGCGTCGCTGCGCTTCAAGGGACGCCAGATGGCGCACCGCGACCTGGGCTACAAGATCGTGAACCGGCTGATCCTGGACGTGGGCGAGGTGGGCATTGTGGAGTTCATGCCACGCATGGAAGGCACCACGCTGCACGCCATCCTGGCCCCCGCCAAGAAGGCCGACGGGCAGAACGCGCCCAAGCCGAAGGAGCCGAAGCCTGCGGCACCGGCTGCTGCACCAGCACCGGTGCAGACCACGAACCAGCCGAGCGACCCCTCCTGAAAAAGAGCCTTTTCCGCAAATTTTCCCTTTATTTCGTGAGCACTTCGGATTAGGATGGGGAACGTTATCTCCGGTTTTACGGCCCATTTCAGGTGAATTTTTGGTATCCACTGAAACCAAAAAGACACCGTAACCGCAACGGGATGGGCATCGGTCTGGAGAAACAAACCATGGCTAAGCAGTGCACTCCATCTGATCCATTAGAGGGGAAATTCTATTATGGCCTATCAAATTCAAGAACTTGACTCGGTCAAGGAGCTCTCGCCGATGCGCCGGCGTATTGAGTTCGGCGTGGTCTTTCTGATCACATTTCTGGCTGTCCGCTTCGGCGGCTGGCACCACGGTGGGGACCCCCTGAACTACGCCGTCTATCCTTCCACGGTGACCGCGCTGCTGATCGCAGCCGCTGTAAGCTCTGTTGTGATGCTGTGGCGTACCTGGTACACCACGCACTCCGCGGCACCTGCGGTTCGCGAGACGACACCGCAGAACTAAGCGTCTGCGCGCACGACCGGCAGGTAAACTGGAGCCATGAACATCTTCAGCAAGATTGCGGACGGCTTTATCCAGGCCTTCGGCATTACGGCACCCTCCCCTGCGCAGCACAAGACCGCGACCATCTTCATCAGCTTGCTTCTGTTCGTGATCGTGGTGATCTTTCTGACGGCGGCAGGCTTCCTGATCCTGCGCTTTGCGCGGTAGCCGGCCGTTTTGCGGCCTGAAACTGGCTATTTAGGGGCAATCTGCGCTACACTAAGAGACGTTGTTCAATGCTGTATCCCTGTTAGGAACACCATGCCAAAGTTGAAGACACACAGCGGCGCTGCCAAGCGCTTCACCAAGACCGGTTCGGGCAAAGTGAAGCGTGGGCAGACCAAGATGCGCCACATTCTGACCTCGAAGGCGACCAAGACCAAGCGCAAGCTGGGTGGGTCGTGCATGGTCTCGGATGCGGACCTGCCGAAGGTGCTGCGAATGATCCCGTACGCCTGAGATTTTCTCAGGCAAGTAATGCCAGTATCGAGCCGCGCAAGCGAAGGGCCAGTTCAAGCGTTTTAGGCCCCCGGAGTGCCGAAAGGACTCCGCCGAGATACGGGTAAGACAAGCGAGTGAAGAGGTTTTGAGCGCAAGCATAGCGCTTCCTGCCTCCAGCCGCGCAACCGAAAGACGCAAAAGGAGAACTCCCATGCCCCGTGTAAAACGGAGTACGAAACGCAACGACCGCCGCAAGAAGATCCTGAAGCGCGCGTCGGGCTACTTCCTCACAAAATCGAAGCTCTACCAGGCCGCACAAGAGGCCGTGGAGCGCGGACTGAAGTTCGCCTACACCGGCCGCAAGCAGAAGAAGCGCCAGTACCGTTCGCTGTGGATCGCGCGTATCAACGCCGCTTCCCGCATCAACGGCATGAGCTACTCGCTGTTTATCAACGGCCTGAAGCGCGCCGGCATCACGCTGGACCGCAAGATCCTGGCCGAGATCGCCGTGAGCGACGCTGCCGGCTTTGCCACCCTGGCCTCGCAGGCCAAGGGCGCGCTGGATGCCGGAAAGAAAGCAACCGCATAAGTTACCCCTGACTGGATGCAAAGCAAAAGGCGCGGTCTTCGGACTGCGCCTTTTGCTTTGCGATACTCTCTATCGCTTTGCGACGCATACCGCGCAGGACTGATTTATCCTTGCTACTGACCTCATGAGCACTGAACAAATCCCACAGCTTGCAAGCTACGACGAAGCTGCGTTAGCGCAGGCATTCGCCGCGCTTGCCGAAGAAGTAAGCGCATCTGCCGCGCAGATGCCAGCGGAAGAGTTTCGCCTGCACTGGCTGGGCCGCAAGCAGGGCCGGCTGAAGCTGGTGAGCGAGGCGTGGCTGAAGACGGCGCCGCCCGATGCGCGCAAGCCTCTGGGCATCCGCTTCAACGAACTGAAGCAGCAGATCGAGCAGGCGCTCTCCACGGAGAGCGGCAGCGATGTGCAGGTGGGCGATGCGTTGGACATCACGCTGCCCGGAACGCGGCGCACGATTGGCATCGAGCATCCGCTCGTGAAAACGAGCAATGAGATCGTTGCGGTCTTCAAGGCGATGGGCTACTCCGTGGCCACCGGGCCTGAGGTGGAGACGGACTACTACAACTTCGAGTCGCTGAACTTTCCGCCGAACCACCCGGCGCGCGATACGCAGGACACGCTGGTCGTTGCCGCGCAGGAGAGCAAGCCGCTGCGTGAGCGTCTACTGATGCGCACGCACACCTCGCCGGTGCAGATACGCACCATGGAGAGCATAGCGCCGCCGCTGCGTATCGTGATACCAGGCAATGTGTATCGCAACGAGGCGGAGGACGCCACGCATCTCGCGCGCTTCCAGCAGGTAGAGGGCCTGTGCGTGGACACCAACATTACCTTCAGCGATCTGAAGGGCACGCTGGACCATGCGATGAAGGCGCTCTTCGGTTCGAGCGTGAAGACGCGCTTCTTTCCGTCCTTCTTTCCGTTCACCGAGCCGAGCGCGGACATGCAGATCAGCTGCATCTTCTGCGGCGGCAAGGGCTGCAAGAAGTGCAAGCACTCGGGCTGGATCGAGCTGCTGGGCTGCGGCATGGTGGACCCGGCTGTGTTTGGATTTGTGGGCTATGATCCCGCGAAGTACAGCGGCTTCGCCTTCGGCATGGGCGTGGAGCGCATTGCGATGATGAAGTACGGCGTCACCAGCGTCGGCAACTTCTACTCGGCCGACATGCGGTTCCTGGAGCAGTTCGCATGAAGATCCTGACGCGTTGGCTGCGCGAGTATCTGCCCACGATTCCTGTCGACGATAAGCAGCTCGCGGAAGACCTCACGCTGCGCGGAATCGCCGTGGAAGGTGTCTTTGAAGTTGATGGCGGGCATCTCTTCGAGATGGACATCACGACGAACCGCGTGGACGCGATGAACCACTACGGTATCGCGCGTGAGGCGGCGGCGATCTACAACCTGCCGCTTGCGCCGCTCGATACTGCGCTGCCCGCTGCAACGAAAGCTTCTGCCTATCCTGTGAGGATCGAAGCGCCTGCACTCTGCGGACGCTTCACCGCACGCGTCATCCGCGGCGTTACCATTGCGCCTACACGCGGCATCGTCGCGGAGCGGTTCACGGCGCTCGGCCAGAAGATGATATTCAACGCGGTGGATGCATCGAACGCGATCCTTCTCGGGATGGGCCAGCCGACACACGCCTTCGATCTCGACAAGCTCGAAGGCGGCATCGTCGTACGGACCGCGCACAAGAATGAAAAGATCAAGCTGCTCGACGGCACGGAGCGTACGCTGCTGGGCGATGAGCTTGTGGTTGCAGACGAGACGAAGGCGCTTGCGCTGGCTGGTGTGATGGGCGGGTGGGACTCCATGATCACGCCGGAGACGAAGAACATTCTCGTTGAGGCGGCGTGGTTCGATCCGGCGAGTATTCGACGCAGCTCGCGGCGGCACATGCTGCATACGGATGCATCGCACCGCTTTGAACGCGGCGCGGACTTCAATGCTGCGCCCGTTGGCAACGCGCTGGTATGCAAACTGATTCTCGAACAATGCGGCGGCACGCTGGAAGGCGGGATGGTGGACATCATCACGCCGGAAGCCGCCGCGAAGACCGCGAACCGCGCGGCGATTTCGCTTGCGGTCAGCGAAGTGCGACGCTATCTCGGCACCACGCTTGACTGGCAGCAAGGCGGCGAAGGCCTGAACGCGAAGATCGTGGAGCAGTATCTAGCAGCGCTGGGTTGCAAACTGGTTGCTACGGGCAGTGAGACCTATAGCGTGACGCTGCCAAGCTGGCGTCTGGATCTCGAGCGCGAGATCGATCTGATCGAAGAGGTGGCGCGCGTCTACGGCTACAACAAGTTTGCCAACACGCTGCCCGCCTCCGGCACGGTGGTGGAGTTGCCGAATGCGGAGAAGGAGACGCTGACCCGGGCACGCATGCTCGCGCTTGGCTTCAGCGAGACGATCTCCAGCACTTTCTGCTCCGCAGCTGACGCCGCGATCTTTGCGCCAGTGAAAGATTCCGCCGTCGCCATGGGCAATCCGCTGAGCGAAGAGGCAGGGATGCTGCGCCCCTCGCTCATCCCCGGGATGCTCACCATGCTCGCGCAGAACCTCAATCGCGGCGTCAGCGATCTACAACTCTTTGAGACGGGGACCATCTTCAGCGGCAGCACGGCAAAGGTGAACGAAGAGATATCCCTCGCCATCGGCGCAGCCGGAACCGTTCCGGCCTCTTCGCTCCATGCCGCAAAAGACGCTCTCTTCTTTGAATTGAAGGGCGACGTGGAAGACCTGCTCAGCAAATTTTCCGGTGCCGTCACCTTCGACGCAAAGGCGCCCGCATGGCTACAGCCGGGCCGCTCTGCAAGCGTTCTTCTTGATGGAAAAGTCGTCGGCCACTTCGGCGAACTCCACTTCGCAGAGGCACAGAAGCGCAAACTGAAGCAGACCATCGTCCTCGCCGAGATCTATCTCGCCGCACTCTTCTCCCATGCACTCCGCGCGCCCCTGGCAAAAGAGATCTCGCGTTACCAGGCGGTGGAACGCGATTTCTCTTTCATCTTTGCGGACTCGGTGACGTGGAACGGGATTACTGCTGCCGTGGACGCGCTGGGCATCGGCGCGCTGATGGGCGTGACGCCGGTGGAGATATTCCGCGACGCGAAGGGGAAGGCGGTGCCTGCGGGGCATTATTCGCTGCTGTTGCGGACGGTCTTCCAGTCGAACGAGGCCACGCTGCGCGACGAGGAGCTCAGCCAGTGGTCGGCGAGCATCATCGCCGCGCTGACAACGCTGGGCGGCAAGTTGCGCGGATAGCTGGATTCTCCCCACAAATACCGAATATGGAGGGTGCAGGAGGATAGACCCTCTGTGCAAATTTCTGCCGTGGAATCCACCGGGGCAAACGCTATACTTCATTCGACTAGAAGGAGATTCACCCGATGAGCACCGCGACCGCAGTGGAGACGACAGCACCCAGCATCAGCGCCGATGAGTTCCAGGCGCTGGAACAAAAAGTTCTGCGCACCGTAGAGCTGATCAAGACCGAGCGCGAGGCGCGCAACGCCGAGCAGCAGGCACGACTGGCCGCCGAAGCCGAGCTTGACAAACTGCGCGCGCAGATCGAATCACACGCCACGCGCAGCAATGTGGTGGAAGATGAGCTCTCCAAGCTGCGCCATGAGCGCGACGCCGTACGCAAGCGCGTGGAGAAGATGCTGCACCAACTGGACGAACTGGCATAACGGGGGACCGCATGAGCGACGTTGAGCAGAACGCAGTGCAATCCGTGAGCGTGGACATCTACGACCAGATCTACAATCTGCGCGGCACCGATCCGGCGCACATTGAGAAGCTGGCCGCGCTGGTAGACGCCAAGATGCGCGCCGTCTCCGCCACAGGTTCCACCGTGGATTCGCTGCGCGTGGCTGTGCTGGCCGCACTCAATATCGCCGACGAGCTCTTTGCCATCCGCGAACGTTACTCGACGCTGGTGGGCAGCATGGACCAGGTGAACCAGTCGCAGACCACGCTGCGCTCGCGGGCGGACTCACTCTCCGGCCTGCTGGATGCGGTGCTGGAAGAGCGCAAAGCGGGCTAGCTGAACACAAAACCAGCTAATCCATTTCTTGACTTAGAATTTCGCGCCGCTTAAGCTGGTCATCATCCTTAGGAGCAGCTTATGTCTCTCGTCCAGCGCGCTGCTATTCTTCTCCTCACCCCAGCCCTTGCACTGAATCTCCCCTATCGCGCAACGGCTCAAACCGCTCCCGCAATCAGCGCTTTGAACAACGATCTCACCGACGGCGAAGACCGCTTCGAGCACGACATTGAGTCCGATCTCATCGCAGAAAACTTTGACAGTCTCGATACCATTGCCGATCAGCTTCGCCGTGACAAGAGTCGTTTTGCCGGTGGCGAGTGGAAACTCCGACTCTTTTACTATGCGCTCGACGCGCCACAGCTGACCGACAAAGACAGCATGGAGCACATCGCCCATCTGGAAAACTGGATGAGGCTTCGCCCTCAGTCCATCACCGCACGGGTTGCTCTCGCCACCAGCCTACATCGTTGGGCCTGGGTCGCTCGAGGCAATGGTTTTGCCAAAACCGTTACACCAGAGGGCTGGCAGCTCTTCGGAGAGCGCATCCAACGCGCGCAGGACATTCTGCTAGCGGCAAAGGAGTTGCCCACCATGTGCCCTCAGTGGTACTCCGAGATGATGACCGTCGGGCTTGCGCAGAGCTGGGATGCTAGCCGTCTTCAGGCCACCTTTGCTCGTGGCATCCAGTTCGAGCCCAACTACTATTATCTGTATCAGCAGTATGCGAGCTATCTTCTGCCCAAGTGGGACGGTCACACAGGCGACGCCTCTACCTTCGCCAAAACTTCCGCAGACCAGCTCGGAGGCGATCCCGGCGACATACTCTACTTCCAGATCGCTACCGAACTCATCCGCCAGGGCAACGGCGACTTCCCCATTAGCGAGATGGATTGGCAGCGCATCCAGCATGGCTATCAGCTACTCACCACACAGTACGGCGGGGATAGGTTCACCAGAAATCAGCTCGCCTTCATAGCATGGCGATACCGCGACGCAGAAACCGCAAGCCGGCAATTTGATCTTATCGGTGATGATTGGTCGCGCAGCGTCTGGACAAACCGCATATTCTTTGACCGAGCTCGCGACTGGTCGCATACGCAGCACGGCAGCGTTCAGTAGATTTACTTTCACAGCATCCACAATCTGCGCTTGCCATTCTTGCCAACCGCGGTTAGCATCCAAGTCAGAAACCGGCCTGCAAAGCAGGTGTGGTGGTCTACGCTGGTTGAACCAACATTCATTGAACCAGGGGCTTTGACTCGCGTAATTTTGCTCGGTGTGCTGTCCTCCAGTCAGGAACGCCTAAAGAGCCGCGGCAAGGTCCCGTCGTCTTAGGACGGGTTCACCGGCGCCCTACTGCACGGCTGCGTGGGTCGGTCTTCTGTTTAAACCCACCGCACATATATTTCGCGAGCAACGCGAGCGCCACGCGAACCGGGGTCCCCGGCGAACGCATTTGTTCGCTGGAGTGAAGAAGCCTAGTAAAAAAATGTTCCCGCGCCTCGTACAGTTCGGCATGGTCACCATCCCCACGCATGGCGCGTTCATTGCGCTGGGTCTGATGCTGGCGCTGCTGCTCGCGGTGCGTACGTCGCGGCTGCTGGCGCTGGATGCCGATGCAGTGTGGAACCTAAGCTTTCTGGCGATCTTCAGCTTCATTGTTGGCGGGCGCGTGGTTTTGGTTGCCACGCACTGGCGCGAGTACGCGTCTTATCCTTCGCTGCTGCTCGTTGTGTCCATTCATTCGCCTGCGGTGCTGGCTGGAGGTTGCGGCATTGCTCTGGCGTGCTGCGCGGTGAGCGTGTGGCTGCATCCGCTGCCCATTCGGCGCACGCTGGATGCGCTGACTCCGCCGCTCGTGCTCGGCTATGCGCTGGCTTGCGTGGGCGCGTTTGCCGCTGGTGCGGACTACGGAAGCGTGACCGATGTGCCGTGGGCGGTGCGCTTCCACAGCCGCTATGCGCTGATGTGGAGTGGAACACCGCAGGATGTGCCGCTGCATCCGGTGCAGCTCTACCAGGCGGGATTTGAGCTGCTGCTGTGTGCTTTTCTGCTCTTTTTATTGAAGCGGCACCACCGCGATGGCGAGATATGCGGTGCGTGGCTCTTTCTTGGCGGCATCTCGCACTTCGTCTTCGAGTTCTGGCGTGGGGACCGCGGAACGGAGCTCTTTGGCGGTCTGCTGGATGTGACACAAGCCGTAGCGCTGCTGATGATCGTCGCGGGCGGTATCCTGTATATGCACCACACCGAGAAAGAGCGCCTCACCGATGCCGTCTAAAAATATGCTTCCGAAGGGCCAGCGCCGCCGCAGCGTGCGGCCGCAGTACGTCATCGCGCGCTCCGCTGTGCAGGAAGAAGATACCGTCATCCCTCAGATCGAGGGCGACGATATGGAGGACGGCGTCCGCAGCTTTACCGCCGATGCAGCCGCCGCGGGGCATCGCCTCGACTTCTATCTCTCGAAAGCGCTGCCGGACATCAGCCGCGCGCGCGTGCAACTCCTCATTGAGAACGGCCAGGTGCGCGTGGACGGCAAGACCGCCAGCGCGAAACAAAAGGTCACCGCCGGGCAGGCGATCGAGATCGAAGGCGAGCCGCGGCCGGAGCCGCTGCATGCGACACCGGAGAATATTCCGCTCGACATCATCTACGAGGACAAAGACCTGGCCGTGGTGAACAAACCGGCCGGCATGATGGTGCATGCGGGAGCAGGCGCGGTGGATGATGCGCGGAATCGCGGCACGCTGGTGAATGCGCTGCTCTACCACTTTCAGCAGCTCTCAGCCGTTGGCGGCGAGATGCGGCCCGGCATTGTGCACCGGCTGGACAAGCAGACGAGCGGATTGATCCTGGTGGCGAAGAACGACAGCACGCACCGCAAACTCTCCGAGATGTTTGCGCGGCGGCAGTTTGAGAAGACGTACATCGCGCTGGTGCATGGGCGGTTGGAGCGCAACAGCGGCACCATTGATGCCGCCATCCATCGCGACACCATTCGACGCACGCGCATGACGACGCGGCGCATGGGCGGCCGCTCGGCTGTCTCGCACTACACAGTGATCGACCGGCTGCAGACCACGCGCGGCATCTTTACGCTGGTGGAGGTGCGGATCGAGACGGGACGCACGCACCAGATTCGCGTGCATATGGCGTCCATTGGGCATGCCGTGGTGGGCGATACGCTCTACGGCGCGCCGCTGAAGATCGTAGCTCCGGCTGTGCAGAAGAGCGCCCGTGGCGCTTCCTCTGCGGCAGCTCCGGCGAAGGTTGAGCCGCTGACGCTGGAGCGGAACTTTCTGCATGCGGCACGGCTGCGCTTCGCGCATCCGCAGACCGGCGAGCAGATTGCGCTGGAAGCTCCCCTCGCCCCGGAACTGACGGCATTTCTGGAGAAGCTAAAAGGGTAGAGCTGTGCGCGAAGCGCCATTCGCCCCTTCGGCTGCGCTCAGGGCAGGCTGCGCAGAACTTGGTAGAATGGGCGCAGTGAATTTCTTGAAGACAACCGCTTCGTTCCGTGTATCCGCCGCGCTCGCCGCGCTCCTGCTTCCCTTCTGCGCACAGGCCCAGACACCAGCACCTGTACCTGCTGCACCGCCCGCCACCGCAACGGCTCCAGCAGCGGCTCCGTTGCCCGCTGCAACCACTCCGGATGCGGCGCAGGCCACACCCGGCGGCTCTCCTTCCACGTTCACCTTTAAGGTCCCGTCCATTGAGGTGAACCTGATCTTTACGGTGACGGACAAGCGCACGAACCAGTCCATCAAGAACATGCAGCAGCAGAACTTTGGTCTGCTTGACGACGGCAAGGCTCCGGTGAAGGTACTGAACTTCAAGCAGCAGACGGACCTTCCGCTACGCGTAGGCATTCTGCTGGATACCAGCAGCTCCGTGCGCACGCGCTTTCACTTTGAGCAGGAAGCGGCGACGGAGTTTCTGCTGGAGATGCTTGGGCGGCAGGACCGCGCCTTCGTGGAAGGCTTCGATGTGAACGTCGACATCGCGCAGGACTTTACCGGCAACATCGACAAGCTGAACCAGGGCATCCAGGCGCTGCGACCCGGCGGCGGCACCGCGCTCTACGATGCGGTGTACAAGACCTGCCGCGATCAATTGCTGCCGCTACAGTCCCCGGAGACGATGCGGCGCGCCATCATCCTGGTCTCCGACGGAGACGATATCTACAGCCACTCGCTCGAGAGCGACGCCATCAAGATGTGCCAGCGCGCGGAGACGATCATCTACGCCATCAGCACGAACGTTGGCCCGTCGAAGGACAAGGGCGACGATGTGCTGAAGGCGATGTCTGAGGCGACCGGCGGGCAGACCTTCTTCCCCAAGCAGATCGAAGACGTGGCGCTCGGTTTCAACAGCATCCGCGACGAGCTGCGCAGCCAATACTCGCTCGTCTATCAACCGGCGGACTTCCAGCCCAACGGCGCGTTCCGCACCATCTACCTGCAGGCGATCAATCCGCGCTACGTAGTGCATGTGCGCAAGGGATACTTCGCGCAGCTACAGCACTAACGCGCAGATTATTCACCTGCGAGCAGAGTGCGCAGAGCGTCTTCGTCGATCACGCTGACGCCGAGTTCCTTCGCCTTATCCAGCTTTGAACCCGCGTCATCTCCGGCGACGACGAAGCTCGTCTTCTTGCTGACGGAGCCGGAGACGCGGCCACCTGCAGCTTCGATCTTTTCTTTCGCCTCTTCGCGCGACATGCCGGGGAGCGTGCCGGTAAGGACGAGGGTCTTGCCTTCGAGCTGCGACGATTTTTGCTTTTTGACTCCAGTAAAATTCAGCTTCGCCAGCTCCAGCTTCTTTAGAAGCTCCTTGTTCTTCGGCACGCGGAAGAAGTCGTACACCGCCTCGGCCACGCGCGGACCTACTTCGTGGACCTTTTCCAGATCCTCTTTTTCCGCCTTCCTCAACTCTGCCATCGATCCAAATTCATCCGACAGCAGCTGCGCTGTTCTCTCGCCCACAAAACGAATGCCAAGCCCGAAGATGACGCGCGCCAGCGGCTTCTTCTTCGACTCCTCGATCTCTTTCAGCAGCGCGTCTGCCGATTTTTCGCCGACACGCTCAAGCTCCAGCAACTGCGCGCGCCGCTCATGCAGCGTGTAGAGCTCAGCAATGTCATGCACAAGACCGCTGGCGAGCAGTTGATCGACCATCGCGTCGCCGAGGCCTTCGATGTTCATCACGCCACGCGCGGCAAAGTGCAGCAGCTCTTCGCGTATGCGTGCAGGGCAACTGGCGTTGATGCAGCGCCAGTCCACTTCGCCCTCTTCGCGCACAACTTTACTGCCGCAGACCGGACACTCGCTGGGAAAAATAATCTTCTCCGTGCCGCGCGGACGCTTCTTGTCGTGCACCACCTCGACGACCTTGGGGATGACGTCGCCGCCGCGCTCGACCATCACATAATCGCCGATAAGCAGGCCGAGGCGCGCGATCTCATCTTCGTTATGCAGCGTTGCGCGGCTAACGGTGGTTCCGCCAATGAGAACAGGCGCGAGTTCCGCGACCGGCGTGAGCTTGCCGGTGCGGCCCACCTGGATGATGACGCCGAGCAGTTGCGTGATGCCGGCGCGGGCAGCGAATTTATACGCAATGGCCCAGCGCGGGGCTTTGCCTGTGAAGCCGAGCTTCTGCTGCTGCGCAATCGCGTTCACCTTCACCACGACGCCGTCGATCTCGTAGCCGAGGCTCTCACGCAGCGACTCTGCTTTAGCGATGAAGCTAAGCACGGCGTCAATCGACTTCACATGATCGCTGTGTTTGTTGACGAGGAAGCCTGCGGTCTTCAGTGCGTCGAGCGCAACGCTTTGCTGCGGCAACAACGAGTCGCCATTCTGCAGAAGAAAGTAGGCGTAAAAATCCAGCCGGCGCTGGGCTACGATATTTGGCTCCAGCGTGCGAATGGTGCCGGCGGCGGCGTTGCGCGGATTGGCTGCGGGTGCGAGGCCGGCGGCTTCGCGCTCTTCGTTCATCTTCACGAAGGCGGCGTGCGGCATCACCACTTCGCCGCGGACTTCAAAGTTCTCCGGCAGGCCCGCGGCCTTCAGCTTCGCCGCGGAGACGCTGAGCGGAACGGAGCGGATGGTACGGACGTTGGTGGTCACATCCTCGCCGATGCTGCCGTCGCCACGCGTAAGGCCGCTCACCAGCTGCGCACCTTTGCCGTGCGCTGCAGCACTGTACTGCAGCGCGAGCGAGAGGCCGTCCATCTTCAACTCGCAGGTGTATTCGACTGCTTCGTCGCCGAGCAGATCGTGCACGCGACGGTCCCACTCGCGAAGTTCTTCTTCGTTATAGGCGTTGTCGAGCGAGAGCATGGGCCGCGAATGCGCGACCTTTTTGAAACCATCCGCCGGCTTGCCGCCGACGCGCTGGGTGGGTGAATCCGGCGGGATGGGCTCGCCGGATTCCGCCTCCAGCGCCTTCAATTCGTTCATCAGCTTGTCATACTGCGCATCGGTGATCTTGGGCGCGTCCTGCATGTGGTAGAGGTGCTCGTGGTGGCGCAGCTCTTCCCGCAGTTCTTCGATACGCTCCACGGATTTTCCTGCGCGCTTCATCACTGAGAATTATATGAGCGTACAGGGTATGGGTAGAGAAGCAGATTCCGGCGTTCGCCGGAATGACAAACATAAGTGTGTGGCGCGCATAACGTATCCTGAAAGCAATGGAACCTGTTACACATTTTTTGACCGGGGCTTGCCTGGGGCGCGCGGGCTTCAACCGCACGACGGCGTATGCCACGCTGGCGATGACGCTGGCCGCCGAGGCACCGGATCTCGATGTCTTCTGGTCGGTCGCCGGGCCGGTTGCGGGCTTCGAGCACCATCGCGGCTGGACGCATACGCTCATCGGCACGCCGCTGGTTGCGACGGTGGTGGTGCTGGCGATCTATGGCTTCGACCGCTGGCGGCGCGGACGCTCCATGCACCGGGACCGCGATCTGCCGGTGCGCTGGGGGATGCTCTGGTTGTGCGCGTGGATTGCCACGCTCAGCCACCTCCTGCTCGACTACACGAACAACTACGGTATACGGCCGTTCTTTCCGTTCAATCCGCGCTGGTATGCGGGCGGCACGGTCTTCATCTTTGAACCGGTGCTCTTTGCCGCGCTTCTGCTGGCGCTGGTGATGCCGGCGCTGCTCTCTTTGACTGACAGCGAGATCGGCGCGCGGGGTCCGCGCTTCCGCGGGCGTGGCTGGGCCATCTTCGCGCTGCTGGTGATGGTGGGTCTGTGGGGCTGGCGCGGGGTGGAGCAGCACATGGCGAAGCAGCTTCTGCTGAACGATGAGGCCGCGCAGGACGGCGGCCCGGCACAGGTGATGCGCGTGGCGCTCAGCCCGTACCCGGTGAATCCGTTTCGCTGGCAGGCAGTGGTGGAGACGCCACTGAGCTTTCGCGTAGCCACCATCGATACGCGCACTGGCGCGGTGGAGAGCGATGCGCAGACGGACATCTTCCACAAACCGGCGGAGACACCGGCGACGCTGGCCGCCAAAGGATCACGGCTGGGGCGTGTCTATCTGGACTGGTCGCAGTTTCCGCTGGTCCAGGAGGCCGGTTCCGGCGTGACGGAGAACGGCGAATCGGCCACCGTGGTGAGCTTTCGCGACCTGCGTTTCGACTACGGCAGCGCGTTCCTGAACGGCCACATGCAGAATGCGCTGGCTGCATCGGCGTATGTGAATTCCGCCAACCAGGTGGTGCAGATGCAGATGGGCGACCGTATCCAGCACTAACGGCTATACTGTTTTCACGGGCGTTTTGTTCACGTCCCGGAAGTCTTCGACCCCCTTTTCAACTGAGGTCTCACATGATCGCGTATCTCGTGCTTTTGCTTGCCGTTGTCAGCCGCGTTGTTCCGCATAGCTGGAACGTAACCGCCGTGGGCGGCAGCCTGCTCTACTTTGGCGCACGCCGCAGCCGCTGGCAGGCCGTAATCGCCATGCTCGTGCTGGCTGCCACAGATTTCTATCTGACGCACTTCATGTACAGCTATCCCTTTCACGTGCGGGGCTACCTGGTAACGTGGGCCTGGTATGCGGGCGTCTGCCTGCTGGGCCATGCGATGCTGAGCCGCAAGGCCAGCGCACTGCGCGTGGTTGCGGCGGTGCTTACTTCGGCGACGTCATTCTTCGTCATCAGCAACTTCGTGGTGTGGATGGGCTCGACGCTCTATGCGCACTCGGTCGCCGGCCTGGCGGCGTGCTATGCCGTCGCGCTTCCCTTCTACGGCAATGACCTGGTGTCGACGGGTCTGGTTGCGGGCGCGCTCTTCGGGCTGCCGGTGCTGGCCCGCAAGCTGGCCGGTTTCGCCAATCCCAGCAATGGCTCTGCCGCGGCGTAAATCTCTTCGCTGTACACAAAAGGCACTCCTCGCGGAGTGCCTTTTTACTTGCCTGCGAGTGCGTTTATTAGCCCGCTAGGGCGTGGTCTCGTCCGTAGCCTCTTCTTCTTCCACCGGGAAGCGGATATTGCTGCGGCGGTCGAATATCTTGCGTACGACGTAGAAGAGGATCGCCAGAATGAGGATTCCGGTGAAGAAGAGCGCGACCGCGAGATGCTGGTGGAAGGTGTGCATCAGGCTGTGGAAGATCGCCGGGCCGAAGAAGATGGTGATCAGAGAACAGACGATAAATTGGGTGAACTTTCCGGCAAATACGGCCAGAACATACGGCACGGGACGCATCTCAAAGACACCGGCGGCGAACTGAAAGAGTTTGACCGGGGTGGGCGGCGGCAGCATGCTGGGAATCATGATGGCCAGGAACTCCTGGCTCTCGAAACGGTCGCGCATGCGCTCGTAGCGCTCGCGGTTGATGCGCTGGAGCAGGAAGAGCTCCCCACCGGCGCGGCCCACGTAGTACGGCACCAGGCTGCCCAGCGCGGACGTGGCGGCGGCCACCAGGCAGTAGAGCAGGAACTTTTTGTGCGCGCTGACCACGTAGCCGATGACTACGCCGTCCATGGAGACGGGGATGGGGATGAACGCGGAATCGATCAGGGCAAGGCCGGCGAGTCCCCAGATGCCGAGCGGCTTGAGCACGAGGAAGAGCGCGGCGGAGAACTTGTGCACGAAGGCGAGCGGCGATATCTTCACGGCAACCTCTGATTTTACGCGCGTCAGGCCATTTACGCGTCCGGTGCCGGTGCATCCAGATGGGCGGTGCGCCCGGCCAGCAGATCGAGCGCATGGGGCAGGATGCCGATTACCGCGCCCAGTGAGGTGGCTGCGCCGCGCGGGCTTCCCGGCAGGTTGAGGATGAGCGTACGGCCCAGGCTGCCGCAGACGCCGCGGCTGAGGGCTGCCAGCGGGGTCTCCCTGGCGCCTTCGACCCGCATACGCTCGGGAATGCCCTCCAGAACGCGCTCACAGACCTGCAGCGTGGCCTCCGGGGTCACGTCGCGGGCGGCCAGGCCGGTGCCGCCGGTGGTCACAATGAGGTCTGCGGTGACGGCGTGGGTGCGGAGGGCGGCGGCGATGGCAACGGTCTCGTCCGGCACGATTACGGTGGCGATGACGGTGAATCCGGCGGCAAGCAGAGCGGCGGCCACGGCTGGGCCGGATAGGTCCTGGCGCACACCCGCGGCGCAGCCGTCTGAGACGGTAATCACTACGGCCTGAAAGAGATGTTTCACCCCTGTAATTCTACGTTCTGCGGCCATTCGGCCGGCTATACCGTCTAACAGCTAGAAAATGCGAGAATAAAGAAGAAACTTCCCGCCGCCGCAGCAACTTTGCCTGCGCCGGTCGAGTCCGAACAAGAGCATGCCACCCGAAACCCCCGACAGCCCCCAGAATCTGCCGCCACCCCCGCGCGAACCGCTGCCGTTCATCCCGGCTGGCTCGCGCTACAGCGACCTGGAGACCCATGAGCTGTGGCAGTTGCTGGACGATATGGACGACGAGCGGGCCAAGGCGCGCCGCCGGGAATCCTTCTATATTTCGACCATTGTGTACCTGATGGTGGCGTGGTTCGTCTTCTACGGGCCGCACGTGCTTTGGCACCAGCCGCGCATGATCAATCCGGCGGACGCGCTGAAAGACCGTGATATGACGTACCTGGACCTGCCGCCCGATGCACTGAAGCAGATGAAGCCGAGGACGCCGCCGAAGATCCTTTCCGACAAGGACCGCGTGGAGCAGACGCCGGACAAGAAGACGCTGCAGCATCTGAAGGCTGAGGAGCCACCGCCCGCGCCGGTGCCACAGCCGACGCAGGAGCAGGCGCAGCTTCCTCCGGAGCCGCAGCCTCAGCCAGCTCCGTTGCGCCCGCAACAGCCGGACCAGTCCATCATGGAGGCTCCGAAGCCGCAGCAGCAGACGAAGCCCACGTTCAACCAGCCGACGCAATCCGCGGCCGAGACCCTGAAGCAGTTGTCGGAGAACGCTATGCCCACGCGGCCCGGCTTCCATGGCGGGAACGGCACCGGTGGCAGCTCTCCGCATCACGCGGGGGCGCTGGGCGATGTCGATATTCTCAGCGATACCTCCGGCGTAGACCCGGATGAGCTGCAGAAGTACATCAACCGGCTGATCAACGAGCTCCGGCAGACGTGGATACCGCTGCTTCCCGAAGAGACCTATCCGCCACTCAGCAAGCAGGGCGATACGCTCATCAGCATGACGATCGCGCCGGATGGCCACCTCGCGGCCATCCATATGGACGGCTCGACGCACGATGACGCGATCAATCTCGCCGCCTGGAACTCGATCAAGGACACGCTGGTCTCGTTTCCCAGTCCGCTGCCCAAGGGAATGAAGGATCCGAACCTGTCGCTGCGCATCCGCTTTATGGTCAACGAGCCGGAGCAGTAAGCTGCTGTTATGGCCGATCGCGACCCTCTCAGCCCACAGGAACACCGACAGGAGCAGCAACGCCGCATGCAGGTGCGTGGATTGCTGTGGCTTGCGCTGCTGGTGATCGGCTTCAGTATTGCGCGTGCCGGGCTGCACACGGCGTTTCCGCGCGGATGGTGGCGGCTATGGTAACGCCATTGCTTGTGGTGCTTCTGGGTCCGACGGCCAGCGGCAAGACCGCACTCTCTTTGCAGCTTGCGGAGCAGTTCTCGGGTGAGATCGTCAGTTGCGATTCGGTCGCCGTCTTTCGCGAGATGGAGATCGGCACGGCAAAGCCTTCGCGCGAAGAGCGCATGCGCGCGCCGCATCACCTGATCGATGTACGCAATCCGGATGAGCCCTACACTGCGGGCGATTATAGCCGCGACGGGCGCGAGGCGCTGGCCGGCATCAGCGGCCGTGCGAATCTGCCGATCGTGACCGGTGGCACGGGTCTTTATCTGCGCGCGCTGCTGGATGGGCTCTTTGCCGGGCCGCAACGGTCGGATGTTTTGCGTGATCGCCTGCGTGCAAAAGAAACGCGGCATGGCACGGGCACGCTGCACCGCCTGCTGACAGGTATTGATCCAGCATCCGCCGCGCAGATGCATGCCAACGATCTGCCGAAGATCATTCGCGCGCTGGAGGTTCCGCTGCTGACACGCCGTACGATGACCGAGGCATGGCAGGATGGGCGCGATCCGCTGACCGGCTATCGCATCCTGCGCATCGGGCTGGAGCCGGCGCGAGCGCATCTCTACGAGCGAATCAATCTGCGCGCGGCGGCGATGTTTGAGAACGGGCTGGTGGAGGAGACTGCTCTGCTGGTGGAACGGTATGGGTATGAGTGCCGTCCGTTGCAGTCGCTTGGGTATGCGCAGGCCGTGAGCGTACTGCGCGGCGAGCTATCGCGCGATGAGGCTGTTGTGTCTGCACAGCAGGGGCATCGCAACTATGCCAAGCGCCAGTTGACGTGGTTCCGGCGCGAGCCGGAGGTGCACTGGCTGAAAGGCTGCGGGGATGAGACGGAGATCGCGGAAGCGGCATCGGCGCTGGTGAAGTCGAAGTTGAAAAAGTAAGGCCGCAGCACGGATGGCCGCGGCCCTTTTCCCAGCGAAAATTTCTGCCAGTAAAAATTATTGAATGATGAGCGGGTCCGCGAGGCGAAAGTCCACGATCGACTCTGCCGGGATGTCGAGATCGCGATTGCCGGTGAGACCGGCCGCCGCAGTGCCTGCGCCGCCGCCGATAAGACCGCCGACCACCAGGCCAACGCCGCCCGTCGCGATGCCGCCGATGAGCATGCCGGCACCAGCACCGCCGCCGATCATTGCCGCAGAGCGCTTGCCCTTGCCCTTCTTGCTCTCGGTACGATCGTGCGAATCCAGCTGGTAGCTCTGACCGTTGATGCTGACCGAGGTGAGACGCAGCTGAAGAACCGACGCACCCTTGAAGTGGCCACGCTTGTGCGAGGTGTCGACGACACCCTCAATCGGCGAACCCTTGGGGATGGCGATGCGGTTGGCGTTCGTATCTGCCACAGCTTCGACAACCTCGCCGGTGAAGCGCGAACCGGCAGGCGTGTGCTTCACGCTGATGTTCTGGTCGATGCGAATCTCCAGCCGCGTGCCTGCGGGAACATTAATGGAGACCGGTGCTACGACCGGAGCTGCTCCAGGTGCCGGTGCAGGCGTGGCCGATGTGGTTGCGGGCGCTGTGCCTGCAGGCGTGGTCGTGGTGGTGACCACAGGCGCTGCTCCCGGCGATGCCGGCGGATTGACTACCGTTGTCGTCACATTGCCGCTGCTGTCCGTCGAGGTGACCTGCTGCGGCTGGCCGGTCGCGATGGCCTGCTTGGTGGCGTCGTCGATTGCCTGCTGCTGTTTGGATTTGCATCCGGCCAGGGCGAGCGCCATGGCTGCGATGCAGACCATATTGCGTGCGGTGCGAAGTGTTGGGTTCATCGTGGTTCCTCTTTCGATTTGCAATGAGTGAGCCCATGGGGCGTCAACTCAGTACGATGCGGAAAGAGGTTGCGGCGTGTGAACAAAATGCCGTGGAATATTTATTTAATACGGGCAACTCTTCGCGGCCAGATCATCTACGGTAGACGATCTGGCCGCCGCGAATCGTCATCGCTACGCGGCCGGGAAGGCTCCAGCCGTCAAAGGGCGTGTTCTTCGACTTCGAACGCGATTCCTTTGCTTGAAAGATCCAGTCCATCCGGGGATCGAAGAGTACGGCATCCGCAGCAGCGCCGGTTGCTAGCGCACCGCGGCCATGCAGGTTCAGCACCTGCGCGGGGCCAAGCGCGAGCAGGTGGATGATGCGGGAGAGTTCCATGCCATGCTTGCGGTGCAGCAGACGCAGCGTGAGGCCGAGCGCGGTCTCGAGGCCGGTGATGCCGTTGGCAGCGCGCTCGAACTCGACATGCTTCTCATGCGCGGCGTGCGGCGCGTGGTCAGTCGCGATGGCGTCGATGGAGCCGTCGAGCAGGCCGGCGATCATCGCGTCGCGGTTCGCTTCATCGCGCAGCGGCGGAGCCATCTTGTGGTGCGTGTCGTAGTCGCCGACGGCTTCGTCGGTCAATGTAAAGTGATGCGGCGCGACCTCGCAGGTGACGTGCAGGCCTTCTTTACGCGCCTGCTTCACCGCTTCCAGCGCGCGCGCTGTGGAGATATGCGCGACGTGCAGGTGCGGACGCAGGTGCTGGTCGCTGGCGACGATCTCGCGCATCAGTTGAATGTCGCGTTCGACGATGCGCGCCTCGGCTTCGATCGTCATGCCGCGCAGACCGAGACGGAATGCAACCGGGCCGGCGTTCATGGAGCAGCCGCCGGTGAGGCGCGTGTCCTCCGCATGCTGGATGACGGGCAGATTGGCCTTCGCGGCGGCGATGAGCGTCTGGCGCATGATCTCGTCGCCGAGGATGGGCTTGCCATCGTCGGAGACACCAACAGCGCCGGCATCGCGCAGCGCGTTGTAGTCGGTGAGCTCTTCCCCCATGCTGCCGACGGTGGCTGCGCCGATGGGAAAGACGCTGACGATGGCCTTGCGTTCCGGCGCGAGCATCCAGCGCGTGATCTCCGGCGTGTCGTTCACCGGAATCGTGTTCGGCATGCAGCAGACGCTGGTGAAGCCGCCTGCTGCGGCTGCGGCGGTGCCGGTGGCGATGGTCTCTTTGTAGCCCTGGCCGGGTTCGCGCAGATGCACGTGAATGTCGACCAGGCCCGGCGCGACGACTAGTCCGGTTGCATCGACCACGGTTGTATTTGCGACCCTGGCAAACTGGCCGGGTGTTTCCACGGCTGCCACCACGCCATCGCGCAGCAGCAGATCGCGCAGGCTATCAGTGCCGGTTGCGGGATCGACGAGGCGGCCGCCGCGGATGAGGATGGGGCGAGTGCTCATGCGCGTGCCTCCTGTGTGCCGGGCTGCAAGGCGCGCACCAGCAGCGCCATGCGTATGGCGACGCCGTGCCGCACCTGCTCTTCGATCATCGACTGCGGGCCGTCGGCGACCTCGCTGGTGATCTCGAGGCCGCGGTTCATGGGGCCGGGATGCAGAACGACGGCATGCGGCGCATAGAGCGCGAGGCGTTCGGCGTGCAGCTGATACTGTTCGGTGTACTGCTGGAGGTTCAGCTTCAATCCGGCGAGGCGCTCGGTCTGGATGCGAAGCATCATGGCGACGTCGGCGCGCGCGAGAGCTTTGTCAAAGTCGCGCTCGATGCTGACGCCGGGGCCGAGTGTCTCTGCCTCATCCGGAAGCAACTCGTGCGGTCCGCAAAGAATGACGCGCGCACCCAGCCGCGGCAGCAGCAGAGCGTTCGAACGCGCGACGCGGCTGTGCAGGATGTCTCCAGTGATGACCACGGTGACGCCGCGCAGTGTCGCCTTCGAGATGGCCGTAGCGTTGCGCGAGACCGGCGCAAGCCGCAACCGCGCCAGCATGGTGCGCAGATCAAGCAGCGCCTGCGATGGATGCTCGTGCATGCCGTCGCCGGCGTTCAGTACGGGCAGGCCGGTCTCGCGTGCGAGCAGGTACGGCGAGCCGGACGACAAGTGCCGCAGGATGATGCACTCCGCGCCGAGCGCGCGCAGGGTGATGCCGGTGTCTTTCAGCGACTCACCCTTTTCGATGCTGGAGGACTTGTCGCTTACCAGCGTGGTGACGACGCCGAGGGACTTAGCCGCGAGTTCGAATGAGGTGCGTGTGCGGGTGCTGGATTCGTAGAAGAGCAGAGCGGCCTTGCGGCCTTCCAGCAGCGTGGCGCGATCGCGCGGGGCGGCGGCTTCCAGCTCACTGGCAGCGGCGAGGATGCCGCCGATCTCTTCGAGCGAAAGATGCGTGACCGAGAGCAGCGAGCCGGCGGGATAGGTGGATTGGGAAACGGGAGTGCTTGGTTGGGATGCGGCAGCGTGCCGCGAGACTCGGGATGCGATCTTCTTGCCTGCCATGCTCCGGCCCAGGTTAATTTTTAGTCGCGCTCAACTAATAGAACCTGCTCGGAGTTGTCGATCTCCTGCAGCTTCACTTCGATGATCTCTTTGGCGGTGGTCTGCACGGTGCGGCCGACAAACTGCGCCTCGATCGGCAGCTCGCGCCAGCCGCGGTCAATGAGCACCAGCAGTTGCACGCTCTTGGGACGGCCATGGTCAAAGAGCGCGTCCAGCGCGGCGCGGATGGTGCGGCCGGTATAGAGCACGTCATCCATCAAAATAATGTCGCGGCCGGTGACGTCAAAGCCAATGGCGCCCTTGTGGACCACGGGGCGCACGTCATAGGTGGAGAGGTCGTCGCGGTAGAAGCTGATGTCGAGCATGCCGGTGTCCACGGGATGCTTCTCAATCTGCGCGATGTGCGCGCCGATGCGCTGTGCCAGCGGAACGCCGCGGCGCTTGATGCCGACGAGACCAAGGTTTTTGCTGCCGTTGTTTTTTTCCGCGATCTCGTGCGCCAGCCGGACCAGCGTCCGCTCGATCTCGGAGGCGGACATCAGGCGGCTTTTTTCGCGCAGAACAGGTTGGGTATTTTCGCTCATACGAATTGTGGTGATGATACGTTCTGGTGCGGCTGTGGAGCAAATGCGGCCAGGCTATATCGCTCCAATGCGGCTTACGCGGGCCGCTGGCGCGCGAGCAGAGGCCGCAGCCAGCCCCAAAATGCTCCAAAGAGCACAGAGTAAGCCAACATACTGGCGCATAAAAAGCCGGCCATGACCAGCGCCATCTCCGCGTGACCATTCGGCGACTGAATAAACTGCAAAACCTGCAGTGTTTGCGCAGGGTTGGGATAGAGGCTGGGATACATCGCAGTGGATTGCGCCATATTCATCTGCAGGTAGGCATTAAACTTCTGGTCCATCTGCGCACTGTGATGCAGGGGGTAACGGTAGATCAGGATGAAGCTCAGAACCACCGCCGCGAGCGCCAGGGTCATGAGCAGGCCGAGCACTGCGCCGATACGCGCCCCGACGCCAGCACCCATCGGCGCACCGGGTACGCGGCGCTGGTAAAGGCTGATGGCGAACAGGGGCCCCATAAAGAACAGCAGGGTGCCCACAAAGCCAAGCGAGGGCACGATCATAGCCAGGCCCACAGCTCCACCCGCCGTCACGGCAATGGCCGCCACAATACGGAGCGCGGGCCGCCAGCGGATGCGTCCCGCAGGGCTTACGCGCGGCTGCGGCGTGCTGCCATCGGGCGTGGCGGCACGCTCATCGGCGATGCGTTGCGCATCCGTCTCCGTGAGGACGAGCTGCGGCGAACCGCACTGGGTGCAGAAAAGCGCCTGCTCCGGCAGGGGCGACGAACAGCGATGACAGAGATTCTGAGCGGCTTCCATCCATTTTGAAGCTACCCCAGTGCCCGGCTGGGTGCAAATCGGCCCGCGCGCACAGCACAAATTTGCGGCGATTCCACGCGCCATTGGCCTATACTGCAAGGCAGCCTATGGCATCGCAGCAGCCAACCCGCAAGCGCACGGCCGCGCCGCAAAAGCCGCCTGCGCAGATCCCGGACAAGCTCTACTTCCGCATCGGCGAAGTGGCCCGGCTCTGCGACGTGCCGGCGTATGTGCTGCGTTTCTGGGAGAGTGAGTTTCCGCAGCTGAAGCCCAACAAGGGCGGCACCGGCCAGCGGCTTTATCGCCGCCGCGACGTGGAGAATGCGCTGTATATCAAACGCCTGCTCTATGACGAGGGCTACACCATCCCCGGCGCGCGCCAGGTCTTCAAGGACCAGCAGAAGCAGAAGTCGCCCGAGCTTCCTCTGGAATACGCGAACGCCTCGCGCGGCAGTCTGCAGACCGATATCCGCGTGCAGAAGCTGCGCAAGGAGTTGAACGAGATCCTGAATATGCTCTCCGCGCCTGCACCTGTTACTCAGCTGACGGCATCGCGCTTTCGTCCCAAGCTAAAGCCGCAGGCTGCGCCGGGGCCGGAACGTGAGTTATTTTAGGTGCACCGGTAAACCTCATGTCCCTTCACACTGACAATCCGCCTGAGCCTGCGTGGACAGAGTTTGCGCCACTGCAGAGTGATGCGCAGGGCAGCGTACCGGGAAAGACTGAGCCGCCAATCCGGAAGCGCGGGGGGTGCCAGTTCTGCAGCAGCCGGAAGTTTCTGCGTTCCGGCCTGCGTGGCGCAGATATCTGCACTATCTTCCTTCTGCACTATCCCGTGCGCTGCCTGCGCTGCCGCCAGCGCCAGTTCACGGATTTTCTGACGGCGAGCATGGCCCAGGCCGCCGGAAGCCCGGTCTATCACAATAGCTCCAGAAAACGCGAAAACTGGGGTTCCTGGACCAGCGGCTCTGACCGTGAAATAGCCGATGCCTGGGACAAGCTGCAAGAGCTCCAGGACAGCGATATCCCGGCCAGTAAACGCTGAGTGCAGCGCCGTTCCAGCGCGCGCGATAAAATCAACCCACCGCCGATGGCACTCGACCTCTCCCCCACGCCCGAACCGATCGAGACCGGCGAAACCACCGTTCCAATCGCGGATGCCGGCAAACCGGGCCTGCGCTGGTTCAGCCTTTCGCATTCCTACACCGCCTTCACCGCCACGCTGCTGCTGATGGCGTCCACCATCCTCTCGCGTGTCATCGGGCTGGTGCGCGAGTCCTATATCGCCCGGCTCTTTGGCGCCGGCGCACAGGTGGACGCTTACCGTGCCGCCTTCCAGCTTCCCGAGACCATCAACTACTTCCTCGTCGGCGGCATCGGCTCCATCGTCTTTGTCTCCATCCTCAGTCGCTATCGCGAGCAGGACCGCGAAAAAGACGCGCAGGACGCTCTCTCCGCCATTCTCACCATGATGCTGGTCGTGCTTGGCTCGGGCATACTGCTCGGCGAGATCTATGCGCGCAGCTTCATCGCCTGGTGGTTCAACGGTTTTTCGCCGGAGAAGATCGCGCTCACTACGCACATGACGCGCATCTTGCTGCCCGTGCAACTCTTCTTCTTCGCAGGGACGGCCATCGCCTCCGTGCTCATTGTGCGCAAGAACTTCGCCTACCAGGCCATCACGCCGCTGATCTATAACCTCGGCATCATCTTCGGCGGCGTCGCGTTTGCAAAGACGCTCGGCATCTCCGGTCTTGCGTGGGGAGCGCTCATCGGCGTCGCCGCGGGACCGTTTCTGCTCAATGTCATCGGCATCTACCGCATCGGCTTCCGTGTGCGGCCATCCTTTGCGTGGGGACATCCCGGCCTGGTGGAGTGGGTGAAGCTCTCGCTTCCGCTCATTCTCGGCGTCTCACTTGTTACCTTTGACACATGGATCATCAACCACATCGCCTCCGCAGGCGACGGCCAGATCGCCACGCTCAACTTCGCCAAGATGCTCTTCACCGCGCCCATGGCCATCCTCGCCATGGCCGCTGGTGCAGCTTCGATGCCCTTCTTCGCCTCGCTCATCGCGCAGGGCAAGAGCAGCGAATTCGCGCGGCTGGTGAACGAATCTATCACGCGGATCATCGCGGTATCGCTGCTCGGCTCGGCGTGGATGATCGGCCTTGCCGCACCCTTCGTGAACCTGTTGCTGCGCCACGGCGCGCTCAAATCGCACGATGCTGCGACGATCACGCTCTATTTTGCGGTCTTCGCGCTCTCGCTCTGCTTCTGGAGCGCGCAGTCCATCTACTCACGCGCTTTTTACGCCGCGAACAATACGGTCACGCCCGCCGTGGCGAACACCATCATCGTGATCGCGATTTACCCGCTCTACAAGCTGCTTTACGCACACTATGGCGCGATGGGCCTGGTCTACGCCTCCAACATCGGCATCACCATACAGACGATCACGCTCGCACTTCTGCTTCACCTCACCGGGCTCGTCAAAGTAAGCGGGCTGGAGTGGAAAGAGCTCGCGCGCACGCTGGTTACCGCTGCACTTGCATTTACCGCACTGCGCGAACTGATGCTGCATCTGCCTGCGCATACCGGCATGCGCGCCGACGTTTTCTATCTGACGCTCGGCACGCTGGTATGGCTGGGTATCAGCGGAGGCTTACTCAAGCTACTTGGCTCGAAGCTTCCGCAGCTCATCACGAGCCGTATCCGCAAAAAGCAAACGGCCCCGGCATAGTCGCCGAGGCCGCCGCAAAACTAACTCTGAAAATTATTCGGTGACAGCCAGGGTCTGTTGCGCCGACTCGCCCTCTTTGCCGGGTTTGCGGATGTCGATGCCGCCCTTGAAGAATGCGCCGTCTTCAATGCTGATGCGCTGCGCGATGACGTCGCCGGTGAGCGAGCCTTCGCTGCGGATGTCCACGCGGTCGCTTGCGGAGACATTTCCCTTCACCTTGCCGAGCACGACCACCTCGCGCGCGTTGATGCTGGCGGCTACCTGGCCGTTGCGGCCGACGGTGACGCGGTTGCCGGGGAGGTTGATCGCGCCTTCCACCTTGCCGTCGATGTAGAGCGATTCCGATCCACTGACCTCGCCCTTCACGATGAGCGATTTGCCGATGGTGGCCTGTTCGCCGGCGGGTGCAACGGCAGCCGGCGCGGGGGCGCGCATCGGCGTTGCTTCAAAAGACGCGGGAGCAGCAGCAGGTGCTGCGGGACGGACGGGCTCCGGAACGGAAGGGCTACCTGTTACAGGGGTGTTGGGTTTCCACATGGGACGTTTAATTCCTTTCGCTTTGCAAATACCTGCCGGCTGGCGGCTCCATTCGATTTTACCCCGCTCCACAGGCTCCTGCGCGCCATAACGAAGACCCACTGTGGAAAGCCTCATCTTTGGCGTTGCCCTGTCACAGGCGAGTACGATAAAGATGTGCCCGCACCGAAACGCCACGCCACATCCCACGAACGCTCCGACAAGGACCTGCTGCGCCGCATTGAGCGCGCACCCGGCCACCGCGCCGGATACAAGCAGCTGGTGACCGAGTTTGGCCTGGGCGGCGGCCGCGAGCGCCGGCTGCTGCTGGAGCAGCTTGCGCGGCTGACGGCGCGCGGCGCTCTCACCAAGCTGGACCGCGAGGTCTGGACCATCGGCGCGGCGGACAAATCGACCGATAAACGCGCCCGCTCGGGCGGATCCGGCGCAACCTGGGACGTGACACGCGAGAACCTGACCGCCGGCCGGCTCGATCTGCATCGCGATGGCTACGGCTTTGTGCGGCCGGAAAAAGGCCAGCGCAGCGGGCAGTCCGAACAGGACATCTTCGTTCCGCCGAATGAACTGAATGGTGCGATGCAGGGTGACCAGGTGCTGGTGGAGGTTGGGCCGCCGGGACGCGATGGCCGTCTCTCCGGCCGCATTGCGCGCGTGATGACGCGGCGCAATCCGACGATGGTGGGCGTCTTTCACTATGCCAGCCACGACCGCGAAGCGCGCGGCGGCATGCTGCTGCGCCGCGGCAACTACGTCACTCCGCTGGACGAGCGCATGACGCAGCCCATCCTGATTCCCGACGGCATGGAGATTCCCACCACTGGCAGCGCGACACCGCATCGCGTGCTGGGTGAAGAGGCCATCGCACAGGAGGTGCATGGCGATAATCTCGAAGGCCTCGCCGTGGATGTGGAGATTACGCACTGGCCCACGGTAACGCAGCCGGCGCGCGGGCGCGTGATCGAGATACTCGGCGACCAGAATGCGTTTGGCGTCGACGTCGAGATCATCATCCGCAAACATCATCTGCCGCATCTGTTTCCGGAGAACGTGCTCGCGGATGCGCGCGAGGAAGCGAAGCGCACCGTGGCCACGCTGACGCCGGAGGAGCTTGCTGCAAGAAGAGATTTTCGCAATCTGCCCATCGTCACGATCGATGGCGAGACGGCGCGCGACTTTGACGACGCCGTAATGGTCGTCGATCTGCCGAATGGTAATCAGCAGCTACAGGTGCACATCGCCGATGTGGCGCACTACGTTACACCCGGCACGGCGCTGGATCTGGAGGCGCGGCTGCGCGGAAACTCCGTCTACTTCCCCGACCGTGCGATTCCGATGCTGCCGCAGGAGCTTTCCACCGACATCTGCAGCCTGCGTCCGCATGAAGACCGGCTGGTGATGAGCTGCCTGGTGGAGATCGACCCGCGCGGCGAGGTGCTGAGCTACGAGATCTGCGAAGGCATCATCCGCTCCGCGCAGCGCATGACGTACACGCAGGTGCAGGCGATCTTGGATAAAGATGAGGCCGCACGCAATCAGTTTGCACCACTCGTTCCTGAGTTCGAGCGCATGGAGAAGCTCTCGTTGCTGCTGAACCACAAGCGCAAGCGCCGCGGCTCTATCGACTTCGATCTGCCCGAGCCGGTGATTAAATTTGACGCTACCGGCCACATGGAGAGCATCGTGCGCTCGGAGCGCAAGTGGGCGAACCGGCTGATCGAAGAGTTCATGCTCGCGGCGAACGAGTGCGTGTCGACGTGGATCGAGCACCAGGGCGTGGCCAGCATCTTCCGCATCCACGAGCAGCCGGATCCGAAGCGCATCGTCGAGTTTGAGGACATGGCCGCCGGCTTCGGCTATACGCTTGGGCTGGGCTCGCTGCCGGTGAAGAAGCTGGCTCTGCGCGGCGACAAGCGCCACGCACAAGGCAGCGGACGCAAGCCGCAGCAGACGGAGATCGTCGGCGAGATCCCTGTAACGCCGCGCATGTATCAAAAACTCACCGCGAAGATCGCGGGCAAGCCGGAGGAGCGCATCCTCGCCTTCATGATGCTGCGTTCGCTCAAGCAGGCGCGCTACAGCGAGCAGAACGAGGGCCACTTCGCGCTGGCCGCACCGAGCTATACGCACTTCACGTCGCCGATCCGCCGCTATCCGGATTTGATCGTGCATCGCCTGCTGAAGGCGCTGCTGCATGAAGGCGCGAATCCGCGCGGCGGTGCGCTCTTCAGCGATGCGCCCTCGCCGTGGACATCTGTGGGCGATGCGAGTCCGCATGCTCCGCGGCGCAAGCACGAGATTCGCTCGGACTCGCCGATTCCCGAGTCCGAGCTGGCCGCGATTGCACTGGAGAGCAGCCAGGCCGAACGCCGCGCCGAAGAGGCCGAGCGCGAGCTGATCGAGTGGAAGAAGATCAAGTTCATGCAGGACCGCGTGGGCGAGGACTTCGACGCGATGATCCTCTCGGTGACCAAGTTCGGATTCTTCGTGGAGCTCGACAACCTCTTCATTGAAGGCCTGGTGCCGCTCACCTCACTCACCGACGATCACTACACCTTCCGCGACAACGTGCGCCAGATCTGCGGCTCGCGCATGGGCCGCTGCTACACCATGGGCCAGCGCGTGCATGTGCTGCTGGACCGTGTGGACCGCCAGCAGAAGCGGCTGCAGTTCGCCGTACTGCCGTCGCCTGACGATCTGCAACCGCGCAAAGGCAAGCCGGGCGCCCGCGGCAAGGAATTATTCGCTCCGAAGCCGGACCGGCCGGCGCTGAGCCCGAAGCGGTCCGGCAAGAAGAAGACGCGTGATCGCAACAAGAAGACAAAGGGCAAGCGCCGCTGATTGCAGCACATATCACAAGGACGCCACGCGAAGCTTTTCGCCGTCCGCGCAGGACCCCGTTACAATAGAAGAGACAGCATATCTGTAAGGAGATTCACCGCAATGGCACACATGGTTTTCTGCGCAAAGTACAAGGCTGAGATGGAAGGACTGGACGAGGCGCCGTTCGACTCCGACTTCGGCCAGAAGATCTTCAAGTCTGTCTCGAAGAAGGCATGGGGCGAGTGGGTGGAGCGCCAGAAGATGCTGCTGAACGAGTACCGTCTGCAGCCCTGGACGCGCGAGGCGCAGGAGTTTCTGGTGGAGCAGATGAACGAGTTCTTCTTCGGCTCCGGCGGCGAGTTGCCCAAGGAATTCGTCGCGCCTAAATAGCGCGGCAGTCAGCGGTATTCCAACCCACAAGGTATACTTAAATCTGTAAGAACCCCCGCGCCTTTCCTTCGGGACTGGCGCAACCGTAGCAAGTCGGGACGTGGCTCAGCCTGGTAGAGCGCACCCTTGGGGTGGGTGAGGTCGCTAGTTCGAATCTAGTCGTCCCGACCATTTTTCTGTTTTGGCTCTTTCGTATATCACGTTGAATGGGTATCTGTAGGCAGGCGTAGCGCTTACGGCGTCTATGGAAAAGTTCGAACAGAGCTTTCTGAGCAGTATCGCCTTTTCGACTGAATTCTGCGAAACATACAGTGAATAGGCCTTATTCGCGAGTTCGAACACTTTCTGTGCATCGAGGG
>Ga0302314_10003257_pt1 | contig 30072 bp, 28 predicted proteins | sample III_Palsa_N2_3_FD_200533 | JGI IMG/M metagenome (GOLD analysis project Ga0302314, IMG submission 200533) | Peat permafrost microbial communities from Stordalen Mire near Abisko, Sweden - III_Palsa_N2_3 | ecosystem: Environmental > Terrestrial > Soil > Palsa > Peat permafrost | place: Sweden... | reverse complement strand
GTCAAGGCCGGCGACCGCGTGCTCTTCTCGAGCTACGCCGGCACCGAGGTCAAGGTCGCCGGGGACGAGTACCTGGTCGTCGAAGAGTCCGACATCCTCGCCGTCATCGAGTGAGCCCGCGGCGCTGCGGCGCCAGGTGAAGCAGAGCCAGCGACACCCCGGGAGGTCCTCCATCCGGGGTGTCGTCGTTGAGTATCGGGCGTACCGCGCCGCTGCTGCGTTGCGCCGCTGCTCCGCTTCGGCACAACGCGACCGTGCTCCGCTTCACGCTCGTCTTCGTCACCGTGCTGCCGGCCGTCCTGGTGGCGGTCCTGCTGCTGGATGTGACAAGCCACCGCGAGCATGTGCGAAAGAGCGAGGAATCGGTCCTCGACGCCAATGTGGCGGCGCTCGACCAGAAGGTGGAGCTGCTGCGCGCCAATTGCCTCGACCTGAGCCGGCAGGTGGATCGCCTCACGCTGGAGGACCAGCAGCGGCAGGAGGCGATGCGCACCCAGCTGGAGACGGTGCGCACGGAACTGGTCAAGGCCAACCAGCACGTCCTCGCGCTGCAGGCCGAGCTCGACCGCGCCCATGCCGCGACGGCGGCGACCGCTCCCGCGCCCAACCATGCCGCGACGCACTGAACGACGCCTCCGCGCGGCCGCGCCTCAGATGCCCGTGCTCGGGCTCATGATCGAGGCGTAGATCGCGCAGAGCTTCTGGGACGTCGGGATCTGGGTCAGGCCGTGCACACAGAGCAGGACGACCGGCAGCAGCGCGCCGATCAGCACGCGGCCCTCGCGGGTGTAGAGGTCGAGCCCGATCAGCGTCCCCACCACCACCACGCCATGGCCGATGGCGGTCAGGAACAGCATCAGGTTGCCACTGTGGTGCACGACATCGACCACCTGCATGACGCGCAGCCGCAGCGTCGCGCAGGGCTGTCGCAGCCGGGCCTGCTCGCGCAGGTAGGACACGCTCATCGCCACCACGCAGAACACCAGGAAAGCCATCACCAGCCACGAGCCGACCTGGCGCCGCAGATCGAGATCGCTCATGGCATGGGCATGGAAGATGTTGTAGGCGATGACCCCGGCGCTGGCGGTCAGGCCGACCGCGATGCGCAGGTAGTGGCGGCGCATCAGCACCTGGTCGATATGGTAGTGCGAGATGACAGCCGCGAACGCGGCCACGGGCTTGGCCATCGATTCCGGCATGTCCGGAGGGCCGTGCATGCCGGATAATGAGTGCTACCGTCGACGCAGGCAAGGAAGGCTTGCACACCGCAAACTCATCTCTGTCATCCAGCGACCGAACCGGAGTCCCCCGTGCTGCCCCTGGCCTACAGCTCGAACCTGCATGCTGCCGAAAACATCCCGGCGCTGATCCACGCCGTGGAGACCTTCTCGGCCGGGGTGCGCGAGGCCCTGGCCTGGCCCCGGCTCGGCCTCGATCTGCGCCTGGGCTCAACCATGATCCATGAGCTCCAGGACCCGGCCATGTGCGCCGGATTGCGCCGCGCGCTGGATGCGGCCGGCTGCGACCCGTTCACCTTCAACGCCTTCCCGCTGCGCCCGTTCCAGGCGGCGGTGGTCAAGCGCAACGCCTACCTGCCCGACTGGACCAGCCCGGAGCGCCTCGACGATACGCTGCGCCTGATCCCGCTGGTCGCCCAGCTCAGCGACCACCATGAGATCACCGTCTCGACCGTGCCGGGCACCTACCGGCCGCTGGTGGCGGGCAGTGCAGCCGCCACCCAGGTCGCACGGGCCCTGGGCCGCTTCGCGGCGGCGGCCGCGCGCTTCGAGCGCGACCACGGGCGCAGCGTCGTGCTGTGCCTCGAGCCCGAGCCGTGGTGCATGCTGGAGACCTCCTGGGATGTGGCGGCCTTCTGGACCGGCCCCCTGGCGCAAGATGGCCTCTCGGCCTGCATGGCGGACCTCGACCAGGACGGCCCTGCTGCGCGCCGTGCGCTGCGCACGCACCTCGGCATCTGCTTCGACACCTGCCACCTCAGCCTGGCCTTCGAGGACCAGGCCGCCGCCGCGCTGCGCATGTCGCGCGCCGGGGCGCGCATCGCCAAGTGCCAGTTCTCAGCCGCCCCCGAGGTGCGCACTCCCGCCGCCGATCCGGACGGGGTGGCGGCCCTGGCGGGGCTGGCGGAGATGCGCTTCATGCACCAGACCGCTGCAGCCAGCGCCGCCGGCTCGCTCTCCAAGGTCGAGGATCTCGACCAGCTCCAGGAGTGCCTGGCACGGCTGCCGAACGCGCGTGCGGTGCGCAGCCACTTCCACATCCCGGTGTTCCTCGAGCCGACCCCCAAAGGGCTGTCAACCACGGTCGCCGACAGCCTGGCCGGCCTGGCGGCCTGCCGCGCCGAGGGCTGCACCCATCTCGCGGTGGAGACCTATACCTGGAGCATACTCGCGACAAGCGAGCGCGACGCGCGCAGCGGGACGATCCTCGAGCTGAAGTGGTTGGCGCATATGCTGCAGTCGAGCGGACCAGCGGCGTCTCGGGGCGGCTGACGGGCGACCACGGTCCAACGTGCAACGTCGAAGGTCGAAGGTCGAAGGTCGAAGGTCGAAGGTCGAAGGTCGAAGGTCGAAGGTCGAAGGTCCACTGATGCTGCAGCGTGGAATGTCGAATGTCGAACGTCGAATGTCAGTGGCCAGAGAGGACCGTGTGCAGTCGAACGTGGAAGGTCACCGGTCGAACGTCGATGGTCGGATGTCGCAGGTGGAGGGTTGAAAGTTCAAGCGTTACAGGTCACGATCAGGCTATACCACGGCTTCTCGCCAGGTAGGATGCCCCTCCATGATCCAGCCGAGCCCCTTTCAGCGTCTGCTCCAGGAACTCAGCAAGGACGCGCGGGTCGACCCCAATGCGGCCTTCAACCGCCTGGATGAGATCTACGGCAAGACCAGTTCCGAGACCGACCTTTTGCACTTCAGCGTCTACGCCACCAACCTCGGGGTCGGGGCCCTGGGCCGCTACGATGACGCCGAGGCGCTCCTGCGGCGCTGCCTGGAGCACCCCTCGCTGCCGGCAGCCTCGCCGGTACGCCGCAGCATCCATCGCGCCCTGGCGGTGCTGCTGATCTGCGCCGAGCGCAAGCGCGACGCCGAGGCGGAGATGCGCCTGGGCATCATCGGCCCCTCGGACGAGTGCCGCTTCGCCAGCGCCTGCGCGCAGACCCTCCTGGCCCGCAACCGCCCCTCCGAGGCGCTGCCCTTCCTCAAGCGCGCCACCGTGCTCTGCTCGGTGGTCCCGCCCGACGACGATGTGCTCAAGCAGACTGCGGGCATCGCCGGCAACCTGCTGCGCATCGCCGAGCCGCAGTGCCTGCTCACCCAGCAGCTGCTGACCACCGCCGGAGACGCGCTGGCGGCGGCGACGGTACGCGCCGAGAACTGGAAGAACCACCACCAGGCCCTGTTCAATCAGGGCAAGGCCTGGCTGCTGGCCATCAACCCGGTGCGCGCCCTGTCGATCGTCCAGGAGATGATGGCACTGGAGAAGAAGTTCGATGCCGGTCCGGCGCAGCGCTTCTACTCGGCGAACCTGGCCTGCCGCGCGCAGGCCGTACGCGGCCAGTTCAAGGTCGCCGCCTCGGCCATGGCCGCCTGCCAGCAGCTGGTTGCCGAGGGCGAGGCCACCGGCGAGCCGCTCGGGCCCGCGGCCGAGGATCTCGAGCGCTTCGTCGCGTCGCTCCAGGAGCAGAAGCCGCTGATTCCGGACATCAGCGGCGCGGTGCCGATCATCGCTCCCCTGCCGTCCTGATTTTCCGCGGCGGAATGCCGTGGCCAATTGCCCGGCATGCCGAGGATGTGGCCCAATGACCATGCCCGACCATCTGTGGATCGATCAACCCGGACAGCTGCCCCTGGTGGTCGAGGCGCTGCGCTCAGCGCCATGGGTGGCGATGGACACCGAGTCCAATTCGATGTTCGTCTACCGCGAGCGGCTGTGCCTGCTGCAGATCAATGCGGGCGGGTCGCTCTTCGTGATCGATGGGCTGGCCCTGGCGCCGGAGGCGCCCTCACGCGCCCTGGACAGCCTCAAGCCCCAGTTCGAGCGCCGCGACCGGGCGCTCTACCTGCATGGCGGCGAGTATGACGTCGCGGTCTTCCGCCGCGACTTCGGCATCACCCTGCAGGGCATCTGGGACAGCCAGCAGGCGGCGTCGCTGCTCGGCTGGGAGAAGACCGGCTACGGCGCGGCCGTCGAGCGGGTCTGCCAGGTCGTGCTCGACAAGGCCTGGACGCAGTACGACTGGGGCTCGCGTCCGATCGCCCCCGGCGCGCTGCAATACGCCCTGGACGATGTCGTGTATCTGCCGCAGGTCGGCGCAGCCTTGCAGGCCGAGATCGAGAGCCATGACCTGGTCGAGGAGATGCAGATCGCCTGCCAGGCGGTGGCCGACGCCTCGTGGAGCGGCGGCTTCGATCCGGCCGGCTTCTGGCGCATCAAGGGCGTGCGCGAGCTCAAGCCCCACAGCCAGTCGGTGCTGGCATCGCTGTGGGTGTGGCGCGACCAGCTGGCGCGCGACGCCAACCTGCCCCCGGGTCGGCTCATCAACAACCAGCTGCTGTTCACCCTGGCCCGCGTCGCACCGACCAACTACGGCCTGCTCAAGAAGCTGGGCATGCGCGGCTGGTTCATGAGCGCGCATGGCGAGGCGCTGATCGACTGCGTCAAGGGCGCCAGCACCGATCCCGGCAGTCTGCCGCCCCGCCCGCGGGCGCGGGATGTCGCCGAGCACGAGGAGGCGCGCGAAACCCGCCTCAAGGACTGGCGGCGCTCCGAGGCGGAACGCCGCCAGGTGCCGCTGCAGGTGGTCCTGCCGGCGCGCTCCCTGGAATACCTCAAGCAGCATGGCGTGACGGACCAGGAGATTCCGCAACTGGGTGCCAAACGCCTGCGCCTCTACGGCGACGACCTGCGACGCCTGTGCAGCTGAGCGCGCCGCGGCTGCACGGCACGATCGGACCGGGCAGGTCGTGCGGGGATCGTGACTTTCCCTGGTGTTCCAGGCCTGGTTCTCCTAACATCTCCGCAGCTGTCATCCGTCCGTTCCCGGCTCCGAGGTCGACCATGCGTCCAACCCCCTCTTTGCGTCTGCGCCGCTTCGTGCCGACCCTCCTGGGGCGCTGGCTGACCGGCGCCGCGACCCTGGCCATGGCTCTGATCCTCGGCGGCCGTGCCGACGCCGCCCTGGTCGACGTCAACTACAATGCGATCCGTGGCACCCCGATCAGCGAGGTGCTGATCAGCGCCCTGTGCCCGCATGACGGGGTGCTCTATGCCAGCGACGATCCGCCAACCCCGGTGCCGGGTGATGCCAGCACCCTGCCGCCGGCCCCGGTCTTCAATCCCACCGGTGGCCTGCAGCGCGTGCTGATCTCCTGGGCCAATGTCAAATCCCCGCCGGTCATCCGCTTCTTCGGCCTGAACACCGCCCTGCAGGAGCGGACCCTGGCCAAGGGCGTCGCGGCAGTGACCACGCCGATCGGACCGGCCTGGCCGCTACCGAACGTGCCCGGCTTCTACTTCGCCGTGGTCAGCCCGACGGAGCTCGAGGTCTCGACCCTGGCCACCCTCCTGACCGCGACCCGGGCCCCGCCGCCCGAGCCCTCGGGCCATGCGCTGCACTTCTCCGGGCCGGCCACCGACCTGAAGCTCGGCGACCTGCAGCCGCTGCTGAAGGACTTCTCGATGAGCTACGAGTCCAACGGCGACACCAAGATCATCATCCGCGCCAACAGCGAGGATGCGGCCAAGCATGTCGACCGCTGGGTCTGGTGGCGCAAGCCGATCGTCTTCGCCGGTGCCGACATCGGCGTGAAGAAGCTGCAGTTTCCCGCCAAGCTCCTCGACCAGACGATCATGGTGCGCGACAAGGACGAACTGATCGCGACCACCACCCTGCATGACGACATGCAGACCCAGGCCTTCAACATCCTGGCCGATGCCATCCGCAAGCAGTTGCGCAACTTCAAGCCGCACGTCCCGCCGGCGACCACCGGCGTCGTGGCGCCGGTGCCGGTCGCCGGTGCGTCCATCGCGGCGGCGGTGGCGACTCCCGCCGCCGCCCCGACGGCGCAGGCCGACACCAAGCTCGATTCCCACAAGTGACCTAATGGGCGCGCAGCAGGCCCGAGGGCGGGCGGTGCCAGCCATTGAAGATCTTCAGCAGCACGCCCGCATCCTCGGGGCGCCGTTCCGGATCCTTGGATAGGCTGGCATCGATCGCGGTGGCGATCAGCGACGGCAGGTTCTTCACATGCTCGCGGATCGACGGGATCTTGGCCTGCTGGATGCGGCGCAGCCGCTCGGAGGGCCGGTCCTGGGCCTTGCCGGCCTGGACGGGCGGCCCACCCGTCAGCAGCACGAAGGCGCAGACACCCAGGGCGTAGACATCCGACTGGGTGCTGGGCCGCTTGCCGTCGAGCAGTTCCGGCGCGACATAGGTGATGGTGCCGAAGATCTGCTCGATCTTGCGATGGAAGAGCCGGGCGAGGACGCTGTCACGCGCCTCGCGCGCATTGCCGAAATCGATCAGCGTCAGCCCGCCATCGGGACCGAGGATCATGTTCTCGAGCTTGAGGTCGTTGTGCAGGAGGTTGTGCTCATGCAGGAAGGCGACGATGCGCGTCGCCGCGATCAAGAGCGACGGTCCTGGCAGCACGGCATGATCGGCCTGCAGGGCCGCGAGGGTCTCGCCCTGCACCAGATCCATCTGGAAGCAGGGCAGGCCATCGATCTCGCCGCTCTTCTGCGCCACCGGGACGCCCGGGCAGGACAGGCGGTGCAGGATCTCGAATTCGTTCTGGAAGGCCTTGACCCGATCGCGCTCCTCGAGGCGCTCGCGCAACAGGACCTTCACCGCGCAGTCGTTGCCGAAGCCGCGCTGGCTGGCGCGGTAGACTTCCGCGGTGCCGCCGACGCCGATCAGTTCGCGCAGCGTGCACTGCGCGAACTGGCTGCCGATCAGGCGGGGGGCGTCGGTCTGGCTTGGCATCGTGGACTACCACCCCTGTAACGTGTGAGACGTCACAAGGTTCAGAAAAGCAGACAGCCGTTTGGATTCTACTTAAGTACTTGCCTCAGCTGGGGTTAGGAACGAAGTCCCCGCCCCTGGAGCGTTTCAGGTAGTTCAGGCCTGAGACCTGGCCGGTCATTTCCAGCTCGCCGCGGTAGACCGGGTCATGCCAACCCTCGATGTCGATCGAGCCCTTGAAGCCGCCGGCGCGCAGGATGCTGACCACGTCCGTCCAGTTGGTGTCGCCAAAGCCCGGGGTGCGGTGCTGCACGTAGGACTTGCTGCCGCGCAGGCCGTAGGTCTTGAGCACATCCCACTGCACGCTCGCATCCTTGCCGTGCACATGCACCACCTTCGAGACCCACTTGCGCAGCTGCGGCAGCGGATCGATGAGGCTGACCAGCTGATGGCAGGGCTCCCATTCCAGACCGAGGTTCTCGGCCGGCACGGCATTGAACATCAGCTCCCAGGATTCCGGCGAATGCGCGAAATTCCAGTCGCCACCCGACCAGCTGCCGCCCATGTCGCAGTTCTCGATCGCCAGGCGCACGCCATTGGCCTTGGCGCGCTCGGTCAGCGGCGTGAAGACCTTGGTGAAGACCGGGATCGACTCGGTGATCGGCTTGTCGACCACGCGCCCGGCGAAACCGGCGACGATGTCGCAGTTGAAGAGCGGCGCGGCGTCGATGCACTTCTCCCAGCCCGTGAGCGTCTCCAGGTCCTTCTCGCGGGTGGCGAGCGGGTTGCCGAAGATGCCCAGCGAGGAGATCGTCACCCCGGTCCCGGCGAGCACCGCATTGACCTCGCGCGACAGCTGGCGCAGGTCGATCGACTCGACGCTCTGCCAGAAGAACAGCTGGAAGCTCTCGAACCCGTAGCCGAGGATCTGCTCGATGTAGCGGGCGCTGGTCATGTTGCCCTGCACCAGGGTGCCGACGCGGATCGTCTCCTTGGAGAGGTCCTGGGCCGAGCGGCGGGTGGCTGGGGCGGTCATGAGTTCGGGCATGGGGACCTCTCGAGGCGGTATCGGTCAGGGTTTTGTGCAGGATTGGACGGTGATGGCGCGCTCAGGCGGGCATCATGATGCGGGTATGGGCGCGCGCCGACTCCATGGCCGCGAAGACCATGGCGAGGCTGTTGATGTTGTCGTGGACCTCGCACTGCGGCATCAGGTTCGGCTTCATCGCCGAGCCCGAGCTCGAGGCCTGGCCGGGCGCGCTGCGGCGCTCGAGCACGTCGAGGAACTCGTTCAGCGAGCCATGGATGCCGGCGCCGTTGGTCTCGACCTTGGTCACGACGATGTCCTCCATCTCGGAGAAGAAGCCCGGCTTGCCGCCGGCCTTGCGGCGCTGGCCGTGCGGAAACTGGTCGCCGGCCATGAGCAGCGTGCCTTCGGTGCCGATGATCCGCCAGTCGCCGTTCCACGAGGTATGGCAGCCCTCGGCGCACCACGAACCGCGGTAGGTGAAGATGATGCCGCCCTGCATCTCGAAGATCACCGTGGCCGAGACATCGCCTGTGTACCAGGAGCCCTTGGGGTTGAATTCATGGGCGTAGACCGCGGTGCAGTCGGCGGCAGCGAAGTAGCGGCACATGTCGAAGTGGTGGATGGCCATGTCGAGGATGAGCGGCGATTCCATCGCGTCGCGGAAGCCGCCGAAATGCGCGCCGATGTAGAAGTCGCAATTGATGGTGGTGATCTCGCCCACCGCCTTGGCGCGCAGCGCCTGGGCCAGGGAGATGTGGTTGGTGTCGTAGCGGCGCGACTGGCTGACCATGTAGAGTTTCCCGCTCGACTCGGCGGCGGAGCGCATGCGCCGGGCGGCCTCCATGCTGTCGGCCAGCGGCTTCTCGCCGAGCACCGGCACGCCCAGCGCCAGGGCGGCGAGGGTGGTCGGGCAATGCGCCTCGGGGATGGTGATGTCGGCGATGAAGTCCGGGCGCAGCGCGGTGATGGCGGCGGAGACGTCGGTGAAGGCGCACTGCGGGGACAGCCCATGCTCCTTGGCGGCGGCAAGCGCCGCCTCGTGGCGGATGTCCACCACCCCGACCAGCTCGGAGCGCGGGTTGCCGACCAGGTTCTTCATCCAGCCCTGGCCCATGCTGCCGCAGCCGACCACGATCCCACGTTGCTTGCTCGCCATCGTTTCCCCTTGGAAACGGTGTATGGAAGCGCTTCCAATGAGCAAGCCCCGAGCGGCGTCCTAGGTGGCTAGGAGCCTTACCTGCCGGTCGTCACCCGCTCCCAGGCCAGCTGCAGCGCATATGAGGCCGCGCGGCGCTGGACCCGGGCGCGGTCGCCGCGGATGTGGTGCCGGCGGGCGCGGCTGCCGGCGGCATCCGCCACCGCGACCCATACCGTGCCGACCGGGTTCTCAGCCGTGGCACCGCCCGGACCGGCCACGCCCGTGGTGGCCAGGCTGCAGTCGGCACCGCTGTAGGCGCGCATGCCCTCGGCCATGGCCAGGGCCACCGCCTCGCTGACCACGCCGTGGCGGCGGATGAGCTGCTGGGGCACGCCCAGGCGCCGGACCTTCACCGCTTCTGCATAGCTCAAAAGCCCTTCATGCAGCATCTGCGATGCGCCCGGCACCGCGCCGAGCGCGGCCATCACCTGACCGCAGGTGCAGCTCTCGGCCACTGCGAGCGTGCGCGAACGCTCGCTGAACCAGTGCACCAGGCTCGGCGCCAGTCCGGCGCGCGGCAGGGCGTAGGCGGCCAGTGCCGAGGCCAGGGCCCGGTGCCGGGTCGCGACCTGGCGCGGCGTGCCGACGACGCGCAGGGTCAGGTGCCCGGCTTCGCTGACGGTGATGCCGACTTGCGGATCGCGTTCCGTCAGCAGCCCCGGGATCAGCTCCTGCGCGGTCGACTCGCCGAGCCCCGAGCACCAGAACTCGCGGATCGTCGCCGGGCGCAGCCCGGGTACCAGCTTCGGCAGGGCCTTGGCCACCGTATCGAGCATCGCCACCATCTCATGCGGGACGCCTGGCGTGCAGGCGAACCAGGCCGTGCCGAGCCGCGCGAGCATGCCCGGGGCCGTGCCCTGGTCATTGCGGATGATGCGCGCGCCCTGCGGCAGGAGCGCCTGGCGGCGGTTCACATCCGGTACGCGCGCGATCGAGGCGCGTGCGAAGTAGGCCTGGATGTCGCGCCACGACGCGGCGTCCTCGCGCAGCGCGACACCCATCGCCTCGGCCAATGCATGGCGGGTGCGGTCATCCTCGGTCGGGCCCAGCCCGCCGCTGCAGATCACCAGCGCCGCGCCGTCGGAGGCCTCGGCCATCGCCGCGCGGATCCGGTCCTGGGCGTCGCCGACCTGCTGCACGCGGTCGACCTGCAGGCCGTGATCGGCCATCCAGCGCGCGATGTGCGCCGCATTGGTGTCGATGCAGCGGCCGAGGATCAATTCGTCGCCGATCGAGAGGATGCGGCCGATGCGCGGTGGCGCCACCTTGCGGCGGGCAGGGCTGGTGGCGCGGATGGGACGGGTGGGGCGCTGCGGGAGTGCCGCCGATGCTCGGAGCCGGGACGTCATGTGCCGGAGAATAGACCCCTGCCGATCAGCGCCAGCCACGGCCCCTCGGCAGCGGTTGCTCTGCACTGCACGGCGCCCACACTCTGCGCCATGCGTTGGTGGTGGCTGCTCCTGTCGATGAGTCTGTGCGTGTCGCTGCGGGCGGGAGACGCGACCCCGGATCCGGTCGACGAGGCCGACACCGAGAAGAGCTATGTCGAGACGCTGCAGAAGCAGGCGGCCGCCTACCGTCTCGGCGCGGTCAACCATGTGCCGAACCAGGCCGAGGAGGTCGGCGCCCTCTACCACCTCACCCATGCCCGCGAACTGCTCGCCGACCAGAGCCTGTGGCTCAGTGAGTGGCGCGCGACGCGCACCGTGGAGAAAGGCTTTGAACGCTACCCCTACTCGAGCTATTCCGGGGAACTGCTGCTGCTGGGCATGGAGTGCTACCTCCGGCGGCACAAGCTCGGTGACGCCTACGAGAAGCTGCTGATGATCTGGTTCTACCTGCCGGACTTCCCCCGCACCGGGCTGGCCATGGACGAGATCCTCGCAGCGGTCGAGCAGGAGCAGAACTTCTCCAAGTCGGTGCACCTCGAGCAGGAGAACCCCAGCGACGTGATCTCCATCCAGGGCCATGCCTCGCTGTCCTCAGCCGACAAGATCCTCTCCTTCCTCGCGCTGCACGGCGACCGCTTCTCGGTGGCCCCGCAGGCCGAGCTCGGCCTGGCCCGCGCCCTGCTGCTAAGCGGCACGCGCGAGGACCTGCTCGCCGCGCGGCGCGCCTATGAGGAGTTCTTGGAGAAGTACCCCAGCATCGATCTGACCTTCAACGCCCTGCTCGAGCATGCCCTGAGCTACCTGGTCGGCTACCGTGGTGACGACTACGACAATGGCGCGCTGGTCTACGCCTCGGCGATCATCGACCAGGCCGAGCTCGAAACCAGCGGCGACGAGTCCAAGGCCGCGGAGATCCGCGCCTACCGGACCCGCATCCGCCTCTGGCAGCAGGACCGCGACCTGAAGATCGCGCACTGGTACCTTGCGCGCGGCAACCCCCTGACCGCCTGGTTCAAGACCCCGCCGGGCCTGCGCGACTGGCTCGCCGGCGCGCGCTACTACCTGCAGGCGGTGAAATCGCGCGACAGCAGCTCGCCGCAGGGCCGCGAGGCCGCACGGCTGCTCTCCGAGCTGCCGGCGGAAGGCTCCGTCCGGTGAGATGGCCCGCGCTGGCGGTCGCATGCTGCGTGGCCCTGCTGGGCCTGGCCGGATGCTACGCCGTACGCCAACCGCCGCAGATCGGCGAGGCGGTGCGCATCGAGGTGGTCAGCGATCGCGGCCGGCTGGTCCAGGCCCAGGCCTTCCTGGACACCGCGATCGGCGACTCGCTCGTGGAACGCCTCGGCTGGGAGGTCTCGCCCGTGGGTTCGGCGCGCCTTGAACTGTCGATCGCGCAGGAGTACATCGATGTCAGCCAGCGCGATTCGCGCGGCATCCCCAACCAATGGGTGATCCGCCTGCAGGGCACGGCGCTGCTGGTCTGCCAGAAGGGCAACATCTACGAGCACTTCTCCGGCCTGGGTTATGCCACCGGCCTCAACGACCAGGACGAGGGTCTGCGCATCGCCGCCCAGGATGCGGCCTGGGGCCTGACCAGCTGGCTCGAGACCGAGACCAAGAAGCTGCGCTGAGATCCTCCGCCTGGCACGCACGGGTGGAGGACGCCCTCCCAGCATATCCATGCCGTGGTGACCACCGTACGGACCATCATGGGGTGGTTTTCACCAGGGTGTCGAGGTGCGCGAGCACGGTCTCCCATCCGCGTTGGACCTGGTCGGCGACCGCGGGCATGGCAGCGGCCAGGTCATCCAGGCGCTCATTGACCAGGGTGAGGGCGGTCATGCCGTCGGCGGTTGCGCGCACGGTGATGGTCAGCAGCGTGTCATAGGCAGGACCTGCACGTCGTTTCGGGCCCACGAAGCCCCACCGGAACACCAGGCGTCGATCTTCGTCGAGTTCGAGGATCTCCGCATCGAAGCCACCCATCTCGGCGCCACCTGCCGCGTGCCAGATCCGGACATGGCCGCCCACCCGGGCATCAACCTCGATGCGGCTCACCTCATAGCCAGGCGTCAGCCAGCGCCGCAGGAGTCCCGCGTCGAGCCAGGCACGGTAGACCTCGTGCGGCGGAGCTGGAATGGTGCGTTGCAACCGCACGGCGGGGCGCTTGGGGTCGGTGGTCATCGTCTGCTCCTCGTCTTGGAGCGGGATGGGAAGAGCTCAGAAAGGGCATCGAGCCGCTCGCTCCAGAAGCGCTCATAGAAGTGCAGCCATTGCGCAACCGTCCGCAGCGCTGCCGGCTCCAGTCGGCAGACATGTCGACGGCCGTCGACGGTGCGATGGATGAGTCCGGCCTGTTCTAGGACCTTCACATGCTTGGACGCAGCCGCGATAGACATGTCGAGTGGCTGGCCGAGCTGCCCGACCGTGAGATCCCCCTCAGCGAGCCGTTGGAGCATGTCGCGCCTGGCATCGTGGGCCAAGGCATGAAAGACCGAGCTCATCTCCATCTGATCTACAACCATATGGTTAAATATGATTGCCGTCCCGCATTGTCAACCGCATGGTTATACGTTGGAGACGAGTGCCGCCCATGCCTGCCGTGGTGGCCTAATCATGGCACAGCCTGAGGCCGAACGCAGATCCTGGTGGCCCCTTCGACTTCGCATCGCCACATCCCAGCGCTGCGGCGACTGGGCACCGGCCCACGCTCAGCGCATCGCCCGCGCTCCGTCGCCCAGCATGCGCTCGGCGGCGCTGATCGTGCTCGCCACCGGCACGGCGTCCGTCACCTCGGTCGCGAGCGCCCGGGCCAGGGCGCCCCCATCCGGATCCAGGCACAGCAGGGTTCCTGCGCCATGGGTCTGGCGCCAGAGCGCGATGAGGCTGCGCAGCGCAACCACCGGCAGCGGCGCCAGGCTCGTGCACTGCCAGAGCGCGACGCTGATCCCCTGCCCCTGCAGCCGCGTCCGCAGCGCCAGCGCCGCCGGGGTCTGGGCGCCACTGCACAGCACCAGCGCCTGGTCGCCCGCGGCGACCTCGCGGCCCGATCCCATGGTCCACGGCTGCGAGCGGGGATAGCCCAGAAGCTGCGGCGCGGCCGCGCGCGGCAGCTCGGCGTGAAGCAGCAGGGCCGGATCCTCATGCATGAGCGTCTGCACCAGGATCGCCTCGGCCTCGGCGGGATCGGCGCTGGCGTGCACCCACCAGCGGCCGAGCGGGCCGTCGGGGCCGAGATCCGGCAGGATGGCCGCTGCGCCCTCGGCCGGCCAGGGGCAGAGCAGCTTCAGGGCCAGACCGCGCCGACCGGCCACCGCCAGCTCCGCCACGCACTGGGCCAGGATGGCGGGAGTGATGCTGACCACCACCCGTCGTCCCGCACTGGCGATCTGCGCCAGGGCCATCACGGTGCCCGGCGTCACGGCCACACTCCTCCAGGGCGTCTCGTCCTGCGCCACCAGCAGCGCCGGCTCGCGCTGCGCCACGAAGCGGCAGGCGGTAAGCAGCTGCGCTGCCAGCGGCGCAGCCGCAGCCTGCGGCCAGGGGCAGTGGCCTGAGCGCCCCAGGCAGGCCAGCTGCACCGGCGGCCATTCGCGCCGGCGCAGCCAGGTCTCCGCCGGCTGCATGCCAGCCGCCCCGGGCGGGCTGATGGCGGCCAACGCGCAGGTGATCCCGCCATCCTGCCCCAGGAGGCTGCGCGCGCGGTCGCTGGGCGCGATGGCCGCATCAGCGCCCGTCAGGGCCACCACGGAGAGATTGCATAGCCCCAGCGCGGTGCGCAGCTCGTCCTGCGTGTGGAGCGCATCGGCGCCGCCGACAACCAGCACCTCTCCACCGCGTGACGCCTCGCTCAGCGCCGTGCCGCAGGCGGCGCCGAGCACCATGGCGGTGCCGATGCCGACCCACTCCACCTCATCCGCCACCTGGACGATGGTTGAGGCCAGCGCGGCGTCGCCCAGCACGCGCACGCGCCCCGGGAACCGCACGCTGCGCCGGAGCGCACTCAGCAGATCTGCCAGCCGTGTCGACGTCGGATCCTCCATCTCTTGCGTGTCAGCCCACGTGGACGCAGTATGCTGCCGATACGGAGGGAGGACAACCATGTCGAGCGTCGCCATCGTCGGAGCCTCCGCCAAGCCAGAACGCTACTCGCATCACGCGGTGCTGCGCTACCTGTCGCGCGGCTGGACGGTCTGGCCGGTGCATCCGAGCGCCCAGCCGATCGCGGGACTGACCACCTACCCCAGCCTCAAGGAGCTGCCCGGCACGCCCGACATCGTCTGCATGTACATCAATCCGCAGTCCGGGCTGGAGATGCTCGATGACATCGTCGCCGCGCGACCGCGCCTGCTGTGGCTGAATCCCGGCGCCGATGGGGAACCGCTGTTTAGCGCCGCCAAGGCGCGCGGCATCCAGGTCATCGAGGCCTGCACGCTCATCGTGCTGGCGCAGGGCAACCCCCTGGAGCTGGCCGAGCGCCCCCGCGCCTCCTACTGAACCGCCGCAGCGCGGCGCGTGCCCTACTGCTGGTCGAGGTGGTCGACCCACACCGTGTATTCGCCCATGCCGTTGCTGAATCCGTCCAGCTCGCCGCTGTCGCCATCGAGGCTGAGCATCGCGCCGGTCTTGGGCTTGAAGGCGTTCACCGGACCGGCCGGCAGCAGGTGCAGCAGCACGTAGCGGCCCGGGCCGTCCACATCCGCCATGTCGCCATTGAAGGTCACCTTGGTCTTGCTCGCCGCGTCCGGATCCGAGCCGGCCGAGCCGAACAGCAGGACGACATTCCAGCCGCCGCTGATGCCCAGGCTCTGCGTGGCGCCGATCAGCCGGCCATCGACCGACAGGCGCTTCGTGCCGGTGAAGGCGAGCGGACTCCCGCTGATGGTGACGGAGTGGCTGGCCGCGGCGCCCGAGACCCGTGGCTTGGAGTCGATGACCGCGGCATCGGCCGGCTTGAGCGTCATGTCGGTATGCGACAGGACCAGGACCACCAGCACCACGAGCACGATCGCGCCGCCGAGCGTACCCAGCACCACCGCCGGCTTCTTGTGCACGGGCACGATCACCGGCTCATCCGGACTCTTGCCGCAGGAGCGGCAGGTCTCGCGCCCCGGACGGTTCCCCGTCCCGCAGTGCGGGCAGTTCCACAGGTCCTTGCGCGAGCCGGGCTTGAGGTCGGCATCGGCCTCCTCGGCGGCTTGCGTGGAGGGCGCCGGCGGTGAGCGGTCGATCGCCCCCGCGGCCTTGCCCTTGCCCGGGGCTGCGGCCAGGAGCGGCTCGGCCGGGGGCGGGACATAGGCCTTCTTCGGCTTGGCCGGTTCGCTGTCCTCGAACTCGAAGCTCACCGGACCGCTGGCGCCGCTCAGCGGCGGGGGGGCGTCGGAGGCGGAGACGATCTTGCCGGTTGCGGGCTTGGCCCGGGGGGTCGGCGCGGCCGACACGGGCGGCTTCACGGCCGGCTTGGACACCGGCTTGGCCGGTTCGTCGTCTTCGAAACCTGGAAAGGCATTGTCGCTCATGGGTATCCGTCTCGCTCAATGGGCTGTGACAAGGCTGGCGCCGATCGCCGTGCGCACGGCGTCGGCAAGATCCTGCGCCTCGCGCTGGCTGGGCGCCTCGGTGATGATGCGGCTGGCCGGCTCGGTTCCGGAGGCGCGCAGGTGCATCCAGCGGTCGGTCCAGGAAAGCTTGAGGCCATCACGGTCATCAACCTCGGCTCCCCGGAACAGGGCATGGGTTCGCAGCAGCGCGATGGCCCGGGCCACCCCCGGGCGGTCGAGCGCGATCTTCTCCTTATGGATGCTGTAGCGCGGGATCTCCCGGACGAGCCCGCTGAGGGAGGTGCGCCGGCGCGCCAGCAGGTCGAGCACCAGGGCCATGGCGATCTGGCTGTCGCGGCCCCAGACCACGCGTGGCTCGATGACCCCGCCATTGCCCTCGCCGCCGATCACCGCGTGCTGCGCCTGCATGGCGTCGACCACATGCGCCTCGCCGACCCGGGAGCGCACCACCCGCGCGCCTGATTGCTGCGCCACGTCCTCGAGCATGCGGCTGGTCGAGAGGTTGGTGCAGACCACGAGCTCCCCGCCGGCGCCGTCGCGGCTGGCCTGGGCGAGGCGGCCGGCGGCGCACAGCACCAGGGTGTACTCCTCGCCGATGTAGCGCCCCTGCTCGTCGATGAGCGCCAAGCGGTCCGCATCCGGATCCTGGACCAAGCCGAGGGCCGCACCGCTGGCGGTGACGATGCCGAGGGTCGCGCGCACGTTCTCGCTGGTCGGTTCCGGGTCGCGCGGGAAGACCAGGTCGGGCCGGCAGTGCACCGGCACGACCTGGCAGCCGAGCCGGGCCAGCAGGCGTGGCGCGAGCTCCGAGCCCGAGCCGTTGACGCTGTCGATGACCACGGTCAGCCCCGCCGAGCGGATCAGCTCGACATCGACCGCCGCCAGGACGCGATCGAGATGCAGGGTGAGGGCCTGGTCCCAGGTGCGGAAGGAGCCGCATGCCGACCAGCGTTTCCAGTCGTGGCCATCGCGATAGATGGCCAGCACCGCATCAAGCTGCGCCTGATCGACGTTGCGTCCATCCCGGGAGAAGAACTTCAGGGCGTTCCATTGCACCGGATTGTGGCTGGCCGAGATCTGGATGCCGCCGGCCGCGCCGAGGTGCAGTGCTGCGATCGGCACGGTCGGGGTCGGGACGATGCCGATGTCGACCACGTCGCAACCGGCCGCGCGCAGCCCGGCCGCGCAGGCCTGGGCGAGCAGCGCCCCGGTCGGACGGCTGTCGCGCCCGAGCACCACCAGCCCGCCGCCCAGCGCGGCTCCATAGGCGCCGGCCAGGCCCATGACCTGCTCGACATCCAGGGTCTCGCCCACGATCCCGCGGATGCCCGAGACCGAGACGACGCATGTCAGAGGCTTGGGCATCGGCCTAGCGGATGGCCTGGAGGAGGTGAAATCAAGTCTGGACTTCCTTCCACGCACGGCCGCGCCTGCTCCGGCAGCGCACGGCCCAGCGCTCGCAGGTTGCACGGCAGGTCCGCGACCGACCATGGCGTGCGGAGCGCCTATGCACGTCGGGATCATCGGTGGCGGGCCCGGTGGCGCGGTCGCTGCCGCAACACTCAGCCAGCTCGGCCACCAGGTCGAGGTCTTCGAACGCGAGGTCTTCCCGCGCTTCCACATCGGCGAGAGCCTGCTGCCGTGCAACATGCCGATCCTCGAGGCGATCGGCATCAGCCGCGAGATCATGGGCCAGAGCCGCTTCCAAGGCAAGTTCGCCGCGCACTTCGAGCATGTCGCCAGCGGCAAGACGGTGCGCTTCCGCTTCAGCGACGCCCTGCCCGGCGACCCTCCGTCGATGTACCAGGTCGAGCGCGCGCGCTTCGACACGCTGCTTCTGGATACCGCGCGGGCGCGCGGGGCGGTCGTGCATGCGCCGGTCACGGTCAGCCGCGTCGAGGTCGAGACCCGTACCATCCATTCGACCCTCGGGGCGCGACGCTTCGACTTCATCATCGACGCTTCCGGCCGCGACACCCTGCTGGGGCGCCAGCTCGGCATCGTCGACACCGACGGCGACCTCAAGCGCGCCGCGGTCTTCGGGCATGTCGGAGCGCTGCCGCTCGCGCCGGGTGCCGAGCCCGGCGACATCTCGATCGCCAAGGCCGAGGCCGGCTGGTGCTGGCAGATCCCGCTGCGCGCGGACCGCTGGTCGGTGGGGCTGGTGCTCAAGCGCGAATTCGTCACCTCCGGCGGCCCGGCGGCCGAGGTCTTCCGCACGCACCTCGCGCTCTTCCCCCAGGTCGCGGCCCGCCTCCAGGGCCAGGTCCCCCAGCCGGTGCACGCCATCCCCAACATCAGCTACCGGGTGCGCGAGCGCATCGGACCCGGATTCGCCCTGATCGGCGATGCCGGCGGCTTCATCGATCCGATCTTCTCCTCGGGCGTGCTGCTGGCGACGCGCGCCGGCTGGCGCCTGGCCCAGGTCCTGCACGAGGGCGGGGCGGATGCCGACCTGGCGCAGTGGAAGATGCAAACCGACCACGACCTGAGCACCTTCTTCTCGTTCATCCACCTGTGGTATGACGGGCACTTCGTCGACAACCTGTTCTTCGCGGCCGACCCCGAACCGTCGATCTACCGCGGCATCATCAGCCTGCTCTCGGGCGACACCACCCATCCCGAGAACGTCTTCCTGGGCATGCTCGCCAAGCGCCGGGCCGGGCCGCGCGCGCGCGGCGGCCAGCCCGCCTCGACCGCTCGCTAGGGCGACGGCGCGGCGCTCGCGCCACGGCGCATCAGCAGGGCGGCGCCGAGGATCCCGGAGACCATCGAGGCGATCAAAACCGCGCCGATGCCGACCAGGCGCCGTTCCGGCGCGCTGAAGGCCAGGCCGGTGATGAACAAGGACATGGTGAAGCCGATGCCGGCCAGGCAGGCGACGCCCAGGACCTGCGACCAGCGCACCCCCTCCGGCAGGCGCGCCGCGCGGCAGAGCACCGCCAGATAGCTGAAGGCGAACACGCCCAGCGGCTTGCCGACCACCAGCCCGAGGATGATGCCGAGGCTGATCGGCAGCGCATCGCCCTGCAGGCCCTGGGCGGCTATCGTGCCGAGGTTGATCCCGGCATTGGCCAGTGCGAAGAGCGGCATGATGCCGTAGATGACCCAGGGATGGAGGATGTGCTCGAGATGCAGGGCAGGGGATGGCGGCACCTGGTCCTGGGACTCCTCGCCGGGTGCGGCCGAGGCCGGGATGACCATCGCCAGCGCCACCCCGCTGATCGTCGCATGGATGCCCGACTGCATGACGGCGTACCACAGCGCGAGCCCGATCATCAGGTAGATGACCAGGCTGCGCACCCCCAGTATATTGAACAACGCCCCCAGGGCCAGAAGGCCCGCCGCGCTGCCCAGGGCCGGATAGGAGATGTGCTGCGAGAAGCAGATGCCGATGACCAGGACCGCTCCCAGGTCATCGACGATGGCCAGCGCGGTCAGGAAGACCTTCAGGCCGGCCGGGGCCCGGGAGCCGAGCAGCGCCAGGACGCCCACGGCGAAGGCGATGTCGGTGGCCATGGGGATGGCCCAGCCGGCCGCGGCCGGGGTGCCATGGGTGAGCATCACGTAGATGAGCGCCGGCACCATCATCCCGCCGATGGCCGCCGCCGCGGGCAGCGCGGCCTTGCGCAGGGCGCTCAGCTCGCCGTAGCGCACCTCGCGCTTGATCTCGAGGCCGACGAGCAGGAAGAAGACGGCCATCAGGCCATCGTTGATCCAGTGGTGCAGGTCGTAGCCGACGGTCAGCTGCGCGATGGTCACGCTGATCGGGATGTGCCAGAGATGGTCGAAGCTCGCCGCCCAGGGCGAATTCGCACCCAGCAGGGCCAGGACCATGGCGGCGATCAGCACCAGCCCCCCTCCGGCCGGGCCGGTGAGGTTGCGGTGCAGGACACCCCACAGGGCGTGTCCGTGCGGCGCGCCGGGCGATGGCGGCGTCCCGCTCATGCCGGGGTTGGCGCGGCGCCCGGAGGTCCCGGACGCAGCGGCGAGCATGCCACTAGAACTCGTTGGCGAGGCGCTTGTAGCCCCGCACCAGCTCGATGTTGGTGCTGGCAACACTCTCCGAGAAGCTGCTCAGATCGGCGGTGATGAACGGTATCGCCTTGAGGTCCTCGTTGTTGTGCACGTTGGTCGTCGAGGGGATGTGGAAGTTCTCGGGCACCACGCAGTTCTCGATGACGCTGTTGTGGCGCACCATCGAGCCGGCGCCGATGGTGGCGTTGAAGACCACCGAGTTGAAGCCGATGAACACCCGGTCGCCGATGGTGCAGGGCCCATGGATGATGGAACGGTGGGCGATCGAGGTGAACTCGCCGATCTTCACCAGGCCGCCGGCCTTGGAATGGATCACCACCCCGTCTTGGATGTTGGAGTTGGCGCCGATGATGATCGGCTCGAGATCGCCACTGGCATTGAGCTCGTCGGCGCGGATCACCGCGTACGGTCCGATGAAGACGTTGTCGCCGATGATCACCTTGCCGCAGATGATCGCGGTCTGGTCGACGTAGGCCGACTCCTTGACCTGGGGGAAATCACCATGGGGGTTGCGTCTGAGCATTGCCATCCTGTGGCACGCAGCCTAGGCATGGGAGAAACCGCGCCAACTACTCATCGCGCGACATCACGCGACAGGGGCGCAGCACCCGGCGGCACTTGAGCGTGAGGGATCGTTTACATACTCGTCCCGATGGCTCGTCCTCCCAAGGCCCGGCTGCCCCTCAAGCTGGCGGCCCTCGAACTGTTCGTGGAACAAGGCGTCCACGCCACCGGCATCCGCGACATCGCCAAGCATGCCGGCTGCAGCGAGGCGGCCCTCTACCGCCACTGGAAGAACAAGGAGGCCCTGGTCGCATCGCTCTTCGCCGAGCACCTGGGCGAGGTGCGGGCCATCCTCGAGGATGCGATCGTCGGCGCGACCACCCTGGAGGCCAAGCTCCTGGCCGCCTCGACCGCCTGCTACCGGCTCTACGACGAGGAGCCCCTGGTCTTCCGCTTCGTGCTGCTGGTGCAGCATGAGCTGTCGCGCACCCTGAACAGCGCCGTGCGCATGCCGCAGGACGTGGTCACCGACCTGGCCCGTGAGGCGATCAAGAAGGGCGAGGTCAAGGGCGATCCCGCGCTCATGGCGGCGGTGATCATCGGCATCTTCCTGGAGACGGCGGTCTTCGTGCTCTATGGGCGCCTGCCCGGCCCGCTCTCGCGCTATGCGCAGCCGGTCGCAACCATGGCGCTGCGCGTGCTCAGCCGCTGAGCCTGGGACGGCTTAGCGTGGAGGGCGCGGTCCGGCCACCTGGCTGACCACCGCCTCGACCATGTCGGTGCGCTCATCCGCGGCCATCACCACCACACCGCTGAGCTTGGCGCGCCAGGCGGCGATGAAGCGCAGCACGCCGCGCACATCCTCCGTGCTGTCGGCGCGCAGCCTCTCCTTGAGCCGGGCCGGCACCGAGAGCTCGGGCAGCTCGTTGTCGAGCTCATCAGCGGTCGCCGCATCCGGCAGCAGCAGGGTCTCGGCCAGCAGCGGCAGCCCCGCGCCCTGCGCCAGGCCCATCGCCTCGCGGAAGGCGGCTGGCTCGTAGATCGGCTGGATGGTGAGGAAGTGGGCGCCGGCTGCGGCGTAGTCGACGGCCAGCTGCGCGTCACGGCGGCGCAGGCGCACGCCGATGGTGAAGGCGGTGGGCTCGCTGAGTCTCGTGCCGGACACGTCGCGGCCGTGGTTGAGTTCGCAGAGCATGCGCACCAGGGCGAGCGGTTCGCATACCGGGTGGCCGCGGTCGACGCGCTGCATGCCCGCGAACACCCCACCGTCGACCAGCAGCACCGACAGCCCCATGAGGTGCGCGGTCAAGGCGATGTCCTGCGCCTGGCCCAGGGTCAGGTCGGCCGGGATCAGCTCGAGGATGCCGGGCTGCCGGCTGGCATCCTGCAGGTGGCGGACCTGGGCCGCGAGACGCGAACCGCGCGGCGAGCCGGGCCAGCCCCCGAGCAGGCCGATGCCGCGTGCCCCGGCCGCGGTCAGGCGCTGCGCGGCCGCGACCGCTGCGACCGGGCTGATGCGCCCGGCGAGCAGCGCCAGCACCGGGAAGGCGCCACTGCGCATCGCGCTGAGCAGCGGATGGTCCGCCCGCGCAGGCTCAGCCGCGCCGCGTGGCGCTGCGTCCGCGGGCGCCACGGCGACGGTGCGTTGCGGTGGCGCCAGCGCGCCGGGCGGCGGCAGCACGAAGCTGCTCGCGGCCTGGGCCAGGGCGTGGATATGCGCCGGCGAGACGCCGCAGCAGCCACCCAGGATGCGCACCCCGCTGGCCACATAGGCGCGCGCGCGCTCGACCAGGTACTCGGGGCGGAGGTGGTAGTGCAGCTGGCCCTGGTCCTGGGAGGGGAATCCGGCATTGGGGCGGGCGATGACCGGCAGGCGGGTCAGCCCGGCCAGGGTCGCGACCACCGGCTCGAGGGCGCGCGGACCGGCGGCGCAGTTGACGCCGATCGCGGTCGCGCCGCCGTCTTCCATGGCCTGCGCGAAATCGCCCAGCTCAAGCGCATCGGCGCGGTCGATCGAGCGGCATACCAGGACCGGCAACCGCGACACGCGCCGCACGCCGCGCAGCCCGGCCAGGGCCTCGGCGGTCGAGGACATGGTCTCGAGGATGAAGCCGTCGACATTGTGGTCGGCCATCGCCAGGGCGACCTCGGCAAAGGCCTCCTCGGCATCGACCACCGGCAGCTCGGCGCCGATCAGCTGGCCGAGCGGTCCGAGCGAGGCGAGCACGAAGACCGTGCGCCCCGGCACCGAGAGCGCGGCCTGGCGCGCAAGGCGCACCCCGGCGACGGCGAGGCTGAGGGCCTCCTCGCGGCCGCTGAGGCGGTAGCGGTTGGCGCCGAAGGTGTTGGCGGTGATCGCTTCCGCACCGGCCTCCACATAGGCGCGGTGCACGGCCAGCACCAGATCCGGATGCTCGAGGTTGGCCTGGGTGACGCGCGCCGGGGCGACACCGCGCGCGATCAGCTCGGTGCCGGTCGCACCGTCCAGGACGGTGACGCCGCGGCCCAGCCGGCGCGAGAGCGCCGAGCGCCAGGGCCGGCCGTTGGGTACGCCGACCACATGGCGGCTGAGCAGGGTCGCGATGCGCTCCGCCGTGTCGCGCGGCAGCTCCTCGCTGGCCGAACCGACCAGGCGGGCGATCGCCGCCGCGTCGAAGGACGGTGCGGACTGGTCGAGGCGCTCGGCCGCGGTGACCGTCGACTCGAGCAGGATGGTGGTGGTCAGGGCGCCGACGCCGCCCGGCACCGGCGACAGGGCCGCGGCGACCTGGCCGACCTCGGGGGCCACGTCGCCGACCGTCTCGCTGCGGCCGCCATCAAGTTGCCGGCGGTTGATGCCGACGTCGATCACCACCGCGCCGGGCTTGACCATGTCCGCGGTGATCAGTCCGGCGCGGCCGACCGCGACCACCAGCAGGTCGGCGCGGCGCGTATGCTCAGCCAGGGCGCGGGTGTGCACGTGGCAGATCGTGACCGTGGCCCCGGCGGCGAGCAGCAGCTGGGCGATGGGCTTGCCGACGATGGTCGAGGCCCCGACCACGCAGGCCTCCATGCCGGTCAGGTCGCCGCGCCCGATCAGCACACAGCCGGCCATGGCCAGGGCCACGGCCGACAGCGCGGTGCAGGGCGCCAGGGCCTGGCGTCCGGCGAGCAGCAGCCCGAGGTTGGCGGGATTGACGCCCTCGACGTCCTTGTCGGGACTGAGCTGGGCCTGGGCCTGCAGCTCGTTGAGCTCCATGCCCGGCGCGTTCAGCGGGCTCTGCAGGATGATGCCATGCACCAAGGGATCGAGGTTCAGGCCTTCGATCGCCTCCGAGAGGTCGTCCTGGCCGCAGCCGCTGGGCAGCTCGAGTTGGCGGTGGCCGATGCCGACCAGGCCGCAGGCGGCCGCCTGGTTCTTGAGGTACAGTGCCCAGCCATGGTCGGGACGGGTGGTGATGGCGGCCAGGGCGGGGTGCAGTCCGTGGGCGCGTAGCGCCGCGACCCGGTTCCCAAGCGCGGCGCGGCGCTGCTCGGAGATCAGTTTGCCGTCGATGGCCTGTGCGGGCATGCAGGTCCCTGGCCGGCGGAATGCCGGAACGACGACTCTAGGCGGCACGTCCTGCGCACAACCGCCGCCGCGAGGCGCGCCCGGCCTTGACCGCCGCCACGCCCCCTAGACTCCTGGCGATGCTCGCCTGGCACATCGGCCTGCGCTACCTGCGGCGCCTGCGCACCGCGCGCCTAGCGATGGCCGCGATCACCCTGACCGTCGCCGCCCCGGTCGCGGTCACCGGTGTGACCCAGGGCCTGGCTGACGCGCTCAAGCGCCAAGCCCAGGCCAATGAGAGCGATGTGACGGTCTCGAGCTGGGTCGGCATGGCCGACGACCAGCTCGGCCGGGCCACGCTCGCCGCCGTGCCAGGCGTGGCCGGGGTCGCCCCCTACACCGAGAACTTCTCGATGATGGTCCCGCACCAGGTCGGGCGCGCCGGCGGCATCCCGTGCCTGATCGACGGCATCGAGTGGCAGGCGGACAGCAGCGTCGGCCGGCTCGCCCCCGCCGTCTTGCATACCGCTGGCGTGCGCGGCGGCGCCGGCCGGCTGCCGCCCTCGCAGCGTGGCAGCGGCTTCTTGACCCCGGAGTGGCGCGAGCAGCTCTGCCTGCTCGGCCTGGCGGTCGGCACCGATCTCGGCGCGACCGCAGCGCCACTGCCGCCGCACCTCCCGCCGCTCTCCGGCGTGGTCGCAGGCTGCTGGCTGCTCTCGGACAGCGCGCTGACCGTCGGCCAGCAGGTCGAGCTGGTCGGGTCGCGCGCCAGCCGCTGGCCGGTGGTGATCAGCGATGTGCTCGGCACCGGCCTGCTCGAGGTCGACAAGATGATGCTGCTGGCGCCGCTGCCGGTCGGACAGGCGCTCGGCGGCTATGCGCCCACCGGGGAGGAGCTGCCGCGCGTCGATGGCTACCGCATCAAGGCCCTGCCGCATGTCGCCTTGCCGGATCTCGCCGCACGCCTGGCGGATGTCAGCGGCGAACGCGCGGACACCTGGCAGGAGCGCCGCCGCAACGAGGTGCTGTCGCTGGAGTACCAGCGCAACCTGATGGTGGTGGTGATGCTCGCCATCCAGGCGATCGCAGTGTTCGTCGTCTATGCGGTGTTCAGCACGCTGGTGGCCGAGAAGCGCCATGACATCGGCGTGCTGCTCGGGCTGGGAGCCAGGCGGCGCGATATCGCCCTGGCCTTCGTCATCGCCGGCCTCGGGGCCTGCCTGCTGGGCGGCGCAGCCGGCTGGGCCATCGGCTGGGGTTTGATGGGGCTGGCGAGCGTGCTCAGCAACCACTTCGGCATCCAGTTCTTCCCGCAGGACGTCTACTCGGGGACCGACGCGCCTTTGAGCTGGGATCCCCGCATCCCGCTCGGCTTCATCGCCGCCATGGCCTGCATCGGCCTGGTGGCGATCACCATTCCGGCGATCCGCGCCGCGCGCATCCAGCCGCTGCGCACCCTGCAGGGCGACTGACCGCATGCTCGCCTGGCATATCGGCTTCCGCTACCTGCGTCGCCGGCGCGCCGCGTGGCTGGCCCTGGCGGCGATCACCCTGACCGTGGCCGCGCCGGTGGCGGTGATCGGCGTCACCCAGGGCTTCCTCGATGTGCTCGCGCGCCAGGCGCGGGCCAGCGAGAGCGATGTGACCATCCAGCAGCCGTGGGGCGGCGAGGGCCTGGCCGACACCCCGGCGGGGCGCGCGCAGCTGCGCGCGGTCGATGGCGTCGCTGCGGTGGCGCCGTTCGTGCAGTGCTACGCCCTGATGACGCCGCGCATCGAGGGTCTGGACAACTCCCCGACGCTGCCCTGCCAGATCGACGGCATCGAGTGGTCGGCGGATGCGGCCCTGGGCCGGCTCGAGCCGGCCATCCTGCACCCGCAGCCGATCGAGAACCTCTCCGCACCCCCCGAGGCGCCGCAGCGCCGCGGCACCGGCTTCCTGACGCCGCAGTGGCGGGCGCAGCTGTGCCTGCTCGGCGCAGCGGTCGGCGCGCCGCTGGGGATCATGCCCGCACCGCTGCCGCCGCTTTTGCGTCCCACCCCGGGTGTGGTCGCCGGGCGCGAGCTGCTCTACGGCAGCGGCATCTCGGTCGGCCAGGTCATCGACCTGGTCGGCGCCGCCCAGGTCCACCAGCAGGTGGAGATCACCGACACCATCGGCACCGGCATCCTGGAGGTCGACAAGCTGACGGTGCTGGTGCCCTTGCCGCTCGGCCAGGCGCTGGCGGGCTTCACCGGCAGCCCGACCTCCCACCCGCGGGTCGACGGCTTCCGGTTCAGGGCCGCTCCCGGGGTGGAGCTGAAGTCGCTGGCGGAACGGCTCGATCTCAGCAGCGGGCAGCGCGCCCAGACCTGGCGCGAACGGCGCCTGACCATGGTCAAGAGCCTCGAGTACCAGCGCAACGTCATGGGCCTGGTGATGCTCGCCATCCAGACCATCGCGGTGTTCGTGGTCTACGCGGTCTTCAGCACCATGGTCGCCGAGAAGCGCCATGACATCGGCGTGCTGCTGGGCATCGGCGCGCGCCCCGGCTCGATCGCGGGCGCCTTCCTGCTGGCCGGAGTGGTCGCGTGCGTCGGCGGCGGCCTGCTCGGCTGGGGCATCGGCTGGGGCTTCCTGGCTGCGGCGCAGATCGCTAGCCACTCTTATGGCATCCTGCTCTTCCCGCAGGACGTCTTCTACAGCCCGGACACGCCGGTGAGCTGGGATCCGCGCATCCCGCTGGTGTTCATCGGCGCGATGGCGGTGATCGGCCTGGGCGCGGTCGCCATCCCGGCAATACGCGCTGCACGCATCCAGCCGGTCGCTATCCTGCGCGAGGTCAGCTGATGCGCCTCATCGTCACCGATCTCCATCGCGCCTATCCCGGACTGGAAGTGCTCAGCGGCGTGTCGCTGTCGATCAATGCCGGCGAAGTGGTGGCGATCCGCGGCGCGTCGGGCACCGGCAAGAGCACCCTGCTGCACTGCCTGGGACTGCTCGAGCAGCCGGACCGCGGCACGATCAGCCTCGATGGCGAAGAGCTCACCACCCTGCGTCCCGGCAAGCGCGCGCAGCGCCGCGCCACGGCGATCGGCTTCGTCTTCCAGGCCTTCAATCTGCTGCCGGAATTCAATGTGCTGGAGAACGTGCTGATGACGGCGCGCACCGCGGGACTGCCCCTGGCCACGAGCCGCAACCGCGCGCAGCAGCTGCTGGAGAGCGTCGGACTGTCGGAACGCGCGCAGTCGCGCATCCAGACGCTCTCCGGCGGCGAGCGGCAGCGGGTCGCGCTGTGCCGCGCCCTGCTGCCCCGCCCGGCCCTGCTGCTGGCCGATGAGCCGACCGGGAACCTCGATCCGGCGACGGCAGCGGTGGTGCTGCACCAGCTGCTGGACCTCGCCAAGTCCAACGGCTCGTCGGTGGTGATCGTCACGCATGACACGGCGATCGCCGATCAAGCGGGGCGGCGGCTCGAGCTGCGCGCGGGCTTGCTGCATGAGGAATCCACCTCGGCCTGACGCGCTTGCGTCAGGTGCCGTGCCCTCTAGCATGCCCCACGATCTGGATTTGGAGTTAATGGCCTCGTAGCTCAGTTGGTAGAGCAGCGGATTGAAAATCCGCGTGTCACTGGTTCGATTCCGGTCGAGGCCACCAGTCATGGCAAGGACTTACAGCTTTCGATCGCTGAGAATCCGGGACACCCGGGACACCGCGCTCGGTGCGATCCGGCCACTCACGCAACTCGGGATCAGGTCGTTCATCGGCAGGACGGCGTTTTCGCAATCATCGCGTCACCCGTCGGCGGCGGACGCCAGCGCAGCGCGCAAGGGGTCTTCACGGGCCGCGCGATGGGTGCGATCGGGTGGGATCGACGATCACTGTGAACGCACCCTGGACTGGCCGGGCATCATATGGTCGGTAACGAACCGAGCATGATGGTTGCGGGTTCATTAACAGGCGTCACCATCCCTGCATGCGCCGATGGACAGGGAATGAATGGCTCGGCTTTGGCCTGCTGATCGCCGTCATCGTTCACGGATGGTTCGATCCCAGGCGCCACTACTCCGCCGAGTCCTACATATAAGCGGCGGCTCTGATGCTGACTATCGCACTCGGTCATGCGCGTGATTTGGGTAGCCTGCTGCACCCATTCGTGCACAAGCGCAGGACGTAAACCATGTACCTCGCCAGCAATGGTCTCATCCTGGCCCTGCTCGCTGTGTCCCTAGCGGAAGCATTCGATCACAACTCTTCAGCACACTCGGGGTGGTACCTGTTCGCCACCACCAACCTCATATATGCTTTTGGTGAGATTCAACGGCGACGCCGACTGGAAAGAACGCAAGCCGCTCATTTCGGCGCCTCGTTCTGAATGGCGCGACGTTCGCCCTCACGAGTGGCGGTCCTTGTTCGCATACTTGATGGAGCTGTCAGACTGAAATCATGCGCATCGCTCGCTACATCCTGTTATCTCTCTCGATCATCCTGATTGTTCTGGTGCTGGTCGACCGTCACTTCCAGGCCCATCGGGGTTTCTACATCGCCACGATAGCGGGAACTGTGCTTGCCACCTGTGGCATCGATGGAGAGGAATGGCGCCGCCGCATGGCCCACCAACGCCAAGCCCCTGCCAGCGCTTCGACCTGAACCCTCGATCGCGACTACAGCGTCTGTGCTAAGCGCCTGTCATAGCTTTCCCATGTCGCCGCAGGGATCCTCGTTCGTCCGTGGTTCGTGACGATGATTGGCACGTCGAACACCGTCGGGGACACGGCGTGCCCGTGATCAACCTTGAGCACACCATGCATCGAATGTCTGCGTTCGGAGCCCCTCAGCCGGCTCGGACTGCATGTTTCTGATCGCATCTGATGCAGATGGACCGCCGGCCGCGGGTTGGCCCACCGCTTGCGCGGCGGCTGGGATGCCGGCCCGCCTGCCGAGACCTGGAAGCAGTCTGCCCTCAGCGGCCATCCATGCCTGGCTGACGCTCCGATGATGGTCGCCTGGGATCGCTCTGCTCACCAGCAGGTCAAGCGCAGGAGCGGATTGCACGGTATCATCAACCATGCTCCCAGAGATCGACCACGGCCCTCCTCCGACCCACCGCAATGACCAGCGCCTCGCCATGCTCGAGCGCGGCATGCTCAACCGTCATCGCCAGGAACAGGACACGCTGAAGGCGGCGCGGCGCTCCACGGCCGTGCGCAGGATGATACTGATCCCGCTCCTGCTAGGCGGACTTGCGCTCGGGACCCTGGCTGGACTTGATTACGCACACGTCATCAATCTCGGCTGGTTCCTGCGTCCTACCGCCACGGCAGTCGTCCAAGCCACACCACCACTCCCGGTGCATGCGTCCTTCCCGCCGCCGCCGATGACCGCTCCGGACGAGAGTGGCGACACCGTCCCGGAAGCCTCGGAACCGATCACCACCAGGGACCCGGCGCGGATTGCCAAGCTGGCGGACAAGCTCCAGCACTTGAATCATGGCGTCATCATCATCCAAAAGGAGATCGATGAGGCCTCGGCGCGGATCCGGCAGGGCGAATGGGACATCTCCAATCCCAGCACTGGCTATGTCGGTCAGCTGAATTCTGCACAGGCGATGATCGAACCGGCCTATGAGGCCACCCGCGGTGGCGGCCCGCGCGAGATCGACATCTACCACCAATGGCAGGAAGAAGTCACCAGGCTGCAGAACTGCATCAACAGCCAGACCGATGCCGACAATCAGGACACCGACCATATCACCTCGCTTAGCGGCCGCCTGGATAAGGCCCAGGGCGATCTGGCCGACACCTATGTCGCATATCTCGGCGCCGGTGGTACCGCCACGAAGTGATCGGGGGAGCCT